>Ga0334890_1005552_pt1 | contig 10584 bp, 12 predicted proteins | sample GraSluR1_MG_3_FD_207220 | JGI IMG/M metagenome (GOLD analysis project Ga0334890, IMG submission 207220) | Sludge microbial communities from methane-producing bioreactor in Wageningen University, Netherlands - Granular Sludge_31_08-R1 | ecosystem: Engineered > Bioreactor > Anaerobic >... | reverse complement strand
CCGGCAGGATTGGCTTATCCCCCCGGGGAAGCTTTTATATGCGGAGCAGATTTTGCCCGGTTGACCCATGATCATCCCAGTGGATACCTGAGTGCGGGTGTACTGGCGGATATAACTGCCCGGCTAGTGCAGGATAATTCCCTGGAGGAGGCCCTTGACTCCTCGATGGAGATTCTCCAGCACCATAATGGCAGCCGGGAAATTCTGCTCAAGCTTTATCTGTCCAGAAAACTGGCCGACTCTGAACTAAGTGCGGCCGACAGCATCAACCGCCTGGGAGAAGGCTGGGTAGCTGAAGAGGCGCTGGCTATAGCATTGTACTGCGCTATCAAGTTCGCGTCAGATTTTAGTCTGGGTGTGTCTGCGGCTGTCAATCATCCGGGAGACAGTGATTCCACCGGGTGCATAACGGGTGCTTTACTGGGTACAAAAATGGGAATAGAGGCTATACCGAAAAAGTGGATAGAAATGATAGAGAATAGAGATAAGCTGTTTCAGCTGGCGGGTTATATGTGGAAAGCTTTTTATCAGAAGCAAACGCTGGATGATATGGACTTTTCTTACGCACCCTACACCAGCGAAGAAAGGTCTGATCAATAAAAGAGAGCAAGTGTTGGTGTTGAAATAACTATAGCAAAGGGGGGGATAAGAATACATCGCTTGTTGACTGCCTGAAAATACCAGGCGGGGGTCCGCAGGCAGTAGACAAATCACAGGGGGTTAGAGCATCGGAAGAAACTGCGGAGCAGTTTCAACCCATCGATGCAACCAGGAGGCGGACCGCTTTTCGCCTCGTTATATTAAAGGGGGAACAGGTAATGCAATATTCGTATCCTGAATGCAGAAATTGCGAAGTTTATGGTTTTTGTACCGGTACCGAAAAAGAACATCATGCATACATGGAAAATTTTGCCTAGCACCAGCAACCAGCCGTAGAAGAATGCGGAAAATGCGAGACTCTAAGTTATTGCACCCAGAGCGAAGAAGAGTGCGAAGCCTTTCACCAGCACCTTCAGGGCGAAACAGAGCCGTTTTCGGAATATCAGACAGGAATAATAACTGAATCTTGCAGGCTTCCCGCTAATAAGGGTCTGGTTAATCGAATGGAAGGCCGTATAGTAGAAATAGATGAAGGTGACTATATGGCCCGGGTTACCCTGAATATCGGCGATAATTTGCTGACTACAGTCATGCCCTTGGAGAAATTCAGAAATACCGGGTATAAACTGGGAGATCAGGCAGCAGTAGCATTTAAGGCACTAAATGTGAAAATGATGCTTTAAACTTCAACTGCAAAAGAAAGTCTGTTGCAGTCAATTCAGCAGACTTTAGCAATTTCCCGATCAGCAGGCATTTGCGGCCCGTCAGCGCGGTTGACATTGCTTCCGGTTCATGCCGGGTAGCGGCGTTGTCGGGCTGACCGCCCTGCTGAACAAATTCAGCGAAATTAAGCAGCAGTTATCTGTCCAGGATATTGTTCACCATTCACCGATAAACGGGCACCAGTACATTTTGGTTGCCCCATGGCAATTTGCTGCTTTTTCAGGGGAGAATACCAAACATCAGTTGTTGTTGGATGGGGAGCTGGCAGAAGTGGATGGGCCGAAAGGCAGGGCGGTATGAGAAAAGCAGATCTGGACGCATTATACCAAATATTGGATGGGTATGAACAGCGCCGAGATAGAAAGATAAGCCTGGCTGAACTCAGCCGAACTCATTCACCCCGGTGGGGATGTTGCTTTTTCTATGAAAAAGGAGAATACCGGGAAGAGTCTGGAGCACCGCGGATAGTTAGGGTCGAGAGCTACCCGCGCCTGGAGGCTAAAACTGATATGTACAGCCAGCTGATATTACATCGCGGGACTATAGCCGGAGTATTTACCGGAGGGGGAAACCATCGTCTGTCCCTGCTGCGCAAACATATTGGCACAGCTATGATGACCAGGATGCAGATCTCCTGTGAGAGCTGGGAGGATGAACAGTTTAACGCCTCGGTCAGGAAACTGGAGCATCCATTGGAGGTCCGGGTAAGCGAAGTGATCAGCCGGATGGAAGTACTGATGATTTCTTTTGAGGATAACGATATAGAGAAGCAGGCTTTAAGATATATTCAAAAAAACGCCGTTGCCCTATTAAGCAATTGGAAAAAGGAAGTCTTGGATCCCCCTTCACCAGACTGGATGGGCAATTTCTGCAGTAATGTCCTGGTAAGAGATTCGGGACTGTGGAATACTAACGGGGTGATGCAGAGATACGACAGTAGTTTTATCACTATATTTAAAAGAATAATTGAGCAATCCAAATAGGATATTGCCGAATATACCCGATTATCAAAGCGCTGGAAAGGAGAGAAACAGATGGAGATAAGCCTGGACGGGCTGATTGCCCAGGTGAATGGGAGTCAAAAGATAGCTGTGGATTATTATATAATTGGAGACATGGGGGTTGACTCAACCAGGAGGGAAATAGAACAGCTGCGATTGGAGCGGGATGACAATGGCTGGGTATTCATGCCTGTCATTGGGGATGAAGAGGACAATGGTTATCATGTAACTGATGCCAACGAAATATACCAGGAAGAAGCAGATGAAGGGGCCAGAGCCAGGTTCGAAATCAGGGAGCAGGGTGTGCTGCTAATGGAGATAAGGCTTTACTAGAATTTGTGATTTATGTTTGACCCCGCGGGAGTTTGGGTTGGCTTTTTTGCAGCGGCAGCTTCGGCCCTGGATATACTGCCAGGACAGTGCTGAAGAATACCAGCAAAGCTCCCCAGATTTGTATGGGGGACAGACTCTCTCCCAGGAAAGAAAAGGCCAGGAACATGGCCAAAACCGGCTCCAGAGTGCCGAGCAGGGTGGCTTTGGCTGCCCCCAGTTTTTTTATGCCCTGAAGGAAAAATACCACTGCAATAATGGTGTTGAATACCGTCATCATTAATACCAGAGAAACACCTTGGAGAGAGAGTGTAGATAAAAAGTTCAGATCATGAAACATAAACAGCAGCAATATCAAGCTGCCGATTGCCAGGGTATTGGTTATGGTCAGCGGAGATATGCTGCGTACGTTTTTCTGGCTGATTAAACTGTAGATGGTATAGGATACCGCAGCCAATATAACCAAAATAAGTCCCGGAACAGATAATTCTCCTACCCCGTCTGCTATTCCTGATACCAGGATTACTCCCCCTACTGCCAGCAGCAGGCCCAACACGAAATGGAAATGAAGCTTTTCTTTGAATACCATCGAGCCCAAAATGGCCACCAGAACCGGATGACTGAAAAATACCACTATAGTAATACTTGCCGGAAGATGCTGCAGGGCATGGAAAAACAACAAGCCCTCCAATACAAACAAGAGCGATTGCACCAATACCAGAGGGGACCTATTCATAAAGGGCAATCCCCTGAAGAGAAGATAAGGAGTGAGCAGTAATGCAGTAAACAGGTAGCGCAGCAGCAACATGGATTCCGGAGTCAGTCCGGCAGCAAAGGCGAACTTACCCAGTATGGTCTGGGTAGCATAAGCAAATGCCGATATAGATATATAGATCACTCCCGTGATAGAATCCGAAACTCTAAGCAAAATATTCTACCTCATCGATATATAGATTGATATGGGGTCATCGCTGGTTTAAGTATAGGTTACTCTACTGGAAAAATAAATCTGCAAAATCAAACATATTAAAGGTAATGCCGACCCGGGCATAGAAATAATAAATAAGCAAAGGGGGATGCGGTTATGCGTCTGTTAAGAATCGAAAATTTCAGGTATATTGACCGTAATAAAGCGGGCGGGGATGCTTGCCTGGAATACGGTGAAATTGAAATCAGGGCGGAGTTTATTTTTTATTTGCAGGGCAATGAATGTCTCAGCATCAGACTTGGGCGGCATGATACCCGGGTTAGTACTTGTGAATTGGAGGAATTTCTTAACAACTCACGACAGGCTTTAAAACAGCAGATCAAGCCAGAGGTGGAAAGGATAAGAAAGGAGCGAAGAGACAGAACAGCATAAGGCTTTCGGGATTGTCAAGAAAAACCATAAATATAATTTTAGACCGGCACTTGCAAAGCGTTTCTTTTCATGGTATAGTTTTCTACCATAGGTATACTATTAAAAAATGGAATAATGTCAAAAAAAGTCGAAGAAATAAAGGGATTCCCAGTAAAAATCACTATTTTTTATATAACAATTCACATATAATCAAATAAGAAAGAGTATTATGTAGTGTTGGAGTCATCCTTATAAATGAAGTTAAGAGGCGTTGACCAGATGCGGAGGTGAGGTTATGAAAAAGAGATGGGGTAAAGGCGAACCAGTCAATCTGTCGGATCTGCTTAAAATTACACCTGTTGCCAATGAAATCATGCATCTAACTGAAGAACTAGACATGAGTGCTACTGACGTAATGTGGATTGTAGCTCAAATTATCGATAACGGCAAGGAATTTGATTCGGAGGCTTTCGAAAAAGTATTCAATGAAGAAAATGAAAATTCGCTTTCCTATGACCTTGATGATATAGATTTGGACATAGAAAACGTAGAAGACGAAATGGATCAAGCCACTTATATGGTGAACGTAAAGATCAACAGTCCAGGTCGGTTTCCGGAAGTTGGCTTTAAAGCCGGGATGAATGACAAAGAGGACATCAACTATTTCTTTGACATGATCATGGATGTAATGGAAAAACTGGAGTAAATTCTATTTATCAAATTAATTGAGTATTAGAAGCCCGGGTTTTCCCGGGCTTTTTCACGGCCAGGGGGAGAAGCATGATCATTAAAGTCACTCCGCGAGTCAGTCTGTTGCGGCCGGCGGGAAAAACGGCTTATCCATACAGCAATTCAATATACATAGAGGATCAGATAAACACCCTGATCGACGCCGGAGCCGGCGGAAGAGCTTACCAGGGCATACCCCCAGGCCAAATAGATATGCTTTTATTAAGTCATTATCATTTTGATCATGTCAACGGGGTCAGCTTCTTTTCTGAAGCTGATGTCTATTCAGGCCAGGAAGAGGCCCTGGTATATACCAGTCCGGAGCAATATCTGGAGCATACCGGACGGTGGCGCTGGAAAGAACTGATGGGGCAAGACAAGAGCGAGCCCCTGCGTTCCCGGGCGGTATTTCCCGACGATGTCCCGGTTAACCCTGGTTTTCAGTTCATTCAATTGAAAGGGTGTTTTAAAGATGGGCAGGTATTTGATCTGGGCAGTACCTGCTTGCAGGCCGTACATCTTCCCGGCCATACCTGGGGCCATTATGGATTTTATATTGAAAGCGAGGGCCTGCTGTTTTCAGGAGATCTGGATTTAGCTCCCCAGGGACCATGGTACGGGGGAGAAAGTTCGGATGTGGAGCAGATGATCAAGTCTATCGATAGGATATTGGAGATAAACCCGCGGATACTGGTTACTTCCCATCGCAGAGTGTTCCGTGCACCGCAAGACAGCATTGTGCGGCTGATGAAGAACTATCAGGCTGTTCTTCTGGAGCGGGAAGAGCGAATAATGCAGGTATTGAGAGTGCCTCAAACCTTGGATGATATAGCCAGAGCTTCCGGAGACTTCCTCTGGGATAGTGAATATGCGGTATTTTACACTAAAATGATGACTTTGAAACACCTGCAGTATATGATTAGGACCGGCAGAGCCACAAAGTTGGATGACGGATATTACATATATTGTTAACAGGAGGACATGGAATGAATTATCGCAGGATACTATACATAGCTTTCATAATGTTCATAGTCATCTGGCTATGGCAAAACCTTATGCAGGATTCCCTAGTGGAGCAGAAGGTTGTATCCAGCCATAGGGTGCTGGAGGTGATACTGGCGGAATCAGATCCGGAAGACGTGAAGACTATCTATTTCCCGCCGGACTACCAGGGATTGCCCGGGGAAGTATTTTACCTTACCACCCTCAAGGATAATGAGTATATTACCGATAAGTATCGTATAGTAACCGCTGAATCCGGTTCGGATGATGAAAGGGAATGGGAAATAGAGCAAAGTTGGAGAAACACTCATCTGCCCGCAGACAGGTTTGAAGTATACCACTTGCAGGAGGGAAGATGGCAGCAATAGCTGCGGTCTATGATCCTATAAGGCTAGCTATTGTCGCACGGATCGACCTGCTTTCAGTACATCGTATAATTCATACAGAGGTGAGTAACGCATCAGGGCAGTGGCCAGTTCCACCGTACCCATAATACCGCATAAGGTTCCAGCGTTTCCGGTCACCATCTGGGAGCCGGACATAAAAAAGAAGCAGAAAGCCAGTATATATCTTGCGGTAACTCCGTCTTTACTAAGCATATCGTATCCTTCCATTATAGACCTGCATTTTTATCGTACAGGTTATTTTCTGCAGGATTCCAATTTATATGCTGTAAAATAGAGGTACCTGGATGTAATATGCAATTAGCAGAGTAAGTATGCGGCAAAGTATCCAGGAACCCATTTACTGGACAGAGAGTATAAATGACTGTGAATTTGCTAAGGAAGTGATCAAGTGGATAATTACCTGTGGCAGGGGATGGTATTACTGGCTGCGGCAGCAACAGGGTTTGGTCTCTCCCTGCCCTTCTTGCGCAATACCTTAAAGGCCAGGCAGCAGAGGCATGAATATGAAATTCAAGTTTGGGAAAAGAACTGGAACCAGAGGCTGGAAGATAAGCAGGCCAGCCTGCAGGAAAGCAGGATCCGCAACGAAAACCTGGAAACTGAAATCAGATCATTGCGAACCGAGCTGTCATTCCAGCAGCAGGCCCGGGCTGCAGCAGAGGAGAAAAACAGATCCTTGCAGGTGTTGGAAGGGCAGATAAGCAGCTGTCAGGAAAACCTGGAGAAGCTCCAAGATGAGAATGGCAGACTCAAGGTACTGGCCGCAGAGTTGAAAGGCAGCCTGGAAGAAGAAAAGAATAAGACAGCGGATAACCTGGCTTTGCTCCAGGAGGCGCGGGAGAACTTGCTAACCTCCTTCCAGGCTTTATCAGCGGAAGCCCTCAAGAGTAATAATCAGGCTTTTTTGGAGCTGGCTCAAACCACCCTGGGAAAATATCAGGAGGGAGCCAGGGGGGAACTGGAAATGCGGCAGAAGGCTATAGATCATCTGGTCGTGCCCCTGCAGAAATCGCTGCAACAGGTTAACGAGCAGATTCTGACCATGGAAAAAGAAAGGGCAGGGGCGTATGCCGGTTTGAGTGAACAAATTAAGTCCATGGCCGCCGCCCAGGGACAGCTGCAGTTCGAGACCGCTGCTCTGGTGAAAGCCTTGCGAAGGCCGACCGTGAGGGGCAGATGGGGGGAGATTCAGCTCAAGCGGGTGGTGGAAGTAGCCGGAATGCTGGAGTACTGCGATTTTGTAGAACAGCATACCGTCAGCATTGGTGGGCAGGGCCAGCTGAGACCGGATATGATTATCAGACTGCCGGGGGGACGGAACGTAGTAATTGATTCCAAAGCACCTCTGCAAGCCTACCTGGAGGCAGTGGAAGCAGTGGATGAACAGCAAAAAGTCCAGTATCTTAAGGATCACGCCCGACAGGTTAAGAACCATGTCAGCAGTCTGGGAAGCAAAAGCTACTGGGAGCAGTTCGAACCTACACCTGAATTTGCGGTACTTTTCTTGCCGGGAGAATCATTTTTCAGCGCGGCCCTGGAACATCAGCCGCAGTTGATTGAATACGGAGCCCAGCAGCGAGTTATCATAGCCACCCCCACCACCTTGATTGCTTTGCTGCGTTCGGTAGCTTATGGATGGAAACAGGAACAAATAGGAGAAAACGCCCGAATAATAAGTGAACTGGGCAAGGAGCTCTATGAACGGATAAGAGTGCTGGCCGGGCATTTTACCGAGATGCGCAAAGGGCTGGAAAAATCAGTCGATTCCTACAATCGAGCTGCCGGTTCCCTGGAAGGAAGAGTGTTGGTTACCGCACGGAAGTTTAAAGACATGGGGATTGCATCTCAGGCAGAGCTGGATACTCCTCTTTCAGTGGATAGAACTCTAAGGGGATTGAGTGCTGCGGAAATGATAGAAGAGGAAGTGCCCGATCGGGATTAGCCTTCATAAAATGTTTTACTCAGTTTTTACATTAAAGGGATCAGAACTTAAGCTGCGGGAATTATGATTACGAGGAGAAAGACTTTAGCCAAAGGAGGTGATAAAATTGGATAAAAAATTGATAGACGAAATACTGGAGTCAATCGGACTGGAGCATATCGAAGAAGAAGAAGAAAACTACTGCCAGCGATAGACAAGCCTTTAAGGATTCAGCCTTAAACGGCTTTTTTATTTCCCCGCGATAATCCCCGGCTATTTATTGTGAGCCTTATTCGCTGCTTTATCTTCCGCTAAAAGCTCGGAAACGGTAACAAATTTATAGCCCTGTTCCTGCAGGCTGTCAATAATAACTGGCAAGGCCTGTGCAGTTTGCTTGCAGGTGTCACTGGCATGCATCAGGATAATGTCTCCGGGATGGGCCTTCTGGCTGACCCTTTCGATAATAGAGTTAACTCCCGGATTCATCCAATCCAGTGAATCAGTACTCCACTGTATTGCCTCATAACCGCTTTCATGGATAGCTTCTATCACATGATTATTAAAATCCCCATTCGGAGTTCGGATAAGATTGGCTTCTACCCCGGTACCTGCTTTGATCAACTGGTGGGCTTGGCTTATTTCCTTCTTGATTTCCGTCTTGCTTAGATTGCTCAGATCGATGTGACGGTATCCATGGCTTCCAATCTCATGACCGTCTTCCTTGATTCGCTTCACGATTTCCGGGTATTCTTTAACCCAGGGTCCGGAAAGGAAGAAAGTGCATTTGAGATTATTTTCCTTCAATACATCAAGGACCGGCAGGGGGGTTTTGTTACCCCAACTGATATCAAAAGTAAGGGCCAGTATCTTTTTGTCCGTTTTGACTTCATAGACAGGCTTGAGGGTATAATGAGCCTGAACATAGGCCACACTGCTGCCCAGGACGGCCAAGGCCAGCAGACAGGCTATAGCCATTCGGGCCTGCCTCTGTATTTGATAAAAACCAAATATTCTAGGCATTAATTCAACTCCTGTATAGCAGTTTTTCTATTTATATGGTCATGAAACCGGCATTATTCATTATTCTCCAGTTCCAGCAGCCTGCTCAGGGTCACAAATTGGTATCCATCCTTTTTCAGGGCCGGAATCATAATATCCATGGCTTTTACTGTTTGCATGCCGTTGGCTGCACCGTCATGCAGGACAATAATCTGACCTGGTTCAATATTGTCCCGAATATGATCAGCGATTCTTGCTGATGAGGTGCCGGCCTGCCAGTCTTTGCTGTCCTGCTGCCAGGTCCAGTAAGCGATGATTAGCCCCTCCTCTTGAACAATATCGACCATGGCATAGGAAAGATAACCCCCAGGCGGGCGAAAGAAGGTGGGAGCATTACCGGTAATGCTTTTTATGGTTTTACTGCCTTTGATGATTTCATCTCGGATGAACTCATCACTTTTGCCGTTGTAATCTGCATGATTGTAACTATGATTACCAATTTCATGTCCGGACTGATCCATCTGTTTCAGCAAATCGGGATACTCTTCAGCCCTGCTGCCCACTACGAAGAAAGTAGCCTGGGCACCATGCTTATCCAATACCTCCAGTAGAGCCGGGGTATTTGCCGGGTCCGGACCGTCATCGAAAGTCAGGGCCACCGCCTTTTTATCAGTATTAACCTCTCGAATCAGGAGCCCCTGCTTTTCCCAGTTATGCATATTGGGATGCAGGGACAGGTTGTAGGCCCCCAAAGTAATCCCGAAAAAGAATATGCTGGCCAAAATGACCCCGGCGGTTTTCCGCTTCATCACAATAAACATAAATACTCCTTTGCGCATTATAAGAGTCTATTAAAATAGTATTAAGAATCAAAGGTTTTTATACTAAAGGGCAGCCTTGGTTTTCCACGCTTTTTTATCCATATCTATTGTATTCATGCACTAAGAGCATGAAGTTTTCCCTGATGAGTTATACCAGAACATAATTGCTGATTAACAACAACACATAAATAACAAGTCTTGATTTTGCTCCCTTATAGTTATATAATTAGTGTCACGAAATGGGCCGTTAACTCAGTGGGAGAGTGCTTCCTTGACGCGGAAGAAGCCATAAGTTCGAATCTTATACGGCCCACCATAAAAGACAGCTTGAAGTCCCGATATATCGGGACTTTTAAGTTTTTCTGATAAAACATTATGGGCAGGCAGTAATAATTATAAATCCCGTTATATCCGAATGTATTCACAGGCACGCACACAACTGGCACACCAAGTGGAGCACTATAAACGCTAAACTGAAACAGAACCAAGGAGGTGAAAAACGCTAGCGAAAAAGTGGACCACCCTGCCAAACCAATCCCTTATCATTGTAAGTGGAAAATAAACAATGTATGGGGGATATAGGAGTGATAAGAGTGGACCAATATCAGGATATCAGACATATGTATCTTGTGGAAGGGATGTCTCAAAGAGCCATTGCTAAGCAACTTGGAATTTGAAAACGGCGGGCTTATTGTTCGCTGTTTTTCATTTT
>Ga0334890_1005551_pt1 | contig 10588 bp, 7 predicted proteins | sample GraSluR1_MG_3_FD_207220 | JGI IMG/M metagenome (GOLD analysis project Ga0334890, IMG submission 207220) | Sludge microbial communities from methane-producing bioreactor in Wageningen University, Netherlands - Granular Sludge_31_08-R1 | ecosystem: Engineered > Bioreactor > Anaerobic > Unclassified... | reverse complement strand
TGATCTCATCCATCTGGTCAATAAGCGAGCTCACCTCAACCCTGTGCTGCGGAAGAATGGAGTGTGTTATCATCTCATTCTCAATCGACCTCTGTAGCATGTCTGCCGTGCTTTCGAGCGATTCAATCTTTTGGATATGCCTTTCAAAGGCATCCATATCACGATGCAGATAAGCCTTAATTCCTTCCCTGAAAACAAGCAGTCCAAGGTCAACAGTATCAAAAAACTCATCTATTTTCAGGATAACATTCTTTGTCGTTCGTGTGAAGAGTGCCATATGTGATTATGTTAGATCCTTGCCAGTTATTGGAGAGCGTTTCAGAATTCGATTATTTTTTCAATCCTGTAATTCTTAAGGTACTGTTTCAATATTACCTGTATGTCGCGGTTGTCCCTGCAGGGCTTTATACAGTCGTGAACGGCGGTCAGGCCAAACCCCATATCATTCACGTTGAAATAACCGTATCCGGCATATTTACCGTTTACGATCTTTACGGCGCATTTCTCTTCAGAATCCCTGCCTCTGTCTATAATAAAAAAATTCTTTCTTGAGAAAATAAACTCATCTGCAGCTTTTTTAGCACGTTCATTATAGTCGGAAGGGGATTCCTTTCTGCAACACGCCCCCATGCAAATGCCCACCTGGTACTGGAAACATGCCCCGTCGCACTCGTAGAGCCCGGCCAGCTTCTGGCAAAGCCCGTATTGCTCAACCAGCGAAGAAAGCTTACCCCTTGCCCTCTCCCTTGAGATGAATACTGCGAGAGGCAGTTCGCCGGCGCCGATCTGACCATACCGGAAATTTATATATCCCGAATCATCGGTCGAACTGAAGATGCCCCAGGTGAATCCGGTTCTCCTCTGTGCCCTGTTATAAACAGGTTTGTTATTCTTAATCTCCTCAGACTCCTTCAGAAACGCAACAAGCTCACTGCCGGTCACCTCCCAGTCTATTCCTGCAACCTGGTCGCGTATCTCCATCGACCGGCTTGTGCTGTTGTTCGACAGATGTGTTATGATCCTTTGTTTCAGGTTTCTGCTCTTGCCGATATAAATAAGACCTCCCTGTTCGTTGTAGAAATAATAGATTCCCGGTTCTTCGGGTATGTCATTTATCTTCGAAAAGTCAAGCCTTGGATTAAGCTTCGAGATTCGGGTATTTTTAAGGAGTTTTGATCCTGGCCCGTTTACTTCGGCATCTTTTTCAGTAAGGTGTTCCAGAAGCCGTACCGTAGCCAGTGCATCGCCTGCGGCCCTGTGACGCCCGTTTACCGGAATACTCAGTTCTCTGCAAATGTTACCGAGACTGTATGATCTGTGGCCGGGGAACAATCTCCTGCAGAGGGCGATAGTGTCGATTACGCTTCTTTTATAATTGTAACCCAGCGATCTGAATTCTTCTCTTAAAAAAGAATAATCAAATCTTGCATTGTGTGCAACAAAAATCCTGCCTTCCGTGAACTCGATAATATCCTTTGCAATTTCATAAAATTTAGGGGCACTCTCCACCATCTCGTTAGTTATTCCCGTAAGATTCGTAATAAAGTAAGGGATATTTCTCTCGGGATTGACCAGAGTAACGAATTCTCCCGTAATGCACCTGCCGTCGTGCTGATAGACAGCTATTTCAGTAATTTTTTCAAGCCGTGCACTTCCCCCTGTGGTTTCAATATCGACGATAGCGTACATCTGTATCTGGTCATTTGAAATAGTTGATACGAATATAATCAGATTTGATGGTAGTCCGGGTTAATGTTATTAAATTTGTTATCAAATGTATCGTCCATGAATGAATGTTACGGCAGGAAATTCATCCTCGACGGAGAGATAATGGATGCGATGAGTTTTGACAATGCTCTGGTCTACGAGGGAAACTCCGTTTATGAGGTGATAAGAATGGTGAGGGGGCATCCGGTATTCTTCAATGATCATATAGAACGCCTTGAGGCCAGCAGCAGACACATTGATCAGAAAGTACTGGCTGATATCGGGACAATCAGGAGGGACGTGATCCGGCTTGTCAAGACCGGAAAAAAGAAAGATATTAATCTAAAAATAGTTTTCAATTACAATGAAGGAACCGGTCATTACCTGATCTACTTCATTGAACCGCTCTATCCTACGGCAGAACAATACAGGAGCGGAGTAAAAGGCATACTCTTTTATGCGGAGAGGAAAGATCCCGAATCGAAAGTTATCAATCACAGACTACGTTCTTCAATATATCATAAGCTTATACTTGAGAGTGGCTATGAAGCATTGCTGGTAAACGAAGAGAATTGTATAACGGAAGGAAGCCGGTCCAATATCTTCTTCCTGAAGGACGATTTGCTGGTGACGGCACCCGATGATAAAATACTCAACGGCATTACGAGGAAGTACATCCTGGATATCTGCAGGGAACACAGGATGAAGGTGAAGTTTGAATGTGTGAATGTAAAGGATCTTGAATCGTATGAAGCAGCCTTTATGACCGGCACATCACCGATGGTACTGCAATTCTGTTCTATAGATGAAAAATATTTCAATGTAAAAATACCACTCATCGAAAGGCTGAGAGAACTTTACATTGAAAGATCAGAGGAGAGTATTGCCCGTTTTATTACTGAAACCGGTTACAGGGAATAATATGCTTTATACTGACTCTTTTATTGCCGGCTGCCTGAATCATGATTAAAATAGCTGTAAATTGTTGTGCCGCATTTGATACATCTGCCCTTTTCGTCGAGGTTGAAGAGGCTTGTGGCGTACCCTGTCCTTTCAGTAACAGTCGTCCCGCATTTCCTGCACCTTGTGTCCTGCCATGCAGAAGAGGTTATATTGCCCGTATAAACATAATTAAGATATTTTGACGCTGTTTCATGGAGGATCTTCAGCGTCTCCCTGGGTGTGGGAGGATCATCCCGTTTGTAGTTCGGGAAGTACCTGCTGAGGTGAAGCGGGGTGTCCGCTCCCAGCTCCCCTGCAATCCATTGTGCCTGCCGGGACATCTCTTCAGCAGTATCATTCCTTCCGGTTATTACAAGTGTTGTTATCTCGAGATGCCTTCCCGCTTTTGCTATCTGCTTCAGACTATTCATCACTGGTCCGATTTCGGCACCGGTAAGTCTCCTGTAAAAGTCTTTGTTAAAGGCTTTGAGATCAATATTGAAGGCATCGGTGAAGCCGATGATCTCATTGAGTGGACCGGGATTCACAAAACCGTTACTCACCAGCACGGTACATAATCCTTTCTCTTTTACTTTCAGAGCCACATCCCTGACGAACTCAAACCAGATAACAGGCTCATTGTAGGTAAATGCCACCCCTATATTACCGGGGTATGATACCGCCTCCCCTGCAATTCTTTCAGGTGTCATGTCCGGAGCCTGCCCACCACCGTCTTTTCGGGATATGTGCCAGTTCTGGCAGAAATCACACCTCATGTTGCATCCGTAAGAACCTATGGACAAAATAGTGCTGCCGGGGAAAAAATGATACAGGGGCTTTTTCTCGACCGGATCGTATGAATAACCCGATATCACACCGTATGTTGTCAGTTCGATCCTGTCACCGGTATTCTTCCTTACACCGCATATACCAGTTCTGCCCTCAGCTATCTTGCAGAAGTGGGGGCATAGCCTGCACTCTGTATAACTGTCATATTTAAGATATAATGGCCTCATAACCCGGTTTACCAAACATAAAATTACATATAATAAATTGCCAATACTTAAAAATCCTTTATTTTTATAATTACACACCCGATAAAAACAGACTTTATGAGAACATCACTCTTCCTGCTATCCTGCTTACTGCTTTATATGACAGGTTGTTCAATACATGACTCAGATAATCAAGCAATTGAGCTCTGGTATGATAAGCCTGCTGCAAACTGGAACGAGGCTCTACCTGTCGGTAACGGCAGGTTGGGCGCTATGATATTCGGAGGCCCCCTTATTGAAACGATACAGCTTAATGAGGAGAGTATTTGGGCCGGCTCGAAAATCAATAATAACAACCCTGAAGCCCTGAAGAATCTTCCAGCTCTGCAGAATGCAATTTTTAAAGGCGATATCAGGAAAGCAGAGGAACTGGCAAACGCATTTTTCATCGGCACACCTCCGAGGATACGTTCGTACCAGCCGCTTGGTGACCTGAAGATAACTTATTTGCGCGACAGCAGCTTCTCTGAGTACAGACGGTCACTGGATCTGGAGAAAGGAATAGCAGAGACAAGATTAAAGGTAAATGGCAAAACATATATTCAGAGGGTTTTCTCATCCGCTCCCGACAATTCAATAGTGATAGATATAACCAGCAAGGGGGGAGGGCTCATAACCGCCCTTTTTGAACTGACTCGTGAGAGAGATGCTGTTATAAGCGCTACTGATGACGGTAAAATATTACTGACCGGCCAGATTATGGATGAGGATGATCCTCTCAGGGGGCCGGGCGGTGAACATATGAAATTTGCTGCCGAGGCAAGGTTCGAGGTCAGAAAAGGTACACTTTCCGCAGAGAATAATACTATAAGAGTTAATGATGCAGCCAGGATCACCATAGTACTGACTGCAGCAACAAACTACAACCTTTTCAGACTCGATACTGATGATGGCATTGAACCTGCAGACCGGTGCAATGATATTCTTAACAGAATAGAGAAGAATGATTACAGATTTCTTTTGAAGAGACACCTGACTGAACACTCAGCCATGTTCAACCGCGTCTCAATAGGTTTTGAAAAGGATACACTGAGACATTTGCCAACGGATGTAAGGCTTGCCAGAATAAAGGAAGGTAAGCATGACAATGGACTGATCGCTCTCTATTTTAATTACGGCCGATATCTCCTGATGGGTTCATCGCGTTATCCTGCAGCCCTTCCGGCCAATCTTCAGGGTATATGGAACAAGGAATTCAGAGCTCCCTGGAATTCCGATTTCCATACAAACATAAACCTTCAGATGAATTACTGGCCTGCTGAAGTGTGCAACCTTCCTGAGACTTCTGAAGTGCTGGCAAATTTTATCAGCAGGATTACGATACCGGGTGGCGTGACAGCCAGGGAGATGTACGGCACAGGAGGATGGACCATGCATCATCTCACCGATCCGTTCGGAAGAACAGGAGTAGCTGACGGTGTGTGGGGACTTACTCCCACGAATGGCCCCTGGATGACATTCCCTGTTTATGAGCGTTTTCTTTTTTCCCGCGATATGAACTATCTCAGGGAGACAGCATACCCGATTTTGAAAGGCTCCGTTGAGTTTCTTCTGGGGTTCCTTGTGCCATCTCCTGAAGGGTATCTTGTAACCAATCCTTCAACATCTCCGGAAAACAGGTACCGGCTGCCCGGATCAGGCGAGAGTGCACAGCTTACCTATGCTGCAACAATTGATATTCAGACCGTAAATGCCGTTTTTGATTATTTCATTGAGTCAGCTGTCCTGCTTGATGCCGATGGCGATCTTCTGGAGAGGGTAATGGAAGCAAAATCCAAATTGCCCCCTGTTTTAATCTCATCGGACGGAACAATTCAGGAGTGGATCAAAGATTATGAAGAGGTTGAACCGGGTCATCGCCATATGTCACACCTGCTTGGATTGTACCCTCTTGATCAGATAACACCTCTGACACCGGCCCTTTTTGAAGCCGCCGGCAAAACAATTGAACGCAGGCTCTCTGAAGGTGGAGGGCATACAGGCTGGAGCCGTGCATGGATAATTAACTTCTTTGCCAGGTTGCATAATGGAGATGAAGCCTTTGACCACATCATGCAACTTCTTGATAAGTCAACCTACAATAACCTCTTCGACAGCCATCCGCCCTTTCAGATCGACGGCAACTTCGGCGGAACAGCAGGCATGGCAGAAATGCTTCTTCAGAGTCATCAGGGATTCATTGAACTTCTGCCTGCTCTCCCTTCAGCCTGGCAGGAAGGTCATGTAAAGGGATTGGTGGCAAGAGGCGGATTCGTTGTTGATATTGAATGGGAAAATGGTGCTCTGACAAGGGCCGTGATACACTCGAAGAATGGGGGTGCCTGCAGGGTCAGATATGGTAAGGCGTCTGCTGAAATTGAAACTAACGCCGGTGAAAATTATCAGTTAGACAGGAATAGCTTTACCGAAGAGAGCTGGAGCCCTTCACCCGAAACCGTCGAAAGGCTCTCACGTAGCCAGTCGCAGTTTAACTATTATGAAGAAAAGGTCCCCGGTTATACTCTGCCCGATCCCCTTGTTACAAATAACGGCAGGAAGGTGAAAACCGGCCGGATGTGGAAAGATGTGCGACGCCCGGAGATACTTGAACTATTCAGGGAAAATGTGTACGGCAGGGTGCCCGACACACCTTATGAACTTGCCTTTAAAGTTGTAAATGAGGATAATAGGGCAATGAGCGGTGATGCTACTCTTAAGGAAGTTGATATCACAATCACTTCAGGTGGAGAATCACTTACTGTCCGGCTTACCCTTTTTGTGCCGAACAAAACACCGAAGCCCGTTCCGGCATTTCTGCTTATAAATAACCGTGCTGTTTCCAACACCGATCCCACCAGAAAGGTGAAAAGTGAGTTCTGGCCCGCCGAAGAGGTTATTGAAAGGGGCTACGCGATTGCTGCCTTCAGTAATGCAGACATTGATCCCGACAATTTTGATGATTTCAGAAACGGCATACACGGTATACTCGACAGGGGAGGGAGACAGGGCGATTCATGGGGAACACTGGCCGCATGGGCATGGGGCGCGAGCCGCTGTTTGGATTACCTTGAGACTGACACAGATGTTGATCAACACAGGGTAGCCGTTGTCGGGCATTCCCGGGGCGGAAAAACCGCACTGTGGGCAGGAGCCGAAGATCAACGGTTTGCAATGGTTGTGGCTAACGAATCGGGTTGCGGCGGAGCTGCCCTGGCGCGGCGCAGGTTCGGTGAGACCATCGAAAGAATAAATACATCATTTCCCCACTGGTTCTGCCTTAATTACAGACAATTCGGCAATAATGAAGACGCAATGCCTGTCGATATGCACATGCTTATGGGACTAATTGCTCCAAGGGCTCTGTATGTTGCTTCGGCAGGCGACGATCTGTGGGCTGATCCCAGAGGTTCATATCTGTCACTATACTATTCAGGACCGGTCTTCAGGCTTCTGAAAACCGATAGTGACCTGCCGGAAAAAATGCCCCCTCAGGATAAACAGGTGATAAGCGGAAAAACTGCATATCACGTCAGAAGCGGAACACATAACATGCTGCTGAAAGACTGGAACTGGTTTATGGATTTCGGCGACAGAGTGCTGAAATGAGTTCAAACCTCTTCATCCTTCATTTCAACCGGTATTTTGTTGCTCTCTGCAAACTGAAGGATCTTATCCTTGATCGGACCTATTCTGTCTGTGAATGTTGTCCCTAATCTGAGTATTGATGTTTTCCCTTCCTTCACGAAGAATCGAATGCTAAGAGTATAGATCTCAATTTTTTCAAGGTTTCCCGAAGAAAACTTTTCCGGAGGGAAAAATGAATTCTTCTTAAGCCTTATCGCATCATTGTCTATCTCAATGAATTTAGCCGCCCTGCCCAGTCCTGCCATTACCTGATAATAACTGAAGCCGGTAAGGAAGATGATCGTTACCCAGAGAGTCAGGTCAGGCTCCGATGATCTGATATTGTATATGAGCCAGAAAAGTGCCACAACAAAACATAATATTCCAAGAATCAGCTGAAATATTCTGGTGAACCTGTTGCCCTCGCTTATCTCAAGGGAGAAAAAGCTTTTTTCCATATTTAACATTTTTTCACAGGGATAACTGTGCAGTCATGTAACTATTAGTAAAATATTAATATTTTTATGGGCTAATCTAATCAAAATTACTCAGAAATGAAACGCTTATTACTTTCAAGTATCTTACTTTGCCTGTTCATAATTGCTTCATCGCAGCAGCAGAGAAGCGGCCAGACAGCCCAGACAGGCCAGCAGCGACCGGTAGATCCAAACCGGATGACCCCCGGAATGACGGAGATAATGGAACCTAAAGTGCAGGTGATTCAACCCGGCGTCCAGGTTGGAATGGCTCCCTCTGATGCAATAATACTTTTCGACGGAACCGGTGTTGACAAAGAGTGGACCGACAGGGCGGGGAATCCTACAAAATGGATCGTTAAGGACGGTGAACTGGTATGTGTAAAAGGATCGGGTATTATCAAAACAAAAAGGAAGTTCGATGATTTCCAGCTCCATATCGAATGGAAAGCCCCGGCTGAAGTTATAGGCAACGGTCAGGGCAGGGGTAACAGCGGAGTTTATCTGCAGGAACTCTATGAAGTGCAGGTGCTCGACAGCTATGAAAATGAAACCTATCCGCAGGGACAGGCAGGCAGTCTTTACAAACAGCATGCACCGCTGGTGAACGCCTGCAGAAAACCGGGTGAGTGGCAGACATATGACATAATATACACTGCCCCGCGATGGTATGACAACGACAGCACAAAATATTTCACTCCGCCAAGGGTGACAGTTATCCACAATGGAGTGTTAATACAGAACAATGTAAGCCTCAGGGGACCAACTCTCTATATCGGAATTCCCGAATATTCAATAAAAAAACATGGCCCTATGTCGCTCGTGCTTCAGGACCACGGAAACCCGGTGGCCTATAGAAATATTTGGATAAGAGAGCTTTAGGATTTGTGCCCCGAATCACTTATATTTGTTTGTTTTTAAATTGAATTAATTATTTTTATAAATCATTAAATTTTAAAATACCTGAACATGAAAGAGAACTCAAAAAACCTTACACGCCGGTCGTTTATCGGAAGAACCGGTGCTGTTGCTGCAGGACTTACCATAGTTCCGGGCTCGGTGATCAGCGGAATGGGACACATGTCACCAAACGACAAGCTGAATATCGCCGTGGTCGGGGTAGGTGGTATGGGTAATTCAAACATGCGGGCAGTAGCCGGTACTGAGAATATTGTTGCACTGTGCGATGTTGACTGGGGATACTCGAAGAAAATCTTTGATGCAAACCCGAATGCCAAACACTACTGGGATTGGCGCAAGATGTACGATGAAATGGGTAAGTCGATCGATGCAGTGATTGTTGCAACTGCCGACCATACCCATGCGATCATTGCCGCAACGGCAATGGAGATGGGAAAACATGCATACGTTCAGAAGCCTCTTACCCACTCGGTTTATGAATCAAGGCTCCTTACAAAACTGGCTGCCAAAAATAAGGTGGCAACATCGATGGGCAACCAGGGCTCTTCAGGAGAAGGGGTTAACCTGACAGTTGAATGGCTGCAGGCCGGTGAAATAGGCGAAGTCACAAAAGTTGAAGCATTCACAGACCGTCCGATATGGCCGCAGGGCCTTAACCGCCCGGCAAAAGGAGAATGGGTTCCCGACACACTTAACTGGGATCTGTTTATTGGACCGGCACAGATGCGCCCATACCACAGCATCTATACACCGTGGAACTGGAGAGGCTGGTGGGATTTTGGAACAGGAGCCCTGGGCGATATGGCTTGCCATATACTTCACCCTGTATTTTTGGGCCTCAAACTTCAATATCCGATAAGGGCACAGGGAAGCTCAACGCTCCTGCTTACCGACTGCGCTCCGAATGCCCAGATGGTCAAGCTGGTCTACCCGGCCAGACCAACACCTCGCGGATCGAAAATGAGATACCCCGAAGTTGAAGTTATCTGGTACGATGGGGGATTACAGCCACCTAAACCAGCCGGATGGCCTGCAGGTAAAAACATGAATAATGCAGGAGGCGGTGTAATATTCCACGGAACAAAGGACAAACTGATCGCCGGCTGCTACGGAAGAGATCCATGGCTCCTGTCAGGACGTGTACCAAATGTTCCCAAAACTGAACGCAGACTTCCTGACAAGGTAAGTCACGAAATGGACTGGGTGCGTGCCTGCAAGGAGAGCCCCGAAAGCAGAGTCCCCACCAAATCTGATTTCATGGAAGCAGGACCGTTCAACGAAATGGTTGTGATGGGCGTTCTGGCAGTCAGACTTCAGGGACTTAACAAGGAACTTGAATGGGACGGCGAAAAAATGGAGTTTACAAATATTACTGATTCCGAAACACTCAGGATCTGTGTTGAGGATGCATTTACAATCGAGGACGGACATCCGACATTTACAAAGAAATGGACCGACCCGATGAATGCCAGGGAGTTCGCAGCTGAAATGGTTAAGCACACCTACCGCAAGGGATGGTCACTGCCGGCTATGCCCGCATAGTTAATCATCTGAAATTAATTAAGTGGTGACGCATTTTTGCGTCACCACTATATTTTATTAACTAATCTTAATGTATTATGAAGCTGGTAAATATTTTATTATCCATCGTTATTGTAACAGGAATAACATCCTGCGGCCAGAAAGGCCAGAAAGCTGCCGATGATAAGGATGACGGCTGGGTAACTCTCTTTGATGGCACATCAACTGCCGGGTGGCGGGGTTATAGCAAGGAGGCCTTTCCTGAGAAAGGCTGGGTTATAGAGGATGGCACCCTACGTTGTATCGGGTCAGGTGCCGGTGAAGCCGGAGGAGAAGGTGGTGATATCATCTATGACAGGAAAT
>Ga0334890_1005550_pt1 | contig 10590 bp, 6 predicted proteins | sample GraSluR1_MG_3_FD_207220 | JGI IMG/M metagenome (GOLD analysis project Ga0334890, IMG submission 207220) | Sludge microbial communities from methane-producing bioreactor in Wageningen University, Netherlands - Granular Sludge_31_08-R1 | ecosystem: Engineered > Bioreactor > Anaerobic > Unclassified... | reverse complement strand
CCGAAACAGCATCAAAGCGGAAATGGGAGTTTGACGGTACATCTTCAATTACTCCGGTTACTTCATATGTGTTCTCCCCTTCGGAAAGCGTTTTGCCTATTGGATCGGCATCGCCAAAATATCTTGCAGCAGCCGTTTCTGTAAGAACAATTTTCCTCGGGTCTCTTATAGCCGACTTCACCTCACCCCGTATCACCCTGTATGTAAAAATGTCAAACATGGTTGAATCGACATAGAAAAAGTTTTCCTCCACATACTCTTTATCTTCAAATTTATAGAGTGCTCTGGGCATGTTGATAAAACGCACAAAAGACTCTACCTCAGGATAATCCTGAACCACCTGAGGTCCCATCGGGATCTGGGCAACAATCCATGTGAACTGGTCATCCGGCTCAGTTATTTTTGAGGAGATCCGGTAAATCCTGTCAGCATTCTCATGATATCGGTCATAACTTATTTCATCAGATACATAAATTATCAGAAACAACGCACTGGAGATCCCCAATGCCAGTCCTGCTATATTTAAGATACTATAGCCAACATACTTACGTATATGCCTGATTGCTGTTTTAAGCAGATTCTTTATCATATTATTCTTTTGAGGTTAATCGGGTTATCAAAATTAGAAAATATTCTCCCTCTGTCACAGTTTTATTTACACATTAACGGTACATTAACACACTCAGGCGGGGAGGTTCCTTTTGTAATGGCTCCGTCTGATAAAAGACATAATTTTTTCCGGAATGCAACAGAACAGATAAAAATTCGTCCTTAGAAAGTTATAATTATCTGACCATGAACAAAAATTCTTTCCGTCTGGCCATTCGGAATATTTCAAGGAATAAAGGTTTTACAATAATAAATGTATCGGGACTGGCAACAGGACTGGCCGCTGCACTGCTTATACTCCTCTGGATACAGGAGGAGTTCAGTTACGAAAAGTTCAACCTCAATGCCGAACATATCTATCGTGTCGAAGAGGACCAGTTTTATTCAGGCGAGAGGTATCATGTAACTGTAACACCCCACCCCAGCGGGCCTGTCTGGAAGGAGAGAATTCCTGAGATTGTGGATCAGACCAGGATAAACAGGCTTCCCCGCTTGTTATTCCGGCTCGATGACAAGGTTTTTTTTGAGTCGGCTGTTATAAGTGCTGATTCGGGACTTTTCCAAATATTAACATTGCCTTTGCTGCTTGGTGATCCCTCCACTCTGCTTGAGTCACCTCATTCCATAGTTCTTTCGGAAAAACTCGCGAAAAAATATTTTGGAGACAGTAATCCTCTCGGCCAGTCGCTGACAATTGAGAACAAATACAATTTCATGGTATCGGGTGTTATGAAAGATCTTCCCCGGAATTCCATGTTCACTTTTGAAGCAGTATTGCCATATTCTTTCCTGGAGGAGATTGGTATGATGAATAATTCGTGGGGCACCAATTCAATCCAGACATTTGTACAACTGGAGAGGGGTTCGGATATTGCTGCAGTTAACACAAAACTTACCGATGTGGTTCTCGAGTATTTGCCACAAACAACAACAAAATATCTTCTGTTTCCTTTACTCGATATTCATTTGCACGCACAATTCGGGTTTGAGCAAAACAATGGTCCGGTTGTGGCAATAATAATTTTTACAACTATCGCTGTTCTCCTTATTCTGATAGCATCTATCAATTTTATTAACCTTTCCACTGCAAGAGCTTCAACCCGGGCGAAAGAGGTAGGGATACGGAAGGTTGCCGGTGCTGACAGGAAATCGATGATTGTAAGGTTTATGTCTGAATCCCTGCTGCTGGTGGTTTTTGCATCGATACTTTCTCTGGTACTTGTAGGATTGTCGCTTGGTCTTTTCAATAGTATTTCTGGCAAAAGGTTTGTTATTTCGGATCTTTTCCAACTGAAATTCATTCTTAGTTTTGTTTCGGCCGTACTTCTTACCGGAATATTCGCAGGAATATACCCGGCACTTTATCTTTCTTCATTCAAACCTGTTGCCGTACTGAAAGGAGAGGGTGTTCAGGGAAGAGGTAGTGGGCGTTTGAGACAGATTCTGGTTGTCATTCAGTTCACACTCTCAATATTGATCACGGTTACGACTGTTTTTCTGTACATTCAGCTAAAATTCCTTCAGAGAAAGAACCTGGGTTTCGATAAGGAGAACCTGATATGCATTCAGATGGCTGAAAATATGAAGGACCGGTATTATCTGCTTAAGAATGAATTGCTTCAGCATTCACTAATAGAGGGAGTTACTGCCTCAACCAGGAACCCGGTGATGATCGGCTCAAATTCCGGTGGTGCTTCATGGGACGGTAAAGATCCTGAGAAAAGAGTTCTTATAGGGACTAACGGAATTGACTATGATTACCTGGAAACGATGCGTATGGAGCTTGTTTCGGGCAGGAGTTTTTCCAGGGATTTCCAGGGAGATCTTGCCAGGGATACCACTGGTAACTTTCTTGTTAATGAAGAAGTTGCCAGGATAATGGATGTGGGAGACCCGGTTGGGAAGAATTTCAGGTTTATGGGCATCAGCGGCACCATAGTCGGGGTGCTGAAAAATTTCCACTTCAAAGGCGCTGATGAACCTATTGAACCGATAGCTTTTGCCCTGACCGGTACCAGTTTTTTGAATGCAATACTGATTAAGCTTGCCCCCGGAAAAACTGACGAATCGCTGAAGGTAATCGAAAACACCTGGAGTAAGTTGATCCCGGAGTATCCCCTGGATTATAGTTTTGTCGAACAGGATTATGAGAATCTGTTCAGGCAGGAGATCAGGCTTACAAGACTGCTCGGCTCATTTACCGTGCTTACTCTCATTATCGCATGCCTGGGATTATACGGATTGTCTTCATATTCTGCGGAAAGACGGACAAACGAAGTGGGTATAAGAAAAGTAATGGGTGCAGAAACAGCATCAATTGTTTTCACCATGACAAAGGAGTTTCTTTCACTTGTAGCTATTGCAATCATCCTTTCATTTCCTGCCGGTTATTTCCTGGTCGAAAAGCTTCTTGACCAGTTTGCTTTCAGGATTGACCTGAATCCGGCAGTATTTATGTTGATCGCACTCGGATCACTTGCTGTGGCATTGTTCACAGTCAGTTTCCATGCGTATAAAGCCTCAGGTGTAAATCCGGCTGAGGCTCTTAAAGCAGAATAATAATTCCACAAAAAAAAATAGTAAATTTATAATCAGAACCAATAAATGCTGACATGTTAAATAATCTTATCAGGTACAGTTTAAGATCTTTCAAAAGACAGCGGGCATATTTGATTATTAACATTGCAGGGCTTTCTATAGGTATCGCCTGCAGTCTTCTGATTGCACTTTTTGTAATCCACGAAGCAAGCTACGACAGGTATAATGATAAGAAAGACAGGATATTCAGGTTAATACTTAATGGCAAGATAGGGGGACAGGAAATTATTGGTGCCTTTACTTCAGCTACTATGGGTCCGACGATGCTGAGAGAGTTCCCTGAGGTTGAGGATTTTCTGAGGATGACTGGCAGGGGCCCAACAATAGTTAAGTATGAAGACCTGACGTTTACTGAAGATCACCTCATTGAGGCAGACTCTTCCTTCTTTAATTTCTTCTCAATACCGGTGATAAAAGGTGATCCCTCCAGTCTGCTGAATGCCCCCGGAAGGATTGTACTTTCTGAATCGACAGCGCAAAGAATATTCGGGAACGAAGATCCGATTGACAAAGTTCTGAAGATCGGTTCTGATACGGCCGGGCATACAATATCGGGTATCATGGCTGATATTCCTGCCAATTCACATTTTGAAGCTAACATCATCCTCTCGTTCATGACCAATCCGAGGGCAAATGATCCGATCTGGCTGAGCAACAGTTTCGCAACTTACCTGTTGCTTAAGCCAAATTCGAGCTACATTACAGTTGATGAGAAAATACCTGAAATGCTCGAGAGGTATGTCGGGCCAGAGGTGCAGAAGTTTATGGGAATTTCGGTGAGCGAATTCGAAGCCCAGGGAAACAGGTATGGCTTTTATTGCCAGAACCTTAAGGATATACACCTCGATCCTTCAGTTCAGCAGATGTTCAGAGAGCCAAGCGATCCGAAGTACCTTTATATTTTCGGAAGTATTTCCATACTGATTGTCCTTATAGCTGCAATTAATTTCATGAACCTCAGTACTGCCCAGTCAGCCAGACGAGCAAAAGAGGTCGGTATAAAAAAGATCGGGGGTTCAACAAGGGGGATGCTCATAACACAGTTCCTCTCGGAATCTTTTATCCTGTCAATTATTTCCCTCGTAATTGCACTCATTTTGATAAAAATAACTCTCCCGTATTTTAATAACCTTCTGAATGCCAGGTTAACCCTCGAGCTTTTTTCCAGCTGGTATATCATACCTGTTTTATTGCTCTTCTCAATATTTGTCGGATCACTTGCAGGAAGCTATCCGGCATTCTTCCTTTCATCTTTCTCACCCTATGAGGTCTTAAAAGGTGAAATTAAAACCAACATGCAGAAAGGCCGGCTGAGAAGAATACTGGTGGTTTTTCAGTTCGCGGTATCAATCCTGTTGATTGCAGGAACTATGATTATGTACCGTCAGATTAACTATATGCTAAACAAAGATACAGGATTTGACAGGGAACAATTAATAGTACTTGAAAGAGCGGATGCTTTGGGACCAAGAGTGAAAGCCTTCAAGGATTCTGTAAAGGAGGTCCCCGGTGTTATCAATATTGCAAGTTCGACCGCTGTGCCCGGGCGCAATAATAACAACAACGGCTACCTGATAGAGGGCAGGAAAGATGAAACGGTCCTGATGACCACTAACTGGATTGATTATGACTACATTGACACGTACAGGATGACCCTTGCTAAAGGAAGATCATTCAGCGAGGCTTTTTCTACTGATATGGAAGCATGTATCATTAATGAGGCTGCTGCCAGGGATTTTGAAATAAACGATATTGAGAAAACAAGGTTCATGCAACCCCGGGGGGATGGTAGTATCGGGTATCTTCAGGTTATTGGTGTGGTAAAAGACTTCAATTTTGAATCACTCCGCAATCCGATCAATCCTTATGTATTTTGTTTCAAGACCGACAATTTCCTTTGGGGTTATATGACTGTCAGATTATCAGCAACCAATTATCAGGCAACAATAAGTGAAATAGAAAACAGATGGAGGGAATTTACCTCCAATGATCCCCTGCAGTATTACTTTATGGATGAGGATTTTGAGCAGATGTACAGGCAGGAAAAGCAGAATGCCCGGCTGGCAGTGATCTTTTCAATACTGGCCATATTCATTGCTGCTCTCGGTCTTTTTGGTCTTACTTCGTTTACTGTAGAACAGAGAACCAGGGAGATAGGTATCAGGAAAGCAATGGGATCTTCCGTTGCAGAAATATATATTGTAATTTCAAAAGAAGTCTTTATTCTTGTTTCAATCGCTGCCCTTGTTGCATGGCCCCTTGTGTTTTATATCGGCAGCAAATGGCTCGAGAATTTCTTCTACAGGATAGACCTGGGTATATTTACATTTGTCGCCGGACTTGCAATTGCACTTGGAATAGCACTTATAACTATCAGTTACCGTGTAATGAAAGCAGCCATGGTAAATCCTGCCCGGTCGCTGAAGTACGAATGACAGTAGAGACGCCCAAATTGGGCGTCTCTACTATGGTTAATACATTTTGTTGATCAGTTGGCCTATCTCATCCCTTTTCCTGAGGGGAAAGATGAAGTTTTTGCCGTCTCTTGTAACAACATTCAGCCCTTTTGCCGCGAATAATCCATTACCGAAGAAAATGACTTCAAGGATATTATCGAACAGGATCTCGAGATTGAACCTGTCCAGTTCCTCTTTAAGAGTCTTGAAATAAATCCGCTGGTTTGTTACGATCAGCTTCCCGTCGACCTTCAAATTATCGATAACCTGGTTTGTATCACCTGCTTTCAGGACAACCTCGTTTGGATATAATTTTACTGTCATATCAAGCCAATTTGTTACAAAGACGTCTGAAGTTTTAAAATGTTGCAGCCGGTTCAGTAATATTTTGCCGGTCTGCAGGGAGAATTTCGCTCAATTAAAACCAGTGTCTAATTATTTGACAAAAATATTTAAATTTGATCTGCTTATAACTTTCTGTATGATTAAAGGAACACTGCTGATAGCCGATAAGAGCAAAAGTGATCAGAATGCTCTGAAACAGATTCTTCATCATGAAGTTGAAAAGATCATTGCCATCACGGATCCCGGCCGGATCGGTGAGACCCTGGAAAGGGAGCAGGTGGACATTGTTCTTCTTGAAATGAATTTTCGTGCTGACATAAACTCGGGTAACGAAGGTTTATTCTGGATGAAGGAGATATTCAAGTCGGATCCGAGTATCAGTGTAATTATGGTTACAACTGATGTGAATATTGAGATTGCTGTCAGGTCTATCCGTGAAGGTGCAGTCGATTTTATCCTGAAACCCTGGGATAAAAGCAAGCTGATAGCTTCCGTGAATACTGCCTGGAAACTAAGAATGTCGCAGCAGGAAGCAATAAACCTGAGGAAGGATAATCTTTTTCTGAAAAAAGAGATCAACAGGCGAAGGGAGAAGATAATACTGGGTGCATCGCCGACAATGATCAACGTTATTAACATCGTAAGAAAAGTAGCCGGAACCGACGCCAATGTACTGATAACAGGCGAGAATGGCACCGGAAAGGAACTTGTAGCCAGGGAGATTCATAATCTTTCAAAAAGGGCAGGGGAGCTTATGATCAGTGTTGATATGGGTTCAATAAGTGAAACTCTTTTTGAATCTGAACTTTTTGGACATGTCAGGGGTGCCTTTACGGATGCAAGGGAGGACAGGGAAGGCAAATTCGAGCAGGCGCAGAAAGGGACACTTTTCCTTGATGAAATAGGCAACCTCTCACTGCAGTCACAATCAAAATTGCTGAGTGTCCTGCAAAGAAGATATGTTGTAAGGGTGGGCTCGAATAAGGAAATACCGGTAGATATACGTTTAATCTGTGCTACGAATCACAACCTCTTTAAGATGGTAGGCGAGGGGAAATTCCGCGAGGACCTTCTCTACAGGATTAATACAATTGTCATAGAAGTTCCTCCCCTGCGCGACAGGGTGGATGATATTCCGATCCTGGCAAATCATTTTCTGAAGGCCAACAGTGAAAGATATGGCAAAGGGACTATGAAGATCAGCACTCCTGCTCTTGAGAAACTGGCCAATCACGACTGGCCGGGAAATGTCCGGGAGCTTCAGCATTCAGTTGAAAAGGCAGTTATCCTGTCTGACGCACCAGTTTTAAAACCTTCCGATTTTGTATTCAGTGCACCGGCCCGGACTCTTCCACATACTGAAATGACACTGGATGAGATGGAAAAACGAGTGATTATCGACAGTATGCGGAGGTATGGTAATAACATGAGCATTATTGCCCGTAAACTGGGAATTACGCGGCAAACACTGTACAACAAAATCAGAAAATATGGTATTTGACAACCATCATTATCATGATACAACCTGGCCGTCAAACAGATTGACTATTCTGTGGGCATACCCTGCATCTCTTTCGGAGTGTGTAACCATAACGATTGTTGTCCCCTCCTTGTTGAGTTCGAGCAGAAGATTAATCACCTCTATCCCGTTTTTAGAGTCAAGGTTACCTGTTGGCTCATCGGCGAGGATAAGCCTGGGATTAGCCACGACAGCCCGTGCGATGGCAACTCTTTGCTGCTGACCACCTGAAAGTTGCTGCGGAAAATGTTTTGCCCGGTGTCCTATTTTCATTCTTGCCAGAACATCTTCCACGCTTTTTTTCCTTTCTCCGGATTTCATCTTGAGGTAAATAAGGGGGAGTTCAACATTTTCATAGACTGTGAGTTCATCTATCAGGTTAAAACTCTGAAAAACGAAACCTATGTTTCCTTTCCGGAAAATTGTTCTGTCGCGTTCTTTCAGGTTTGCAACCTCTGTCCCGTTAAAAACGTAGCTCCCGGAGGTAGGATTATCGAGCAAGCCAAGAATATTGAGAAGAGTCGATTTTCCGCATCCCGAAGGACCCATTACGGCAACATATTCTCCTTCGTTGACGGTCATGGTAACTTTGTTGAGAGCGGTGGTCTCAACCTCCTCGGTCCTGAAGACCTTTGTCAGTTCATTTGTTTTGATCATGTTTTTAACTATTAAGGATTATTTACTGTTTCTCAGGATCAGTTTCTCATTTTTACCGAAAGTTTCATAACCTGATATTATTACTTTTTCATCCGGCTGAAGACCTTCGAGAACTTCATAATACCTGGGGTTCTTTCTGCCAATGGAGATATTCCGTTTAGTGGCAAAAGATTCAGTGGGATCGAGTACGAATATCCACTGACCTCCTGTTTCCTGGAAGAATCCACCTATCGGAACCAGAATTGCTTCTTTTGGCTGTCCCAGCTGCAGGCTGATATAATAGGTCTGACCTGTTCTTATGTTTTCGGGCATATTACCCTGAAATATCATGTCAATTTTAAAGGTGCCATTTCTTACTTCAGGATAGACTCTCCTGACAACAAGGTCAAATTCACTGCCCTGCCTGTCGAGTTTTGCCGTCAGCTGAGTCCTTACCCTGTCAATATAGTGTTCGTCTATCTGAGCGGTAACCTTGTATGAGGTCAGAACATTTATCTGTCCCATATTGGCTCCCCGCGATATTGACTGTCCGATTTCAGGTACGAGGAGACCCAGCTGTCCGTCAACAGTTGCTTTAACATTCAGGTTCTCCACTCTTTGCCTTACAAGCGCAAGATTCTTACGCATGTTTTCAAGATTGGCTTTCAGCGTTTCTACCTGTACAGAACGGAACAGCGAATCGGCTTTTTGCCTTTCAATAAAAAGCTCCTGGGAACTGCGGGACATATCGAGGTCCTCTCTGGAACGGATGAACTCTTCCCTGGAGATGAGGTTATCTTTGATCAAAGCTTCATTTTGCATGTAGATACGCTCTTTTCTCTCAATATCATACCTGAGGCTTATAAGCTCCCTTTTTATTGAAATCCTTTCCTGCTCCATAGTTACCTGTGTGTTCCTCAGGAAATTTTCCTTTTCGGCAAGCTGGGCCTCACTGTCAAGGATATTGAGATAAAGATCCGGATTGCTCAGCCTTAAAATAATATCGCCTTTCTTAACCATTGAACCCTCTTCGATAAGGATCTCTTCAACACGTCCGCCCTCCTGTGCATCAAGAAAGATTATGCTGATGGGTTCAACCGTTCCGGGAACAGTTATGTAATCATTGAACTGGCCTTCGGTAATCGTCTCAATGATAAGTTTCTCTTTGTCAACCCTGTATGTTGAGGTGCGGTCGGTAAAGAATGCCATGTAAAAAAGCACGATGATTGCTATACCGATACCGATATATCCTATATGTTTCTTTTGAATGCCTTTTTTCTTTGGAATAGGCTTATCCATACTGTCAATGGGAGTATCCATTTCAATTCTTATTAAGATTAGTTATTTATTATTGCTTCATATTCACCTGTGGAATAGAACTCTATTGTAAGTCTTCTTATCAGCATTTGAAGCCTTGTACGTAAAGCTTCTGTTTCAGCCCTGAAGAGTGTGGTTATAGCTGCGGAATAATCTGTTACATCGACAAGACCGGCTTCAAATTTCTTTTCAACAGCGTCAAATGATTTTCTGTTATACTCAAGGTTGGCAACGGCGGCTGTATATTCATCCTTCCCCCGGTTAAAGTCGAGACAGGCATTTTCGATCTCAGTATATAAGCTGTTCTTTTCCAGTTCAAGCCTCAGACTGGTATCGTCCCTTCTTATTTTTGCCAGTTTTACGTTTCTGCCACCTGTGTAATTGTTAAATATTGGCACGTTAAGCGAAAGAAACAGCGACTGGCTGTTATTGTTCTTTAATTGTGTTGAATAGGAATCCTGATCCGGTACTCCTTCACTTATTACTTTGTAATACCCCGTAAAGAGTGCTCCGCCAACTGAAAGTCTTGGTGCAAGGTAGCCTTTTGATGCTGACACCTGCCTTCTTGCTGCCATCAGTTCGTAATTGATCGCTTTCAGGCGCGGGAGAGTCTCAGATGCTATGTTATACACACTGTCAGGGTCAAAGCTCCTGTCGGTAATAAGGGTATTTTCCAGTTCAGGCATCAGAATATCAAACTCCGTTCCGGGCTCCAGCTGGAGCATCTGCTTAAGAGTTGTGACAGCCTGACTGGTGGAATTCCTTGCTATGGTAAACGACAGCCTGTCTTCGGAGACCCTGCTTTCCATTTCATACTGTCTGGAGACAGATTCTCTCCCGGTTTCAACTGTCTTCTGAATTCTGAAAAGTTGTTTCTCCGAAAGATCCAGTTGCATTTTTGCCGCATCCTCAAGCCCCCGGGCATAAAGCACCTGGTAATATGCTCCCAGAATATTAATAATCAGATTGTTCCTTGCTACTTTGTCAGTTTCCAGCCCGGCCTTTACCATAAACTTGTTTGCGGAAATTGTGTTAAGGGTGGCAAAACCGTTAAAAAGCTGAATAGTTGAGCTCAGGGAGAATGAATTGCTTAAGTTCTGCTTGAACGTT
>Ga0334890_1005549_pt1 | contig 10591 bp, 8 predicted proteins | sample GraSluR1_MG_3_FD_207220 | JGI IMG/M metagenome (GOLD analysis project Ga0334890, IMG submission 207220) | Sludge microbial communities from methane-producing bioreactor in Wageningen University, Netherlands - Granular Sludge_31_08-R1 | ecosystem: Engineered > Bioreactor > Anaerobic > Unclassified... | reverse complement strand
GGCTCTCGGACACATTTGGTGAAGCAAACGGGGCGTAGAGCAGGTAGACTGGCAGAACGAACTACTGAAAGTCTCGTTCTGGAGGTTCTTGCCCCTTGTCTACCCTGGCGCTTGGCTCACTCATTCCCTGGCTATCAGTGCTTGCCGTTGAAACGCTCCAGATGTGTGATGGCGCCATCGAGCTACATGTCTCATCGACACAGCCAACCGACGCTTGTCCACTCTGTGCGCAGCCATCGGGTGCGGTACACAGCCGCTATGTGCGCCGGCTGGCCGACCTGCCTTGGGCGGGCATTCCCGTCGTGATCCACCTGGAGGTGCGCAAGTTGTTTTGCCGCAACCCTGCTTGCCCCCGTCGCATCTTCAGCGAGCGACTGCCACAACTGACGGCTCCCTACCGTCGCCAGACGCAGCGGTTGTGGGAACAGCAGCGCCACTTGGCCCTGGCCCACGGCGGTGAAGCAGGCGCACGCACCGCCGCTCGTCACGGTGTGAGCGTTTCGGCCAAGACGCTCTTGCGTCGCATCTGTCACGCCCCACTTGCGCCCAGTCCCACACCGCGCTGCTTGGGGATTGACGACTGGGCGCTGCGCAAGGGCCAGACCTACAGCACGATCCTCGTCGACCTGGAGCGCCATTGTCCTGTTGATCTATTGCCTGATCGCTCGGCAGTGACTTTGGCGCAGTGGCTGCGCGCGCATCCAGGCGTGGAGATCATCACGCGCGACCGCGCCGGTGACTACGCCGACGGGGCACGGCAGGGAGCGCCTGAAGCCGTGCAGGTCGCTGACCGATTTCACTTGGTGCAGAACGCACACCAGGTCCTGCACAGATTGTTGGAACGCCACAGCCGTCATGTACGCGAGGCGGCTCATGCCGTCAACCAACAGCACACGCAGATAGACCCTGCCCACGTGACCAAAGCGGTTGCGGGTGGCGAGTCGTCACCTTCGCCTCCGGCTGCGCTCGCTGCGGTCAGCGACGGCTCGCCACCCGCGCGACCTCTGTCGAAGTACCAGCAACACCAGCAGGCACGGCGGGCGCAGCGCTATGCACTGTATCAAGACGTGCAACGCCTGCGCGCAGCAGGTGGGGGCATCCGCCAGATTGCCCGCCGGCTTCACATCCACCGCACGACCGTGCTGCGTTTCCTGGCCGAGACGTTCCCCGAGCAGGCGGCACGGCCCAAGCGGCGCAGCAAACTGGACCCGCACCTGCCCTATCTCCAAGCGCAACTGCGCGCCGGCCACGACAACGCCATGCAGCTGTGGCGTGAGCTGCGTGATGATCACGGCTACCGTGGCTCACGGGCGCTGGTCTCGCGCTGGGTGGCGGCGCATCGGGCGTTGTGTCCGCCGGCCACGGCGCCACGCGTACGCCCAGGCGCTCCTCCTCAGTCACCGGCTCCCAAGCTCCCACCCCGCTTCAAAACGCCCTCGGTGCGGTCAGCGGCCTGGCTGCTGACCGCCGACACGGCTAGCCTGGACGAGGACCAGGCGCAGTTTGTCGAGCGCCTGCAGCTACGCTGCCCTGAGGTTCGGATAGGCCAACAGCTCATCGCTGCATTTCTGGCGCTTGTGCAGGGGCGCGACGCCCCAGGATTGGATGGCTGGTTTGGGAAGGTGGCGGCGAGCAAGCTGCCTGAGTTGGTGAGCTTTGCCGCTGGACTCCGGCGCGACGAGGCCGCGGTGCGCGCAGCACTTCATCTGGAGTACAGCAACGGGCAAGTCGAAGGCCAGATCAACAAGCTCAAGCTCCTCAAGCGCAGCATGTATGGTCGAGCCCGTTTTGATCTGCTCAAACATCGGCTCCTGGCCGCCTAACCTATTCACCAAATGTGTCCGAGAGCCCAAAAAGGGGATCGGCGTTGCAGCCGGCCCCCTTTTTGATTGGCTGCGCAGATTGGCCTTAACTATCGCGCAAGGCGCGCCCTGTGTAGGCAAGAAACACGTCGGCAAGGCTGGGCCGGCTGACGCTGACTTCGCTGATGTGCAGACCAGGTTGGGCGGCAAGGGCGAGTATGCGGGCCAGGCGCCGGTCGCCGCTGTCGACGCCGATCTGCAGACGCCACTCATCCCGTTCGTCGGCCTGTTTGTGATGATCTTCGGCGTGCCTAAGGGTGTGATCAACCGTATGCGTCACGTACGCTTCGGCCTTGAGCAGGTCTAGATAGGAAGGCGCGTCGCCGCGCCCGCAGAGTGTGATCACATCAGCGCCCATGGCGCGCTTCAGTTCGGCAGGCGCGCCTTCGACGACCAGTTGGCCGTCGTCGATGATGCCTACCCGACCGGCGAGCGCGTCGGCTTCCTCCATATAGTGGGTGGTCAGCAGAAGCGTGAGCCCGGTCTCGCCGCGTAGGCGCTGGATGTAACGCCAGATGCCGGCCCGATTCTGAGGATCGAGCCCTTGGGTCGGTTCATCGAGAAAGAGGACTTTGGGCCGGGTCATCAGACCGCGAGCCAGTTCGAGACGCCGTTTCATGCCGCCCGAATAGCTGGCCGCCTTGCGGTCTAGCACGGCGGTCAATTCGACTAGGCTCGCCAGTTCTTCAATGCGGGCGCGACGTTCCGGTCCGGATTGGCCGTACAGATGGCCGTGAAAATCGAGGATCTGGCGCCCCGTCAGTTCCTGGTCGAGGATGACTTCTTGGAACGTCACGCCGATGGCGCGGCGGACCTGAGCCGGATGTCGCACGACATCGTGGCCCGCCACGCGTGCGCTGCCGGACGTCGGCGCCAACAAGGTGGTGAGGATGGCGAAAGTCGTCGTCTTCCCCGCGCCGTTGGGGCCGAGCAGGGCGTAGATTTCGCCCTGCTCGATGAACAAGTCGAGGCCGCGCAGAGCGTGAACTGTCTCTCCGCCGGCGAGCGGATAGCTTTTTGTGAGCTTATGCGCTTCGATGTCGCATTTAGCAGTCATGCAGGCCGCGTCGCCACTAGAAGACGCGCGTGATGCGCGCTACGCCCAGCGCCAGGAGCACGCCGGCAATGATATAACCGATTGTCGCTGTACGGAACTTGTCTGCTGACGTTGCCTGTTTTTTGACGCGGCTCGACGTGATATGCGCGGCAGCCGCGGTTAGGATCATCGTGACCGGATGTTCCCAGGCGGCCAAAGGGTTGAAGCCCATCCACTGCTGCTGCATGATCCATACGACGATGCCGAGGAGCAATTGAATATCGATCACTATGGTCGTGATCAGACCGAGGCGGTTGTCCAGGCCGCCCCATTCGCCTTGGCGCAGCCAGCCCCAGAGCGCACGCAGTATGGCAAGAACTAGGACCAGGATGACAAGGTAGCGCCAGCCGGAATGGGCTTCGTAGAGGACGGTGAGCATGGTCATGTAAAAGCCTCCTGATCAGGTGATCGGATGAAGTTGTTGGTCTGGTATATCGGGCCGCAGCGGACGACGCCTCAGGCGATGATGCTCGCCCCATTGATCCGGTGACATGGTACGCCAGGCGCCTCGGATCGCCAAGGGCAGCCGGTTACAATTGGCGTTATCTTGAGGACAATTCCGCTAGTAGCCGGGGATTGACGTCGAGACCCTTTACAGCGTTCAGGGTGACAGTCTACCCACGAATTGGTGACATCATACTGAAGGCGTTTACACGGCTATTCCGGCGGACCGTTCCGTGCGCCAGTACTGCAACAAGACAAGCATAAGAACGCAACTGACCGTTATATATACTGCAGGAAGGCGCTGGACAGAGGCGGCGAGGGTGAAGGCCGCAAGCGGGCCGAGCGCAGAGCCGGCATCCGAGACAGTGGCAAAGGCGGCGACAAATACGTGTGGGCGGTCGGCGCGTAGGGCCGCGCCGCTGGCTGCGGCGCTTAGGACGATGTGCATGGCGCCGTCGAGCAGCAGGGCGACGAAGATGCTGAAGGCAGCGGCTACGGCAGGGAGCGATGACGCCGCGCCGAGCGCTGCCAGCATGAGGATGCCGAGTGTTCCTAGCGTGTTTGCCTGGCCGATGTAGTCGGAGAGCCAACCGACTAGAGGGCCGAGCGCCAGATCGGCGAGCCAGCGGGCGGCGTGGATCATGCCCGTGAGCGCGGCGATGCCGAGGCCAAAGGCGAGGATGCCGGAACCAGCGTCGAAGCGCGCGGCCAAGAATACCGAGGTAGTGGACACAACGACGCCGCTTAATAGATAGGCGAAGAAACTTCCCAGAGTGAGCCAGCGGTGGACGGGCGTTCGGAAGGCCGCTGCAGCGAGCCGGCTCCAGGTGACCTGGGCGGCGTCCTCTTTGGAGTCGATCGGCGTGTCTGTTTGTTCGTGAACCTGCGCCGGCCAGCGCGCCAGAAAGGCGATAGGCACAGCAAGCAGCCCGACCGCGACCACTACGGCGATGGCTGCCCCGTAGCCGGCGCGGTCATAGAGGAGACCGCCGGCGAAGACGCCGATCGCGCTGCCTAGGCGCACCAACCCCCAAAGCAGGCCAGTTAGGCGGCCGCGTGTGGTTGCAGGCCCCGTCCATATGGCTGCATAGCCGCCTTGACGCAGACCGGACCAGGCGACGCCCCACGCCATGCGCGCGAGCAAAAAGATGAAGAATCCGGCTGGGATGCCGTAGAATGCCGTGGACAGCAGCCCGACGACAGCTGAGGCGAAGAAGGGCCATCTCGTCCCATACCGTTCAAATATGCCTCCCGCCCATTTGTTGGAGAGCAGGCGCACCAGGCGATTGGCGCTGAGCAAGATGCCGACCAGCGGCAGGGAGATGCCGAGATGGGGCGCTTGCAGAGGAAGGATGGTGTACATCAGCGAGTCGCCCATGATGCAAAGGCCAATGGCCGCGCCGATTGTGGCGACGAGGCGAGCCGCGGACTGCGTCTGCGTCGGGGCGGGTAAGGGGGCGTCTGTTTGCACAGGGCGGGGCATAGTTGGGCTCGTCTTTGCTGGCTGCGGGGGATAGGTGATGGCCGGTGCTGGGTCAAGGCTACCTGACAGATCGCAAAGGACGCAAGTCTGCGCGCACGGCGATTCCGCCCGTGGCGTAAATTGCACGAAAGCGATTTTGCGAATAGGTCAATTTCAGCCCATCTGGTAAACTTGCGCCATGATCCGCAAGAAACTACAGGGGCAGGCAGCAATCATCTCCGGCGCAAGCCGGGGCATTGGAGCGGCTACGGCGCGGCTACTGGCAGAGGCGGGCGCTGCGGTCGTGTTGGCCGCGCGCAGCAGCGAGCAACTCGAGGCCGTGGCGGAGGATATACGTCGCCAGGGGGGACGCGCGATTGCCGTGCCCGCGGACATTAGCGACCCGGCAACTGCGGAGGAGATCGTCGAATCGGCCTTGGACCAGTTCGACCGCGTTGACATCCTCGTCAATAGTGCGGGGATCATCTGGCCGCTGGATGAGGCGTTGGAAACGGACGTAGATGAATGGGCCTATAGCGTTCATGTCAACCTGATCGGCCCGTTTTGCTTAACGCGCAACGTGTTGCCCGTTATGGTGGACCAGAGTTACGGCCGCATCGTCAACCTGACGAGCGCCGCGGCCGGGCGCCCGTATGCGGGGATGAGCGCCTATTGTACAGCGCAGGCCGGGCTTGAGATGTGGACGCGTGTCGTGGCTCAAGAAGTGGCGGGCCGCGGCGTTGGCGTCAACTGCCTCAATCCAGGTTGGGTGGATACGGAGTTGCAGGCAGATATCCGCAGCGTAGACACGGCGGAGAGCGGCCTCGACTTCGATGCTTGGCGCAGCGCGTATGAGCGGGGCGAGTTGCTGTTTCCTGAAGATGTCGCACGACTGGTCTATTGGCTTGTGGGGCCGTGGGGCCGGATGCATAGCGGCGAGGTCTTTTGCGGGCTCGACGAAGCCTGGCGCAGCCAGGTCGAGGCGGATCTGGGGAAGTGAACCGCGCTGAGGGTAGTTGAGGCGCAGGGTTGGAAACAAGAGTGAGTGTGAACAGCGAGTAGAGGAGAAGGGAATCCAACGATGGCGTACCAGAAGATCGTCGTGCCGGCCGAGGGTGAGAAGATTACATTGAAGGATGGGGCGCTCCAGGTTCCGGATCGGCCTATCGTGGCGTTCATCGAGGGCGATGGAACAGGGCCGGATATCTGGGCGGCTAGCCAACCGGTCTTCGACGCCGCCGTGAAGAAGGCCTATGGCGGCAAATGCCAGATCGTGTGGATGGAGGTGTTCGCAGGCGAGAAGGCGAACGAGGTCTATGGGGAGGCGATTTGGCTGCCGGAAGAGACGTTGGGGGCGATCGACGAGTATCTGGTGGCGATTAAGGGACCGCTGACTACGCCCGTAGGCGGCGGCATCCGCAGCATCAACGTCGCCCTGCGCCAGGAACTGGACCTCTACGCCTGTGTGCGGCCGGTGCAGTATTTCAGCGGCGTGCCTAGCCCGGTGAAGCAGCCCGAACTGGTGGACATGGTGATCTTCCGCGAGAATACGGAGGACATCTACGCCGGAATCGAGTGGGAAGCCTACTCGCCGGAGGCCGTCAAGGTGATTCGCTTCTTGGAAGAGGAGATGGGCGTTAAGAAGATCCGCTTCCCCAAGAGCAGCGGCGTCGGCGTGAAGCCGGTGAGCGAAGAAGGGACGAGCCGGCTGGTGCGCGCCGCCATCCAGTACGCCATCGACAACAAGCGCAAGAACGTGACGCTGGTGCACAAGGGCAACATCATGAAGTTCACCGAAGGCGCGTTCCGCAACTGGGGATATAAGGTGGCGGCGGAGGAATTCGGCGCCACGCCGCTGGACGGGGGGCCGTGGCATGTGCTGCCCAATGGCATTGTCGTGAAGGATATGATCGCCGACGCTATGCTGCAGCAGGTCTTGACGCGCCCGGCGGAATATGACGTGCTGGCGACGCTGAATTTGAACGGCGATTATATCAGCGACGCGCTGGCGGCGCAGGTAGGCGGCATCGGCATCGCGCCGGGGGCGAATATCAACTACGAGACCGGACGCGCCATTTTCGAAGCGACGCACGGCACCGCGCCCAAATATGCGGGTCAGGACAAGGTGAACCCGTCTTCGGTCATCTTGAGCGGTGAGATGATGCTGCGGCACATGGGTTGGCACGAAGCCGCCGACCTGATCACGGCGGCTATGGAGAAAACTTTCGGACAGAAGGTGGTGACATACGACTTCGCACGGCTGATGCAAGGCGCAACGGAAGTGCGATGCAGCGAGTTTGGCGGCGCATTGATCGGCAATATGTAGGCAAAGATAGACAAGGAGGTCTGATCTATGCAAGCGGCTGCGCTTTACCGCACGTCGATCGGCAAGAAGGCGATCATGGCGGTTAGCGGCGTGATCTGGATTGGCTATGTGGTCATGCATATGTATGGCAACTTGAAGGCCTTTTGGGGCGAGGAGGCCTTCAACCACTACGCGGAGGGCCTGCGCGAGATGGGCGCGCCGATCTTTGGCCATCTGCACCTGCTGACGGTTGCACGCATTTTGTTTGTCGTGTCGATTGTTGTGCATGTCTGGGCAGCCTATACGCTCTACCGGCAGGCAAGGCTGGCGCGGCCGCAAAACTATGCAACGCGCCGGGTGGTGCAGGCCAACTACGCCTCGATCACCATGCGCTATGGAGGCGTCGTGATTCTGCTCTTCCTGTTGCTGCATCTGATGCAGTTGACGTGGGGCGTTTCGGCGGTGCACGGCGAGTTCATACCAGGCCAGCCCTACCACAACCTGGTGACGAACTTCCAGTCGTTGCCGGTGACACTCATCTACCTGGTGGCGCTGGTCGCGCTCGGACTCCATCTGTTCCACGGCACATGGAGCATGTTCCAGACGCTTGGCTTCAACAACGAGCGTATGGACGGACTTATTCGCGGGCTGGCTTGGGCACTGGCGATCCTCGTTCCGGTTGGGTTCGCCAGCGTGCCCATTGCCGTCCAACTTGGCATTTTGAGTTAACGCGGAGGAACATCCATGGCAGATAAGGCCGATACCCAGACGAGCATGGCCCCAGCGCCTGCCAAGACGATCCTGGACGCAAAGACGCCGGATGGGCCGATAGCGGAGAAGTGGGATAAGGCCCGCTTCGAGATGAAGCTAATGTCGCCAGCGAACCGGCGCAAGTTTCGCATCATCGTTGTCGGCTCCGGCTTGGCCGGCGGGTCGGCGGCAGCGACCTTAGGTGAACTGGGTTATAACGTGGACTGCTTCGCCTATCAGGATAGCCCGCGACGCGCACACAGCGTGTCGGCGCAGGGCGGCATAAACGCGGCGAAGAACTATCGCAACGACGGCGACAGCATCTTTCGGCTCTTCTACGATACGGTGAAGGGCGGCGATTACCGCTCGCGCGAGGCGAACGTCTACCGGCTTGCGCAGGTGAGCAACAACATCATCGACCAGTGCGTTGCGCAAGGCGTCCCCTTTGCGCGCGAGTACGGCGGCCTGTTGGACAATCGCTCCTTTGGCGGCGCGCAGGTGTCGCGCACCTTTTATGCCCGCGGGCAGACGGGCCAGCAACTGCTGTTAGGCGCGTACCAGGCGCTCGCCCGCCAGATCCATGCCGGGCGGGTGCGCATGCATAACCGCACCGAGATGCTCGACCTGGTGGTGGTGAACGGCGTGGCGCGGGGCATCGTGACGCGAGACCTGCGCAACGGCAAGATCGAGCGCTGGCTGGGCGACGCGGTTGTGTTGGCGACAGGCGGTTATAGCAACGCCTTTTATCTGTCGACCAACGCCAAGGGCTGCAACGTGACCGCCGTTTGGCGCGCGCATCGACGGGGCGCGTACTTCGCCAACCCGTGTTTTACGCAGATACACCCGACCTGTATTCCGCAGTCGGGCGAGCACCAAAGTAAACTCACGCTCATGAGCGAGTCGTTGCGCAACGACGGGCGCATCTGGGTGCCGCGTCAGCCCGGCGATACACGCGCTCCCGGCGACATACCGGAGAATGAGCGCTGGTATTACCTGGAGGAGCGCTACCCCAGTTTCGGCAACCTGGTGCCGCGCGATATCGCCTCGCGTGCGGCCAAGAGCGTGGTTGATACGGGGCACGGCGTAGGGTCGCGGCGCAATGGCGTCTATCTGGACTTCGCCGAGGCGATCGAGCGTCTTGGCGCCAACGTGATACGCGACCGCTACGGCAACCTGTTCGATATGTACGAGAACATCACCGGCGAGAACCCGTACGAGGTTCCGATGCGCATCTATCCGGCCTTGCATTACACCATGGGCGGGCTATGGGTAGACTACAACCTAATGAGTACCATCCCCGGCATGTTCGCCATCGGCGAGGCCAACTTCTCGGACCACGGGGCGAACCGACTCGGCGCCAGCGCCTTGATGCAGGGGTTAGCGGACGGGTATTTTGTGTTGCCCTATACGTTGAGCAATTATCTGGCCCAGGCCAAGTTGGAGCCGTTGACCACGGATCACGAGGCGTTCCGCGCGGTCGAGGAGGAGGTGAGCGGGCGGGTTGAGCGACTGCTCAAGGCCAATGGCGAGCGCTCAGTCGACTCGTATCACCGCGAGTTGGGGCAGATCCTATGGGAATACTGCGGAATGGAGCGGTCGGAAGATGGGCTGAAAAAGGCGCTCGAACTGATCCCGACGCTGCGCGAAGAATATTGGCAGAACGTGCGCGTGCCCGGCGAGTCGGAGGAACTGAATCAGAGCCTGGAGAAAGCGGGACGGGTCGCTGATTTCATGGAGCTTGCCGAGCTCATGTGTATCGACGCGCTGCAGCGCAAAGAATCCTGCGGCGCGCATTTCCGCAACGAGTATCAGACGGCCGACGGAGAGGCCAGACGCGACGACGAGAACTATGCTTATGTGGCGGCTTGGGAGTATGCCGGCGACGGGCGCGCACCGATCCTCAATAAGGAGCCGCTGACTTTCGAGTATGTCGCCCTGTCACAGCGCAGCTACAAGTAGCGAGAAGCAAAGGGAGCAGAGTCGACTATGAAATTCAAGTTGCGAATCTGGCGGCAACCGAACGCCCTGAGAAAGGGTCAGTTTGAGGAATATGAGGTGGACGACGTCGGCCCGGATGAGTCGTTCCTGGAAGTGCTGGATATGCTGAACGAGCAATTGATTGCGAACGGCGGCGACCCTGTGGCGTTTGATCATGACTGCCGTGAAGGCATTTGCGGCATGTGCGGAATCATGATCAACGGCATTGCGCACGGCCCTAAGGCGGCAACGACAGCCTGCCAACTGCACATGCGGCACTTCAAGGACGGCGACGTTATCGTGGTGGAACCGTGGCGGGCGAAGGCATTTCCCGTGATTAAGGATCTGGTTGTGGAACGGGCGGCGCTGGACCGCATCATACAGGCCGGGGGCTATATCTCGGCATCGACAGGCAGCGCGCCGGACGCCAACAGCATCCCCGTGCCGAAGCCCGTGGCAGATGTCTCTATGGACGCGGCGGCGTGTATCGGTTGCGGCGCGTGCGTGGCGGCCTGCCCCAATTCGTCGGCAATGCTGTTCACTGCGGCCAAGGTGGGGCACCTGAATGTGCTGCCCCAAGGCCAAGCGGAGCGCTTCGACCGGGCGGTATTGATGGTCGATGCGATGGAGGCCGAGGGTTTCGGCGGCTGCACGAACATTGGCGAGTGCGCCGCGGTGTGTCCTAAGGAGATTGG
>Ga0334890_1005544_pt1 | contig 10597 bp, 9 predicted proteins | sample GraSluR1_MG_3_FD_207220 | JGI IMG/M metagenome (GOLD analysis project Ga0334890, IMG submission 207220) | Sludge microbial communities from methane-producing bioreactor in Wageningen University, Netherlands - Granular Sludge_31_08-R1 | ecosystem: Engineered > Bioreactor > Anaerobic > Unclassified... | reverse complement strand
GGAGAGAGGGCCATCAATTTCTACTATGGCCGCCGTGCGGTTCTGGGCCGAGCTATAAGAAAGCGCCCCGCCGAGAAACAGGAACAACACAAAAAACAAAGCCGCCGTTCGGGCAACAGACACATCACAGGTCGGACGGAAACACCCCATCATTCACTCCTGTAATTACAAGCCGTGGTCACAGAAAAATATTCGCGTCATGTTAGCACCACCTTTGCGCTTTGTCCCATGCTTTTTTATGTAATGAAGGCGCATTCTGCAGGGGGATGTAGGGTCTTTAGAACAAGACATGATATCCGACGGCAAAAACGGCGAGATCAACGATAGCATGGGAAACGTAGCCGGGCCAAACGGACCGATATCGCACATAGCACCACGACCAGGCGACCCCGCCAATGAAAATGCCGGCAGAAGCCACGGCCGTGACGAAAAGCGGCAAGTACACCTGCATCGCAAAGATGTGGTGGAGCGTAAATGCGGCTGCGGACCAGGCGATGGCGGCACCCGCCGGGACCAGTTGCCTGAGTCGGCTGACGACGAACCAGCGCCAGACATATTCCTCCAGCAGGGCGTTCACGAAGGCCCAGTAGGCCGTTGCCGCAAGATATACGCGGGGACTGCCAAGTCCCGTTGTTTCGAGGGGCGCGCGGAAGCTCGCTGGATCAATCAATTTCCGGCCGATGAAGACGTAACCGGCAACAATCATTAAGCCGATCATCAAGCCGAGCGCTGTGCCGACAAAAAATCCTCCGTGCCGCGCTGGTGACAGCGAAAGCGGTTGACGGTCCACAAACAAATGCCAGAGAAGCGGCAGGATAAGTATCCAAACCTTGGAAAAACTGAAGATAAAAAGTCCAATCCTTGTACCGGGTGCGATAATCATGCCGAAAAGCACGCCGATGGTTGGGGCGGGGATCAGCAAGGCCAGTGCAATGGCGGAAGAAGATGGTTGTTTCATGGTGTTGAGACGATCCCCGCCAACTGCCCGCAGGCGGCGGCTATATCCACCCCGCGCTGGACCCGCACGGTACACGCGACCTTATGATCCTCCAATACGTTCTGGAAATCGAGCACCCGCCTGCGATCGGAAGGGCTGAGTGGTGCACCGGGCACCGGGTTCCACGGGATCAGGTTTACATGGCAGAGCAGGGGGCGGCCCTTGTCGGTTGCGCCCCGGCAAAGCCCGGCCAGCTCCCGCGCGTTTTCCCGGGCATCGTTCACGCCCTGCAACAGCACGTACTCGAACGAAACGCGGCGGTGCGTTTTTTCCGTGTACTCGCGCGTCGCGCGGACAATTTCAGCAAGCGGGTATTTTCTGTTTACCGGCACGAGTTGAGAGCGCAATTGGTCATTTGCTGCGTGTAAGGAAATGGCGAGGTTTACGGGGAGTTTTTCGTCGGCGAGCCGAAGAATGCCCGGGACGATGCCGACCGTGGACACGGTGAACGAACGCGCACCCATGTTGAAGCCCTTCGGATCGTGAAGGCGCACGACGGACTCCCACCAAGCGTCGTAGTTGTTGAAGGGTTCGCCCATGCCCATGTAAACAACGTTCGTCAAGGAGCGCGACGGGCTCATGGCCGCCAGTTCGCGGGCCGCCCAGAGAACCTGTTCGATCATCTGTCCGGCGCTGAGGTTGAGTCGGAATCCGAGTTGCGCGGTTGCGCAAAACGTGCACCCCATCGCGCAGCCGGATTGGGTGGAGACGCATACGGTGGCGCGATCATCGTAGATCATCAGCACGGATTCAATGGGCGGTCCACCGGGAACATGAAAAAGCGCTTTGCGCGTCAGCCCGCGATCTCCGGCTTGCACGTGCTGTAGTTCCAGGGACTGGACAGCGGCACGGCCGGCAAGTTTGCTTCTCAACGCAGCCGGAAGATCGCTCATGTCGGCGAAGCTTCCGGCAAGTTTCACGTAGAGTTGGCGATAGATTTGTTTCGCCCGGAATCCCGGCTCGCCGAGGGATGCGAGCAGCTCCGTCAGTTGCGGCAAGGTCAAGTTGTAAACAGAGGGTGTTATTGCGCTGGACATGGCCGTGTCATTTCGTTGGCTGGTGATGCGGGATCAAGGCTTGCAGTACAGCCCTGGTCTGGATGAGGTCTGCCGGAGAGAGGTGTTTGCCTGTTGCCTTTGGGCACCAGGGAAATCGCGCGATGACCGGGGCCTGGCATCGGCGCTGCAGCACGCGCAGGTTGTCTTCTTCTATTTCGGTCCAGGGTTGAGGTTTTGTGTCGTTGAGAAATATCGCCGACACCTGGAGTTTCGCCTGTGTGAGCGCCTGAAAAGAGAGAAGCGTGTGGTTCAGAGTGCCGAGTCCCGGCCGTGCAACAAGGATAACGGGGAAACCGAATTGTCGTATCAGGTCGAGCATGATTTCGTTGTCATTGAGTGGCACGAGAAGGCCCCCGGCGCCCTCGACAACCAGCATCTCGTGGTTCTCCAGGAGACGTTTTCCGCAGTCGAGAATTCGCCGGGTGGAAATGCCGATGCCCGACTGGGCGGCCGCAAGGTGAGGAGAGCAGGGCGGGCCGAAAACATACGGGCTCATCAGATCGCTTTCAGCAGGGTCGGGGTGGAGTCTGGCCGTGCGAAGGCAGAATGAAAGATCGGTGTCGCCTGAAGCGGCTCCGGTCTGGACCGGTTTCATCGGGACGGCATCCATGCCGGCTGACCGCAGCGCATCCAGCACGGCCGCGGCGACAACGGTTTTGCCGACACCCGTATCAGTTCCTGTAATAAAGAATCCGGGCATGTTCATTTTCCCATGGGTTTAACGCCAATGACAAACAGAACCCTGTAGGTCGCATATACATGCCCGGCGTCCGAGGAATACGCGTGATCGTATGCGTCGGTGAGCGCCTGGAGTTCCCGCCGATTGAGAGGAAGGGTTGACTGCGAGAACGCGCCGCCTGTTACCCCCTGGTCGTGGAGGGTGCGGAGAAACGCGTCGGCGCTCCGATACGAGGCTTTGTAATCCTCCACGGATGAATCCAGGATCCGAAAGCCGGTGCCGGCAACAGCAGTCATCACTTCGTCGGCCCGGGGCATTCCGCGCAGGGGCGGTTTATGCGGTGAAATCTGTTTGCGCAGTGCGTGAAGCTCTCCAAGCGTGCCCTTCAACATGACCGAGAAAACCATGTGTCCGCCGGGCTCCACCAGGTCGGATATGTGACGAACTCCTCCCTGCAGATCGGCCAGCCAGTGGAGCGATGAGCTGCTTACAACCAGCGGATAGGTGTGACGAGGCTTGAACGCGGTCATGTCTATGGCGAACCAGCGGATGCGCGGATTGCTGGCGAAGCGGGCACGCGCCTGTGCAATCATGATCGCGGAAAGGTCTATCGCGTCTACATGAGCGTCCGGGAATCGCTTGAGAATTTGCGTGGTCAATAAACCTGTGCCGCACCCGATCTCAAGAATGCGCGACCCATCGGCTTCGTTCGGAATGAGCTGGGCCAACCGTTCTGCGACAACAGCCTGGGGTATTGACAAAACGTCATAGGTCTCGGCGGCCGCGGAAAAACGGCTTTTCAACGATTTGGCATGCGCATCAATCATTCAATCCCCGTTTTACAAAAGAGCATACTATGTCTGCTGTAAACTCTGCATCGTCCACGGGGAGATTGTGCCCCGCACCGTTCTTTAAAATGAGCCTAGCGGAGGGGTGGTGTTTTGCCAAGTATTCCGAGGCCGCGCAGGGAATGATCGAATCCGCGTCTCCGTGGATCAGCAGGGTTAGGGTTTTCGTTTGCCGGATCAGGGGACGCAGATCCGATAAAGCCAGATGGTCCAGTCCACGGATCAACTCGGGTGTGCCGAATCGCATGGCATTGACGATGAAATTTTCGCGGGCCGCAGGATTTGTCCGTTCGGGTGCGCAGGATTGGTCGTAGAACCGGCCAAGCATGCGTTCTGGAACGCGCTCGAGGCCGGCTATCAGGCTCTGGATCTTGCCGGGCGCCTGGCCGCAGGGATAGTCGGGGGCAGAGCAAAAACGGGCGCTTGAAGAGATGAGAACAAGGTGCGAAACAAGGTTTGGTCTCATGGCCGCCGCCTGGAGCGCGATCATACCTCCCATGGACCAGCCCGCGAGAATGACGGGGGTGGTCTGTTCTTCGATCAGCGTGATGAGTCCCCGGACGTAGTCGGATCCTTTCAAGTCATGCGGGGAAACGCAGTGAACGGAGAAGCAGGAGGCCAGGCCGGCGGCCAGTGGCTTGAGGGAAATTGCAGAGTGCGCCCATCCCGTGATGAGAATCAGTGACGGCATCAGGTCAGGTTCTCCGACTGCGCTTCAGCGATGACGATGTTTGCGGCCCGGATCAAATCCTCTTCCGTGTGCGCCAGCGTGATGGAAAAACGGAGGCGCGCGGATCCTTGAGGGATGGTCGGTGGGCGGATGGCTATCGCAAGGATGCCCCGCTCGCGCAGGCGGCGGGACAGGTCGAGCGCCTTGGCGTTGCTGCCCATCAGGACAGGCACGATCTGGCTTTGCGAGTTGAGCGTGTTCAGGCCGGCTCTCTCAAGAAGGCCGCGGAAAAGAGCCGCACGATTCAAAAGGATGGTGGGCAGCGCAGGATGCGCCGCGAGCAGGGCCAGCGCGCCCATGGCCGCTCCGAGCGCCGGCGGTGGCGGCGCTGTAGAATAGATCAGCGCCCGTGAGCGGTTGATCAGCAGTTCCTTCATCCTTTCCGAACAGGTTACGAATCCTCCATAGCTTCCCATCGCCTTGCTCAAGGTCCCCACGCAGAGATTGACCGATCGCTCCAGTTCCCACTCGCGAACAAGGCCTCCGCCCTGGGGGCCGAAGACGCCGATCGCGTGGGCTTCATCCACCATCAGCAAGGCTTCATGATGAGCGGCCAGTCCTGCAATCTCGCGAAGCGGAGCGAGATCGCCATTCATGCTGAAGACGGATTCCGTGACGATCAGTTTGCGGCCGTGCGGATAGCGGGCGAGCAGATCGTTGAGGTTCTCGACGTCGTTGTGACGAAAACGGTGAAGCCGGGCCCGGCTCAACGCAATAGCATCCAGGATGCTGGCGTGGGCAAGCCGGTCAGCGAACACGACATCATTTCGTCCGACGATAGCCGGGATGACACCCGCGTTTGCCATGTATCCGCTACCGAAAAGAAGGGCAGCAGGATACTTCTTGAATTTTGCCAGTTGGGTTTCCAATTCATCGTGTATGCGAAGAGTCCCTGTCAGAAGCCGCGAAGCCCCGGACCCTGTGCCATAACTTTGCGCGGCTTCCGTTGCGGCCTGGATGATCAAGGGGTGGTTGGAAAGATCAAGGTAATCGTTCGACGAGAAATTGAGATACAGGCGGTCCCCGATATTCAGCTTGCCGCCGCTCACGGGATACATGACAAGCCTGCGGTCGAGATCTTCCTTGCGGAGGCTCTCCAGTTTACCGTCAATCCAGTGTTCCGTATTCATGGCCAGATGAATTCAATGTTGTCATTACCTATATTAGCCTTAATCTGTCCGGCGTCATGATCTTATTTCGAATCTCTTTTTCCGGGAAGGATGGTTGAGGATGAGCCGGTCATGGGATGCAATGAGTGTGCGGGTCCTTGCGGGAGAGCCTCTGGGCCGCGAAGAGGGTCTGGCGATCCTCGGTGCGCCGGACGAAGACCTTCTGAAGTTGCTGGATGCCGCATTTTCCGTGCGGCAGGTTTATTTTGGCCGGGACGTGAACCTTCACGTGCTTTGCAACGCAAAGAGTGGTGCATGCGGAGAGGATTGTACGTTTTGCAGCCAGTCGGCTGTTGCAAGCAGTCGGATCGAAAAATACCCCCTGAAAAGCGTGGACGATATCCTGGCGGGAGCCCGGGAAGCGCAGCGGCTCGGTGCCGTCAAATATTGCACGGTGATCAGTGGGCGCGCCCCGTCCGAGCGTGACTTGGAGACGATCTGTGAAGCCCTGCAGCGTATCAAGGCCGAGATGGCCATTCACCTGTGCGTATCGGTCGGTTTGTTGACGCACAAAAGGGCGACGCGGTTGAAGGAGGCAGGGGCCGATCGCATCAATCACAACCTGGAAACCTCCAGAAGCTTTTTCCCACGAATTTGCACAACCCACCAATATGAAGATCGCGTGGAGACTATCGTGGCCGCCAAGGCTGCGGGCCTGGAAATCTGCAGTGGCGGTTTGATGGGCATGGGGGAGACGGCCGAAGACCGCGTTGAACTGGCATTGGCCCTGCGCGAATTAGGTGTGCATTCGATTCCCGTCAATTTTCTCGATCCGCGGGAAGGGACGCCATTGGCAAACAGGCCTCGTCTCTCGCCTCAGGATTGCCTTCGCGCGCTGGTCATGTTCCGCATGATCAATCCAAGGACGGACATTCGCGCGGCAGGAGGACGCGAGGCCCTTCTTGGCCCGTTGCAGGTGTTCTCACTATACGTAGCGAATTCGATATTCACCCAGGGCTACCTGACCACTGCCGGCCAGGGTTATGCGGAGGACATGGCCATGATCGAGGCAGCGGGATTCAAAATCGGGAAAATAGAAGCATGACATGCGGTTTGCGGACGAGACGGGAGTGCCTCCTTGTCTAAAGCCGGCCGGATGTGATAAGCTGAAATTCAGTTCATTGGGGTGGGGGATGGCGGGCGAAACAAAACAGGCGGAACAATCATCCAAGGTGGAAGCCGTTGCGGAACTGGTCAAACGGCTTTGTCGTGCGCTTACCAACGTCGAAATGTTTTCTGCGGATCATCCTGTTTCAAAACACGGGATTGACCTTGCGTTCCAGTATCTCCGAAAAATTCTTGATCAATATCAGGAAGATGTGGTCATCAGCGTCGCGGGCAACACGATTGTGTTGGATGGACTTCCTTTAGAAGAACGGAACCCCCTCGTTTCAAAGCTGGCCCGGCGCTTCGACGATGTGCATATCAACAACATTTTTTTTGAGCCCGCAGTAACTGCCGAGGAATTTCACGAACTGTATCGCATCCTCGGGAAAGGGCCGAAGACCGTCAATGCGGAGGGCGGTTTCGCCGAATTGCTCAAGAAGTCTTCGATCCGTCACATCCACCTGAAAGACATCAGTTACGTGATGGTGACGGGTGACGAGAAAGTGGTGAGCAAGGATGCGAAGGTCGTGGAGGGCGAGCCGGTCGCCGGTGTTTCGATGGATTCCGATATCGTGAAGTACATGCTGGGGCGTGTCCTGGAAAAAGCGGACGAGCAGAAGTGGTTGATCAACGAGATTAAAAACAATCCCGGAAAGATGGCGGAAATGATCACCAGCGGGATTGACCTGGCGATGTCGCGCGCGGAGATGGGCCACAACACCGAGGGTGAGATCGGCACGCTTATCAACAACATCCGGATTGTCGGCCAGCAACTCGTGGAGCAGGACTCGGGCGATTCGAAGGATCGCGGCGAAGAGGATGTGGAAAAAGCATTGCTGACGCTTGAGAATGAGCTTCGTTTGCGATCCAGCAAGCTGATGTCGTCAAAAGTGGCGGCGGGTTTTGTAAACGAGATTCTGGGGGTGGTGACTTCCTATTCCGACCAAGTCCGCACGAAGCAGATTTCCGATGAGTTCCTGAAGGGCGAGAAGAGTTTGAAGAAGACCGAGCGCCTCCTGCGAAAAATGGCGCCGGAAGGCGATAGAAAGGAAAAGAGCGTTGTCGTCAAGGTGGCGGACGAAATTGTGAAACGAGGCATGAGCGAGGAGGATGTCACCAAGGTTCTCGACGAGATCAAGCCTGCTTCGCAGGAGCCTGATCAGGCGAAGCGGGACGACCGAAAACCGGTCAGCGACCTGCTTTCCGCCGGCATCGAGAAGCGCCTCGAGGTGGCCGGTTTGAAGGGGGACAAACTGAAGAAGACGATGAGCGGTCTGCTCCCCTATATTGAAGCCATGGCCAAGGAAAAAGCGGGCGAGTTCCAGAAGGAAGCGGAGACCCTTCGCGTGGAGATGGGGCAGAAAGAGCGCATGTTGCGGGAAATGCCGATGGGGGTGCTCACGTGGATGCCTGACGGCAAGGTTCAACTCATCAACGAAACGGCAAGACGGATTCTCAGAAACGAACTCGGCATCGAACGCTCGTCCGGCCTGGCCCGCCGGCTGAAAGAATGGTCGTTCCCCCTGGACGATGTTCCGGACCTGATGAAAGAGACGGATCTCGCCAACGACGATGTGAATTTGCTCCTGAATATCGCCAAGGTCATGAAAGACGACGACGGCGAACCTTATGGCGTGATCCTGCTGGAGCCTAAATAGGTTGCCGGGCGTGTTCACCCGATCGCGATCATGCGCTCGACGGCCTTCAGTGCTCGGACCCGGATATCCTCTGGAACCTCAACCACGTAACGGGTCTGCCGCAATGATTCGAGTGTGTCTTCCAGCGTGATCTCGTTCATGTGCGGACATCGAATGCTGCAGATGCGGATCATTTCCTTGTCCGAGTTTTCTGCGGCAATGTTCTCGCCCATGCTGCATTCCGTGAGCAACAGAAAACGTTTTGCATTAGATTTTTGCACAAATTTAACCATCGCCGTCGTGCTGCCGGAGAAATCGGCGGCCTTAACCACGGCGGGGCTGCACTCGGGATGGGCGAGCACGAGCACGTCCGCGAACTGCTTGCGGGCGTTTTTCACATCGTCCACGATGAAGCGCTCATGGACCTCGCAGCGGCCCTTCCAGCCGATCATTTCATATTCCACATTGCTTTCAGGTTGAGCGCCTTTTCTCGCGTGCTTCGTGGGGATGATGATTCGCTTGCCGGTTTCGCGTGCGACGTTTTTGGCGAGGTATTCGTCCGGAAGAAAGATGACCTTCTCGCTTTGCAGCGATCGAACGACGGCCGCGGCGTTGCTGGATGTGCAGCAGATATCCGACTCCGCCTTCACGTCGGCATAGGTATTGACGTAGGTAACCACCGGAACGCCGGGGAACCGGGACTTCAGTTCGCGCACATCCGCGGCCGTGATGCTTTCCGCAAGGGAGCAACCGGCCTTGGGCGAGGGGATCAACACGGTACGAGTCGGATTCAGAATCTTCGCCGTCTCGGCCATGAACCGCACACCGCAGAAGACAATGATATCCGCGTTCACCTTTGCCGCATCCCGGCTGAGGCCGAGCGAGTCTCCCGTGAAATCGGGCACCGAGTGATAAAGCGCGGGCTCCATGTAAGCATGCGCAAGGATGACGGCATTGCGTTCCTTTTTGAGGCGCATGATTTCCTCGGCGAGTTCGGCCTTGTACCGGAGCTCGACATCCGGCACGACGTTCGCCAGCTTCGCCTTCATTTTTTCATACATGGTTTCGTTGGACATGATGTTTCCTGCGTCTGTGATCCCTCACCCCAGCCGTCTCCCGGGGGGAGAGGGGGGTGAAGGGAAAATACTGTTCTACTTCAAGGTACAGCCGCTGCGGGTGTAATTCAACGATGTTTGAAGATCGTTTTTACAACAGGTTGAGCGGCTGCTTATTCTCAAACGCCTGAATGACTTCCACCGCTTTCGCCCTGGTGGAAATATCCGGATAGCGTGGTTCGGAGGAAATGCCCTTTGTAGCGAGAAGACGTGTCGCGATAAGGCGCGCTTCTTGCGCCTTTCGCGCGGCGTCGCCAAGGATGCGCGTGCATTCCTGCGGCGCGTGGAAGCCGACCCCGTTGTGCGAGCTGACGAAATCCCAGCGGAACTGGGCATGGCGAATCAGGTGCCGGGCTTCCGAAAGATCCTCGTCCGTCGCTCCCGCCTGGATGGCCGCAGCGACATCGAGGTGCGCGCGAACGATCACCTTCTCCGCCTCGAGTTTGGCGTTCCAGACCTTGGTCTGAATGCTTTCGACGCGCTGCCTGATCTCCTCTTCGCCCCAGCGATGGCAGACGCCGCAACTGTTGGCGATGTTGAGCAGCGGGCTTTGCACATGGTGATCGGTGAACTTCACTCCGCCCTCCGTGCGGTAAGGCATGTGGCAATCGGCGCAGGATATGCCTCGATAGGAGTGGATCCCCATGGTGTAGAGCTCGTAATCCGGATGTTGCGACTTGATCATCGGTGTGCCGGAGATGGGATGCGTCCAGTCGGCAAACTCGATTTCGTCGTAATACTCAATGATCTGCTCGACTCCCAAACCCTTTGCCCATGGCAAGGTAACGTAGGAATCGTTCTTGAAGTAGTACTCCACGTGACATTGCGCGCAGACAAGCGATCGCATTTCCTGGTGCGTGGCGTCATCAATGTCGCGCCCCATGGCGGCGAACGCCTCGCGCAGGGCCGGACGGGTGATCCGCAGATTCATGGTTGCGGGATCATGGCAATCCTGGCAGCCGATGGGGTGGGTGATCTTCCCGACGAAGTTGGAGAAGGGTGTGGCGTAAAATTCGGCGACGCCCATCTCCGCCATGTACTTCGGCACCTCGGTGCTTTTGCAGGTCCAGCAGCTCGAGAACGTTTTCGGATTAACGCGCTTCGTGTTCACCACATCCTCGACGGAATGATAATGGCCCCGGGCTTGCAGATACTCCTTGCTGAAGGCATACCCGGCGAAGAGGATCACCTGCATCGGATCGTCCTCGAGGTAGTCACGGGGGAAACTGCCGCCGAATTTCGTGCGCGTGGTGTCCT
>Ga0334890_1005540_pt1 | contig 10599 bp, 8 predicted proteins | sample GraSluR1_MG_3_FD_207220 | JGI IMG/M metagenome (GOLD analysis project Ga0334890, IMG submission 207220) | Sludge microbial communities from methane-producing bioreactor in Wageningen University, Netherlands - Granular Sludge_31_08-R1 | ecosystem: Engineered > Bioreactor > Anaerobic > Unclassified... | reverse complement strand
CCTCCGACGTTGCCGCCATCGCCCGGGGCATGGCGAACCGATCACATTCGCGTGCATTCTACACCGGTTCCTCGCCCTGTGCATCAAGACCCTTTGCGGCGAGGATTGGGTCAGGAGGCTCCTCAACCTTGCCCTGGAAGATCGCCCGGGCCAGCACAATGGCCCGCCTCTTGGCCCGGTCATCCTCGGCAGCGTCGGCGCCAATGCAGGCAGGACACCCCACCGAGCAGGCACATCGCTCCACCTGGTCAGCCACGTCAGCCAGCAAACCGGGCAATAGCTCCGCTGCCGCAGCGCTCAAGCCGATCCCGCCGGCGACGCGCTCGTATATCATGATGGTCGCGCCACCCGCTGTGGAGCCCTCGGCATCCACAAACGTGCCCAGATCCTGCGGATCACACATGAGGTGCACCGGCAGCAGGTATCCCAGCCCGTAGGCGAGCGCCGCCAAAGTGCCCTTGGTGGCGGCCGCGCGCTCCACCCGAGCATGGCAGGCGGCACACAAGGTCACGAGGTTCTCCAGAGCGTTGGCTGCCACCTGACGATCATCGTGCCCAGCCCCGGCCCCAAAGCTGCGGAATGAGTCTAGATGGTGGACATGATGCGGCCGCCCCGCCTCCTCGACCGCTCCACAGAGACGACACCGGTACCCATCGCGCTCCCGCGCCAGATCACGTTGGCGGGGCCAACTGCTGCCGCGGCTGGCCACTGGCGCGCGATAGTCATCCTGACGAGCGAGCTCGCCCAATAGTGCGCCGTTTACCACCATCCAGGCAGCATCGGTGTCCAGGTTTCGTTCCGGCAGCTCCAGCGGGAGCCGCTCGATCACCTGGCCCGATTCCAGCGAGATCCGCCGGTAGCCCGTCACCCGTGTGGTGACCCGCACCTCCCCCTCCACCACGCGTGTCCCCGGCTCGCTCCGTTCCACCCACTGGCGCAGCACCGCCACCCTGGTGTCGGCGGTCGCCCGCGTATAGTAGGGTAGCGAGGCGCGCCGCACCCCGATGCGCGCAGAGCCGGCCTCTGCCTCGTCGACCAGGTACTGCTCCGCCCCGTGCCAATACACGGCCCCCGGGTGTGCCATCAAGGCGGCTCCCATGCCGTCCAACGTACCAACGGTTCGCTGCTGGGCCGCCTCCAGGTCATAGAGCGTCACCGTGTCAGCATCAGCGGTGCGCAACGCCACGCGCCCGGACGGATAGTCCGGCCCCACCCAAAGCCAGCCGCGCGCCGAGCGCCGGCACTGGCGCTGTTCCTCCAGGAACGCCAGCATGGTGTCAAGATCCTCGCCGCCAAAGCGCTCACCCTCGGCAAATGGCAGCTCGTAGGCCGCGCAACGCACATGAGACAGGAGCACTGAGAGGTTGTCCGGGTTCAGCAGCGCCCGCTCGGGCGAACGGCCCAGCAGAAATTCGGGATGGGTGATGACATATTGATCCATCGGCGAATCGCCGGCCACCACAAAGATAGCGCTGGCCCCCTCACGGCGACCCGCGCGCCCGGCCCGTTGCCAGGTGGAGGCGATGGTGCCGGGGTACCCGATCAGTACCGCCGCTGACATCCCCCCGATATCGACGCCCAGCTCCAGAGCGGACGTCGCCACCACGCAGCGCAACTCGCCACTCGCCAGCGCGCGTTCGATGGCCCGCCGCTCCACAGGGCGATAGCCGCCACGGTAGCCGGCGATTCGACCGGGCTCGCAGACACCAGCCAGCTCCTGGCGGAGCCTCGCCGTGAACAGCTCCACCCCCAATCGCGACCGCATGAACACGATGGTCTGCACACCCCGCGCCAGCAGTTCCTTCAAGACCGGCAGTGCGGCCTCCTCCGCAGGTTGGCGCACCCCCATGGTCGGGTCCACCAGCGGCGGATTCACCAATACCAGCGTGCGTTGCGCCGAAGGCGCGCCATCGGCGGCTACCACGCAGACATCGCGTCCCGTCAGCAGCTCGGCCAGCCCTTGCGGGTTGCCGATGGTCGCCGAGCAGCAGATCGTCTGCGGCGTCGCCCCATAGAAGCCACACACGCGCCGCAGCCGCCGCAGCACGTTGGCGACGTGGCTGCCAAAGACTCCGCGGTACTGATGCGCTTCGTCCACCACCACATAGCGCAACCCGGCCCAGAAGCGGCGCCAGCGGGGGTGCCTCGGCAGGATGCTCAGATGGAGCATCTCCGGATTGGTGATCAGCACCCGCGCCGATTCGCGGGCCGCCGACCGTCGGTTGCTGGAAGTATCGCCATCGTAGGCCTGGGCCGGCTGGCCCAAGCCGGCCTCCTCGGCCAGGGCGTTCAGCGCGGCCAACTGATCGCGCGCCAGCGCCTTGGTAGGAAAAAGGTACAAGGCCGTCGCGGCGGGGTCGCGCTCGAGCGCCGCCAGCGTGGGAAGCAGATAGGCCAGCGACTTGCCCGACGCCGTGGGTGTGGCCAGGGCGACATCGTGGCCGGTGTGCACCTCGGCCAGCGCCGCAGCCTGATGCGTGTAGAGGCTAGCGATGCCGTTCTGAGCGAGTGCCTGCCGCAGGACCAGCGATATCCACGGCGGCACCTCGGCCAGCCGCGCTTCGTGCGCCGGCAGCTCCCGCCAAGCAGTCACCTGCTCCACAAAGGCGGAGGAGCGGCGTAGCGAATCCAGCGCAGAAGCGACCGGATCCGCCCCACCACCGGGCATCGCGCTAGGCACGCGCCTGGCCACGAATGAGATCCCTGAGGCCATCGCCATCGATCTCGCGTACCCCAAGCTCCCGCGCACGGTTCAGCTTGCTGGCGCCCGGATTCTCCCCCACAACCAGGTAGGAGGTCTTTCCCGAGACCGAGCCGGTCACCTGGCCGCCGTGCGCCTCCACCAGCTGCTTGGCCTCGTCGCGGGTGAGCCCCTCCAACGTCCCCGTGATGACAAAGGTCAGCCCCTCCAGCGGGCGCTCGGAAGGCGCCTCCGCCTCGACCTCCTGCCACAGCTTGACCCCGCGCTCCTCCAGCTTATGCACCAGATCCTGATGGCGCGGCCTCCCGAAATAGTCCAGCACCATCTCGGCGATATGCGGTCCCACGCCAGGAATCGCCTCTAGCTCCTCTTGCGTAGCCGCCATCAGCTTGGCAACCGAAGGATACCGCTCGGTGAAAAGCTGGGCCACCCGTGCGCCCACGCCAGGAATGCCCAAGGCCGCGATGATACGCCATAGCGGGCGATCGCGGCTTTCCTGAATCGCATCCACCAGGTTTTGGGCGCGCTTTTCTGCAAAGCCCTCCAGCGGCGTGAGATCCTCCACCCGCAAGGCATAGAGGTCCGCCACGTCGCCGATCAGCCCCACCTTGACCAACTGCTCGGCCAGCTTGCTACCTAGGCCCTCGATGTTCATGGCGCCGCGCGACACCCAATGCTCCACGTGGCGCACCAGTTGGGCGGGGCACGCGGCGTTGACGCAGTTCACCGCAACCCTCTCGGGATCTTGGGAGACCAGCTCCCCGCAGACTGGACAGCGTTCCGGCACCTCAAAGGGCACCTCGTCGCCGGTGCGCATCTCGACCACGGGCTTGACGATCTGCGGAATCACCTCCCCCGCCCGGCGAACCACCACTGTATCGCCAATGCGCAGGTCCTTGCGCGCCAGATCCTGAAAGTTGTGCAACGTCGCCTGCCGAATAGTGACGCCCCCCAGCGCTACCGGCTCTAGCACGGCATAGGGCGTCAGCACGCCCGTGCGCCCGACGTTGACCTGGATATCGAGCAGCCTGGTCGTGGCTTCGCCCAGCGGCGCCTTGTACGCCACCGCCCAACGCGGGGCATTGCCCACGATGCCGAGCTGCTCCTGGAGAGCCCGATCGTCGATCTTGATCACCACGCCGTCGGCGTCATAGTTGAGATCACCCCGCTGCTCCAGCCAGCGCTCGCATCGCTCCAGCACCTCGCCAAAATCCGCCGTCGGCACAATGTCGTCGTTCACCGCAAACCCGAGCCGCCGGAGATAGGCCAGCGCCTCCCACTGGCTGGCGATCGTCTCACCGTCGACATAGCCAATGGCATAGGCGAAAAAGCGGAGAGGGCGCTCGGCGGTCATGCGGGGGTCCAGCTGCCGAAGCGACCCGGCAGCGGTGTTCCGTGGGTTGGCGAACGGCTCCAGCCCCTGAGCCACCCGTTGCTCGTTCATCTGAGCAAACAGATCCCGGGGGATGTACACCTCCCCGCGCACCTCGATCAGATCGGGCGGCAGTTCGGAGCCCATCACCGGAATCCGCAGCGGCACGTTGCGAATGGTGCGCACGTTACTGGTGATATCTTCGCCGACCCGGCCATCGCCTCGGGTGGCCCCTCGCACCAGCGTGCCGCGCTCATACGTCAAGGCCACGGCCAGGCCATCGATCTTGGGCTCGATGACATAGGCCAGCGCGGTGCCTTCGGGGAGGAGCCGCAGGGCACGCTGCCGCCAGGCCTCCACCTCCTCCCGCGAAAAGGCGTCGGCCAGGCTGGTCATGGGATAAGGGTGTTCCACCTTGGCGAACTCGGGCAGCGGCTCACCGCCCACCCGCTGGGTGGGCGAGTCTGGCGTCACCAACGTTGGATGCTCGGCCTCGAGATCGCGCAGCCGCCGCAAAAGGGCATCATACTCGGCATCGCTGATGACCGGCTGGCCCAGTGTGTGGTAACGATAGTTGTGGTAGCTGACCAGCCGACGCAGCTCCTCCATGCGCGCAGCAACGTCTTGGCCCATTGGATGCCTCCCCGTGGGACACTGCTCAGACGAGACGGAGCGGTGAGGATGCGGTCATCAGATCGCGAGCCCGTGGCGAAACACCCGAGCTATTGGGGAACGAGGTACTGGCCAACCACCCATCCGGTGTTGCCGTTATCGTCACGGACCTTCCACCAGATGTGCTGGCCGCCCTGTAGCGGGCCGTCGAGCAGCTCCACCACCGACCCCTCGCGCAAGGTACGGATATTCGACGAGGACGATGTGGCCTCGGTACGCATGTTCAGGCCCGAGCCTCCCGTGCCCGACACCTTGACGCTCTCCCCGATCTTGAGCCCACCGGGGTTCATATCGAGGCCGGCCGTCGGCGTGGTGACGCCCGGAGCAGTGGGCGTAAAGGTAGGCAATGCTGTACCACGGTACGTCGTTTCACTCTCGGCGGCCACGGTTCCCCACAAGGTGGGCGCCTGGGTCGGCACGGCGCGGGTCATCGCCACGCGAGCCGAGGTGGGCGTTACGATCGCCGGCGCCTGCCGTGGCCGAAATAGGAGGACCCACCCCAACGCAGCCCCGCCCACCAAGAGCACTGGCAGGATCAGCTCGACCAGCAGCCGCCACGCCGTTCCCCTATCGCCCGCGGATTGTGGCATCTGACGCGGCATCGTCCCTCCAGCTCCTCCAGTCACGGCGCGATTCTAGCGCCCGAATTCGAGCGTGTCAAAGATCAGAGCGCCCGGCACGAGGCAGAACCCCATGCCGGGCAGCATGCAGAGACGTCGATGCGCGACCGAGCTTATTTCTGGAGAAAGTTTTGCACAACCCACCCTGTGGCGCCTGCGCTATCACGGACCTGCCACCAGGTATAGTTGTTGGCCTCCTCAGGCCCGCCGATGATCTCGACCGAAGCGCCCTCAGCTAGGGTCTTGACCTTGGCGTGGCCCGTGCCCGCGCCAGCACGCATGTTCAGGCCCGCACCACCCGTGTTCACCACTTTGACCGTATCGCCCACGGCCAAGCCTACGCCGGCCTCGCTTTCGGCCGCGGTGGGCGTCGCCGCCACCTGGGCCGGGGTGGGCGTATGAGTCTTGAGCGGCAGAACCTCGCGCGTGGGTGTGGCCGTCGTATCCAGCGCCGGCAGGACTGTCTCGTCAGAGGCTTCCACGGTGGGCAACTGCTCGCGGGCGGGCTCGGTGGTCGCCACGGCCGCGGCCTGGGTCGGCTGAGCTGTGGCTTCGGGCGAGGTGTCGCCATTATCGCCTACCAACAAAGCCCAGATGCCCGCCAGCACCAGGATGACCAGGATCGGCACCACAATCCACATCCACTTGGGAAAGAGCTCCTGCCCTCCCCCACCCCCACGATAGCTGGAACGCATTCCAGAGTCAGACGCCATCGGAACGCCTCCTTAGGGCCCTTGATCACTGCAGCGATTATAGGAACTGCGTGGCAAGATGTCAATGCCAAGCGCACATCATACCGAACCATCCCCACAGACGATGCACGCCGCTGCTTGGGATCAGTGCCGAATGTGCTATACTGGTAAGGACGTATGAGGCATCTTTGGGGAGTCGCCGTGCCCGATGTACGCACCATCCTGGTAATCGACGACGATCGGCGCCTCACGACGGCGCTGGAGCTCTATCTCTCCAGCCATGGGTACCGCATCGTGTGCGCGTATGATGGGCGCGAGGGCCTTCGGGCGCTCCACGAGCACGCCCCCGATCTCGTTATCCTCGACGTGATGATGCCCGAGATGGACGGTTGGGAGACCTGCCGACGAATCCGCGAGGTCTCAAACGTGCCCATCGTCATGCTCACCGCCAGGGGCAACGAGAGCGACCGCATCACCGGCCTGCGGTTGGGCGCTGACGACTATGTCGCCAAACCGTTCAGCATGCGAGAGCTCGAGGCTCGCACCGAAGCCGTCCTGCGGCGCAGTCGCTATCAGCAACCCAAGGAACCCTCGCAGCTCTATGCCGACGACGACCTGGTGATCGACGGTGACAAGTGGGAGGTCCGCCTTTCTGGCGAGCTGGTGGGGCTGACGCCCACCGAGCTACGTGTGCTGTTCTACCTGGTCAGCCACGCCGACCGCGTGATCACCCACGAAGAGCTTTTGGAGCACGTGTGGGGCGCCGAGTACGTCGGTGAGACCGACTATCCCAAGCTCTTTGTCTGGCGCATCCGCCAAAAGATCGAGCGGGATCCCGCGCGGCCGCGCTATATCTCCACGGTGCGCGGCATCGGGTACTGCTTCAACTCGGCTCCGTAGCCGAGACTGGATGATCCGAGCATGAGGGCCAACACGCAACACAAGGCAGACGGCAACGCAGGTATCACCATCATCGGGCTGGGGCCTGGTGATGAGCGCATGCTCACCCGAGAGGCCTGGGATGCTCTTTGCTGCGCTGAGGAGGTCTACCTCCGGACCCGTCACCACCCCACCGTCGAGCATCTGCCGACTCATCCCAAGGTTCACACGTTCGACGCCGTCTATGAGCAGCATGACACGTTCGACCAGGTCTATGACGCCATTGCACACGAGATCATCCGCCTAGGGGATCGGCCCGCAGGCGTCGTGTACTGCGTCCCCGGCCACCCCCTGGTGGGGGAGAGCACGGTGCAACGTATTCTCGAGTGGGCGCCCGCCAGCGGCTTGGCCGTCCATCTGGTATCGGGGCTGAGCTTTGTCGAGCCCGCCCTTGAGGCGCTGGGGATTGACGCCCTCGACGGCCTCCAGATCGCCGACGGGACGCGTCTCGCCCAGGGCCATCACCCCTGGATCAACCCCGATCTGCCCGCCCTGATCGCCCAGGTCTATAACCGTGTGGTGGCCTCTGGCGTCAAGCTGGCGCTGATGAACCTCTATCATGACGATCACCCTGTCGTCATCATCAAGGCGGCCGGCGGCCCCTCGCATTCGCACCACGAGATCCGTCTCTACGAGCTCGATTGGCAAGACGATCTCGATCATCTGACGACTGTCTTTGTCCCGCCCGTGGCGAAACGCTCATCCGTAGCCACTTTTCAGGATGTCATCGCCAGGTTACGCGCCCCAGGCGGCTGCCCCTGGGATCGCGAACAGACCCACCAAACCCTGGAGAGCAACCTACTGGAGGAAACCTACGAGGTGCTCGCGGCCCTCGATGCCGACGACCCGACCAAGCTCTGCGAAGAGTTGGGAGACCTCTTGCTGCAGATCGTCCTCCACGCCCAGATCGCCACCGAAGAAGAGACCTTTAAAGCGGTCGACGTGCTGCAGGGCATCATCGCCAAGATGGAGCGTCGCCATCCGCATGTGTTCGGCGATGCGCAGGCCAACGACAGCCAAGAGGTGCTGCGCAACTGGGAACAGATCAAGCGCGACGAGCGGGACGACCCAGCACGATCCCTGTTCGATGGGATACCCAAGGGATTGCCAGCCCTGGCGCAAGCTCTGGAGCTCCAGCGGAGGGCGGCCCGCGTCGGGTTCGACTGGGATGCGCCCGAGCCGGTACTGGCCAAGGTGGCAGAGGAGGCTGGCGAGATCCAACGCGCCGAGGACGCTGACGCGCGTCTCGACGAATTCGGCGATCTCCTGTTCAGCCTGGTGAACGCCGCCCGCTGGATGGAGATCGATCCTGAGACGGCGCTGCGCCACGCCAACCAGCGTTTTGCGGCTCGCTTTCAGCACATCGAGCAGGGCGCCGCGGCGGCGGGGCGCCTGCTCGAGGATATGTCCCTCGCCGAGATGGACGTGCTCTGGGAACAGGCCAAAGCCGGCGAGGCCAGTGACGCCCCCCATGCCCCCAACCGTCAAAAGGAGGTCAGCGATCATGCGTAAACTCGAGGTGCGTACCATCGCGCTGGCGGCCGTGCTCATCGCCCTCACCGCGGTGTTCACCATGTTCGTCCGCGTGCCCGTGCCGGCAACACAGGGTTATGTCAACTTTTCGGACGTAGCCACGTATTTTGCGGGGTTTGCTTTCGGTCCCGCCCTCGGATTCGCAGCAGGCGGCATCGGGGCGGGCTTGGCTGATCTGCTCGGGGGTTATGCCCAATTCGCGCCCATCACTCTGTTCGCCCACGGCCTACAAGGGCTACTGGCCGGCCTGATCGGCCGCAAGGGCACCATGCCCGCCCTGCTGATCGGGTGGGCCGTCGGCGCTATCGCCATGATCGGCATCTACTTTCTGGGAGAGATTCCCCTTCTGGGGCTAGGCCCCGCATTGGCCGAGATCATCCCGAACCTGTTGCAGACTGTGGCGGGAGGACTGGTCGGCATTCCGCTCTACCTGGCCGTGCGTCGCGCCTATCCGCCCATCGCTCGCTGGCGGCCTGGGGCCGACCACGAAGACTCCCAGCCGTAGCGCAGCGCACCTCGCTCGCGCAGCCCCCTGAGACGCACGCCGCGCCTCGGGGCGATAGGAGTGCATCTTGCCCGTTGTCGAGCTTTCGCACGTCGCCTACGCCTACCCCCCGCTGGCCCCCGGGCTGCCTAGCCCCACCGTCCTGCGGGACGTGTCGCTGCGCATCGAGCCGGGCGAGCTGGTCGCCCTCATGGGGCGCACGGGCAGCGGCAAATCCACCCTCTGCATGTGCCTCAACGGCGTGGTCCCGCAGAGCACCGGCGGGCGCCTCTCGGGCGAGGTCACCGTCCTGGGCCATGACCCCCGCCAGGTTCCCACGGCGCGGCTGGCCCGTGAGGTGGCTCTCGTCTACCAAGATGCCGAATCCCAGTTGATCATGCCCACGGTGGAGGAAGAGGTCGCCTTTGGGCCAGGCAACCTGGGGATCGATCGGGCCGAGATTGCAGAGCGGGCCGCCTGGGCCCTGCGCCTGGTCGGCATCGAGGAGCTATGTCACCGGCCCCCCTCGCAACTCTCGGGCGGGCAGATGCAGCGGGTCGCCATCGCCGCCAACCTGGCCATGCTGCCGCGCCTGCTGATTCTCGACGAGCCCTTTGCGGGATTGGACCCCGCCGGCCGCCGCCAGGTCGCCACCGCCATCCGCCAACTCCGCGCCGAGCGCGAGATCGCCGTCCTGCTCGCCACCACCAACGCCGAGATCGCCGCCGAGACGGCTGACCGCATCGCCATCCTGGATGACGGCTGCATCGTGCTGGATGCCCCTCCCGCCGACGCCTTTGCTCACACCGAGATCATCGCCAAGACGGGCGTGGGACGGCCTTCCGTTACAGAGCTCGCAGCCGCCCTCAACCGCGAACTGGGCACCGCGTACGCGTGGACCACGCTCCCCCAAGCGCGCGATGACCTGGGGCAGCTACTGCTGCAAGGGCGCCCCGTATGAGCCACAATGCGATCGAGATTCGCGGCCTCTCCCACAGTTACGAGCCGCTGCATCCCGCCGTCCACGACGTGACCCTCTCCCTGCGCCAGGGGACCTGGGTCGCCATCTGCGGGCAGAACGGCGCGGGCAAGACCACCCTGGTCAAGCACCTGAACGGCCTGCTCAAGCCAACCAGCGGCACTGTGATGGTGGACGGCCTGGACACTCGCCAAGTATCGGTGGCCGAACTGGCCCGCCATGTGGGTTTTGTGTTCCAGAACCCGGACCACCAGATCTTTTGCGCCACCTGCCGTGAGGAGATCTCCTTTGGCCCGCGCAACCTGGGCGAGCCCGACAAGGTGATCCACGCCAGAACCGAGGAGGCGTTGGCCTGGTTCGACTTGGCCCCCTATGCCGAGCACCCGCCAGCACTTTTGAGCTATGGTCAGCGTAGACTGGTGGCCTTGGCCGCGGTGCTGGCCATGCAGCCCTCTATCTTGGTGCTGGATGAGCCCACCGTCGGCCTGGACGCCGCCTCTGCCGAGGGCTTGCTCCAGCGGATCCAGGACATCCACCGCCGGGGATGCACCATCGTGCTGGTGACCCACGACATTGCCCTGGCAGCGCGCTATGCCCAAGAGATGGT
>Ga0334890_1005539_pt1 | contig 10600 bp, 10 predicted proteins | sample GraSluR1_MG_3_FD_207220 | JGI IMG/M metagenome (GOLD analysis project Ga0334890, IMG submission 207220) | Sludge microbial communities from methane-producing bioreactor in Wageningen University, Netherlands - Granular Sludge_31_08-R1 | ecosystem: Engineered > Bioreactor > Anaerobic >... | reverse complement strand
ACCTTGATTACGGTTTACTTGCCGGCTATCAACTTAGTATTGCTTTAAAAAGCAGAATCATGTTTAAACCAGGCATTAGGGTTAGCTACAATCTGGTAAATATTTTTAAGGGTAACGATATTACTCCCAGCTATTTTAAGAGAACTAATAACCTTTCTGCAAGCTTTAATATATCCATTTCATATGGGTTTTAAAATATTTTAAAAAAAATCCATATTCTTTTACCACCATTCAAAAATCTTGCGTCTTACCTGTAGAGACAAAGGAAAACTATGTTTAATTAAATTCTACTATAATGAAAACACTAAATCTATTCAAAGCCATAATAATGATTTCATTTCTGGCATTCTTATCATCTTGCGAGAAGGATGATGGCCTGCAGGATGGCAACACTGCCCTTAAATTTAAAGGGATTTATAATCTCAGCATGCAAACCAAGAGTTCTGCGCTAAATGGAGTTGCGATTGAAACGTTTACCATCAACATCGAAGAAATTGAATTCGAATTTGATGACGACAACAATAACAACGGGCTTACTTATTCAGAGATCAAGCTCAAAGGACCTTATGAAATTGACCTTGTAAAAGATGGACAGGGCAGGGTGGTAACCCTTATCAATGATTTAAACCTGCCTAAAAAAGGATATGATGAAATAGAGTTTGAATTCGATAAAACTGAGAATCCCATTTCTGATATGTATAAAAAGACAGTCCTTATAAAAGGTACCATCAATGGAACACCCTTCATTTTCTTTACCGATGAAGAATTTGAAATGGAGATTGAATTTGAAGACCCTGTTGACCTGTCAGAAGTGGAAAGTGCCATCATCATGGTTTCCTTTGATGTGCAGGCACTCTTCGACCCGGCTCAGGGCGGGATAGATATTGCCACTGCACAGGACAGAAACGGAAACGGTATCATTGAAATTTACGAAGATGACCCTGATGGTAACGAAAAGCTGGCCGAGAAAATAGAAGACCGCCTGGATGATATTATCGAAGCCTTTGAAGAAGAATATGATAATTAGAGCCTGAACAGACTAAGACAACCAGGTTCGGGGACATACCCGAACCTGGTTATAGTTTGATTAAATGGGATGAATGGTTTATGCATTCGGTCTGGCACGCAGGAAAGTGTGTAACGTGGGATAAAACCTCTGCCCAGCAGTTCCAACTGGTTACACCCCCAGCCGTTGGCAGCAATAAAAAGAAGCAAAAGCCGATTTGATTTAAAGTGTGAAAATAAAATAAAAGGATGCAATAGATCATACCATCGAAATAGAGATAGAAATGGAATAAGCTTTGATAACAAATTACAGCATATGTAAAAACCCAAAAACTATAAACATCATGAAAAAACTGTCAGTTTACACGATTGGTATTTTTATAATCTCACTATTCCTTGTTTCCGGATGCAAAAAAACGGATGAAGAAGCTATTGGAAAATGGATAATCGGAACATGGGATTTAGACAGATATGTTCAACAAAATTTCAAAGATGGAGTTTTGCAAGGTGAAAGTGAAAGTTTGAATCAAGGAAAAGTTAAGTTCAGGGATGATGGTACAGGAGAAGATATAGGAGGCAATTTCATTGGGGGTGAATTTGAATGGAGCAATACGGATATAAAACTAACTCTCATAACTGGTGCTGGTACTACTATATATGATATTGAAGAATACTCTAAATCTAATTTTGTTTTTAGTCTTACAGATGTGAATGGGAATGATAAATTTGTTGAACGCTGGTATCTATCAAAGTAACCTGCTGATAAGGAATCACTGCAGCCAATCCCCCATGAATGAATTAAAAGGTATGACCTTGCGATTGACGAGCGTCGGAAAGTGTGAGTGTGAGTGTGAGAACAGGAATCGAACCTGAATGTCACCCCTATCATTGCACAGAGCAAATTCGAACTGTCAGCTGACTTCGGCGTTCCTGAATATGCCAGCTTAAGAATAAAATACGGTGAGCAACTCCGGGCGGGGGAGCGGAGGGTGCCGTTACGTTAATCAGTCATGTTGAATTATTTCTTATCTTGCAGATTGGTTAATTGTTACGGTTCGACCTAATTGAATCTTACCAGAAAATAGACTGAGGCTTTGTTTTTTTTATAGGTATATTGGGGGCACAACAATTATAAGCCCTTCAGGTGCAGGCATACTTTTAAAAAATAAAAACCTTATAAATGGTTAATTTTCCGCCATGGGTATTCAGGGCTCTGTACTGGTATCTTGATAAGCTGGATAAGCATAATCATCTGATATTCATGAATTACGGATATTCAGAACCCGGGATTGTGGTTCCTTTAGATCAAAAAGATGAAGTAAACCGTTATTCTGTACAGCTTTATCATCATGTGGCCGAAATGGCAGATTTAAAAAATAAAGATATTGTTGAAGTCGGATGTGGTCGTGGCGGAGGCCTTGAATATATTACCAGGACCTGCTCTCCCTTCTCCGCTATAGGAATTGATCTGGAAAAAAGTGCCATAAGATTCTCAAATAAGAATCATAATCATAGTAACCTTTCTTACATCACAGGCAATGCCATGGATCTTCCTTTGGAGGATAATTCCTGCGATGTCATTTTAAATGTTGAGTCATCTCATCGTTACAGGTCCATGAAATGTTTTATCAATGAAGTGAACAGAGTTTTGCGCATCGGGGGTTTTTTCCTCTTTACTGATTTTCGTTTAGATCACGAATGGCCAGGATTGATCGAACTTATCAGGAATTCAGGCTTAAAAGTAATATCAGAGAGAGATATAACACTATATATATTGCATTCACTGGATTTGGACTCTGAACGCAGAGTATCTCTTATTAAACGATATGTACCAGTGATCCTGCAAAAAGGACTTTTGAATTTCTCAGGTTCCAAAGGTACAGAAACTTATGACTATTTTCTGACCCGTACTTTTACTTATAAGTCTTTTGCTCTGCAAAAGTAAGATTGCAGCGACCATCCCCGGAAAATGCTTTCGTGAATTCGTAAATCCGATCTTTTCAAAACGCCCGGCATCGACAAGCTCCGGAAAAAGAAATTTCTGGATCCCTTCAGAAAGAAAAACAAGGCCGACAATCAATCTCGGCAGAATTGACCTGTAATCATCAACTGCAGTAAAAACAATACTTTGAATTTTCTTCATGGTCTTAAAATTTTAAATAATTCCTGCACCCAAAGCAATTGCAATTAAAAACAGCATTATTGCCACTAATACCTGAACGAACCGTAAAGTAATTTTTTTTAGCAATTTATTCCCGATAAATGCTCCAAATATGGCTGCCAGGGTTGCCGAGATAATTAGTAACAGATGTTCATGTAAATTTGTGTCTTTAAACCGTGATGCATAGACTGAAAGTCTTGTAAAATCTACCAGAGATGCAATAATAACACCTGTTGCGATATATGCTTCTTTTGTCAGTCCGCTCTTAATAAGGAATGCGCTTCGGATAGCACCCTGAATTCCGGTCAGGCCGCCAAAAAATCCACTGAGAACCCCGCCCAGTGCAAGTTTATTCCTGCTGAACTGAACTTTCTGCACCGATGGCAGAATTTCACTCATAGAAAAGATAATCAATAGTACGGCTATAATAAGTTTTACAGGAGTAATTTCAAAATTCTTATCCCATAATTGATATTCAAGAAGAGAAGGCATCCTGGTTATTCTGAGCAATAACCATGCACCGGCAAATGATGCCAGAACTGCCGGAATGCCAAACTTTAACAGAACCTCTTTATCTGCCCTTTTCCCAACAAGTGACATTTTAAACAAGTTATTGGAAAAGTGTACCACTCCTGTTAAAGCAATCGCAATCTCTATTGGAAAGAATATGGCAAAGACGGGCATTAGAATTGTTCCGAGACCAAATCCTGAAAAGAATGTTAAGATGGCTGTCAGAAAAGCCACCAGGCAAAGAACAATCAGTTCCATCCTGTTTTGTTTAAATTAAAACATAATTACCTTATATAATGTTCAGGCATCCATTATTTTTTTTCCTGTTGCGACACTGCCTGTTTTAGTTCAGCCTGTTTTGTACGTCTTGCCAGCTACCTGCGGAGTTAACAATCTGAAGTATTCCATAACGGAAAGTGTATCCTGCCCAACCCGCAATATATCAGGATTTAGTTCAGTTTATTCCCGATTTTCATTCCAAAATAAAGTGTTCGGGGTAATAAAGGACCATACATATAAGCAGGGTCACGATTAATGCCTGAATCAAAATCCGACTGATAAGAATTAAATATGTTCTTCAATCCGGTAAATAGTTGCAGGGCAGCACCATTAAGTTTTATATTGTATTGAAGTTTAATACCGAGATCAAAGAAAGGACTTGATTCCCGTAATTCACCTTCATCAGGATCCGTCCGGGGCCCGAAATATGGTATTAACATTTTTCCGGTATAGGTTCCGGTAGCAGACAGGCATAAACTACTGACAGGATTCCAGTCCATGCTAAAGTATCCATAATCCGCCGGAGTACGAAAAAATCTTCTTGTACTGAATTCCTGGTTAAGGTCGTATTTGCTTGATTGGACTGTAAACCCCGATAGAAAGGAAAATCCTTTTAAAGGTCTGACCCTGAGTTCCATATTCAACCCTTTAACAACAGCACCATCTTCTGCATTCATCCTTGTATAGAGTACCCTGCCTGCCTCATCAGGAAGGCCGATCTCATTTACAAAGGGATCTTTCAACCGCGTATAGAACCCCTCAATAAGAAAGCTTGTCGATACAGTTCCAATCAGCCCGTTGAAATCCAGAGAAGTCATGATACTGTGACTCGTCTCCTGTTTAAGGTCGGGATCATTTACATTTATAACCTGTCTGGAGCCCGAAGTCTCGATATGGAGGTCTTCATCAAAAATCTGCGGGGCCCTGTATCCCTGCGAATAGCTTATCCTCGACTGGAGTGATGGATGCACTTCATACATAAGACTTACCCGGGGACTGAAAACAGTTCCTCTTTTCGCTTCATTGTCATTTGCTTTATCTATGATTCTATAATTATCCAGGCGGGCGCCAAATCCGAGCTTTAACCTGTTGATCTTCAAATCATATTGCAGGAAGGCGCCCGGAGTAACCGATACCTGGTCAGAGACCAGAGTATTATCTGTTTGAGGGACACTTACAATGGAATCGTTTATAATTACTGCGTTATCATAGTCAGGATAACCAAGTTTTATATCATCAAGTACACCTCCCGTAATCTCAAGTCCGGCAATTAGTGAAGAATTTCCCAGGAAGGCTTTATACTGTATCCCTGTATTGTACGAAAGATCTTCTGACCTGCCATAACTGTTGAGAGACCGGTTGGCCCCATAGTAGGAATCACGCAAAAGATGCTGAGCTGAAGCAAAGAGAGTTAAAAGATCATAATCCCTGAAATATTGCTCGAATGTAACTGCTCCGGTTTTTATATCATGTTTTACTGCTTCAGCAACATCTCTCTCATGAAGTGGATACTCCTGCATGTTACCTCCGTTTCTTTCCTCTTTGATATTGAAAAAATCGATCGTTATTTTGCTTCTTAATCCAAACCTGTGAAAAAGACGGGTTCCGATTGTTAAATTACTCATCGGTGCCAGTTCGGAAAAGGAATCATTATCTGCATCAAATATTTTTCTTTCACGCGCAGATCCGTAAAGGGAGATACCTGTTTTAGCATCATTGGAGACAAGTGATGTGTTAAGGTTAACTATGTTATCGGGAGCCAGGCCCCCGGAACCCTTAAGACCAATGCCGGCAAGGCTGGTGCTTATTCCTGCCTCGTAGCTGTTTGATATCGCTTCCTTCAGTATAATATTAATTGTGCCTGCGATCGCATTACTGCCATAAAGTGCAGAACCCCCTCCTCTTATAACTTCAATTCTCTCTATCATATTTACGGGGATCAGTTCAAGACCATATACTCCGGCAAGGCCGCTGAAAACAGGGCGACTGTTGATCAGTACCTGTGAATACGGACCTTCCATACCATTCATGCGAACCTGGGAGAATCCACAATTCTGGCAGTTATTCTCTATTCTGAGTCCCGGAGAGAAGGTTAAACCTTCAATCAGCGCTACTGACTGGGCAGAAGAAAAGAGCCCCGGAGAGAGTGTATTAACAATAGTGACTGATTCCGTTCTCTTCATTTCGGATCTGTCTGCTGTAATTACTACCTCTTCAAGGCCAAAAATATCTTCTTCAAGATTAAAATTGACCTCTATTGTTTCTCCTGCCTTTACGGTAATCTCTTTCTCGAGAGGTTTGAAGCCGACTGCCTGTGCTCTGATAATATGAGTGCCAACAGGCAGGTTTATCAGCATATAATGACCGGTCTCATCGGTATTTATTCCGTAAGTTGTGCCTTTAATACTTATGGTTGCAAAAGGAATATGATCGCAGTTACATGTGACATGACCAAAGATATTGGAATCCGTTCTTTTCTGGGCTAAAAGAACCGGGGTATAAATAATTATAATAATCAATACCCAAAAATATTTTTTCATAAAACTAACTTTCTGATTTACATTACACAATCTGATTAATATGTCGCAAATGCAACATATGGGAGAAGTATTGGTGCTCCTCAGAGCAAGATCGTATGTGAATTAAAAAGTCGGAGCCCGCGGACGACAGGCACGAATGAGGTTTAAATTGGAAATAACCGGGTTATCCTGGTCTCTTAACAGGATGCCAGGACTAATCTGTATTATGGTTATTCCTATAAATAAAATGGGAGCAGTAGTTACAAGATCCGAAATAAACTGAATGAGTAAAAACCCGCTCTTCGAATGTTTATGCTTAACCGGGTCTTCTCCTGATTGTGACTTATAAGGATGGGAATGAACAACCGTAATTCCGTCAATTATATGGGTGTGATGGAAAAATGTAACCGAACCAAAATAACTGCAAAACAGGAATAAAAGGAGAAATCCGACTGATTTCCTGTATGTTACTCTGGCTAAGGTTCTATTCATAAATGATTAAAATTCGGACTAAAATTAACCAAATTTCAATATTTGTGTTCAGTATTAAAGAATTTTAACTATCTGTACCCTGACAGTATCAATTTTTTATTTTCGAATCTTAATATAAACTGAATATTTATTTTTTCAAATATTGTTAGCATATATTTCCACGGCAGATTGTATCTGGAGCTGAATGAGGAAATGGCTTCAACCATTGATTCTTTGTCAATTCTGATGCCCCTTTCACCGACAAGAGTAAAATCCCTGCCATGGGTTTCATAATAGAAAAACGAGGCTGAGTCATACCCGACGAACAGAACGCTATGGGGTGAGAACACATTTTTTGATGGTTCTTTCCATCCCTCCGGTCTTGGAAAATACTCAGATTCAATAGCATATCTGATCGTCATTGCAGAATTCCATGCAATTCTGACAGGATAATCCTTTGATAAATACTGCCTGATATTATCAATCAACAGGTCCATATTATCAATAACAAGATACTGGTATTATTCGTAGGCTTCTCATTTCACATATGTTTAATTCAATACGGTTTTCGAGTTGCCTTTCCCAAAATTCTGAAATTTCTATCTGAAAACAATATGGCTCTCTTTAAATACAATGGTATCAACCCTGCCCTCTTCTGTTTTGCTCATACCTGCTAAATAATCCTCGTTTATCATGTTGTTGACCGCTCCCGAAATGAAGATGCCGGTTAATTCTTCAGAGAAATAGGAATTGCCCATGTAACTGGTTATATACAAATGCACCTCATTATTGGCCTTCCTGATATACAAGGGTCTCAGATAATAAACTTTCTCTCCTCCCGGGGGAATCGGCTCCCGTTTTAGTATTTCGGGTCTGCACTTATGCCTTGGATCCTCACTGTATGAATAGGAAATTATAGTGTCCTGAACACTTGCAATATGGTAATCCTCCCGTTTTCTGAGAACAAATTTAATGGTTTTCCTGTCTGCAGGGTTGATTGAATTAAATATGACTTCACCGCTGGTCTCTGTCTGAAAAACCAGGTCAATATTAAAATCATCAAATGAATTTATGTCTTCTTCAAATGAATATATTTCTCCGCTTCCCGGGATTTTAAGAAAATGATTTCTTATACGCTGCGTAAATTTACTGATCTCCGTATCATCGGCCACTTTGCCGGTTTGAGTGTACATCATTATTTCCCCGCTGGTAAATTCCTGCCTGGTGAACTTATTGGGATTTTCACGTTTCTCCGAACAGGAAAACACAAACAGGCTCAGGCATAAAAGAGTTAAGAGCGAATCTTTTGACCTCATATTTTAATCGTTATCATCAATAATGTAAATTAATTGGATTCTCCGGAATTCTTAATTACCCTGAATTCGGCTGTCTGACCTGTCAGGTTGTACGGAACCGGCCTGTCGGGGGGAAACTGAGCCGATCTTCCGCAGTATCATCTGTGCCTCAACAGGGAAGGACACGATGTATTCTTCAATTGTTCTGATCATAGTTTTTATTTGCCCGGCTTATTGTTGAATCTATTTAATGTTAAAAGAAAAAAATAATCCTCATATTTACAACGTCTTAATCAAGAATAATGATCAGCAAACGCCTTTTTGTATCTGAAAGTATATTGATTGCACTGCTTGTTGCAGTGGTTCATCTGGCCGGCACTTCCTGTTCCAGGAGACTTGTACCTGCATCTTTCTCCAATATTGAAAGCAGGTCTGAGGAGAAAAAACTGAAAGAATTCATGGCCGGGGGCACTGAAAAAGCAATCAGCACCGGCAGGGTTACTCCTGATGCAATAATAAAAACCGCTGAAAAATACCTGGGTGTGCCTCATTGTATGGGAGGAACGACAATTAAATGCATGGATTGCTCGGGTTTACTTGTTACTGTTTTCGCTTCTCATGGAATTCGTCTGCCTCATAATTCCGAAGAACAGGCCAGGCATGGCAGGATCATTAACGGGATTAGTCAGCTGCGCAGGGGAGATCTTGTGTTTTTTATAAGATCATATCAGACAAGTCGTTTCATCACCCATTCGGGCATATACATCGGCAACGACAGGTTTATTCACGCCTCCTCAACAAACGGAGTGACCATCACTTCGCTGAACGATCCCTGGTGGAATGAAAAGTTTATTTTTGGAACCAGGCTTTTTTAGTTTATATGAGTATCCGGAATCAATAATATTCATTTAATATTTGTTTCTATTCTACATGTACTCATCCCCCAAGCCTTCGCCGAAGCTTCGGCTTGCAAAGCCTGCCCCCTTCTCTATTTCATAAAGAAGGGGGAGTGTATTTAATTGCATATCAGATATTTCCCCCTCTTTACGAAGTAGAGAGGGGGAAAGCCTGAACGAAGTGAAGGAAGGGGGTGAGTACATGAATTCATAGAGTTGAATTTTAAGCACTTAATATGTTTTATTAATCTTAACCGATACTCATTATTTATTTTTTTTAATAATAGTAGTTGAAGCAGGTCAGTTGCAGTAAACATTACTGCTAAGGCTCCGGTTTACCCGTGCGGGCTATAAAGAATGAAATGACAAGCATTATAGCTGACATTACCAGCAAAATGGGAAGACCATGCTGCACATTAGATCCGACGCTCAGATTACCGATGAATTTGGGTACAAATGTACCCCCGAGAAGACCTATGGCAAAGATGATCCCGAAGATCGTTCCGTAAAGGCTCGGATCAAATTTTGCGAATGTAACGCCGACAATTGTCGGGAAGATGGGAGCAAAGGCCAGTCCGATGAGAAGAACGGCCACTATCCCCAGGGCAGGCCCCCTGGCAAGTATCATAAGTAATATTGCTGTCAGTGCAATGGCAGAAGAGAAAATTATCACTTTCGGTCCCTGGGCGGTAAGGTTCTTTACGGTAGCCGACAGGAACCTGCCAGCCATCATCGTTACTCCGAATAAACTGAGAACTATCCCTGCTTTTACTGCTGCATCGGCAACTGTGTATCCTCCGTATAGCTCCTCCATGAGAGGCTTGATCCATGTTCCCATGGATATTTCAAGTGAGATATAACAGAAGAGGGCCACTGATGCAATAAGGATGGCCGGTTGTGCCAATATCTTCAGTACCATTGAAAACCTGAACCCTGTCGAGACCGCCGGGAAGCTTGTCAGAAGTGCGAATACAAGAAATACCAGCGACAAAATACCAAGTGTGAGCAATGCAATTGTGTAGCTTAAGCCTAGTATTTCTATAATGAACACTATCAGAAGCGGGGTCAGTATATAGCCAAGTCCGAAAAAACCATTCCCGAAATTACTTGCCCTTGCCGGATCTTTTCCTCCAAAAAGGACAACCGGAATGAGTGTATTTGCCACGGTATTTACCGACATCGCTCCCACACCCATCATAATGCATGCCAGAAGGGCAATGGCAAAACCGGAGGAAAAGGCCAGGGTAAACATACTGGCGCTTACAAATACAAACCCGAGGATTGATACAGGTTTATATCCTATTTTGTCAACGAGGGGTCCGATAAAAAGCTGAACAATGCAGCTTGTGAGAAACAAACTCATAACAAGTGTTCCGAACCTGGCTTCATTTATCCCGAGTGCCAGCATTAGTTCAACCGATATTGATCCGAGGATAATAAAGCATATTGCCAGTGTAAATGAAG
>Ga0334890_1005525_pt1 | contig 10615 bp, 8 predicted proteins | sample GraSluR1_MG_3_FD_207220 | JGI IMG/M metagenome (GOLD analysis project Ga0334890, IMG submission 207220) | Sludge microbial communities from methane-producing bioreactor in Wageningen University, Netherlands - Granular Sludge_31_08-R1 | ecosystem: Engineered > Bioreactor > Anaerobic > Unclassified... | reverse complement strand
TTTGATTCTGTCAATTCTGATCATTACAAAAGGAAAGAAAGGGGGCGGACTCTGCCGCCCCCGAAGAACCGGCTGTTTCTAGAGCCTGTGAGCTCCCGCCGCCACGAAGGAGAGCCCCGCCTTCGTGAGGGCCGCCGCCGTGTCGTTCGCAGCCTTGTGCTTCAGCAGGAAGTTTTGGGTGAGGGCGTCCATCTCCCCTGCCGACTCGATCTCCTTCTTCTCCCGGAAATAGTCGAGGATATCCGACGGATGGGCGAGGGTCTGCTCGTCCTCCGGGTTGCCTCCCTCGTGTTTCGCCGAAATGTTGGGTACCGTCTTCACCAGCTCCAGAAGTCCGTCACGGCGGTTGTAGGGTTGGCGGACGATGCTCTTCCAGGTCTCCGTAATATGGTGTTCGATCCGCACCTGGTCCTCCAGGCCGAGGGATCTGCGGATCTCCGCGGATTTCGCCAGATGGGCGTCGTCGATGGAGTTGGACAGGTTGAAGCCCGCCAGGGGGGTGCTTCCGTCCTCCCGGGCGAACATCCGGGCTGCCAGCAGGGTCCAGAGCACGGCGTAGGGGTTGTCGTTCCCCATGAAGACGGAGATCTTGAACCGGATGTCCACGCCCATGCGGTAGAGCAGGTAGCCCAGGAACACCGTTCCGGGGTTGATGTTGAGCACCTCGTCCACGCCGTAGTTCACGTAGTAGTACAGGGCTTCTTCCACCCACCGGAGAGGATGGCTGTTGGGCTGGCCGATGCCGCCGAAGTAGCCTGTGATGGTCTCGGGCCCGCCGAGGTGGATGTTCGACCCGTCCACGCCCTTCGTATCCAGGGTTTCCACGCAGGAGGCGCCAAGAATTTTCGTGGCGGCACGCACGGCGGGAAGGTCGCCTCCGTCCGCTTCCTGCTCCTTCATCTTCCGTACCCGGATGAACCTGCCGGGGAGCACCTCCCCCTTTTCCACGCACTGCCGCACCTCGGCGAGAAGCCACGGGAAATACTGCATGGCGCTGATCTCCAGGGTCGCCGCCCTGGAATGGTCGTAGTCCCACGAAGGCCGGCCGGGATTGACCCGTGCCCGGTAGTCCGACAGGGAGACCAGCTTCCCCTCGTCACGGATCTCCGCGAGCCATTCGAGGTCCTTCACGTAGGGCGAGTTCATCCGCTCCAGCTTTTTGACCAGGCTTTCCACCTTTCCCGATTCCCGGGCCCGTTCGTTGATTTCGCTCACCGAGCCGTATTTGGCCACGACTCTTTTCAGGTCGCCGATTGCCCCGTTCCCCGGGTCGGAAAGAAAGGCATTCAGCTGCCGGACGGTATCTTCGCCGATCTGGAACACGCTGTTCTGCATTGCAAAAAACCTCCTCGTAGTGTGTTTTTTCCATAAAAAAAGCCGGGGACCTTCGGTGTTTCCGAAGACCCCCGGCTGAAGCTCAAAGGAACGCAAATTCATGCGCCCGCGGCTCCAGGAGGGTCGCTGCGCATCATCATGGCGAAAAGAGCGTTGAACACTGCGGCGTTAAAGTGCGATGTCATGGGCGGATCCTCCTTCTACGGCGTAATATTGTATATAAGGCATGGTAACGGAGTGCTCCGTTTCTGTCAACCGGAAATCCGAGAATGGCAGTAGACATTCATAACAGAAGGTTGACGAAATGTTCGGATTCTTGGTGTTATACTTGATAGAATTTGATATTATCGGGTGGACGAGTCAATATGTGAGAGACAGGTGGCTGACCCGAAAAAGAAAAAAAAGACTGAGTGACGTCTTCTTCCGGAATGCCCGGCGGTGGAGTAATTGCGGTGTCCTTGAGCTTTCCAGCGTCCCTGCAGCCTGGAAAAACAGCCGAGTGGAAATGGGGAAAAATGACCACAGAAGCCGATGCCCGAATATTGATTGACAGGCTGCTTGAGCAGGCAGGCTGGGATATTGCAGACAAGGCACAGGTTTCCACGGAAGAGGCCGCCGCCGATGGGCGTGCCGACTATCTTCTGAAGGATACCCGGAGCCGTCCCCTCGCCGTCCTCGAAGCCAAGCGATTTACCGTCGATCCCTACTCGGCCAAGGAGCAGGCCAGGACTTATGCACTGTCGCTCCGGGCGCCCTTCGTGATGCTGAGCAACGGCCAGGAGCACTATTTCTGGGACTACACCGACGGTGACGCCCGCCCGGTAATGGGGTTCCCAAGCCGGGCAGACCTGGAGCGGCGGGCGAACATCCGGATTCACCGCAAGGGGGATCTCGGGCAGAGTCTTTCGCTGCATCCGATGCCCTACCGGTTCCATTTCCGGGGCGAGGAAATAGAGGCCCGGCCCTACCAGATCGAATGTCTTAAAAAGGCCGATGAAGCCCTGATTTCCGGCCGCCGGCGGATGCTATTCGAGATGGCCACCGGAACAGGCAAAACCCTGACCATCGCCATGCTGATGAAACGGTGGCTTCAGGCGGCGGTTATCTCCCGGGTTCTCTTCCTGGCGGACCGCATCGAGCTGGCCAAGCAGGCCCGGGAAACCTTCGACGAATACCTGGGCGGCTGGCCCACGACCATCCTGTATGGAGGCAAGCGCAGCCTGGAGGGGCAGATCGTCGTGGGTACCCTCGACACCATTTCCTCCCAGCTTGGAGGCAACGGTTTCGGCCACGGATACTTCGACCTTGTGGTGACCGACGAATGCCACCGCTCCATCTACAATACCCACCGGGCCACCTTGGGGCATTTTGACGCCGTTCATATCGGCCTCACCGCCACCCCGAACCCCGGGGAACTCTGCTTCATAAGCGATCACGAGCGCCGCCTTATCCGCAACACCTACATCTTCTTCGACTGCTGGAACGCTGCTGAAAAAACGGGGCAGCCCACCTTCGAATACGGCATCCAGAGGGGCATAAACGACGGATACCTCAGCAAATACCGGATCTACAACGCCGAAAGCGTGCTCACCTTTGAGGGTGCCGAGTGGGAGGGTGAGGAGATCAAGCCCGGCTCCTGGGGGCGGGACGTCGAGTCCGAGGACCGGCTTACCACCATCATCCAGGAGTATTTCACCGCTGACGCCGAACGGGCAAAAATCAGGCCCCGCAAGACCATCGTCTTCGCGGTTTCGGAAAAACAGGCCTCGATTCTTGAATACCTCTTCAACAGACTCCTTTCCGATGAAGACTGTCTCCGTATCGCGGCCCGGATCAACCGCTCCCCGTCCGAGGTACGCCAGAGGTTCGCCGAAAAAATCACCTGCTATACCAACAACGGCAATCCAAGGCCTGTTATCGACCGGTTCAAATACGATCCGCTCCCCCTGGTGGCCGTTTCGGTGGACATGCTCGACACCGGTTATGACCAGAAGGATATTGAAAACCTGGTCATGCTCCGGCCTACCGGATCACACATCAAATACGCCCAGATGCGGGGGCGGGGCAGCCGCCTGTGCCCGAAGATCGGCAAAGAGGAATTCATCATCTACGACTTTGTCGGCAACTCGAAGCGGTTCAACGATCCCGCCGGGGAATACCGCAAGCCGAAGCAGGTCGGTTTCGCCCCGGGATCCCGTGTTGCCGAGGGAGGTGAACCTGACAGCGGTGATCTGCCGCCGGAGGCCGCCACCCCCGGAGGTAAGAGCCGAAAAGATAATTTTACCCTCATCGGCGGAGGCTCCCTGGTTGACGAAATCCGCTCTCGGGAGATAATTCTCGTCGGACCGGAAGGGCTTGCCATGGACCGCACGGCCTACCGGGATGAGTGGGAACAGAAGGTGGTGGAACTCAGGCGGACCGATCCGGCGGTGGAAAAGATCTTCCGCGGGGAGGAACTGACCGATGATGAATGGGAAGACCTCGCCGGACGCCTCAACTCCCCCCGGCACTATTTCAACGAAGAGACCCTGCGCCGGGCTTTCGAGCAGCCCACCGGCTCCCTTTCCGACTTTGTAAGGGTAGCTCTGGGACTCGGACGTTTTCTCACCCGGGAAGAGCGCATCGAGAAGGCCTTCGATGTCTGGGTTTCGGAACACTCGAGCAGCATCAATCCCGACCAGGCCCGGATGCTTCGCCTGCTGAAGGCCCGGGTTCTGTCGGGGGATACAATATCGCTGGAACTTTTCAGTCAGCCCCCCTTCACCCTCTGGGGCGGGCGGACCAGAATGGAGCAGCTCTTCGGAGGGGAACAGCTTCAGGAAATGGTGGAGGAACTGAACTCCCTGATTGCAGGATAATACAAAGCGAGGATCGGACATGGACAACGGACAACTTCAAAACACTCTCAAGTCCCTCTGCAAAGTAATGTGGGACAGCAACGTCACCAACCCCATCACCTACGTCACCCAGATCTCCTACCTGCTCTTCCTGAAAATGCTGGAAGAAATGGACCACGAACAGAAGGAGGTCCTCAACGGGAACTATCGCACTCTCTTCGGCACCTTCCGGGAAGGCGGCGAGGATCTCGACTTCGATCCCCTGCGCTGGAGCGTGCTTACCTCCAATCCGGACAACGAGGCCATGCTCCGCATCCTCCGGGACACCCTGCCGCTGCTCTCCCGTCACCCGGAACTCTCCCAGGGAGCCCGCTCCATTTTCCGCAACGCCTCCATCGTCATACCCAACGGAGCCACCCTGCGCCGCGCAGTGGACATCATCGCACCCATCTCCTTCCTCGGCATGGATGCCGATGTGAAGGGAGACCTTTTTGAATACCTGGCCAGCGAGCTGGGAGGGCAGAAGAAGGCGGCCCAGTTCCGCACCCCCCGGCACCTGATCCGGGTCATCACCCGGATGGTCGATCCGGAGATCGGCGGCACCGTATGCGATCCTGCCTGCGGTTCCGGCGGATTCCTTATCGCCGCCTACGAACACATCCTTCTCGCCAACACCAGTCCGGAATTTGTCAGCGAAAAAGTGTCCCCCGACGGGGCGGTCCGCAGGATCGGCATCGGCGACAGGCTCACCCGGGACCAGTGGGACTTCCTCCAGACCGGAGCGTTTTTCGGCTTCGACGGCGACCAGGACATACTCCGCATGGCCGCCATGAACGCCATGCTCCACGGCTTCGACCGGTGCCCCATCGTCCAGCGCGACTCCATCTGCGGCGGAGAGGACAGGTGGGACGAAATCCAGTTCGACTACATTCTCGAAAATCCTCCCTTTTCCGGCTCGCGGGGCGACGCCAAGCGCTCCCTGCGCGTCGAGAAGGGCGACAAGTACGTTCTCTTCCTCGCCCATGCCCTGCGGAGCCTCCGCCCCGGCGGCACCGCCGGGATCATATTCCCCAACGGCATTCTCTTCGGCGACACGGGAAGCCACATCATCGTGAAGGAACGGCTTCTGAGGGAGTTCGACCTCCAGGCCGTTGTGATTCTGCCGAAGGGTATGTTCGAGCCCTACACACCCAACCCCACCTGCTTTTTCGTCTTCAAAAACTCCGGCAGGCCCACCGAAAACGTCTGGTTCTTCAAGGTGGACGGCGACGGATCGTCCCTCTCCAAGGCCCGCAAGTTCGGCAGCCAGTACCGGAACGACTTTCCCGACCTTCTGGCCATGTGGCCGGACCGGAAAACCGAAGAAGGACGCGCATGGCTGGTCCCGGTACGGAAGATCATTGAAAACGGATACAACATGACCCTTTCCGGCCTGGGCCTCATAGAAGCGGAGACCGTCGAGTACGCCGATCCTGAGGAAATCCTGGCCTCGGTCGCCGCGAAAGAGGAGCGGATTCTGGAACTGATTGCCGAGATGCAGGAGCTGCTGTCCGGAGGGAATGGGAAATGAGTAAATGGCCCCTCCGAAAGCTCGGAGACGATGAAATCTGTATTCTGAATCCCAAGAAAGCGGAAGTTGCCGGACTCGCTAACGACACACCTGTTTCTTTCGTGCCGATGGCGCGAGTTGATGAGATTTCTGGGACTATGAATGTCTCCGAATCTAAAAATTTAGGAGATGTTCGAAAAGGTTATACCTACTTTGCGGAAGGCGATGTTGTGTTTGCCAAGATAACACCCTGTATGGAAAACGGGAAGTCCGCTATTGCCCGTAATCTTATTAATGGAGTAGGTTTTGGAACCACAGAATTCCATGTCCTGCGTCCTCGAAATTTGGTAACTTCGGAATGGCTACGCCTTTTCGTGAGGGATAAAAATTTCCGCGAGCAGGCAAAGAAAAACATGCATGGTGCTGCCGGACAACAGCGAGTTCCAGTAGATTTTTTGCGGGATAGCCAAATCCCAGTTCCTCCTATCCACGAGCAGCATCGGATCGTACAACGGATCGAAGACCTGACCCGCCGAATGGAAGAAGTACGGAAGCTTAGTGCTCAACGCGAAGAAGAATTGGACATATTTCTTCACGCGTTGTATGTCCGTATGCTAGAAGGGGTTGTATGGAAGCCACTCAAAGAGGTTGCGTCGCTGTTTCGCCGCTCAATAAAGACTGAACCGGAAAAAAGTTATGAAGAAATGGGTATTCGCAGTTTTGGCAAAGGTACGTTTAAAAAACCAGTGTTAAGTGGCAAACAAATCGGCAATAAACGGATCTACGCTATTCACGAAGGTGATCTTGTTTTCAATAACGTCTTTGCTTGGGAGAAGGCAATAGCTGTAGCCAAGGCCGAAGATCATGGACGAGTGGGTTCCCACCGTTTCATTACCTATGTTCCAAAGAAAGGCCGGGCAACATCGGAATTTCTTTGCCATCATTTTCTTGGTGATCGTGGCATCGAAGACATCAGAGCTGCATCGCCTGGATCTGCTGGAAGAAACAGGACGTTAGGGTTAAACAAGTTGGCAAAAATACTTGTTCCCGTACCGGAATACAATGAGCAGAAGCGTTTTTCGGAAATCGCGAATCGTCGTCAGACAATACAACAACAAAATCTCGGATTAAAGGAAGATTTTAAGACTCTTTATTCTTCTCTGCTCGCCAAGGCCTTTCGGGGCGAGCTGTAGGCGTTCCGGAAAAGGAGAAACGGTTCCCTTATCTTGAGAACTCGGGGTGAAAAGATGTTTGATGTTCGGAAACTGCAGGAACAGGTCATTTTTGAGGCCGTGAAGACCGCCGGGGGCGAGGAGGCGGCGGAGAAGGTCGTTTTCGGAGACAGCGGGGAAGCTGTGTCCGAGGACAACGCCGCCTGGGTGAAGGGAACCATGGCCCGCCTGGAGAGGGAGTTCGACCGGGAGACGGTGAAGCGGATCCGGAGAAGCTGCCAGTGCGGGTATGGCATGGACGAGCGGATCGCGTTCGCGAAGGACCTGGTGGCATCTTCATCCAGCATGGAGGAATTTGCCGGGCATGAGCGGGCCAGGGAGGCCGGCCTGTCCTGCGTGGACGGGGAGCTGTACCTTCAGTTTCCTTTCTGCCCCTGCCCCATGCTTGCCGATGTGGACAGGCTGGAGACGGACACCTGGTGCCAGTGCACCACGGGGTACAGCAAGGTCCTTTTCGAATGCGCCTTCGGCTGCGAGGTGGACGTGGAGCTTCTGAAGAGCGTGAAGATGGGCGACGATGTCTGCCTGATGAAGATCACTCCCCGGGGTGAGGTCTGGAAATCCTGAGAGCCTTCACGCTTTGGCAGCCGGGAGGAGCCCGGAAGGTTTTTCAGGGGGCGGGCCTGATGTAAGGATGCCCGGCACGCTGTGCCGGGAAGACCGGTAGGAGAAGAACATTCGGTCTTGACAAAATAAAATTTACGTTCATAATATATTTATTGAATCAATCAATTATGATAAGAGGAAAAGTTGTCCCCCGGAACCTTCCAAACAAGAATGGAAAAAGCTGCAAATTCCTGTTCCAAATACAGTTCTGCCCCCGCGCCTTGCAACCGGTACGGAACAGGGAATCTTCATTTAAGAGGAGATGATGCCGCTCCCGCTGCAGACAACAGGGCTCCCCTGCCGAAAGGGGATGCGGAACGAAGGCGCCTCCCCCGGGGAGGATGAAAAGGGGCAGCGCCCCTTGAAGAAAGCTGAAGAAGGAGTGTGGATCGTCATGAAGAAAGTGCTTCTCGCTCTTTTCGCTCTTGTCCTGGTCTTCTCCTCCGCCGCACTTGCAGCAGATCTCGTGGGCGTGGCCATGCCCACCCAGTCCCTCCAGCGCTGGAACGAAGACGGCGCGAACATGAAGAAGATCCTCGAGGAAAAGGGATACAAGGTGGATCTTCAGTATGCCGAGAACAACGTGAGCACCCAGATTTCCCAGCTTGAAAACATGATCACCAAGGGATGCAAGGTCCTCATCATCGCCTCCATCGACGGGACCGTCCTCTCCGACGTCCTGGCCAGCGCCGCGGCGGCCAAGATCCCCGTCATCGCCTACGACCGTCTGATCCGCCAGACTCCCAACGTGGACTACTACGCCACCTTCGACAACTTCAAGGTGGGCGTCATCCAGGGAAAATTCATCGAGGAAAAGCTCGGTCTGAAGGAGGGCAAGGGGCCCTTCAACATCGAGTTCTTCGGCGGTTCCCCCGACGACAACAACGCCTATTTCTTCAACGGCGGTGCCATGAGCGTGCTGCAGCCCTACCTCGACAGCGGCAAGCTGGTGTGCCAGTCCGGCCAGACGAAGATGGAGCAGATCGCCATTCTGGGATGGAAGTCCGAGGATGCCCAGGCCCGGATGGATAACCTGATCTCCAAGTCCTACACCGACAAGAAGCTCCACGTAGTGCTTTCCCCCAACGACTCCCTCGCTTACGGTGTCGCCGCTTCCCTCGACAACAACGGCTACATTCCCGGCAAGGACTGGCCTATCATCACCGGCCAGGACTGCGACAGGGCCAACGTGAAGAACATGATCGCCGGCAAGCAGTCCATGTCGGTCTTCAAGGACACCCGTGCCCTCGCCGCCAAGGTGGCGGAGATGGTGGGCGACATCATGCAGGGAAAGGCCCCCGAAGTGAACGACACCAAGACCTACGACAACGGCGTGAAAGTTGTTCCCTCCTACCTGCTTGAGCCGGTCTTCGCCGACGTGAACAACTACAAGGCCCTGCTTCTCGATTCCGGGTACTACAAGGAAGAAGAACTGAAGTAGCGCTTCCTTTCTGCCGGGGGGCGGAGCGCTCCGCCCCCTGAAAACACCGGAGACGGGGGCTGACCTTATGGCGAAAGAACTCCTGCTGATGCGGAATATCACCAAGACCTTCCCCGGCGTGCGCGCCCTGAAGGATGTCTGTCTCGACGTGGAGGAGGGCGAGATTCACGCCATCGTCGGCGAGAACGGCGCCGGCAAATCGACACTGATGAACATCCTCTCCGGGGTGTACCCTTCCGGAGAATACGAAGGGGAGATTCTCTTCGACGGCGAACCCTGCGTCTTCCGGTCCATCCGGGACAGCGAGGAAAAGGGGATCGTCATCATCCACCAGGAACTCGCCCTGGTGCCCTACCTTTCCATTGCGGAAAACGTCTTTCTCGGCAACGAGCGGGCTCGACGTGGCGTGGTGGACTGGGACGAGACCTACACACGCACCGCCGGGCTTCTTGAAAAGGTTCACCTGAACGAAAAGCCGTCGGTCCTGACGAAGGACCTCGGGGTGGGCAAGCAGCAGCTCGTGGAAATAGCCAAGGCACTCTCCAAGCACGTCCGGCTGCTCATCCTGGACGAACCCACGGCCGCCCTGAACGACGAGGACAGCGGGCGCCTTCTCACGCTGCTGCTGGACCTCAAGGCCGAGGGTATCACCTCCATCATCATATCCCACAAGCTGAACGAAGTTGAAAAGATCGCCGACCGGATTACCGTGCTCCGGGACGGCGCCGTCATAGAGACCCTGGACAACGGGGAGCGGACCATCCGGGAGGACCGGATCATCAAGGGAATGGTGGGCCGGGAGATCGTGGACCGGTTCCCCAAAAGGGACACCCGTCCGTCGGACGAGATTGCCCTGGCGGTGGAGAACTGGACGGTCCGGGACCCGCTCCGCCCCGACTGCCTGAAGATCAAGAACGTAAGCTTCACCGTGCGGCGGGGAGAGGTGGTGGGCCTCGTGGGCCTCATGGGCGCCGGGCGGACGGAACTGGCCATGAGCATCTTCGGCCGCTCCTACGGCATGGACATCTCGGGACGGATCCTCCTGGGAGGAGAGCCTGCGGAACTGCCCTCGCCGAAGGAGGCCATCGGCCGCGGCCTGGCATATCTCACCGAGGACCGGAAATCCTCAGGACTGATCCTGATCGACGACATCTGCCGCAACATCTCCCTGGCGAGCCTGTCCAGGCTCTGCGGGCGGAAGGGCGTCATCGACTGCAACCGGGAGGTGACGGCGGCTGAGGGACTCCGGAAGCGGCTCGGGATCAAGACGCCCAGCATCTTCCAGAAGACGGGGAACCTGTCAGGGGGAAACCAGCAGAAGACGGTGCTCGCCCGGTGGATTCTGTCCGATCCCGACGTGCTGCTCCTCGACGAGCCCACCCGGGGCATCGACGTGGGGGCGAAATACGAGATTTACTGCATCATCAACGAACTGGCCGCGGCGGGCAAGGCCGTGGTGCTCATCTCCTCCGAAATGCCGGAGGTGCTCGGGATGAGCGACCGGATTTACGTGATGAACGAGGGACGGATCGTGGGCGAGCTGTCCCGGGAAGAGGCCTCCCAGGAGGCCATCATGAAGTGCATCATGCAGAGCAATCGGGAGGTGGCCTGATGG
>Ga0334890_1005521_pt1 | contig 10619 bp, 10 predicted proteins | sample GraSluR1_MG_3_FD_207220 | JGI IMG/M metagenome (GOLD analysis project Ga0334890, IMG submission 207220) | Sludge microbial communities from methane-producing bioreactor in Wageningen University, Netherlands - Granular Sludge_31_08-R1 | ecosystem: Engineered > Bioreactor > Anaerobic >... | reverse complement strand
CGTGGAGAGGGGGCAAGCCGAGCGCAGCGAGACAGGGGGTGAGGCTAAATCGGGCGCAGCAGAGCAGCGGCCCCTACCCCCTGAACGGTTTTGCCCGCCCACCCAGGCCGACCGCCGGTCACTGGGCGCTGGTCGCGCTCTGGCGCTCTAGCACGTAGACCAGGCCGGGCGCGCCTGGGTTGTAGGGTACGTCCGCGCACCCGTTGCGCTGCTCCACCACAGCCAGCCCCACCTCAGCGAAGAGCCGCTCCATCTCTGGCAGAGTGGGCCACCAGACCTGCTGGCGGTACTCGCGCCGGCGATGTGCCGGGCCGAAGACGACGGCCTGGTGATGGGCGATGCGCTGCTGCGCGTCGAAGCGCTGGCGGTAGATGATCGCGCCGTCCTGCCACTCGTCCCAACGCTGGGCGCGCGCGGGCAGCTCCGGCTGCCAGTCTTCGCTGCCGAAGAGCAGCCGCCCGCCGGGGCGCAGCAGCCCAGCTACGTGCCACAGCGCAGCGCGCGCGCTGTCACGGTCGGGGAACCAGGTCAGCAGGTTGCCGCAGAACTGGGCGATGGCGTCGAACGGCCCGCGCAGCGGCGGGCGCGCGAGGTCGCCTTCCACCCAGTCAACAGTCAGTCCGCGTCGCCGGCTGTGGTAGCGGGCGAGCGTCAGCAGCTCGTGCGACAGGTCCAGCCCGGTCACGCGCACGCCGCGCGCGGCCAGGGGCAGGCTGTGCCGCCCCCAGCCGCAGCCCAGGTCGAGCAGACGGTCGCCCGCCGCCAACCGCAGATGGCTGACGGCGAACTGCACTTCCACTTCTGTGTTATGTGCCCATGCCGCCGGAGCGTCGCCGGTCATCATGCGGCGGGCCAACCCCGCCGCCATCTGGCGATTCCAGGCAAGGTTATCGCGATAGTCGAGTCCAGGCGCGTGCATTGGCAGAGACTCCTTCTCGGCGCACGGGCAGCACGGCTATCAGCCGTTGCGCTTCAGCTTGCCCGTGCGTTTGGTGTACTTCTCTGCGCGCTGGAACAGGTAAATGCCCAGCGGCAGCATGATCAGGCCCATGATCAGCAGGGGCCACACGTAACTCAGCGGGTCGGCGGTCGCCGTATCGGGCAGCAGCGCCGCCCGCATCCCTTCCAGCACATACGTCGCCGGCGAGACCTTCGCCAGGGCCTGCAACCAGCCCGGCAGCACGCTGACCGGGTAGTAGATGCCCGACACGAGCAGGAAGAATGCCTGCACGATGTTGGTCATCTGCGCGCCGCGCTCCGGGTAGAGCAGCGGCAGGATGGACGCCACTACGCCGATCCCCACGAACGACAGGCTGCCCACCAGCAGGATCACGGTCGCGGCAACGAGGTCGGCGTCTGCGAAGCTCAGGTCGAAGAACGCCGCGACGACCACGCCAATGATCACGGTGAAGATCAGGCTGTAGACGATGGCGAAGATCGTCTGGCCGATCATCTGGTTGAAGCGGTGCACAGGGGCCATGAAGGTGTACTCGATGGTGCCTTCCCACCGCTCCCAGGCGATCATCTCGCTGATGTTGTTAAAGATGCTGGCCAGAAAGCGCCAGACCAGCGTCCCGACCAGCAGGTAGGTGATCAGGAAGTTGGTGTCAATCTGCGTCTCGCCGGTGATCTCGGCGGCCCCAGCCCCGATGAACGTCACCGAGAGCGAGTTGGCGATGGAATAGGCCAGCCAGACGACCTCCCACCCCCAGTAGCGTTTGACCAGGTTGAAGTTGCGCGCCACGAATGCGTAGGATTGGCGCATCTCCAACTGAATGCCTTTTATCACGGTTGCCTCCCACGAAAACGGTTGTCAGTTGTCAGTTATCGGTGGTCAGTGATCAGTAGGGGCGCTATTCTGCTGCGCCTGTCGCAGGGCATATGCCATACGCCCCTACGAAGCCGGGCGTCCTGCCCACCCCCATCTGAAAACTGAAGACCGATCACTGATCACTACTCCCTACTCCCTACGACAACACCTTCTCTGGCTCGAAGTCCGTCACATCGTCCTTCTCGACCAGTTCCTTGCCGGTGAGGGCCATGAAGACCTCTTCTAGCGTCGGCTCGTGGCCGTTGCGCCGGATGCGTTGCTTGAGACCCTCCGGTGTATCGAGGGCGACGATCTTGCCATCGTCGAGGATGGCGATGCGGTCGCACAGCGCGTCGGCCTCGTTCATGTCGTGTGTCGTAATGACGATGGTCGCGTCGTGCGTGTCGCGCAGCTCGTTGACGAACGCCTGCACTTCCAGCTTCGAGCGCGGGTCCAGGCCGGTTGTCGGCTCGTCGAGCAGCAGCAGCACCGGCTGCGTCAGGAAGGCGCGGGCGATAGCCACCTTCTGCTGCATCCCCCGGCTCATGTCCTCCATCGGGCTGGTGTAGCTGCTCTCGCGCAGCCCCAGCCGCCCCAGAATCTCGCGGGCCTTGCGGTCGGCTTCCTTGCCGGAGACGCCGTACAGCCGCGCCCCATAGAGCAGGTTCTCCTTGGGGCTGAGCTTCTTGAAGAAGGCCGCCTCCACCGACACGCGGTTGATCATCCGCTTGACGGCCATCTCGTCGCGCTCCACATCCAGCCCGAAGACGGTGATCGTCCCCTCGTCCGGCAGCAGCAGCGTGGAGAGCAGGCGGATCAGCGTGGACTTGCCCGATCCGTTCGGCCCCAGCACGCCGAAGATTTCGCGGCGATAGACGCTGAACGAGACGTTCGACACGGCGGTGACCAGTTCCTTGCCATGCCGGGCCTTGAGCTTGTGCGGGGCGTCATGGCCGTTGGCAGGCTGTCCGCCAGCCGCATGACTGTTGGTCGCCTTGTGGCTCCCAATCCAGCGCCGCCACCAGGGTTCGGCGGCGACATTGAAGCGCTTGACGACGTTCTCGACGACGAGCGCCGCTTCCTGTGTGGGGATGGAATGCTCCATCATGGTGATGTCCTCAATGGTGCGTTGGTAATGCTCAGCTTTCGACGCGAGAAAAGCGGTTTCGGGCCTGTGGTGCCGCACAAAAAAGCCGCGAGCTGGGTGCCCGCGGCTTGTGTGGCCGGCGACGGACTCGTTGGACGAGTCATCGCAAAACAAAACCGCGGGCATTGCGCCCGCGGCCAGCGTCCCTCGTTTAAGCGAGTTTCCTTAGCGGCAAACAGGCGCAATACGGCAAGGCTCGTTCCCGGCGGGAACGCCGCTCATGCGAGTGCGGATGAAGGTACGATTTGCCATTGTGCGCCTTTGCTCCTTTCATAGGATGCGGGCAGTATAGCACGGGCGACGCGCCATTGTCAAGACTTTTGTTGGCAACGGTGTGTCAGGGGGTGGGTGAGTGTCTTGAAGACTGTATTCCAGTTCTGGGGTAGAGCATCACCGCAAAGGCTGTAGAGAGTGCAGAGCAAAGCGCGAAAGGCAGACTTCCGAAGTCTCCGAAGACTTCGGAAGTCTTGTTCTTTCTGCGCCTCTGCGGTTCAAAGATTTCGCTCCCATCGTGAAAGGCCTCCTCTTGAGGCAGGCGCTATTCGTTCGCCGCCAGACCCCATGCTATAATCGCGGCCCTAGTGACGGGAAGCGCCGGCGCCACGCTCTCTCCCTGACAGGGGGCGGGCAGCCGCCAGGCGCGCGCTTTTTGAAGGATGTTACCGCTATGGATTTTGCACTGAACGAAGAACAGATCATGGCCCGCGACATGGTGCGCGAGCTGGCCCGCGACAAAATCTACCCCACCCTCAAGGAATGGGACCGCAGGCACCAGCCGCACCCCGACGTGCTGCCGCTGCTGGCCGAGAACGGCGTGCTGGGCATCAACATCCCCGTCCGCTACGGCGGGCAGGGCTTCGACTACATCACCCTGGCCCTGGCCTGCGAGGAACTGGAGCGCATTGACGCCAGCCTGCGCGTGATCATGTCCGTGCACGCGGGTCTCAACAGCCTGGCGCTGCTGCAATGGGCCACCGAGGAGCAGAAACAGCGTTTCCTCGTCCCGCAGGCGCGCGGCGAGAAGGTCGCCGGCTATGGGTTGACCGAGGCCGAGGCGGGTAGCGATCCAGTCAATCTGCGCAGCACCGCTCGCCGCGAAGGGGATGTCTACATCCTCAACGGCGAGAAGATGTGGATCAGCCTGGCGACGCTGGCTGACCACTTCATCGTCTTCGCCAAGACCGACCCGCACGCCGAGCCGCGCCACAAGGGGATCACCGCCTTCATCATCACCAGGGACATGAAAGGCGTGAGCACCTACGACGAGAAGCACAAGCTGGGCGTGCGCGCCGGTTCAACGGGCGGCATCGTCATGCAGGATGTCGAGGTGCCCCTCGAAAACCGGCTGGGCGAGGAGGGCGAGGGCTTCTACATCGCCATGAGCTGTCTGGACAACGGGCGCTACACCGTCGCCGCCGGCGCGACCGGCTGCATCCGCGCCTGCCTGGAAGATAGCGTCAAGTACGCCAAAGAGCGCCACACCTTCGGCGTGCCCATCGCCCAGCACCAGCTTATCAAGCAGAAGCTGGCCTTCATGCAGCAGTGGTACGACGCGGCCTGGCTGCTGGTCATGCGCGCCGGCTGGCTGAAGAACCAGGGCCAGCGCAACACGCGCGAGACAGCGGTCGCCAAGTGGTTCGCCACCGATATGAGCGTCAAGGCGGCGCTGGAAGCGGTGCAACTGCACGGCGCGTATGGCTTCAGCGACGAGTACGATGTCGAGCGCTACCTGCGCAACGCGAAGGGCGCTGTGATTTACGAAGGCTCCAGCGAGATTCAGCAACTCATCCAGGCCGACTACGCGCTGGGCTACCGCCACGACCGCCCGCTGCGCTGCGAGCCGGTGCCCTACGACGCCGCAACCTGGCAGAGCGAGGGGTAAGTTCATCACCGCCGAGGCGCAGGAGAGAGTTTTCGGTGATTGGTTCTTGGTAATTGGTAAAGACGACTGCGTGTCATGCGCGCTTGACCAACAACTAATAACCAACAACCTCCGCGCCTCTGCGCTCCAATAATCCTGCTACGTCTTTAGGGAGGGTGACCTTTGCACGTCGTAACGATTGCAAGCATGACACCGGACACCGAGGCGGCTGTCTCGGTGGACGCCGGCGGGAACGTCCAGTGGGGTGACAAGCTGGTGGTCAACCCCTGGGATGAATACGCCATCACCGAGGCGGTGCTGCTCAAGGGCGCGCACAACGGCCAGGTGACGGTCATGACGGTTGGGGCGGAGCCGCAGGCCGAGGCGCTCAAGCACGGCCTGGCTATCGGCTGCGACCAGGCCATTCGCGTGTGGGACCCGGCGCTGGCCGGGGGCGACAGCCTGGCCTACGCCAGCGCCGCCGCCGCTGTCATCCGCAAGCTGGGCGACGTTGATCTGGTCATCTTCGGCAAGGAGATGTCCGATAGCGCCAGCGACCAGCACGTTTTCCAGACGGCGCGCAAGCTCGGCTGGACGATGATCGGCTTCGTCGCCAGGATCGAGGCGATTGACTTCGCCGCGCGCACCATCCGCGTGCGCCGCCTGACCGACCAGGGCACCGAAGTGGTCAGCGGTCGCCTGCCTGCTGTGATCAGCGTGCTGAAAGACATCAACGAGCCGAAGTACCCGACCTTCATCGGCATCCGCAAGGCGGCCAAAGCCGAGATTCCCGTCTGGTCGCTGGCGGACCTGGGGCTGAGCGCCGCCGCCGTCGCGCCCAAGACGGCGATCAGCGGGCACCGCGAGCTGCCCAGGCGCGAAGGCTCCGCCGAGATCATCGAGGGGGCCAGCGCCCAGGAGAAGGCGGCCAGACTGGTCGCCCGCCTGCTGGAGGAGAAAATCCTATGAGCGCCGCGATCTTTGTCTGGATCGAGCAGCACGACGGCCAGCCGGTCACCGCGTCGTGGGAAGCTCTGGGAGTGGCCCGTTCGCTGGCCGCTGGCGGGACGGTGACGGCGCTCGTCTTCGGTGACTCCGCGCAGAGCGGGGCCATCGCCCAGGCCGCGTTCGAGCACGGCGCGGATTCCGTCATCCAGGCGGGCGATGCGTCGCTGGCCCGCTACCGCTTCGAGCCGTATGTGGCGCTGCTGGCCGCGCAGGTGGAGGAGCGCGCACCGGACGTGGTGCTGGCCGCGGCGACCGTCGCCGGGCGCGAACTGCTGGCCGGGGCCGCCGCGGACCTGAACGCGCCTCTGCTGGCCGACGTGACTGAACTGGCGTTGGACGGCGGCAAGCTGCGCACGGTGCGCCCCGTGCTGGGCGGCAAGGTGCTGCGTGTGGAGACAGCCATCAGTGACGGGCCGCAGTTCGCCGCGCTGCGCCCGCGGGCCTTCCCTGTGCCGGAACCCCAACCAGGGCGTTCTGGTGAGGTGATCGCAGTCGGCCCCGCCCTGGCCCCGGACGCCATCCCCACCCAGATCGAGCGCGTCGAGACGAGCGGCGGCCAGGTCAGCCTGACCGACGCGAGCGTCATCGTCGCGGGCGGGCGCGGCGTCGGCGGGCCGGAGGGCTTCGCCCCGCTGCGCGCGCTGGCCGACGTGCTCGGCGCGGCGCTGGGGGCCAGCCGTGCCGCTGTGGACGCGGGCTGGATCGCCTACGAGCACCAGGTCGGGCAGACGGGCAAGGTCGTCTCGCCAGACCTGTACATCGCGGCGGGCATCTCTGGGGCCATCCAGCACCAGGCGGGGATGCGCACGGCCAAAGTGATCGTCGCCATCAACAAAGACCCCGACGCGCCGATCTTCAAGCTGGCCCGCTTCGGCATCGTCGGCGACCTGTTCGAGGTGGTCCCGGCGCTGACCGAGGTGTTCCGCCAGCGTCTGGCCTGACGGCGATCCCGTGCGGTGCAGGACACAGGTCTCCCCTCGCCGGGAGACCTGTGTTTGTCAGGTGTTGACATTAGGTGCGGATGCGCCGAATATCACTAGTGATGGGTATTGGTCGTTGGTTGCTGGTTGATGGTGATTGGTTGCCGGTCATTGAATGGGCGCTGCGAGCGCCCGCAGACTGAGCACTGATGACCAATCACCGATCACTCCCCGATCGCTGCCTACCACTTATCGGTTGCTGGCGATCTATAAGCACACCAAGCACAAGGAGTATTCATCATGCACAAGACTGTGTTTGCCCTCACGTTGATCGCTGCCGTACTTGCGGCGAGCCTGGTTCCGCTGGCCGGACGCACCCGGGCACAGGACGCGCCCACGCTGCGCATGGGCCTGCTGCCCATCCTGGACGTGCTGCCCTTCTACGTGGCCGACGAAGCTGGTTACTTCGCCGAAGAGGGCATTGAGATCGAGTTGATCCCGGTCAGCAGCGCCCTGGAGCGCGACCAACTGGTTATCGCTGGCGCGATTGATGGCATGGTCAATGACCTGATCAGCACCGGCATTTTCAACCAGGACGAGCCGCTGATCCAGATCGTTTCACTGGCCCGCCGCGCCTACCCGGATCACCCGCAGTTTCGTATTCTGGCCGCGCCGCGCAGCAACATCACCCTCCCCAGCGACCTGACCAACGTTGAGATCGGCATCAGCGAGAACTCGGTCATCCACTACATCACCCAGCGCATCCTCGAAGCGGAGGGCATCAGCGCCGAAGACCTGAGCTTCCGCGCCGAGCCGAACATCGCCATCCGCTTCCAACTGTTGATGGAAGGCCAGTTCAAGGTGGCCTGCCTGCCCGATCCGCTGGCTCAGGCGGCCATCGTCGGCGGGGCGATCCTGATCGCCGACGATACCGCGCTGGTCGAGACGCAGTTCAGCCAGAGCGTGCTCAGCTTCCGCACAGAGGTGATCGAGGAGCAGCCAGAGGCCGTCGAGGGCTTCTTGCGGGCGTGGATGCGCGCCGCTGAAGACATCAACGCCGATCCGGAGGCGTACCGTGCCCTGTGGCTGGAGAAAACGAACGTGCCCGACAGCGTGAAGGACACCTACGCGCTGCCACCCTTCCCCACCTACGAGATCACCACTGAAGCCGCCTGGGAAGACACCGTTGCCTGGTTGATCGAGCAGGACATTGTGGAGAGCACGGCGAGCTACGCCGACACCGTTAATCCGGCCTTCCTGGAAGCGATTGCGCCCGCCGGTGACGCCGCTCAGGGCGAGGCGCTGTTCGCCAGCCTGGGCTGCACTGGCTGCCATTCGCTGGACGGGACAGCAGGCGCCGGGCCGTCGGTAGCCGGAATCGCGGGCCGGGCGGGCAACACGGTCGCCGGGCTGAGCGCGGACGAATACCTGCATCAGGCCATTGTCGAGCCGGCGGCCTTTGTCGTCGAGGGCTTTGGGCCGATCATGCCTGCCTACAATACGCTGAGCGAGGCGGACGTGGCGGCGCTGGTCGCCTATCTGATGACGCTGGAGTAGCGACGTTTTCCGGTACAAGACGCCCCACTCCCTGCTCCCTCCCTGGCAAAGCCAGGGAGAAGGCGTCCCCGGAGTCGAGCGGCAAAGTCCCCCTCTCTAGCTCCGCTGGCGAGGGGGATTTAGGGGGAGAGGCGTCGGCAAACAAGCGATGATCACCATCGAGCATCTCACCTTCCGCTACGGCCCGCGCGGGGCGCCGATCTTCCAGGACTTCTCGTGGCATGTCGCGCCGGGCGAAGCGTGGTCCATCATTGGCGCGTCCGGCTGCGGCAAGACGACGCTGCTGACGCTGATCGCCGGGCTGCGCCGCGCCACGAACGGGACGATCCGCGTCGGCGAGACGGTGATCCGCCGCCCGCGCCCCGAAACAGGGCTGATCCTGCAGGACTTCGGCCTGCTGCCCTGGGCGACGGTGTGGGACAACGTGGCCCTGGGGCTGCGCGTGCGCCGCTTCTACGGGCCGGACGGCACGCACGCCCCGCGCGGCACGCCACCGCCCTCGCGCAAGGAGGCCCGCCGCATGGTCGAGGAATGGCTGCGCCGGCTGAACATCTACGAGCAACGCGACAAGTTCCCCGGCGCGATCAGCGGCGGGCAACGTCAGCGCACCGCCATCGCCCGGACGCTGGCCCTGCAACCGGACGTGCTGCTGATGGACGAACCGTTCAGCAGCCTGGACGCGCCTACCCGCGAAGACCTGCAGAACCTGATCCTGCAACTGCGCGCGGAGATGGGCCTGACCAGCGTAATTGTCACCCACGCCATCGAGGAGGCGGCCATCCTGGGCCGCCGCATTCTGGTGCTGGGCCAGCCGCCCAACACCGCGCCCGTCATCGTCGAGAATCCCGGTGCCGGCGCGTCCGGCTACCGCAGCACAACGGACTTCCTGGACAAATGCACCGAACTACGCACCCTGCTGAGCCTGGCCCACTGACTCCCGCCGAGGCCGCTGAGAGCGCCGAGCCAGGTGCCGCGCGCCAGATGGTGCGCGGCATCGGGGCGCGCGCCCTCAACCTGGCGCTGGCGCTGGCCATTTTCCTGGTTTGCTGGGCAGCGCTAGCCGCCGTGCTGCGCCGCGACATCATGCCCTATCCCTGGGATGTGCTGCCCGTTTTCGTCGAGGAGATTCAGGGCGACCTGTGGGAGCACACCGTCGCCAGCACGGAGCGCGTGCTCAAGGCGGTCGTCTTCGCCACGCTGATCGCCACGCCGGTGGGCATGGGCCTGGGCCAGATTCGCGTGCTCAATCGCATCTTCTCGCCGCTGATCGGGCTGGTGAATCCCATCCCCAAGATCGTCTTCCTGCCGGTGATCCTGGTCATCATGGGCTACGGCGAGATGTCGAAGGTCTTCCTGATCGCGCTGATCCTGTTCTTCCAGATTCTCGTCGTGGTGCGCGACGAAGCGGCCAGCCTGCGCCCGGAACTCATCCAGTCGGTGCGCTCGCTGGGGGCAGGGCGGCGGGCGCTGTTCCGCTACGTGTACCTGCCCGCGTCGCTGCCCGCCGTGCTGACCGCGCTGCGCGTCTCAGTGGGCACAGCCATCGCCGTGCTGTTCATCGCCGAGCAGTACGCGACGCGCCAGGGCCTGGGCTACTACATCGTCACCCTGACGTGGCAGCGCCTGCGCTACGACAAGATGTATGCGGGCATCCTGGCCATGTCGCTGCTGGGGCTGGCGCTCTACCTGGCTGTAGACGCGCTGGAACGGGTCGTCGGGCGCTGGCGTCATGCAGGGGAGGGCTAGATCGTGACTCAGACCTGCGATGCCCCTCAGGAAGCCGACCGTCCGGTTGCGGTCGAGATCAGCGCCGCCATGCTGCGCGTCACGCTGGCTGATGGCCGGATTATCGCCACGCCGCTCGATTGGTACCCGCGACTGGCACAGGCCACGCCCGAACAGCGGGCGCGGTACGAACTGAGTATCGCCGGTATCCACTGGCCGGACCTTGACGAGGATTTGTCGGTGAGGGGAATGCTGCGTGGAGAGCGCCCGCCGCAGGTCAGCCCGCAGGACACCGCCGGGGCCAGTGCCTAGAAAGCCAGGAGTGCCGAAGCAAGCCTCGCCGAAAGGGAAACGTGTGCGAGGTGGAGCAGCCCCATTATTGCTGACCGCTGAAGGCTGACTAGAAGAACGCTCCCCCGCTGGGCGGCGAGGGAGCGCGTTCTTGTTATGAGGATGGCAGCTACGGCCTGTTGCCGAGGCTTACTCGCCGTAGCCGGTGGAGATGGAGCCATCGAGCAGGCCGGCGGCGACCTCTTCCAGTTCGGCCTTGACCTCATCGGGCACGAAGTCAGCCAGGTCGTGGAAGTCAGC
>Ga0334890_1005519_pt1 | contig 10622 bp, 5 predicted proteins | sample GraSluR1_MG_3_FD_207220 | JGI IMG/M metagenome (GOLD analysis project Ga0334890, IMG submission 207220) | Sludge microbial communities from methane-producing bioreactor in Wageningen University, Netherlands - Granular Sludge_31_08-R1 | ecosystem: Engineered > Bioreactor > Anaerobic > Unclassified... | reverse complement strand
CAGGCCCTGAGGAGCGAAGGAAGCGAACAACGGCAGGAGGCCGCGGTGGTGGCCCAGGGGCTGGCGAAGGCCGCCGCCCTGATGGCGGGGCAGTACCACCTGGTGATCACCAACGTCCCTTATCTCGCCCGGGGCAGGCAGGACGACACACTGCGGGATTTTTGCGAAGAAAGGTATCCGGAAGCGAAAAACGACCTGGCCACGGTCTTTCTGGAACGGTGCCTCCGGTTCTGCGCCGAAGGGGGAACAGCGAGCGTCGTTTTGCCCCAAAACTGGCTGTTCCTCACAACCTACAGAAAGTTCAGGGAAAAGCTGCTGAAGAACGACACCTGGCACCTGATCGCTCGGTTGGGAGCTGGTGCTTTTGAGACCATCAGCGGCGAGGTTGTAAAGGCAATTCTTTTTACCATCAGCCGAAGCGCCGTGGCACATGAATGTGGCGCCCTCTTCGGTGATGCCGGAAAGGGCAACCTGATCCGCGGTGTGGATGTTTCCGACCTGCGTACCGCCGGTGAAAAAGCTTCACGGTTGGCGACGGCAGAAATAAAGACTGTTGAGCAGGCGAAGCAGTTGGAGAATCCGGATGCCCGGGTGACGTTGGAAGAGCCTGAGAATATACACCTCCTTCAAGAATACTCAGACAGTTTTTGGGGATTAGGAAGTGGAGATTATCCCAGATTTGGCCGAATGTTTTGGGAGAGAACGCTTCCTCACAAAGACTGGATTTTTCAACTTAGCACAATTCTTAATACAATGCATTTCGGTGCTCGTGAGCATATCTTGTTCTGGCAAGACGGTAAGGGTGAGATTGTTAATAGTCCCGGAGCATATGTTAGAGGTACACAAATTTGGGGAAAAAGTGGTATTCATGTTTCTCAGATGAGGGAATTACCAATTACATACTATTCTGGTGAATGCTGGGATTCAAACAGTGCTCCAATAATTCCTAAAGACCCCACCCACCTCCCCGCCATCTGGTGCTTCTGTTCATCGCCGGAATACAACGAAGCGGTGCGGCGAATCGACCAAAAACTGAATGTAACAAATGCCACCCTGGTCAAGGTCCCCTTCGACCTCGAGCACTGGTCAAAAGTCGCCGCCGAAAAATACCCCCACGGCCTGCCCAAACCCTATACCGACGACCCCACCCAGTGGATCTTCCACGGCCATCCCTGCGGCTCCGTCCTGTGGGATGAGGGAACAAAGCGGACCGCCCTCGGCCCTCTGCGCACCGACGACACCGTGCTTCAGGTGGCCGTCGCCCGCCTTCTGGGCTACCGCTGGCCAGCCGAACTGGACGACGGAATGGAGCTGGCCGACGAGCAGCGGGAATGGGTGAACCGGTGTGAAGCCCTGTTGCCCCATGCTGACGGTGACGGCATCGTCTGCATTCCTCCCGTGCGGGGCGAACTCCCGGCGTCCGACCGCCTGCTGGACCTTCTGGCCGCAGCCTACGGCGACGCCTGGTCCGGCGACGTTCTGGCCGAGCTGCTGAAAAATGCCGACCACGCCGGCAAAACCCTGGAAACCTGGCTGCGGGAGAAGTTCTTCACACAACACTGCAGGATCTTCCAGCACCGTCCTTTCATTTGGCACATCTGGGACGGTCTGCGGGACGGCTTCGCGGCCCTGGTCAACTACCACAGGCTCGACCGAAAAAAGATGGAAACCCTGATCTACACCTACCTGGGCGACTGGATCAACCGTCAGAAACAGGAAATGAAAGCGGGAACGGACGGAGCGGAAGAACGCCTCGCCGCCGCTGAAAGGCTGAAGAAGCGGCTGGAGCTTATCCTCGAAGGCGAGGCTCCCTACGACATCTTCGTGCGGTGGAAGCCCCTGGATCAGCAGCCCATAGGGTGGAACCCCGACCTCAACGACGGTGTCCGCCTCAACATCCGCCCCTTTCTCACCGTACCCGACGTGGGCAGAAGAGGAGCCGGGATCCTCCGGGACAAGCCGAACATCAACTGGAACAAGGACCGGGGCAAGGACGTGGAATCCGCCCCCTGGCACCACCTCTTTCACGGCGACCGGATCAACGACCATCACCTGACCCTGGCCGAAAAACAGAAAGCACGGGAGGCAGCCGAATGATCAAGTCAGTGAATAATTATCCGGTTTCACAGCTCTTCGACATCGATGCGGGGGTGGTATACGCCATTCCCCGGTACCAGAGGGAGTACACATGGGGCAAGAGCCAGTGGGAGAACCTCTTCGACGATGTGCTTGAGAATGATCCGGGGTATTTTCTCGGCTCCATCATCTGCATAAACCAGTCGTCCGACACTCTCTCAGTCCAGAAACTGGAGCTGGTTGACGGACAGCAGCGCCTGATGACCCTTTCCCTGCTTTTCGCTTCTGTTTACAGTGCCCTTAAAAAACATGAAGCCGGTCTGGACGAGGATCAGAAACAGGAGCTTTTGAACCTGAAGCGCAAGCTGATCCTGAAGAAAGGCAACGATCAGGTTCGCCTGATTCCCCAGATCCAGAACCAGAACAGCGCCGATTACCATGCGGTACTCTCGGGGATCGGCATTATCAGAGAGTGCGACGTCCCTCACTACGCCGGCAACAGGAAGATCTTCCGAGCATACTATTATTTCCAGGACCGCCTGGAGCAGATGCCTAACGGTGGAGGAAACCACCGCCTTGAAGCGATTTTTGATTTCCTGGACAAGGTCAACCGGGCATGCCTGGTCAAGATCGAAGTGGCCAGCCATGCTGACGCATACACTTTGTTTGAATCGCTGAACGACCGCGGCGTTCCCCTTTCGGCGATAGACCTTATAAAGAACAAGCTTCTGGCCAAACTGGAAACCATAGAAAATGATCAAATCGACAGGTATTACCAGGAGTGGAATAAAATCCTCGGCTTCCTGGGCGAGGATTACTCCATACAGGAACGGTTTTTCCGCCAGTATTACAACGCCTTCAGGGATGAACTGAAGGCTATTCACCAGGTCCCTGTCGCTACCCGTTCCAACCTGATCCAGGTCTACGAAAAGCTCATCGACAATGACGCGCGGGACTTTCTTCAGAAGATCGGCACCGCCGGGCGGCTGTACTCGGTGATGCTCTCCCGCAGCCGGGAAGACGAAGACAACGGACTTGGCAAGCCTCTCAAGGATTTGGAGCGCATCCAGGGGGCGCCTTCTTACCTGCTGCTGCTGTATCTCTTTACAAGAAAAGAGATCATGGAGCTTGATAACGATCATCTTGCGTCGATAATCACCTTCCTTGCGCGCTTCTTCGTCCGCCGCAACCTTACCGATACCCCTCCCACGAGGGACCTCACACGCTTCTTCATGGCGATGATCGAAAAGATCGGTGGTTTGAAAGCCTGGGAAATCGTCAGGGCGATCGAGCAGCAGCTCATAGCCGTGTCCGCCTCTGAAGCAGAGTTCAGGCGAAAGCTGGAAGGGCCGATCTACGAGGAAAATTCGGGGGTAACACGGTTCATCCTGTGTGCTCTTGCCGAGCAGGCCATGACCAGGGAAACCTGGCTCGATTTGTGGCACATCGATAATAAGCAATTTTTATGGACCATCGAGCATATTTTTCCCCAGGGAGACAATATACCCAAATCCTGGGTTTCAATGATGGCCGGCGGAGACGAGAAAAAGGCGAAGGAACTGCAGCAGGCCTATGTTCACAAACTGGGCAACCTCACGATATCGGGATTCAACAGTTATCTCGGCAACAAGAGTTTTGAGGAAAAGCGGGACCGGGTGGACCGTCAGGGCCGCCCCGTAGGCTACAAAAACGGACTCAGGCTCAACGAAGACCTTGCCTCCGCAACATCCTGGAGCGTGGAGCAGATTGACAGGCGGACTGAAAAACTCGTTGAACAGGTGATTAGACTCTTTCGGCTGGAGAATCCATGAAGATTAGTGACTGTCTCAAGGAAACGCTTCGCGGCGCGGCGGTTTTCAACCCGGATATCCAGTCGGCTCCGGCCTGCATTCTGTGGCCGGATCGGGACCGTCAGTGGGAGCCTGCAATTCCTCCGCTTCTGAAAGAGCTGCCTGAACTGGCGGTCCTCGGCGAGTACGCGCCGGAAAAACGCAGCGGCCCCGCCATCTGGCTTCGATGCGCCATCGCCGGCCGGGCAGGGGATGTTTCATTGCCCGCAGACCGGCCGCCCATCCTGTACCTTCCCGGCGTCGGCAGACAGGATCTCCGGGCCGTGGAAAACTGCCCGGACAGCCTGAAGCCCCTGGCCGAACTGCAGTACCGGGGTGTGATATGGTCTCAGAACAACACCAAGGATTGGACCATCCTGGCGTTCCTCAAGTCTGACCAGGGAGGACTGGGACTGGACCCTGCCCAGGATGGGGAGACGAAAAACGCCATGCAGCTTGCCTTGTGCGCACTCCTTGACGAGGATCTGGACGCGCTGCATGGCAGGCGGCTCGACAAGCAGTTCTTCAATACCCTTCTGACAGGGGGCGACCCGGTTCGGGAGATTCTGCAATGGCTCGACAGAGGAGAAGCTTTCCGGGCGGAGCGCAGTGAAAACGAGTGGAAGGCTTTTCGCGGACTCTGCAAGTCGCAGTTTTTCTTCGACCCTGAGAAAGAAGGGGTCCTGACGGGCAGCACCAGGCTCGCGCAGCGGGAAGGTCCCTGGCATACCCCATGGGAACGGTATTGCGAGGCACCGAAGCGCTACCCGAATATCCCTTCGCAGATACGGAAATGCGCTCCTCCGAAGGAGACGGTGTTCTGGAATTCCGATACGGAACTTTTTGACGGCTGGCCTCAATGGAATGACGATCGTGAGGCCGTTCTCCGGAAGGATCTTCTGGCCCTCGCCGGAGCGGATGCTCCGGAAGCCCGGGCGAGGATACGGAAGCTGGAGGAAGACCACAGCCGAAGGCGGGGCCTTGTCTGGGCGGAATTGGGTGAAGCCCCCCTGGCATGCGCCCTGGAGCACCTGGCCGTCGTGGCGGAACTTACGGGAACGGGGCTTGCGGCGGGTACCATCGGCGATCTTGAAAAGGGGTACGCAGGCTTCGGCTGGAAGGTGGACGACAGTGCGATCCGGGCCTTTGCGGGAATCGAAAGCCCGGCGGACCTCGAGGCGGTGAAATCCGCGGTCCGCTCCGTGTATCTGCCGTGGCTGGAGGAATCGGCACGGTATTTTCAAAAGCTGGTCTGCGACACATCCTACCCCGGAGGATTGTGCCTTACGGCCCGGGGAAAGATGTACGGCTCAGGAGAGTGCGTTCTGTTCGTGGACGGGCTTCGGTTCGACGCGGCGAAACGCCTGGCGGGGCTTCTCTCGGCATCGGGGGTTATGGTCGCCGAGGAGCATGTCTGGGCTGCCCTGCCCAGCGTCACGGCCACCGGAAAACCTGCTGTTTCGCCCGTGGCCTGCAAGATCCGGGGCGAGGATGTCTCGCCCGAATTCGAGCCTGTGGTCGGGGACACCGGGCAGCCGCTGAAGGGCGCGTACCATCTGAAAAAATTGCTGACAGAAGCGGGATGGACTCTTCTTGACAGCTCCGCCGGCGGAGACGGGAAGGGAATGGCCTGGTGTGAGCTGGGAGATATAGACTCTGAAGGGCACGATCATGGATGGAAACTGGCCAGGCGTATCGATGCCATTCTATCGGAGATCAGGGATCGTACCACGGAACTTCTGGAAGCAGGCTGGAAACGTGTTCACATTGTCACCGATCACGGCTGGCTGCTTCTTCCGGGAGGCCTGCCGAAGGCCGGGCTTCCGACTGTTCTCACGGAGAATAAATGGGGGCGGTGCGCCTCTTTGAAACCCGGGGCTTCAGCCGATGTGCGCCTTTTCCCCTGGTACTGGAACCCCAACTGTTTTTTTGCCCTCGCTGACGGCGTGAGCTGCTTTCGGAACGGCCTGGAGTACACCCATGGAGGGCTCAGCCTGCAGGAGTGCCTGACGCTTCGGCTGACTGCGGCTGCCGGCCGGGTCGCGGAGAAGTCAGCCGTGGTGATCACCGACGTAGTGTGGAAGGGGCTGCGTTGTACCGTTGCTATCGAGGGTGAGTCAACCGGTTTGTTTCTTGATATCCGCCGGCAGGGGGGCGATCCTTCGTCCAGCCTGGTCATCAATGTCAAACCGGTGAAAGAGGGCGGAACCGCCTCGGTGGTGGTTGAGGACGATGGCCTGGAGGGGCAGGAAGCCGTTGTGGTGCTTGTCGGTGATGGCGGTGAACTCGTTTCGCAGATCGGCACGGTCATAGGAGGGGGTAACTGAAAATGGAAATGGACCATCTTGACGCAAAGGCCGCCTCGGTGCTGGACGGATACCTGGTCCGGAAAGACCTGGTCAGGACGTTCAGCCGCCAGTTTCCCGTGCCGACCTATGTTGTCGAGTTCATGCTCGGCCGCTACTGCGCCAGCACCGACCAGGAGGAAATCAGCGAAGGGCTCGAGATAGTCCAGCGGCAGCTGAAGTCCAAGACCGTCAGGGCCGGTGAAGAGGAGCTGTTCAAGGCCAGGGCCCTGGAAACTGGAGAGGTAAAGATCATAGACCTCGTCACGGCCCGGGTGGACAAGACGGGAGAGTATATCGCCAGCCTGCCGAGCCTGCGGCTGACGGACGTTCGCATCGGCCGTGAGCTGGTCAACGAGCATGAACGCATGTTGACCGGAGGCTTTTACGCGGAGATCGGCGTTTCTTTCGACGGAGCCATCGCCAAAGAAAAAGGGGGACGCCCTTTCGGCATCGAGTCCATCCGGGAAATCCAGCTCTCCAAGCGGGATGTGCTGGACATAATGGCCGAGGCCCGGAAAGGATTTTCAACGGCGGAATGGAAGGAGTTTCTTCTTCGCTCCGTTGGCATCGAGCCGGCCGGTCTGTCGGAAAGGCAGCGGGACGCCCTGTTCCTGCGGATGGTTCCCTTCGTGGAACGCAATTACAACCTGGTGGAACTGGGGCCCCGGGGCACCGGAAAGAGCCACCTGTACCAGCAGGTTTCGCCCTACGCTCATCTTGTTTCAGGCGGCAAGGCCACGGTGGCCAAGATGTTCGTTGAAAACACACCCAACGGACGCCGGGGGCTGGTGTGCCAGTACGACGTGGTCTGCTTCGACGAAGTGTCCGGAATCTCCTTCGACCAGAAGGACGGCGTCAACATCATGAAGGGCTATATGGAGTCCGGGGAGTTCAGCCGGGGCAAGGAAAGCATCCGGTGCAGCGGCAGCATCGTGATGCTGGGCAACTTCGACGTGGACGTGGAGCATCAGCAGCGGATAGGGCACCTCTTCGGGCCCATGCCGCCGCAGATGCGGGACGATACGGCCTTCATGGACCGTATCCACGCGTTTTTGCCCGGCTGGGACGTGCCGAAGATCAGCAGGGAACTTTTGACCGATCATTTCGGCCTCGTCAGCGACTTTTTGTCCGAGTGCTGGAGCCAGCTCCGCAATCAGAGCCGGATCAGCCAGCTCCAGAACCGCGTGTTTTTCGGCGGGGCGCTGTCGGGGCGGGATACCAACGCGGTAAACAAGACCGTCAGCGGCCTGCTGAAACTTCTGTATCCAGGCGGGGAGACCGTTCCGGAAGAGGACCTCGAGTGGGCGGTCCGTGCCGCCATGGAGGCGCGGCGCCGGGTGAAGGAGCAGCAGAAGCGCATTGGGGCGGCGGAATTTAGGAACACGCATTTCAGCTACGTCATGGGAACCGACGGCGTTGAAAAATTCGTCTCCACGCCGGAACTGCAGAGCGAAAACAGCATCGGCTCGGATCCTCTGGAACCTGGCCAGGTGTGGTCCGTTTCGCCGGGAGGCGGGGAGGAAAATCCCGGACTGTACCGCATCGAGGTCAACGAAGGGCCGGGTTCCGGGGTCAGGATCCTCAACAAGCCTGTACCGGCCGCTTTCAAGGAGAGCATGGGGTATGCGGAGCAGAATCTCTATGCCCGGTCCATGCAGCTTGTGGGCGACAAGGAGCCCCGTCACCATGAGTTCACCGTCCAGCTCAGGGCCTTCGATGCCTCGAAATCCGGGGCGAAACTCGGCATGGCGTCTCTGATCGCCCTCTGCAGCGCCCTTTTGAAGAAAAGCGTGCGGTGCGGCCTCGTGATAGTGGGAGAGGTCAACCTGGGCGGTTCCATCGAGCCTATCCACAACCCGGTGACGATCGTCGAGATCTCCGTTGAAAAGGGCGCGGCCGCCGTATTGATGCCCGTCGCCTGCCGGAGGCAGCTCATTGACCTATCGGACGACATGGCCACGAAGGTCAGCATCCAATTCTATGCCGATGCCCGGGACGCCCTCCTGAAGGCGATTGCGGACTGAGGATGCCGGCACAATGACGGTTTCTTTCAGGGAGGAAGAGCGATGATGATAGAACGGGCCCGGGGATGCATGATCGGCCAGCTTGCCGGAGACGCCCTCGGCAGCCTGGTGGAGTTCGAGTCGACGGAGAGTATCCGGCGAAAGTATCCGGGAGGCCTGCGGGAACTGGCCGACGGCGGCACCTTCAACACCATCGCCGGGCAGCCCACCGATGACTCGGAGATGGCCCTGATGCTGGCCCGGACGCTGGTTGAACGAAAAACCTACGATGCGGAGGCTACCCTCGAAGCCTACAAATACTGGTTTAACTCCCACCCTTTCGACTACGGCGGAACCGTAGCCGCAGCCCTCGGAGGACACAAAAATCATGAAAGCCAGGCCAACGGAGCCTTGATGCGCATAAGCCCCCTGGGAATCTTCGGGGCCGGCCATCCCCTTGAAACGGTTGCCGGATGGGCCATGCAGGATGCGGATCTGACCCATCCCCACAAGGTCTGCCGGGACGCGAACGCCCTGTTCGCCATGGCCATTGCCTTCGCCGTCAAAAACGGGCCCGACCCCCGGTCCCTTTACCAGGCCGTCAGCGGCTGGGCGTCGGAGCTCGGGGTGGAGCCGCCGCTCATGGAGACCGTGCTGAGTGCGGCATCCGAACTTCCGACTGACTATGTCACAAAAAGAGGATGGGTTCTCATAGCCTTCCAGAATGCCCTGTGGCAGCTTCTTTCTGCCCCGAACCTGGAAGAGGGTGTTGTGGACACGATCATGCGGGGCGGGGACACCGACACCAACGCCGCCATCTGCGGAGCCCTCCTGGGGGCTGTCTACGGGCTGAAGGCAATACCCGCCCAATGGCTGGACAGCATTCTGAAGTGCCGTCCCGAAAAGGGAAATCCCCGGGTGCGCCATCCCCGTCCTGAGATCTTCTGGCCTGCGGACGGCCTGGAACTGGCCAAGGCGCTGGTGTCGTGAAAGGTGTTCCTCTGAGGATTCGGAGACAGTGATTTAATGAAAATATGATGAAATATGAACAGGTTTGAAATGGTACTTTGACGCCAAACGACAGATTGCACGGGAGGAAGTTTATCTATGACAGACAGCAGGAAAAAACCGGGCTGGAGCGACCTCAAGCGGCGTCTGGCCGATCTTGACCGCCCTGCGCTGCTCGGGCTTATTCAGGATCTCTATGCCGCCGACAGAAAGAACCAGCTCTTTCTCCATGCCCGCTTCGCCCTGGTCGAGGACATGCTCGGGCCGTACAAGGCTGTCATCAGCCGCTGGGTTTTCCCGGATGTGATGGGCAAACAGGATATTTCCGTGTCCAAAGCCAAAAAGGCGATCTCAGATTATAAAAGGGCTGTAGGCCATCCGGAAGGGGTTGCGGAACTGACGGTGTTCTATTGCGAATCCTGCACGGATATGCTCAACTTTTGCAGCATGGATGACGAGGGGTATTACGACGCCCTGATCCGGATGTTCGGGCAGGCGCTGAAAGCGATTGAGAAAGTTGAGCCTGATCAGCGGAAAGCCTTGGTTGATCGGCTTGAACGGGTCCGGCACGAAGCGCGGAACTGGGGATGGGGCGTGAGCGATGCAATGGACGATCTGATGGGTGAATACGGGCCTGCATGAAGGGGACGACAGGGTGAACGATCGGGAGGACCTGAGGAAACTCCGGGAGGAGAACGCCCGGCTCAAGGATCTGCTGACCCGGCACGGTATCTCCTGGGAAGTGCCGGTTGCCCCTGAACCCGCTTCTGTACCATTGGAATCCCCACAAACCAGAACTCCTCTCACCGCCGGGGACAAAATATCCCTTTTCCGCCGGTTGTTTCGGGGGCGGGAGGATGTTTTTCCCAGGCGCTGGGAGTCCGCCAGGGGTACGGCCGGCTATTCTCCTGCATGCGCAAATGAGTGGAAGCCCGGAATATGCGATAAACCCCGGGTGAAATGTGCATCCTGTGCCCGGCGCGAGCTGATGCCGGTGACTGACCAGGTGGTGTACGACCACTTGGCCGGAAAACAGACCATCGGGGTCTATCCGCTCCTTACCGATGACAGTTGCTTTTTTCTGGCTGTAGATTTTGATGGATCAGACTGGCGGGAAGATGCGAGAGCCTTCATGAAATCCAGCCGGGAGCTGGAGATTCCGGCGGCGCTGGAAATATCACGCTCAGGCAACGGTGCGCATGCCTGGTTCTTTTTTTCCGAGAATATTCCGGCCCGTGAGGCCCGTCAGCTCGGCGAGGTGCTGATAAGCCATACCTGTGATCGTACCCGGCAATTGTCTCTTGCCAGTTATGATCGCCTCTTTCCCAATCAGGACACTTTGCCGAAAGGCGGCTTCG
>Ga0334890_1005516_pt1 | contig 10623 bp, 9 predicted proteins | sample GraSluR1_MG_3_FD_207220 | JGI IMG/M metagenome (GOLD analysis project Ga0334890, IMG submission 207220) | Sludge microbial communities from methane-producing bioreactor in Wageningen University, Netherlands - Granular Sludge_31_08-R1 | ecosystem: Engineered > Bioreactor > Anaerobic > Unclassified... | reverse complement strand
GAGCAGCGACTGGTTGCCGTGCTGCAGAACGAGGATGCATCGCTATCGCCTCGCTCCACTGAGGGGCGTGCAAGAGCCGAGGTCTTGGAGGAGTTTCGCTCCTGGCGTAAGGAAGTCTCCCTCACGCGCCTGGCCATGCAGTCTGAGCGCCAGCGCTATCGAGAGTTGCTCGAGATGGTATCGCAGGGGTACCTGCGGACGGACCTAGAGGGCGTCATCTACGAAGCCAGCGACGCGGCGGCTGCCCTGCTGGACACGCCCGTGGAGTCACTGTGTGGCAGACCGCTGGCGAGCTTTGTGGCCGGGGACGAGCGGCAGGACTTTTGCGAGCGCGTCAGCCAGTTCTTGCGGACTGGTGGCGGCGGCGTGCAGCAATGGCAGAGCACCCTACAACCATCTGGACGACCAGGTCTTGCCGCCTCGTTTCTCATCTTTCCTTGGCGAGACCCCGAAGGCGGAACCACTGGTCTGTGTTGGCTGCTGTATGACTTGACAGATCGAAGCGAGACGATCCACGCACTGCAGATTGCCGAACTCGAGCATCGTGCGCTGATCGAGGGCATGAATGACATGCTCTTTGTCGTCGACCCGGAAGGTCAGTTCACCTATGTCAGCCCGGCTGTGGAACGAATCGGCTTCTACAAGGCCCATGAAGTCACTGGTGAGCATCTGAGTTGCTTCGTGCACCCTGAGGATTTGGCCAGAGTATTGGCCAATCTGGAACATGCCACGGCGAGTTACGGCGAGACGTACAGCTTCCGGATCTTGCGCAAAGATGGCGCTGTGGTGCACCTGCGCGTACGCAGCCGAACGCTGGTCAGAGAGGGTCAGGTGCTGGGTATTGCGTGCATGGCTGCCGATGTCACGGCCCAGAAGCAGCATGAGCGCGAGCTCTTGGCGGTGGTGAACATCGCCGCTGCGTTGCGCGTCGCTCCGAACCTGGCCGAGATGCTGCCCATCATCGTGGAGCAAGGGCTCCAGTTGCTGCAAGCCCAGGGCGCCTGTCTGGCACTGTGCGAAGCCAAACGCGAGGAGGCCGTTATTGCGACGGCGCGCGACGCTTGGTCGCACTGGGAAGGGCTGCGCTTTGCATCCGGCGAGGGTCCGATCGGGCACGTCATCGCAACGGGCGAGCCCTTTAGGAACGCAGATGGGCTCAGCGATGGTGCTTGGGCGCGCTCCGATCTGCTCAATGGCCTGCCCGCTGTGGCTTGTTTCCCTCTCGTCACACAAGAGCAGACCATCGGCGCCCTTGTGGCAGGCCGCGAGCTCGCGTTCACCGACGGCGACCTGCGCATTCTGGCGGTCTTGGCCGAGATAGCGGCCAACGCCATTCACCGTGCCAGCCAGCATGAGCAGACGAGACAGCTCAATAGCCAGTTGGAAAAGCGCGAGCGCTTTATCGCCCGCATCGTGGATAGTATCCCTTCCTCTCTATTGGTGGTGGACCGCGCGCTACGGATTGTGTCGGTGAACCGCAATTTCGAGGAAAAGACGCGACGGGATGCGCGGACGCTCGTAGGGCGTCCTTTGGAAGAGATCCTGCCGCCGGCCCTGTGGGACTATACCCGTCTGGACCAGAAGGTAAGTGAAGTGTTCCGCCTCGGCCAAGCTGTGGAAGGAGGCAGGCTGGCTTACCGCACCCCTAACGCGCCGACGCGCATCTACTACTATCGGTGTATTCCCCTCATGGCAGATGACGAAACCGTCGAGAATGTCATGCTGCTCATGGATGATATCACCGAGCGGGAACGCCTGGGAGAGGAGATACGGCGCGCAGAGCGGCATTTGGCCAGTGTGGTGGAATGCGCCAATGACCTGGTGATCTCCACAGATGCGCGGGGTTCCATTGTTACCTGCAACCGCGCCACGGAGAGCACCTTGCGCCGCAGCAACGAGGAGATCAGGGGGGTATCTCTGGCCGCATTTTGCGTTCCCGAGCAAAAGCGCGAGATGGACGAACTGCTCGGTCGGCTTGGCCGCGGAGAACTGGTGCGAAGCTTTGAGCTGGAGCTACTGACCTCCGAGAAGCAACGCGTGCCAATCGCCTGGAGTCTCTCTCCCATGCTCGATGACGCTGGGAAGCTGGTCGGCGTCGTGACGGTGGGCCGTGACTTGACCGAGAGACGCCAACTCGAGTCGCAGTTGGTCCAATCTGCCAAGATGGCTTCGCTGGGCGTGATGGCAGGGGGCATCGCCCACGAGCTGCGCAATCCGCTAGGCGTCGTCTCGGCCAGCGCGCAGTTGCTGCTCGAGTTCGCCGACGATCCTGAGCTTGCTTCTCAATGCGCGGAAAAGATATGGGCGGCCACGCAACGGGCTTCCTTGATCATCGAGAATCTCTTGCGGTTCGCCCGTCCCCAACGCGAGCAGGCGTCCGATCTCGATCTCAATGTGATACTGGAAACGGCCCTGGATGTTCTGGCCAACCAGTTAGCCTTGCACCAGATCACCCTGCAAAAGCACCTTCAGGCCGATCTGCCGCGGGCCTACGGAAATCCGGCTTTGTTGGAGCAGGTATTTGCCAATCTCGCGCTGAACGCGTGCAACGCCATGAGCGAGGGAGGAACGCTGGAAGTTAGCAGCCGCGCTGGTGCGGCAGACAAGGTGGAGATCCGCTTCCGGGATACCGGTTGTGGCATCCTCCCGGAGAATCTGCCCAAGATATTTGATCCCTTTTTCACCACCATGCCCGTCGGCCAGGGCGTTGGCCTGGGGCTCTCGCTCTGCTACAGCATCATCCAGCAGCAGCAGGGCGAGATAAACGTCGAGAGCGAGGTTGGCCAAGGGACAACCTTTACCGTCCGGCTGCCAACATCGCGGGCGGACGTGACCTCGGCCTAGCGACAGGCGGGAAGGATCAACAACCCGTGATAGCGACGGAGCAATCCCAAATCCTCATTGTGGATGACGAGGCTGACATGTGTTGGGCACTCGATCGTCTGCTCAGGCGCGACGGGTTTGCGGTAACGACAACGTCCCATGGGATGGAGTCCTTGGCGCTTTGCGTACGCGAGCGCTACGCCGTGGTCTTTGTGGATGCCAAGCTGCCGGACCTGGACGGCCTGGAACTGATCGACCGGTTGCGCCAACAAGCTCCCACCACGCACATTGTGCTGATCTCGGGCTTCTTTGATCGAGACGATGCCGTGATCGTGGAAGGCTTGGAGCGGGGCCGTTTTGATGGCTTCATGGTGAAGCCGTTGGACCTGCGCCAGGTCAGAGAGATGGCCCGCTCTCTCTGCAACGAGTCCCCGTCTCTGTGAGAAGCTGGGGGCGTGGATCACACCGATGTCTTCCGGGCGGCACCAGGGCTCCCTGTGTGTGATCTCCCAGAGAGTCGGCGCGGCTCGCTCGCGCCTTGCAAGGGCACACGATTTTGGGCGGTGTACTCGGTAGACGAGCAACGTGCACGGGGAGACGAGCCATGCATGTTCTGGTAGCCGACGATGAACGCGACCTGGTCTGGGCGTTGCGGCGTTGCCTCTGTGACGAAGGATACCGTGTGTCCTGTGCTCACGATGGCGTGGAAGCGTTGGCCCTCATCCGCCAGTTGCAGCCCGATCTGGTCATCTTGGATGTGGTCATGCCCGGCATGAACGGGTTCGATGTCTGCCATCGCGTCCGTCAGGATACGAGCGTGGCGCATATCCCGATTATGTTCCTGACTGTGCGCGACGCGATCGCGGATCGCGTGTATGGTTTGGATTCTGGTTCGGATGACTATATGACCAAGCCCTTTGACCTGCGCGAGATCAAAGCGCGGGTCCGAGCCCTGTACCGCCGCAAACAGGCCACGTGTTCGCAAGAGCAAGAGGACACGGAGCAGGACACCGTGTTGAGCCTGCCGCCATTGTCTCTGAACCTGCGCACGCACCGACTGCAGATCGACGAGAGGGTCGTTCAACTCACCGAGACAGAGTTCAACCTGCTGCACCACCTCATGGGCCATCCGGACGAGCTGTTCACCAGCGAACAGCTGCTGAAGCAGGTCTGGGACTACCCTTGGGGGACGGGCGATCCCAGCCTGGTGCGTTGGCACATCCGGAACTTGCGCGCCAAGATCGAGCCCGATCCTGCCCAGCCGGTGTTCCTTCGCACCATACCCCGTCAGGGCTATTTTCTGGCGGTACAGACGATGTCGTGACGGCCATCTGTACTGGCACCGGCAGCTAGCTCGTCTGATAGGGGGTTCAGTCAAGTGGCGCAGTCATGGCCTATGGCCTTGCGACGGTCTCGGACCTGGTTTCCTGCTGCAAGCCTCCGCCTGACCTTCCGCTGACTCTCGCGCTGCGTTTCCCAACGCGACCCTAACGCTGATCACACCCTAGGCTCACCCTCAACCCGTCGGTTCTGTGAGATGATGGCAGTGTAGGATGGTTCTGGCACCATCTCATCTCACACACCTACATAAGGAGGCAAACGCAATGGCTGTCGAAAAGACGATCGCTTCCACCAGTTTGGCCGAGGTAGTGGATCGGATCCTGGACAAGGGTATCGTGGTCGATGCCTGGGTCCGCGTTTCTTTGGTCGGCATCGAGCTCTTGGCGCTCGAGGCCCGCGTCGTGGTGGCCGGTGTGGATACGTACCTGAAGTATGCCGAGGCTGTGGGTCTGACGGCAACCGCCGCAGCCCCTGCCTAAGGCTGATCGTGCCAGAACCTCGCTGATGCGTCGAGATGCGGGAGGTTGAGGCTTGAGCGATCTCCTGCATCTTGACCGTTGAGAGCCAGTGTCAAGACCGCCGATCAGACGACGGGCGCAAGCCGAGGAGGTTCTATCGTGGGATCAAGCGCAGAGATGGAACAGGTGGTTCAGGAAATACGATCGGCCTATCACAAGCGCATGGATGTAGTCGTGGATCTCCGTTCCGCCGTCCGTCACGAGCTGGCGGAACTACACACGGTCCGCGGAGCCACGGCTGCACAGCAACAGCAGTGGCGTGTCGAGTATCGGGATGGTTTGCGACGGGACACGAGCAAGCTGCGTGAGGCTGCCCAAGCGCTGCTGGCAGCGATGGCTGCCGAGCACAAGGCGGCATCTGCGGCGCAGCGTCAGCGGCTGAGCGAGCAAACCAAGGCACTGCGCCAGGATGTGGAGGGGCTGCGTGCCGTGGCGCAGGCGTTCCTGCAAGAGTTGGATAGTGCCCGAGAGACAGTGGCGGACAGCCAGCGCCGCGTGCTGGCTGCCGGGCGAGACAGGTTGGGCCAGACCACGCAGGCGCTGCGCAAAGAGCTGGCCGCTAGCCAGGAGGCAATGTCCGCGGCGCAGCGCCAGAGGCTGAGCGAGTATACCGAGGCCCTGCGGCAAGAGGTGGACGAGCTGCGTCACCAGTTCCGCCGGCAGCAGTGCGAGATCCGCGCTGATCAGGCCAAGGCTCGAAGCCTGTGGATTGGGCTGGCTGAGCCTGAAGGCAAGGATCGAATTCCGTCGCACGAAGCCCAGGCGCCCGTAACGCCCGTCGCAGAGCCACCGCGGCCTACCGTTGACCGCGCGCCAGCGAAGCCCGTGGCGACAGCACCCGAGGGAGAGCCCCCCGCGCTAGAAGACGAGGTCGCTCAACAGGGCACTGATGACCTCACAGTCATCGCCGGGATTGGGCCGGCGATGCAGCGCCGTCTGCGCCAGGCAGAGATCGACACCTATGCAAAGCTGGCTGGCAGCACGCCCGAAGCACTTGCCCAGTCTTTGGGAGAGATGGGGCGGTTGGCCAAGGTGGATGATTGGATCGCCGCAGCGCAGGAGCTGCTTGGGGAATCGTAGAGGCGCGCAGACGGACCTGGTCGGTCAGGGCCGTGCGCCCATCTTGAGCCGGCGGCGCGCCGGGCTGCAGCCGCCGGCTCTGAGGTGGTCATTGGGATCGCGATGGGTTCGGGTGTCCTTTTTCGTTCCGCCAGCCTGCTAGATTCGTTGCTAGAGTCAGTAGCATAGGAGGTGGTGGTGTATCTGGCAACCCGCAATATCCGCTCCGCGGGCCGCTCCAGCGGGAGCATCGAGATCACCTTGCCAACCCAACTACAGGTGCTAGAAGGCGTAGAGTGCCGCCTATCGGTGCGCGACGGGACTCGGCCAGAGATCGTTCTGCAACCCGACATCTCAACTGCCCAGACTGTCTTTCACACCCTATGGCAGCAACTCGCAACAGGGCTGGCGGAAGTTGGTGACATCGGCGACTTTACGCCTGCCGATTTCACGCTGGCCCTTTTCGCTCCACTCCACTGGGAAAGACGCCCCCCTCTCACCTATTCCGATGCGCTGGCGGTCTGGGCGCAGCGGACCAACCTCAATGACTCCCAAGCGGAGGCTTTGTCGCGACTGCTAACCTTTCTAGCAGTCGTCGCCGGCCAGCGTTTGGGGCTGCGGGCGCATCTGGCACTGGCCTTTGGTGATGCGGTGGCCTATCTCCTTACCGATGTCGCGGTCGGTCTGGGCACAGAGTTTGAGCGGGGGATGGCCCTTCGGCTCTTCTGGGAGGGAGAACGTAGACACCTCCTGGCAACGTCGCTTCTTGAGGATGGGATCTGGCGAAAGGTCCGCTGGCCCTTGCAACGCGTGTTTGAGCAGTTTCGGGCCTGGCAAGTGGCCCCCGAGACCTATGCAGCCGCACGTGCCCAGTGGTATCGGGGGCTGGCCGTCGAGATGGGCCTAGGGTTGGAGAGTGCCCCAAAGTAGTACCGTGGATCTGCCTTGGTGATATCGCAACACGAGGAGGGACAAACCGTGACCATAGCAGTGGCGGAAGCGCCACCAACCATCCTGAAAGTCAGTGCACGCGCTGACTTTGTCGAATCACCGGCGGTGCATGACGTGGCCGAGCGAGCGCTGGCCTACCTTCGGGCGAGCTACCCCGTCCACTTTCGCGGACCAGCCGGCACGGGCAAGACCACCCTGGCATTGCACGTCGCCGCCCAACTGGGGCGCCCTGTGATCCTGATCGTCGGCGACGAGGGATTCGCGACGGCTGACCTGATCGGCGACAAGTCCGGCTACCACTATCGCAAAGTGGTGGATCGCTTTATCCATACTGTCGTCAAGTACGAGGAAGATGCCGTCGAGCGTTGGGTCGATAACCGTCTCACACATGCCTGTCGGGAGGGCTTTACGCTCGTCTATGACGAGTTCACCCGCTCCCGTCCCGAGGCTAACAACATCCTTTTGACCATCTTGGAGGAGGGGTTGTTGATCCTTCCTAACATGAACAGTCGCGATGCGTATATCAAGGTGCATCCGGATTTCAGGTCTATCTTTACGAGCAACCCTCAGGAGTACGCCGGCGTGCACGAGGCCCAGGACGCCCTCAGCGACCGCCTAGTGACTATTGATCTGGATTACTATGACCGCGACACAGAGATCGTCATCACCTCGGCGCACTCGGGCCTTCCCATGGAGCAGACCGCCAAGGTGGTCGACGTGGTGCGGGATTTCCGCGCATCCGGCGAGTACGACCAGACGCCCACGTTGCGCGCCTCGATTATGATCGCACGCGTGATCGCCCAACAGGAGTTGCCGCCTGCCGCCAGCGATCCACGTTTTGTTGGTATTTGTCTGGACGTCTTGGAATCCAAGACGGTCTTTACCAGCGGCACGCGCGAACGACGTGCACAGCAGCGCAAGATGCTTCTCAGCTTGATCGAACACCATTGCGCCTGATTGGGATTCGATCTAGCGCTTGGGTGAAACGCCAGGAGATAGAGCGCGATGAAGATCAAGACAATGCGAGACGTCTCCACCATTCAGGGGCTGCGAAATCAGGCCACCCCCACCACGCGTGAACAGGCTGTGACCGAGGCGGCGCGGCTTGAGCGCGAACTGGCCCGCCTCAAACGCGAACTGGATATGTGGACGGCGAATCAGAACAAGACGACCGAGCGGATGCAACGTATTGAGCAGCGTCTCGCGCTGCTGGGAGAGCTTGTGGAGCCAAGTTTGGGGAGCGTCACAGAACGGTCGTCAGGTCATGAGAGGGTCGCAGAAAGGACCGAGGATGGGAGGCAGGAAAAGGAGAAAGGTTGGCGAACGGTCGACCTCCAATACTAGATGGCGTCGCTTGGGCCAGTTGTAGCGATGAGGAGGCAGCATGGCTGGTTTGGGAGCTCTGGAGTGCATCCGCACACATTCGCATATTCGCGGCTTGGGGTCTGTTGCGACCCATATCGGCCCGGGGCGAGATCGATGGCCGCGGCTACGTGAGACGGAGCGCTTGCGGCATGCTGTGGCTCGCCTGCAAGCCCGTCGGGTGCTGCGACAATGTGGCAGACGTGGTGCTTGTCGAAAAAGTGCGCCAACAGGATAGGGGGCAGGATGCCAGAGGAGAAGAGAAAAAAGCCGGCCGAGATCTCGATCGATCTCGGTTTGGGGGGGCTCTTCAAGGGTCTCGGCGACTTGGTGGATTCCCTCGGCGGGGTGCTAGAGGCAGGTGAGGAAGCCAAACGTACTGGCGAGTTCCAGGTCAAGGGGCTGGGCGAAAGAGGCCGGGGTGTATATGGGTTCAGCATTCGCACAGGCGTCGGCGGGATGCCCCATGTGGAGCGCTTTGGCAACATCCGCGCCACCGAGGAGGGCCCTGAGGTGGCCGATGTGCGTGAGCCGATGGTGGACCTCTTTGACGAAGGCGAGGAGATCGTCGTCGTGATCGAGTTACCGGGTGTGGCCGAAGAGGAGATCCAGATTGAGGTTCACGATGATGTGCTCTGCCTCGAGACCGCCGGGGAACGCAAGTACGCCAAAGAGATCCTGCTGCCCTCAGCAGTACGGGGCGAGGGACTGCGCCGTACCTATCGGAACGGTATTCTGGAGTTACGGCTAGATAAGGTGACGCCCGAAACCGCCTAGCACAAAAGGCACAGCAATGGCTCGCACGGTCAAGCATCTCAGCGTTCATCGCGTCGATGGAACAGAACTGCGTGTCGTCTCCGACGTCGGGGCGGGCACTCTACTGGTGATCCAGGCCGAGGAGGACGTGATTCGGCAGTACAGCGCTGCCGCGTTGTGGCCTCATCGCTGGGTGACGCTTTTCGTTCTCAAGGATATGCAGCCCCTCGCCCGTCAGCTTGGCGCGCGAGCCGGAGCTGCAGAGATGCTGTCCAATCTTCCCCCCGGAGGGATCGATGCTCTGGCGGCGCGGCCGATTGTGAATGCCTATGACCTAGCTTCATCACATAGCTGCAACCTGTTCGTGAACCAGGAAGCGATGCTTCGGGCCGGTTACTGGGAGGATCCCCTCGCGCTGCGAGGTCTGTTAGCCCACGAGCATGCCCATCCCTTGGCCGAGAATGAGACGACGCGCGCCTCCCGACGGCTACTGACAGAGATCTCGCTCTTGCGGCCCCAGTATGGGCACGAGGATGCGACCCAGTCCGCCATGCAGGCGCAGATCGCTCGGCAACTGGTCTTGCTTGCCGATGAGCTGTGCCTCTATGCGCCGCGCGAGATCGCGGCCAACGAGCTTGCCCTGCGTTCTGGGTTTGGGGAGCATCTGTTCCACCTCGCGCAGCGCAATCTGGCCGCCGCTCGTGGCGCTCTGGCCGGGCGCGCGGAGCTTCGGTCTCGCTTGCAGCGCGAGCGGAGCGAGGCACGCCTGGCGCCGCGGTGGGCGAATGGGCTTTTGTTGCTCGCTGACCTTCGGGGGCACGCCAACTGGGCCTTTGAGCTAGCGCCGTTCTACCATTCCGGATACGAGAGCATCACCCAGGAACTGGAGGCGGCTCTGCAAGCGGATGTCTTTTCGCATCTGGAACCCCAGGTATCTGCGCTGTATGCGACGTTGCGGGAGCAGTACCAGGCTTTGCGGCCCGATCTTGCCGCAGACGAGTTGCTATCCTGGGGACGGCATCTCTTGCAGGGACTTGCCGAGATCATGGCCGAAGGAGCGATTGAGACTCGACTCGATCTGCGTTTGGCCCAAGAGGTACAGTCTGGAGACAAACATGGCTGAGACAGGGACCGCGCTGGGCAAATATATGTACTGTATCATCCGCTCTCAGGAGCCGCACCAGTTCACGACTCTGGGCATCGGCGAACGAGGAGACATCGTCCACACCGTGAACTATCGGACTCTCGCCGCCGTGGTCAGCGATTCGCCAATCACGCTCTACGAACAGAGTCGCCGGGATATGATGGCCCACACGCGCGTGCTAGAAGAGGTGATGCGTGACTTTGCCGTCCTGCCAGTGCGCTTTGGAACGGTGGCCCCCAGTGAAGAGTCCATCCGCGAGAAGGTTCTGAAGCGGCGCTATGGTGAGCTGATCGGTCTGTTTGACGAGGTCGGAGACTGCGTCGAACTGGGCATCAAGGCCTTTTGGTACGAAGACTCTATCTTCCAGGAGATCGTGGCGGAGAATGAGGCCATCCGCGCGTTGCGTGATACCTTGTTGAGCAGCTCTCTGGAGGAGACCTATTATGATCGGATCCGCCTGGGAGAGATGATTGAGAGCGCCATGTGGCAGAAGCGAGCCCAAGATAGTGAAAGAGTCCTGGGTGGTCTGCGTCCGCTATCCCACAAGACGGCGGTCAACAAGGTGATCACCGACCGAATGGTGCTGAACGCCGCTTTTCTGGTGGATAGAGAGCAACAGCCCTCGTTCGACGTGGCGGTCAAGACGCTGGACGAGGAGATGGGCAAGCG
>Ga0334890_1005514_pt1 | contig 10628 bp, 10 predicted proteins | sample GraSluR1_MG_3_FD_207220 | JGI IMG/M metagenome (GOLD analysis project Ga0334890, IMG submission 207220) | Sludge microbial communities from methane-producing bioreactor in Wageningen University, Netherlands - Granular Sludge_31_08-R1 | ecosystem: Engineered > Bioreactor > Anaerobic >... | reverse complement strand
TTAGTTTTTCTAATGAATTCGTCTCCGATAGAATTCATTGCTGATAATCCTCCATAATAGAAGTAAAAGGAATAAATCTATTGTTTATTTATTAATCATTAACGGATATTTCCTTCATGATATTTTTATTTACTTTAATTATCTCTTTTGCAACTTCGCTATCTTCCTTATACTCAATTACTGATTGTTCTCTTATCTGGGCTTCAGTCACTACCTCATCATATGGGATAAGTCCTAAAATATTTATACCTATCTTGTGAGAAGCTTCCGTAATACTATTAGTCATCTCCTTATTGATGTCATACTTATTTACTACTACACCTGCTTTCATCCCAAAATATTTAATTAAATCAAAAACTCTTTTCATATCATGCAATCCCGAAACTGTTGGCTCAGTTACAATTACCGCATAATCTGCGGCAGTAAGAGAGGCAATAACAGGGCAGCCAGTACCAGGTGAACCATCAATTAAATTATTTTTAATTTTATATTTTTTTGCCAGATTGACTGCATGGTCTCTTACCAAAGTAACCAGTCTTCCTGAATTTTCTTCAGCAATACCAAGACGAGCATGGCTCATTGGCCCAAACCTTGTTTCAGAAATAAACCATTCGCCATTAATAGCATCATGCACTTCAATAGCATTTTCCGGACAAACCAGGTAACAGACTCCACAACCTTCACAATCAACCGGATTAATATAATAACTAATTTTTCCATTATTTTCTTTTTTTTCAATTGCTATAAAACGACATGCGTCATAACATTTACCACAGACAGTGCAATTTTCTTGTATAATTTTTGCAATTACTCCTCCGCTAAAATAGCCTCTTTTTTTAATTTTTGGCTTTAAAATCAAGTGCAAATCTGCAGCATCTACATCACAGTCAGCAATCACCATAGATTTATTTAATGCTGATAAGGAAGCAGCAAGCGAAGTTTTGCCTGTACCGCCTTTACCGCTTATAATAACCAATTCTTTGGGTTTTTTCCCTTCTATTGTATCTGATTTTAGGCTTTTTTTAATTATTTGTCGATTTTGATAAAAATATTCTTTATCTGCTGGTTTCTTTACCTCTCTTTTTATTTTAGCATCTTCTATAATCCTGATTGAAAGCTTCTTGAATAATACTTTGTATTCCGGTATTTTATCAATAATAAGCTCACCCTGAGAATAAAAATGTGCAATCTCTCTATCATTAGGAATCTCGCCTATAATTTCTAATTTTTGCTCTCGACAATAAGCTTTTAACTCAACACTGTCATAACTTGCCCTATTTATGATAATAGCTGGCTCTTTATTTAAACTGCGGGCCATTGCTACTGCTAATTTTAGGTCATGCAACCCGAAAGGTGTAGGATCTGTTACTAAAACGCAAAGATCTGCATCTTTGATAGTCTCTACAACCGGACAAGCCGTTCCAGGAGAAGAATCTAATATATTAATACCCTCTGCAATATATGATTTTAGTTTCCGTATTAAACGGGGTGACATTCCACCTTCAGCAGTTTTTAATAAACCATCATGAAAATTTATTTCCCCGCTTTTGCCATGTCGCAAAGTACCAATCTCTCTATCTTCCTCAATAATTGCATCAACCGGACAGACTATCTGACAAGCCCCGCATAAATGACATAATTCCTTAAAAAACAACACCTTATCTTTAACCATTGCAATTGCATTATAATTACATGCTTCAACGCATTTGCCACATTTTATGCATTTTTCATCATTTATACCAACAGGTGATAACAAGGAGACGGTTTCCTCTTTATTATCCTCGGGATTTAAAAATAAATGTCCATTTGGTTCCTCAACATCACAATCAATATATTGTACCTTCTCACCCATATCACTTATAGTACGGGCAATATTGGTTGATATTAATGTTTTTCCTGTTCCACCTTTACCACTGGCAATAGCAATTTTTATTTTTTTCAATTTTTCCTCCTTATGAATTAGTACGCAAAGTACCCAATTAATTAAAAATCTATTCAGACAGGTATGTCTAATACCCGCACATACATTGAACATTTCTCTATTTATTTAAAATACATAACTAATACCGGCTTCCAAAAATAATTGGTAAGATTCTCCAGGAAATAAATTTAAAGGGGATGAATTAATATCAGAATATTTAGTTGATTCTGAAGCTAAACCTGCTTTAATTTCTAATGCTGTGTTGTTCTTAATCTGGTTAATATATGAGGACGTAAACATTTTTGAACCATTACTGCAATTAAAAAATGAAGTTAAGCTAATGCTGGAAAAATCGTCAATCTGATAGGATATATTGCTCACAAATAAGTGCATATTTTTATCAAAATATTCTTCTGTCACTAACATCGTTTGCCCGGTAATTTGTGATAAAAGACCAGGCGGGATATTTAAATATTCTGCCTGAAGATATAACCGATTACCTTTTTGGAAAAAATAACTGTAATCAGCACCAGCCAACAATGAAAACTGATTTTCTCTATTCCAGTAAAATCCAAATGCTCCATAAACTCCAAATTTTCCGATATCACCTTTAGCAGTTATACCAAAACGCTTTTCTATACCTTTTTCACCATCCGGCTGTTCCTGAACATAATTGAAAGTTAAATCAAAATCTTTAATCAAGGTTCTCCCTCTTAAACCTGCCTTTAAATCCTTTGTTGCGTCAGGTAAGGAGGCTACTACTGACAAATTTGTATTCCAGTTAACAGGAATATATATCTCTACTGCATCTTGATATTTAGAGCTAAATTCTTCGTCCATAGCAACTGAGCCCAATGTATAATCTACCGGGTTTAAAAGGGATCCAAAAGACCATGAAACCGGTTGTCTTCCAATAGTAAGATGCAAATGCTCAAATCTGTGCTTCCAATATAATCTTTTCCAAAAAAAATCTATTTTATTTTCAGTTATATTTGTATAAAAAGTCCCTGCACATTTTATTTCATTATTTTTCCAACGTGGCAGAAATAACTCTAAATCAAGATTAGCTTGGGGCTGAAAGGCAAACCCAATTTCATTGTTACAGAAACCTTGTAAAGAAACATCAAGCTGGCCACCAAGCTGGATATCTTTTGCCTCTATTTGTTTATCAAAAGGATTAAATAATAAAACCAGTAATATTAATAAGATATTAATTAAATAGCCTGTTTTCATAATACTCTCCTATAAAAGAATGTAATAAAATGGCATCCTTGCTGTTGTTTATTATGACATCTTTTTTTGCAGATTTAAAGGGAACAGACATAAAAGAAGGTTTTTTCTAATAAAAATTAAACCCGCTTTAAATTTATTCAATAATTAAAACGGGTTTAATTGAGATTGGTTACGCTATTTTACCAATTATTATATTCTCTTAAACTAAGTCAGTATTTTCTTTATCTTCATCAGGTTGTTCAGATTCGATAGAATTAACAGACTCTTCGATGACTTCACAGGCAAGATTTTTATCTCCCTTTATATATATCAATCCCTCTTCAACCTCTTTTAAAGCCAATAAACGATTGCTTTTAGCATTCATTTCTATAAGGGGCTTATAACCCTGGTTTAGCTGTTTAGCCCTTTTTGCCACCATCATTGTTAATAAATACTTATTATCTAAATAACTATTTTTACTCAATCTCTCAGACTCCTATCTATTTACTTTTTAATATTATAAAATTATATTATTACAGTTTTCTTTGAAGATTCTTTAATTCTTTCTCAGACCGCTTTATATGTCTTCTAAGTTTTTCCTTCTCTGACTCTTCATCATTTTCACTAAAATTATTTTTTGGCAAATTCCTCAATCGGGATTCAAGCTCCCTGATTTCCTTTCTCTTCTCTTCAATTAGATCCTTAATTGAATAGACATCATCCATAAAAGAATTATAACCTTTTTTTTCATTCTTCTTCACGATCACTTCAATCTCCTTGATAACCTTTCTTATAAAATTAAAAATAATTAATATTTTAATGGATTATATTATAACAGAATTATAAAGAATAATGTAAATTATTTTCGTAGAATTAGTCTTATATGTATTGGCTTAGGCAACCTCTACAATCTTTTGGACAAGTTTTTCGATTCCTACTGCAATATCAGAAATTGCAGGACCCAGCATATAAGCTGCTGTTGAAGCAATTTTATTATCGTTATCATATATAATGTCATCAACATTTGTGTTAATATGTTTAGCTCCCATTTTTTCCAACAGCTGTGCAGTTGATGTATCATTGCCGATAGTTAATTGAGGTCTAAATGCACCCAATACTCTTGCAGCTAAAACCGGAGCAATGCATATAAAACCCTGGGGTTTTTTTGCAGTATGCATTGTTTTAATAATTCTTTCAACATCTTCATTTACTACACAATTTTCTGCTTTAAAGGCAAAATCACATAAATTTTTTGCTGCCCCAAATCCTCCTGGAAAAATTATTCCGTCTAAGTTTTCAACACTTGCCCTGGATAAATCAGTTATTTCTCCCCTGGCAATCCTTGCAGATTCCTCTAATACCTTCCTTATTTCCTTTTCCTGGACTTTTCCGGTAGAATGATTAACAGTATGATACTGCTCTGTACAAGGCGCAAAACAGGTGGCCTTGACACCCGCTTTGTCTAAAAATAACAAAGTTAGTGTTGCCTCGTGGATTTCACTTCCATCCTGTACTCCACAACCGGATAAAACAACACCGATATTTTTCACAGCTACCTACTCCTTTTTTTATTTTTTATTTATTCTAACAATATATTATAACTGATATTTCTTAAAAATTAAACATTAATAAAATTAATTTAAAATGATATCTTTTATTGTTATCTAAAAATCCAATAGTGTTAAGAATATTCCTGCTGAACCTCAATAAACTTTTTTATGGAACGATCATACGTCTTTTCTATCTCCGCGGGAAAAAGACAACCTGGCAGTTCATTCATACCCCAGTGATAGGCAATACATTCACAGCATTTACCTTTTCGCGGACATGGCTCATAAGTGCAGGGGCAGTTTTCTCTATTTGTTTTAATATTGCATTCCATTGGTTTTCTCCTTTTTATAATATTTTACCTATTTTTATTGCTTAATCAAGTTTTTTATTAAATTTTCTAAAAACAGTATCGTAGACGTTTGATATTTCATTATAGAAGGTTTGAGAAAGAAATAATGATTGACATAAAATTCAAGATTGACTATAATCATTAGGAAACTGTATATACCATATTAGTTTCCTGATTTTATATTTTTATAATCCTCATCTCTTATGTGTTATAAAATTAAATGAAAATAAAAAAAAGCCCTAATTCTAATAAAAAAAGAATATTAAAAGTAGCCAGAAAGTATTTTTTTACCTTTGGTTATTCCACGGTAACCATGGGTCAGTTAGCAATTGAACTTCAAATGAGTAAGAAAACAATTTATAAATTTTTTAAAAGCAAGCAAATACTTTTAGAATCTGTTATTTATGATTTCTTTCAGGAATTTAATGATAAAATAAATGAGATAATAAATGAAAAAAACAAAAGCAATAATGTATTAGAAACCCTCAAACTTTTTCTCTCCCTGATTCAATCCCAGATATCACAGATTAATGTATATGCATTCGAAGATATTAGAAAAAATAGCCCTGAAACATGGCAAGCTATTGGCAATCTTCGGGAAAAAATGATAAATAATGAACTAAGAGATTTATTAAGACAGGGCAAAAAAGAAGGCATTGTCCGGAAAGATATTGATATTGATATTATTGTTTTAATTATTCTTAATACTGTTCAGCATGTAGCAACACCTGAGATTATTTCTCAACTTTCCTATTCCACCGAAGAAGTTATAGAAATGATTGCCAGGATATTTATGTTTGGCATATTATCACCAGAAAATATGATAAAACCATAACAGTTATTTGATTTGATTAAACTATAATCAGGAGTATCACAAATTATATGAAAAAAATAGCTAAATTTATTACTACTCATTCAAAAATACTAATAGTAGTAGTAATATTTGTAACCATCCTGGGTCTTACCCAGATTAGCAATTTAAGAATAGAGGATGATATAACAAAATATCTATCTGAAAATGATGAAGAGATTAAGTTTTATCAGGAAATATCAGAAAAATTTGAGCAATATGATGAAAACCTTACTCTTATTTCTCTCGAGTATGACAATACTTTATTCACCCTGGAAAATTTACAAAATTTAAAAACCATCATTGAAAATCTGGAAAAATCCGAATATGTTGTTTCTGTAAATTCTTTTTTGAATATGCCTAAAATTATTGGCACTGATTTTGGCATTGAAGTAAGTAATTTTGTTGAAGATTTTCCTACAACTGAAGAAGATGTTTTACAGCTTAAAGAAGAAGTTTTACAGGATGAATTGATAAAAGAGAATTACCTTTCATCCGATGGCCAGGTTGTTCTTTTGATGTTAGAATCCCCGGACAATGTTAATGGTTCCCATCTATGTAGTGATTTAGAAAATATAATCAATCAATATAATAAAAACCTGGAGCGCATTGAGTATTTCGGACTTCCGATTATGGAAGTACAAATTACAGAAATGGCTTTGGATAACATGTCATTTGCAATTATTGCCGCTCTCGTAATCATTGCAATACTTTATTACTGTTTCAGAAGTATACAGGGAACTTTATTGCCTATTTTAATCGCCCTTCTCACCTCTTTCTGGGTTTTAAGCCTGGTAGCATCATCAGGGGGAACAGTCACCATTGTTATATCTGTAATTCCAGTTTTAATGCTGGCACTGGTAACCGCTTATGCGATTCATTTTATCAATCGCTATTATGAAGAAAGAAATAATCTTCCTCCAGGGGAAGCAATTGAACACACTATTGAATTTATTTCTGTTCCAATTCTAATGAGCGCATTAACTACTATGGCGGGCTTTGCATCATTGACTACCGCAGTGGTAAGACCAATGACAGAATTTGGCATATTTGCCACAATCGGTATCTTTCTTGCTTTTATTCTTACTATTTTTTTGTTGGGAGCAATTCTCAGCAGATTTGCACCCAGACAGGTACCTAAAAATTTTTCCTTTCATACCGACGATTTCGTGAGTAAATTATTAAAGGCAGTTGCTAAGATTGTAACAACTAAAAAAACTATTGTAATTGCATTAATCCTGATAATTATTTTTATATCAGTTATTTTTTCCACTAAAGTGCAAACCGATTCCAGTATTGAAGGCAGATTAGGAATAAATAATCCTATTACCAAAACTATGGAATATTTTAAAGAGAAATTTGGTGGAGTTGATTTTCTTTATGTCTATCTGGAAGCAGAAAGTGTTAAGCATCCGTATATACTAAGAAATATTGAAAAGATTCAAAATTATGCAAAGAGTTTGCCCTCTCTTTCTCAACCAACTTCGATTAGTATTTTCCTCGCTCAACTTAATAATGCAATGGAAAATAAGAATATTATTCCAGCTAATCCTAATAAAATAGATAATTTATGGTTCTTCGCCGGAGATAATGAATTTGTCAATTCAATGATTGCCAATGATGGTAAAAATACTATTTTACAGGTTCGCTCAAAAGAAATGGTTTCAGATGATATTGAACAATCAATTCAAAAAGTCGAAAAGTTCATCCAGCAAATTCCCGGAAAAGTGAAAGGAATAGACATGAATCAATTAACCTCTGCTGAAAAAGAGCAATATTACCCATATATCGCAAAAGAAATTACCAGTTCATGGGAATCAAATGGAGCAGTATTTAACGAGACACAAATAGAGGAATTACACAAAGAGCTTATACGTATTGCCGTACTAACTGATAACAGTTTTATTGAGTTAAGTGAAATATTTGTTGAAGAAATAATTAGCCTGTCATCTTTAGAGCTGGGAGATTTTGGCATTGAACCGGTCGAGATTAGACCTATTCTTTTTAGTTATCTAAAAACCGGTTTAGATGATTTACTCTTTATGGAAGATTTGGTCAAACAATTGGATGTTTCAGCATTTGATGCTGAGTATTTGAAAGAAATTATTGACAGCTCTATCGCTATTTTAACTGAGAGGGAAAAAATCAAATATGCCCAAACACAGATAGCCGATTTATTCAATTTACAGCTCAGTAGTCGTGATGCAAATTATCTCTGGTATCTGCTTGATGATTATGTTTATTTGCCTGATGAAAGCGGTAATATAAGTTTTACATACAGGCTTACCGGCATTCCGGTTGTTACCAATGAGGTTAATAAAGGTATTTATGATGGACAGGTTAAAAGTATGCTTATAGCATTTTTTATAGTTTTTTTATTACTGTTTATACAATTCCGTTCATTATTAACTGGCATTATTTCCATCATTCCAATTATTTTAACCATTATAACAGCTTTTGGTATAATGGGATTATTGAAGATATCCCTCAATATCGGTACTATGATGGTAGCAAGTATCGCCATTGGGGCTGGAATTGATTATACTATACATTTCGTTACTCGCTATAATCAGGAAATTATCAAAAAAGCAGATTCGGTAAAAGCAATAACTGTCACCTTAACAGGATCCGGGCGTGCTATATTTTTTAACTCTATATCTGTTGCTGCAGGTTGTTTTGTTTTAGCATTTTCAGAAATTAAAATGATTTCAGAATTTTCTATATTAATTGGAAGTGTAATGCTGATTAGTGTGGTTTATACATTATTACTTTTGCCACTTTTATTGCATTATATTAAATTTAAAATAAAAAATACAGAAAAGAGCCCTTAGAAGAAACTACTAAAAACTATATACTCATTATCATACAGGTATTTCTTTTACACAAAATCAGGAAAAATTAGGAGTGTTAGGTTTCAATGCATCCTATCATATAAATTCACTAACCTACCTGCAGGCTGTTTTAATTCCTAAGGGTGCTGTTACTCCTTATCCCGATGCCTACTTAAAAGACAGCTATCTGGCTGAATACAGTTCCTTCAATCCTGCACCGGGTTCTCCTATCGAAAATATTAATCTATTCTATTATTCTTCCAATGTAGTATGGGGATTACGATTGAGCCATAGTTTTCCTTCTTTTGATGCTGGAATTAGTTATTATAGAGGCAGCTATATGAATCCTTTTCCGGTTGATTTGCAAGTCAACCCAACATCCAACGGACAATACTTGGACCTAACTTTAGGATATCCATCAAAACAGGTGTTCGGCCTGGAATTCCAGGGTAAATTTCCAGGTATTGAAGGAGCCATATTAAGGGGAGATCTTGCATATATAATACCTGAACACTGGTCGTTCCAGGGAGAAAATCTATTAGATACTCCTTATTTTCAGGGAATAATAAGTGCTGATTATACCACTGATTCAAATCTGTATCTTAATGGTGGATTTATTTACGTACTTCCTTTCGAAAGAGGAAGAGACTGTTCTCCGTATATCTACTTAAACACTAATAAAACATTGAATTCTTTTGATTTTGAACCATTCTATATAGGAATTCTAAGCCTTTATGATATAAGTATGGGCAATATTATCGGGGTAGATTATCAAATCAGTGACCGTGTTTCTACATCATTATCATATCTATTTCTATCAGGTAACAGTGATTCTAAATTGGGCATAATGAAGAATTCTCAGGGATTATATTTTTCAATAAAGTGGCTTCTCTAATCAAATCAAAGCGCAAGTGTTATTTTGTAGATGTTAAGTTATAGTAATCTTGCGCTTTGATATTTAATAAGATTTTAAGAAGAAATATATTTTCTTCCAATTGAATGCCCTTTTCCCAGGTACTCTCCCATAGTAAAATATTCTCCCAGGGTAGGAATGTATAAAATTGGTTTGATCTTATTTTTATTAAATTTACCATCTTCGTCCAGCAAACTATTTTCAATTTTTACATCCAAAATTTCACCCACAAACATAACATGGGAACCTATTTCAATTTGATTTATAACCCGACATTCCAGAACCATCGGAAACTCTTCTCCATAGGGAGCATCTACAATCTCGCTTTTTACAGGGGTAATACGAGTTTTTTCAAATTTATTATACTTGGCTCCTGATGATATACCATAAAAATCTGCCTCCCGGACCTGGGTATTGAATAAAACATTAACCGTGAATACCTTTCGAGAAATAATGTTGCGATAAGAATACCGGTTTTTTCTCAGAGAAATATTGACACATGGGGGCTCTGAATTACATATCCCTCCCCATGCAACGGTAGCCAAATTTGGTTTGTTTTCCTGGTCATAACTTCCAACAACCAATACTGGAACAGCTCCCAAAAGAGTTTTTGGACCAATTGATTTCTTCATTTCTTTGTATTCCTCCTTACCTGATTTTTGCTATGATTCTTTCTTCTATCCATTTCTGATTATTCCATTACTCTTATTTTATTATTGTTATTATTTTATCAAAACCTGAATATTTATTCTACACCAATCTTCCCTGTTATGTTATAATGTTTGAGGTTATACTTTTTTAAGGAGTTTTGATGTTGCAAAATAATAAAGATATTCACCATATTTCATTAGAAGGTAAAGATATTTATTTAATTGGTACTGCACATGTATCAAAAACAAGTGCAGATACCGTAAAAGAATTTATTGAAGAAGAGAAACCAGATTCTGTTTGTGTTGAATTATGTCCATCCAGATTTCAATCTATAACAAACCCGGATAAGT
>Ga0334890_1005511_pt1 | contig 10634 bp, 8 predicted proteins | sample GraSluR1_MG_3_FD_207220 | JGI IMG/M metagenome (GOLD analysis project Ga0334890, IMG submission 207220) | Sludge microbial communities from methane-producing bioreactor in Wageningen University, Netherlands - Granular Sludge_31_08-R1 | ecosystem: Engineered > Bioreactor > Anaerobic > Unclassified... | reverse complement strand
TAGATGCCCTCTGCGTAGAGGTCGCGGGCGATGTCCTGGGCCAGCTTCGCGTTGTAGAGCATGATGGGCACGATGGGGTGGAGGCCGGGCTTGATGTCGAAGCCGGCCTGCGTCATGCCCTCGCGGAAGCGGCGGGTGTTGGACTCCAGCCGGTCGCGCAGCTCCGTCGTCTCGGAGAGCAGGTCCATCACCGCGATGGCCGCCGCCGCCACGACGGGCGGCAGCGTGTTGCTGAACAGGTACGGGCGTGAGCGCTGCCGCAGCAGCTCGATGATCTCCCCACGCCCGCTGGTGAAGCCGCCGGACGCCCCGCCCAGGGCCTTGCCCAGCGTGGACGTGACAACGTCCACCCGGCCCATCGCGTTGCAGTGCTCGGCGGAGCCGCGCCCGGTTTTCCCGAGAAAGCCGGTGCAGTGCGAATCGTCCACCATCACCAGCGCGTCGTACTTCTCGGCCAGGTCGCAGATGCGGTCCACCTGAGCGATGGTGCCGTCCATGCTGAAGGCGCCGTCGGTGGCGACCATGCGGTAGCGGGCGTGCTGCGTTTCCTTCAGCTTCGCCTCCAGGTCGGCCATGTCGTTGTTGCCGTAGATGTAACGCGTGGCCTTGCAGAGGCGGATGCCGTCGATGATGGAGGCGTGGTTGAGCTGGTCGGTGATGATGGCGTCGTCCTTGCCCAGCAACGGCTCGAACAGCCCGCCGTTCGCGTCGAAGCACGCCACGTAGAGGATGGTGTCGTCCGTGCCCAGAAAGCGGCTGATTTTGTCCTCCAGCTCCTTGTGAATGTCCTGCGTGCCGCAGATGAAGCGGACGCTGCTCATTCCGTACCCGCGGCGATCCAGCGCGGCGCGGGCCGCCGCGATGACCTTGGGATGCGACGACAAGCCCAGGTAGTTGTTCGCGCAGAAGTTCAGCACCTGCGCCGGGGGCCGGCCCTGCGGATACACCACGCGGATGTCCGCCGCCTGCGGCGAGACGATGACCCGCTCCTCCTTGTACAGCCCCGCCTGCCGGATGCTCGCCAGTTCTGCCTGAAGGTCCTGCTTCATTCGCCCGAACATCAATCAACCTCCTGCAAGCCGGCCGCGTTCTCTCGATTCACCGGAATTGGTCCGCATGGCGGACCCTACGCCTGCTTCATTCGCCCGAACATCAATCAACCTCCTGCGGGCCGGCCGCGACCGTTCGATTCCCCGGAATTGGTCCGCACGGCGGACCCTACAGCCCACAGTCCATTCACGGGTGCGTGACCCGGCCGGTGATGTCCGGATCGTGATCCGCCGAATCCTCTCGCACGGGCAGCGGGGCCGGCTGGTCCGGCTTGAGCACGATTTTGCACGCCCGGCCGGCGGCGAGCAGCTCCATGGCCGAGTTGACCTCCTCAAAGCGCAGGGTCCGGGTGATGAGCGGTCGGACGTCGACCACGCCGGAGGAAAGGAGCCACTGGGTCTTGTACCACGTATCAAAAATCTTCCGGCCATTGACCGCCAGCACGGTCAGGTTTTTGAAGATCATGTTTTCGGCCACGTCCAGCTCCACCTTCTTGGAGGGGATGCCGAACAACACCACCGTTCCGCCGTTGCGGACGGCCTGGAACGCGGCGGTGATGGAGGCGGGCGCTCCGCTCATTTCGAGGATGATGTCGATGCCGAGGTTGCCGTTGGCCTCGACGAGGGCGCGGACCACGTCCTTGCCAGGCAGCTCGATCGGGTTGAAGGCGGTATCCGCGCCCATCTTGCGGGCCAGGTCCAGCCGGAACTCGTTGACGTCCGTGGCGAACACCACGGAGGCCCCCGAGGCCTTCGCGATGCCCACGCTGAAGCAGCCGATCGGCCCGCAGCCGAGGACCGCCACCGACTGGCCCGCCAGGTCGTTGCTGAGCGTGGCGAACACGGCGTTGCCGAACGGCTCCTGGATGGAGGCGATTTCCGGGGAGAGCTTTGCCCGGTCGTTGGTCCAGACCACCTGTTCGGGGATGGCGAGGTAGCCGGCGAACGCCCCTTCGCGGTCCACTCCCAGAATGCGGGTGTGGGGGCACAGGTGGCGCTGGCCGATGCGGCACTGGCGGCACATCCCGCAGGTCACGTGCGACTCAGCCGAGACGAAATCGCCGACCCGGGCGTGTTCCACCTTGGCGCCCACTTCGACGATGGTGCCGGCAAACTCGTGCCCGATGGTCAGCGGCGGCTTGATGCGGTGCCGCGACCATTCATCCCACGACCAGATGTGCAGGTCGGTGCCGCAGATGCTGGCCGCCTCCACCTGGATGAGCACTTCGTCGGGTTCGATCTCGGGGATCGGAATGTCTTCGATGACGAGTCCCTTTTCCGCACGCTTCTTGCGGATGGCGGGCATGGTCCGGGGCATACGGTTTCCTCTTGTCGCGCTTCCATCCTCCGCCTGCCGGTCAGTTGCGTACCGGGGCGGGCGCCACCGGCTCCGGCAGGGGTTCCTTGATTCGGTTGAACTTTTCCGTGTCCGGCGGGAGCCGGAACGCCTTCTCCACGTCGGTCGTGTTGATGCTCTGCTTTGTCAGGTCGGGGAAGACCGCCCGCATGATCTTGGCCGGCGGACCGCTCCGATTGCCGGGGTCCGCCTCGTACGCCACGATCTTCACGGGCAGGTGCAAGGTGCGGTCGACGAAGAACTCCAGCCGCGTGTACTGCTCGGCCAGCTTGCTGCCGGTCCGCGGGATGCAGACCAGGTGGTCCGTGTTTGCGGGATCCTCCTCCGCCGCCGCGCTCAGCGTGACCTGGAAATGCCGCAGGATTTCGTCCTTGCGCTGCCCGAACGGGACGGGGAATGGCGTCTTCTCCAGGCTGAACAGGTCGATGGTCTCGCCTTCGCGGACGACCTCTCGCTCGATGACGGTCTGACTGGCCTCCTTGGCCTCGTAGAGCCAGCGGTCGCGGAACAGGTACCACTCCTTCTTGCGGACGACGATGCCGCCTTCGTGCATCCTCTCGAACAGGATGAAGAACGTGGGGTTCGGTTTTTCCCGGCGGTAGCGGATTTCGCCGAACTTCGTGAAATCGGACAGGCCGATCAGGTCTTCGACCGTGTACTCGACGCGGCACTTGAGGTTTTGCACGCTGTCGCCGCGGGCTTCCATCGCCTCCAGAATCGTGCGGATCCGGGCCTCGTTCTCCGGCGTGGAGACGGCCGCCGGTTCCGTCGCCGCCGGCTGGGACGCCGGGGCGATCGCGGGGGCCGAATCGGCCGGCGGGGCCACCGGGGGTTCGCCGGTCAGACACAGAACCATCAGCCAGAAGAGCATGGGCAGCCTCCCCGGGGCGGGCACGGCATCGCTGCGGGCCAACGTCCCCCCGCTTCGGTACGACGCGCCGTCATGCTAGGGCGTTTCGCCTGGGCGGGCAAGCCGAACAGCGGCTTGCGCCCGTCCGGTGGGCGGCCGATCATCCGGAAGACTTTTCCAACACGGCCCGCGCCGCCCGCCGCCGCTTCCACGCGCCGTGGGCAACCTTCAATCCGGCCAACAGAACGAACACGGCCTGGATGGCAGCGATCTGCACCGGACTGAGGTTCAGCGCGGCCGAGGACCACGCAAAAAGCCCGTATCGGAACAGACGGCCCACGAAATACGCCGACGCGAACCGGAACCGATTATACCGAGCCGCCACGGCCAGCACGCGGACCACATCCACCGGAATCGGGATGAAACTGAACGCCGTGATGGTCCAGAACGGCGATACGTTGAACCAGCGCGCCGCGATGTCATACACGTGGGTCTGTCGGACCCGCCCCACCGGACCGTATCGCAGCAGGAACGTCAGGATGTGGTACTCGTTGAGATTGGCCATGGCCGTCGCCAGGGCACAGGTACTGGCCACCACGAGCACGCGCACCGGCACGGAATCGACCAGCCCCACGTCGTTGCTGGCCAGCAGAAAAACCATCCACGCCGTCGGCAACGGAAAGAACAGGCAACACAGCGACAGGTAGAACACCCCCAGCGCGAGAAGCCAGAGGCCCAGGTGGCCGTCGGATCCGGCTTCCGCCCGGCCGATCGCGGAGCGGCTGATGCCGGCCAGCAGCAGCAGCCAGGCCAGGTAGACCACAAACCATACCCGCAGGTTCTTCCGGTCACCCGCGGATTCCGCGGAAGGCGCCAGGATTCGGGCAAGCCACGGCCACATGGTGGAAACGCTCACCGGGCAGGTTCCAGGATGCCGTCTTTCATGTGCAGCAGGCGGTCCGCCGCGGCCGCACAGTCCGCATCGTGCGTGATCATGATGATGGTCAGGCCGTTGGATTCGTGGAATCGTCGGAACAGGCGAATCACGGCTTCGGCATTGGCGGAATCGAGATTGCCCGTCGGCTCGTCGGCCAGAAGAAGGGCCGGCCGGCAGGCCACCGCCCGGGCAATGGCCACGCGCTGCTGCTCGCCGATGGACAAATGCCCGGGCTTTCGGTGCGCGCAGTCCAGCAGACCGACGTCACGCAGGGCCTGGGTCGCCTGGCCGTCGGGAGGGCCGCCGCGCAGGCGCAGGGCCAGTTCAATGTTGGCCCGGGCCGACAGGGTGCGGAGCAGGTTGAATCGCTGAAAGACGAACCCGATCTTGTCGCGGCGGATGCGCGTCCGACCCTGTTCGCCCAGACCCAGACAGTCCACCCCGTCGATCCGCAGTCCTTCCGCCGCCGTGGGCGGCGTCATCAGGCCGAGCACGTTGAGCAGCGTGGTCTTGCCGCAGCCGGACGGCCCCATGACCGCCACGAACTCCCCCGCGCGGATGTCCAGGTCAACCCCGCGCAGCACGGGCGCATCCCGATCTCCGTCGCGATAGGACTTGCAGATGCTCCGGGCTGTTACCATCGACCGGGACAAGGAACTCTCCGTGGAACGCCATCCCCCCCGGGCCTATTCGTACGACAGGGCCGTAGCCGGGTCCAGCCGGGCGGCTCGGTAGCCCGGATACAACGCGCTGGCCGCACCCCCGACCAGTCCCACCCCCACCGCCAGCATCAGAAACCGAGCCTGGATGTCCACCGTGGACAGCGGCATGGCGACCGTCACGACGGCCCGTACGCCGTAGGCCAGGGCAATGCCGAACGCCGTGCCCAACGCGCAGATCAGCATCGACTCGCAGAGCACCGTGTGCAGCACGTATCGCCGCGTGGCCCCCAGCGAGCGCAGAACGCCGATCTCCCGGGTCCGCTCCAGGATCAGCGTGTACATGGTCAGCATGATGAACAGAAAGCACACGGCCAGGGCCACGCCACTGGCCAGGTTGATGTACGTGTACATCTGCGCAAAACTCTCTCGCAACAGGGCCCCGTACTGCGTCTTGAGTTCCACCGTCGCGTTGAGCCTGCCGGACAGCAGGTCCGCCATCGCCTCCGCCTGCTCGGGATCGCGCAGCTTCACGAAGAACATGCTCGACCACGGCACCCCCCCGTTGAGAATGTGCCGGATGGTCTGAATGGGGGCGAACACGCGCCCGGCCACGCCGGCCTCCACGATGCCCACGATCCGAAACCGGTGGCCGAAGATGTCGGTCTCGTCGCCGACCCGGTAGCCCCCCACCCGGGCCAGTCGACTGTCGATCATCAACTCGCAACCCCCCGACAGCGCCTCGGGCGTGACCCGTTCCGGATCATACCGGCGCTGGTCGCCGCGCAGCGCCTCCAGGCATTCCTTGAAAGCCCGGCCGCCGGGGAACACCTCCCCCGCCTCCAGACGCCGACTGCCCAGAAACCCCGGCATGTCGTCCGGGTCAATCCCGAACAGCCGCTGCTGCTGCCCGCCCAAGCGGATGGTGTCCAGAAACACCGGCACCGCCCGGGTCACCGCCGGCCCGCCGTCCAGTTCGGCGGATTCGATGAGATCCACGTACGTGTCCGGAAAGATGGCCCCGCCCTGGAAGATGACGTTGGCGTGGCGGGGCAGCACAATCAGCTCCGCGTCCACGCTCTCCATGCGGCCGGCCACCTCGTTCAGCGTGCCGTGCGAGAGGCTGAGCTGCACCACCATCATGCCCACGCCGATCCCGACGGCCGCAGCGCAGAGTGCGGTTCGCAGCTTGTGGTGCATCAGGTTCGCCAACGGCAGCAGCACGGGTTCGCGTCCTCCTATGGGTCCGGGCCGTCGTCCGCGGTTCGCCGGCGACGCCCAAAACACGCGGGCCTCAGTGTAGTCGGTGTGTCGATCGGTTCAAACGGGTGGGCGGACACGCGCGACCGGACCGCACGTACGGACGGACATGCGGCCCTCCTCAAGCCGGACCCAAAAAGAAAGCACCAAACGCCACGGGGGCATCCGGTGCTTTCCGGAGGGGAAAGAAGCGTCATTCGCTTCGTAGCGTGTATTGTGTGTCAGGGATCGCCGGCCCGGCGTTTGTGGCCCTCCTGTCCCGCCCAAATCCATCCGGCCCCATCCGTAAGCTACAGTATTCCGTTAGCCGGTGGGGCCAAAACCTTACACCTAGAATTATCGGCCGTTCTTGCCCAGTTCGCAATAGGGTATTTGCCGTAAAACTTTGCTGTACAAAGGGAAAGGATGGTACACGCTTTGCTCCCTTATCGAGAACCCCCACAGCCCCTCTTTCCCATTTTAACAGGACGCAAAGGCACGCGACAGGGCGAGCTCGTGGGCCTGCTTGTAGTACGAGTACAAGCTCGTCCAGTCGAACAGCCCGGACAAGCGTTCGGTGTGATTCCGCAGAGCAATCCGCTCCCGACGACTGAGGCGGGTGAAGTCGTGCAGAATGCGGGCGAGCTGGCCGACGGACTCGTCCGTGCTGACGTCACGCCGATTCACGACGAAAAGCCCCTTGTGTTCGTGGTTCTCCACGTGGGCCTGCACGTACGCGCCGAAGCCGGACAGGTTGGAGCAGACCGAGGGCACGCCCATCACCGTACACTCGGCCGGGGTGTACCCCCAGGGCTCGTAATACGACGGAAACACGCCGAGGTGGCAGCCCCGCACGAACTCCTCGTAGTCGATTCCGAACAGCGGATTGGTGGAGACGATGAATTCCGGGTGATACACCACCTTCACCCGGTCCTGCGCCGTGTTGAAGAGCCCTCGATGCCGGAGGTGGTTCAGGATGGGGTCGTGGGCATCGTCCACCATGTTGTGCGTCACGACGGCCGGGGGGACTGTTCGACGGCGTGAATAGATCATCCGCTTGAGACGAACGATTTCCGCGTCGTTGATCAGCGTGTCCGTGTCGGGCAGCCGTCCGCCGGCCACCGCCCGCACGATCCGTTCGCCCACCCGCTGGGTGATCTGATTGCAGGCCTTGCGCAGCTCCTCGATCATGAAGCGGTTCTTCAGCACGTCCACGTTCATGCTGTGCGTCGCCGCCGGCACCACCAGGAACGCCACGACCGTCGCGTCGCTGCCCTCCTGCCGCAGGATGCCGTTGAGCCGGGCCAGCGCCTCGATGAACAGGTCGATGCCCTTGTTGCGGTACTCATAGCGGCCGGCCACAAACGTGTAGAGCGTCTTGTCCAGGTCAAACGAGTACGACCCGAAGAAATGCCCGCGCACGAACTCGTGAATCCTCTCCTTGTACTCCGCGTGCAGCGTCTGGAACTGGTGCAGCGCCTCGAACCGCTCCACGCGAAGACCGTTCGGCAGCACCACCTCCGGCCGGCGGCCCAGGAGGTGCTCCGCCTCGCGGGACGTCACTTCCGAAACGGTCGTGAACACGTGCGATCCGTGGGCCGCCGCCCGCTCGATGGAGTGGCGATGGTGCACGTTCAGCCGTCCGGCCTCCGCATCCGGGTTCATCCAGGGCAGCCGGCGGTAAAAATCCCCGTCCGTGGCGCAGATGTACCGTCCCAACAGCGTGGCATGGGTCGTGAACAGCGTCGCCACCGGCAGATTGTGGTGGCGGATCAGTGGAATGGCCATGGAGGCCATCCACTCGTGGAAGTGCGCGATGGCCCGATGCCGGCCTTCGTGGCAACGGACGAACTCCTGAAAGAAGCGACAGACCATGGCGCCGAACACCACCGCGTCGTTCGTCTCCGGGTCGCCGCCGGGCGAGGACAACCGGCACGATTCCCAGAACCATCGCTTCCAGTTGTCGAGGTTGAAGTACGCATGGCCGACGTCCAACAGAACGACCCGCGGATTGCCCGTGATCAGCCACCGCCCGAAATGGGCCTGGATGCCCTCCTGCCGCAGCGTGGCCAGCACCGGCTTGAGCAGCTCGCCCGGCTCCAGAGGCTCGTACTCCACGCTGGCCGTCTCATGCACGTACGGCCCGATCAGCGTGTACCGATCGCCCCAGGCCTGGACGGCAAGGGGCGCCTTGGACCGCAAGACCGTGTAGATCCCCCCAATCTTGCGGCACGTCTCCCAGGAAATCTCAAAAAGAGCGGGTTGTGAGGAGTCGGTACTCATGCCCCGGATGTTGTAGGCTTCGGCCATTGGCGCGTCAAACCCCCGCTGGGCGGCTGGGGGGGGTGGGGGGCCGACTCGACTTCGTATCGGACCGCGGCCGTGGCTTGCTTGCTCCCTGCGTCCGTCAGGGCCAAGATGCGCCCCTGACGAACCGGGAGGCGAAGCGTGTTGAGGATTCAGGGTCTGCTGCTGGACGTGGAGGGAGTACTGGTCGCCGACAAGCGGTACCAGCGGGTGGCCGGCGCGCCGGTGTTCGTGTCAGACATGCGTCGACGGGGAGTGCCCCTGCGGCTGATCACCAACAACACGACCGACGCCCCGTCCGCCCTGCTGGCCAAGCTGCACGCCGCCGGCTTTGCATTCGCCCTGGAGGAGCTCCGCACGTGCATGACGGCAGGCGTCCGCCACCTGCACCAAGTGGGCGCGACGCGTTGCCTGGTTCTCGGTTCGGACGTGCTGCGGGCCGTACTGACTGATGCGGGCCTGACCTGTGTCAAAGACAGTCGGGTCGACGCGGTGGTGGTGGGGCTCGACACGCAATTCACGTATGAGCGGCTGCGGCTGGCATGCGAGGCGATCCTGGACCACCAGGCCCGGTTCGTGGCCCTGCACCGCAACCGGCTGTTCCCGGACGATCAGGGACGCCGCTCGCCCAGCGCCGGGCCGATCGTGGCGGCCATCGGCGAAGCCACCCGGGCCGAGCCCGTCGTGGTAGGCAAGCCGTCGCCGGAATTCTACGGCCTGGCCCTGGCCGGTCTGGACCTCCCGCCGGAGCGGGTCCTGGTGGTCTCGGATGATCCGTTCTCCGACCTGGTCGGTGCCCGACGTCTGGGGATGCAGGCCGCGTTTGTGATGTCCGGCAAGTATACGGACCCGGGCGTGATTCGTGAGATCGACCCCCGCGAACAACCGAATGTCATCGTCGCGGGCATCGCGGACCTACTCACGTGCGAGGCGGTGCAATTCGTTCGCCCGTGACCGCGGGATGATCGCGCCGCTTCCGGCGTTTGTACCGACCGGCGGCGCCGTGACTCAGAAGAAACCCCAGCCGGGTGGCGGGCTCCTGTCGATCAGGTCCGTCAGGTTGGCGCAAGTCGTTTCATAGACGTCGACGCAGTTCTTCCAGCGGATGGCCACGAAGACATAGATCAGCAATAGAGCGCCGGACGCGAACTCGGCGATGAACTTGTGGCGGAATATGTATAGCCCGACCGTGCCGATCGCCACCAGGGCGATCTTGTACGTCATGAGCATGGCCGGTCCGAGCGGAAGGATGCGAGCGGCGATGGGGTTGGACTCATCCAGCAGTCGATGCTGGTGAGCCAGGACGGTCATAATCAGGTCGAAGAGGTTGACGATCCACAGCCCGATCAGCAGCCAGCAGACGCGCCGGCTGCGATGCCGATCGAGCGACGCCATCCAGCGGGTCCACCCGCGCGTCTCTGCCAGCGGAGCGAGTGTGCCGGTCGGCGGAATGGAGCTGGGGATTCTCACATTCGGAACATCGTCCGGACGCGTCGCCATCTTGCATTGTCCGCCCGCCATCGGTACGTCCGCAAACCGCAGCGAGTTTCCGGACCCGGTCAGGGCCTGCGCCTGCAGAGCGCCCCACCCACGACGCTCGCGCAACTCGGTTATTATCGGTGCGGTGAGTTCCGGTCCGATCGCCAACCGGCCCACCCCGCTGACGGGATTGTGGGTCGCACCAGTCCCTCCTCACACGAACAGTAAACGCCGGTCCCTCGCCCCGATTGGGCACGCGTCACCATGCGAACGGACGCCGTGCGTGCCCGCGTCTTGACGACTCAGCGATTTGGAACCAGAATCGCGCCGAGTACACGCGACATGTGCCATGTGCGGAGCTGTTTGGGTGTCCCTGATCTGAATGCACAGGTCCGGGATCGTGGCGGGAGGGTTTCTGTGATGCGTATCAGACGTGCCATTGAAACGGCATTCGCCGCGGGCTTCGTGGGGGTCTTCGCCGGTTGCGCGCAGAACGACGTGGATCACCTGGCGATGCTCTCCCAGAAGGTCGACCAGGTCTCCGCGGAGAACGAGTCACTCAAGCGGGAACTCGCCGAGCGCGACGCGACCCTCGAGGGCCTGCGGACGCAGGTGAACAACCTGCTCGACCTGGGGCCCGGCCGGCTGGATCATCTCTTCGTCACCCACAAGATCGAACTGGTGCGACTGACCGGCGGGGCCGACTACGACGGGAAGCCGGGGGACGACGGCGTAACGGTCTACCTCCGGCCACTCG
>Ga0334890_1005509_pt1 | contig 10638 bp, 6 predicted proteins | sample GraSluR1_MG_3_FD_207220 | JGI IMG/M metagenome (GOLD analysis project Ga0334890, IMG submission 207220) | Sludge microbial communities from methane-producing bioreactor in Wageningen University, Netherlands - Granular Sludge_31_08-R1 | ecosystem: Engineered > Bioreactor > Anaerobic > Unclassified... | reverse complement strand
ATAATTTTCTTCCTGCAAGTATATTTCAGCCAACAGCCTTGCAATGGGGGCCGCTTCAGGCCATTTTTCCAAAGATTTGACCAGCGCTTCTTTTGCCTCACCAAATTTCTCAAGCGCAGCCAGACTCGCCGCCAGTTCATACGCCGACTCCGCCGATTCGGGATCCAACACCGCCGCAGCCTCGAAAAACGGCAGAGCTTGTTCCACGTTTCCCGCAGCCTGGTACTGTTTCCCCAGTGAGAAATTAAGCTCGGCAGACTCAGGGACAATCTTCTGCCCCGCCTGCAAAGTTGCAATCGCATGGTCAATCAATCCCATAGCACAATATGATTCCGAAAGATCCAGCCAATACGCTGCGTTGTGCGGTCCTGCTTTTGTTGCCACAATTAAATACGGAACGGACGCTTCAAAATCCTCCATTTGCTGCAGTGCTTTACCCATCAGCGCATTCGCCTTTTCATGATTTGGCTCTTTTTCAAGCGCACTTTCGCAAGCCTTTGCTGCAATTCTCGGCATATCCGCTTGATACGCACTCATTCCAAATCGCGCCCAGTCATCCGCCTGTGCATCTTCGGTCAGGCGAATCACCTGTGCCCAGGACTCATAAGCATCTTTCCATTGCAGTTGCTTTTCCTGCAGCAAAGCAAGCCGCTGAAAATTCTCCGGCGCAGCGGGGTTGATAATCGCTGCCGCAAAAGCATAATTGCCCGCCGCCGGATAGTCTTCAATCTGTGCCAAATACTTACTAATATAGTGCAACAGCTCCACATCGTTGGGGCGCTCCTGTTGCAGAATATGGGCAAGTTGCACTGCTTCTGCCTGCATGTCAACCGACTCCAGAATTTCGATCAATTCCAGCGGTTTCCACTCTGCCACAAATCGCGGTGCATACAGCGCTTCGTGCTTGCTCACCTTCTTCACAATTTCTTCAACCGCCCCGCGCGCAATCGTCTGGGCTGTTTCTGTTTCGCCGTTCGACTGGGCCTGCTGTGCTTTCCGCAGTTGCAAAAACGGGTGAATTTCGGATAACGATATTTCGTCCAGCGTGTTCACCGCCGCCCTGGAAACAAAACTCGCCTCAGGTTGTCCATAAACGAGATCAGCTTGATCTGTTTTCAAAACCTTGGCAATATATTTCTCCGCTTCCCCCGTCATTTCGGCCGCAGCCAGGCGCTGTAAATGCAATCCCGCCCGCCAGAATCGTTCTGCTTCCTCAATGGATTTCAACAAGAACGCAGCTTTTTTTACATGACCGGACAATTGACATAACCCGGCCAGGGACTGTAATCGATCGGTAGCAGCCAGCAGTTGACTACCATCCAGCTTCTCCCAGGCCTGCCTGGCTTCTTTACAATCATCCAGGCGTGATTCCAGTAAACTTTCCGCCAATTGTTTTGCCAGTTCCGATTCTCCCAATATAACCATACTGCGCAGGCCGGAAAGGACTTTGCCCAGCGGCTTCTTTTCAAGCAAATTCAAAAGAATCTTCTGGCGGTCTTCAGCCAAAATGGGGTTTGCCAGCACCACATGTGAAACCACAGCCAGATATCTGTCATCGGAATCCAGCATGCAGATTTCAGCCAGCATCCCCAACCCATCCGGCACCAGACCATACAAACACGCCAATGCGGTACGCCAGGTTTCAGGTTGAGTAGATTCCAGATTGAAAAATCTTGACTGCATAAAAACATCTTTCCAGTTCTGTGAAAGCCGCCAGCGTTCTCTTAAGCCAAGCGCAGCCAGTCCGGCCTTCTCCAGGCTGGTAACCTGTCGGCCATTTTCACAAATTGACGTTAAGAACCTGCTGGCCCTCTTTTGCAAATCATCATCGATTAAAAATTGCGCTCTTTCCCGCAACAAGCACGCATACTCGCCATGCCCTAACACCACCAGCGACAGCCGCCCCGGACACAAATCTTCCCGGCTTTTCACATCTGTGTCGCTGAACAATTTCCACAATTCATCTTCCTGGACACTCTGCCAGACCATTTGATCCTGTCGTAATGCAGACAGGATACTTGATGCTTCTTCCGCTGAAAAATTGACATGCAGAAAGGAATACAATGCAGAATTATTCATGGATTAGTCTATCTCCCCAAAACGATTGAATTCACCCACTACAATGCCTTTATCGCGACAAAATAAGACAAAAAGATCAACACCCCGCCAAACAAAACCAGAAAAACGCCAATGCCAACCGCCGTCGCCACCAATTTGTTTAACGCAGCAATCAGATTTGACGCATTTCCAACCAGACCGGCGATTTCTTCAGTAATCCCCTTTTGGGCAATTTGAGCAGTCTGCTGTGCAATTGTTTTTAAGTCCCCCCAAATTACTTTGGTAACCAGTGTAAACAATCCAAAACACAATGAAATCGTCCCCAAAACAAACAGCGTCAGCGCCATCAGTGTGATCAAATTTGACAGTTCCATTAAATTAACATTGCCTCCTGAAAAGTAGACTCAGAAGGCAATGTTGCAAGAACTGTGCCAACGCCCTTAACCGCCGCGAAGGATATCCGCCGGCAAATGAGCCAAATCAATTACCGCATCATCGCAAAACAGCAGCGCCCGCTCAATCGCATTGCTCAGTTCCCGGATATTTCCCGGCCACTGATAGCGCACCAGCGCTTCCAATGCCCGTTGGGAAATATCTGTCACATTCATTCCCAACCGCATGTTGATCCGGCGCACAAAGAAACCAGCCAGTTCAGGAATATCCTCGCGGCGTTCACGCAGCGGCGGCAGGTGTAGATCAACAACTTTCAAACGGTAATACAAATCTTCGCGAAACTGGTTCTCCTTGATCATGTTTGGCAAATCGCGGTTGGATGCCGCCAGAATCTGCACATCCACCTGGATCATTTTCGTACCACCCACCCGGCGCAGCGAGCGGTCTTCGATCGCCCGCAGCAGCTTGGCCTGAATATCCAGCGGCATGGATGAAATCTCATCCAGAAAAAGGATGCCCCCGTCTGCCACTTCCATCAACCCCAGCTTGCGTTTATCCGCGCCGGTAAACGCACCGGCCTCATATCCAAACAATTCTGATTCAAGCACGGTAGGCTGGATTGCCGCGCAGTTAATCGGCACAAACGGCTTATCCGCCCTCGGGCCGGCATTGTGGATAAATTTTGCCAACACCTCTTTGCCTGTTCCCGTTTCGCCGGTCACCAGCACCGAAACCGATGCCTCTGCCGCCCGCCTGGCCTGGTTGACAATCACCTTCATGCCATCACTCTTCCCGACAATAAAATGTAAATCACTTTGCTGTGACTGCCGCAGCAGCACCAGTTCTCTACGCATGGATACCGCTTCGCAGGCTCTGTCCAGCGTTTTTTCCAGGCGAGTGAACTCAATCGGCTTGCTCAAAAAATCATGGGCGCCATTCTTCATCGCTTCAACCGCCATCTCAATATCCCCGAACGCAGTAATAATAATGACAGGAGGCCGCACCGGCAATTGTTCCGTTTCATAGATCAAACTTGGCCCATACCCATCGGGAAGCTGTACATCCAGCAGGATAATATCCGCATTGCCTTTACGCAAGCTGTCACGGGCCTCTGCCAGATTGGCAACCCCCACCACATCATATCCTTTATCATTCAAAAATTCGCCGATATTCTGGCGCGCATTCTCTTCATCATCCACAATCAATACCGTATAACTCATTATTTTTCTCCCTCCATTACCACCGGCAGCTCGACATGAAACACTGTCCCTCCCGGAAAACTGCTCGCATAAATGGCGCCGCGATGGGTTGTCACGATCTGTTTGGTGATCGCCAATCCAAGTCCCGTCCCACGAGGTTTATTGGAAATAAACGGCTCAAAAATTCGATCTTTCATCCCGTCAGGAATGCCGGGTCCGTTATCCGCAAACGTGATCTCAATTTGTGGTTGTTGATTCGCCGCTTCCTTCATCCCGACCCGCACAGACAGGGTGCCGCCGCTTTCGCTCATCACATCGACTGCATTACTGATCAAATTGGTGAACACCCGCTCCAGGGAGCGATAATCCCCGTTGACGACCGGCAAATTCTCGCCGGCCTTAAAATATGACTCGATCTTCACACGGGTCATCCGCGGACGCCACCGAGTTAACACCCGCTCTACCAAAGCCGGGATGTCCACCATCTGAAATTTATGGTCAATCGGACGGGAAAACGCGAGCACGGAATCCATCAGATCATTCAACCTGACGCAATCATTCTGTGCGCGTTCAATTAATGCCAGATTGGCAAAATTGCCATCCACCCGATTTGCCAGCAATTGCAAGCCGGTAGATATATTATTAATAGGATTACGTACTTCATGAGCAAATATCGCCGTAAACTCGCCTAACATGGCGTGGTTTTCCAACTGCTCGGTACGCAGCCGATTTTCTTCTTCTTGACTCACATCAGCAATCAAAACCAGCAAAGCTCGTGTTTGCCCATCTTCAACCACAGGAACCACTTGTATCTCAGCTGGAAACGCGCTGCCATCTCTCCGGTGCAATGAGCGCTTGGTCAGCGTCTGCGTCTTTAAACTTATCGCGGAATCCTCCAGCGTCTTGATCAACCCCGTAGATCCAATCAGAACATTCTCTACACTTTCTCCGCATACCTCGGTACAGGTATACCCCAGCAGCGCCTCGGCAATCGAATTGATTTCAACCACTCTCAAATTAGGCGTAAGAACCACTACGCCCTCATCAATATGCTCCAGAATACCTGTCAAAACCGACAGGGAGAATCCTCTTCTCTGGTTTTCGCTGGACAGGTTTTCGATCAATGCCAGCTTCTGCAATTGATCGCCAATATAAAAATGAAAAAAGTCAAGAATCTTCTCCATCTCGGCAATCGGCTCTTTATCCATACCGCCAATCACCAGCATCCCGAAACTTGCCTCTTTCTGACCAATCGGTACGGATGCCACATATTTCAGTCCCGCAATCCGTCCCTGGCGGTGCAGTTCCGCAACCATCTTTTTTCCTGGTTCCCATACAACCACTTCAGAAAGTCGTATCACATCAGCCGATGACAAAACAGAAGAAAAAACTTCAGCCCCTCTCATTGCCACGCGCACAGCTTGTGGACGGTGACTCTCTCCCCGATATACACTGATCAAATCTGTACCGAGAAGTTTGCGAATTGTCTCCAATACCAGATCATACAATTTCTGCTCATCGCTAACATCACCAAATGCAATCAAATCCAGCAGCAGATCAATCTTTTGTTCCGGGCTCAGATCGTCATATGAGCCTTGCACCACTTCCGACACCCGCAGCAATATCCAGTTTGCATCCTTGTCGAGGATCACCGAATTGACCTCAACCTCAATCGGGCTTGCCAAACGCTTCACCAGTTGAGCACGCATGGCCTCCGTTGCATCCCAAAAAGCTGGTTCATAATTCAGCAAAAAATCCGAATACGGCTTTCCTGCAATTTCATGCAATGTAAAAGCCGTCAATTCCAGAAACTTTCTATTTGCAAACAGAATTTCCTGGCGATCACGATTAAACAACAGCGCTGCTTCAGGTAATAAATTGAAAACAGCGCTTATTTCAGGCCATGAGGGTTGATTCCCAAACAGATAGTCGGGCAGATTAAAGAATTTTTGCATCATACGGGATGACTTACTGTAGTCCTCAAATGAGCTGGCAGAATTCCTTCCATTGCCCTGTACTTTGCAACCGTACGCCGGGCAACTTTGAATCCTTCTGCAGCCATCAGCCGTGCCAGTTCTGAATCACTCATTGGTTTCTCTTCTTCGGAAATCAGCTCGCATAACACGGTCCTCGCATTCAGGCTGCGGTCAAAAAACGACGACAACGGAACAATCCGTCCATTGGGTAATTGTACCGTCTTACTGGAAACTGCGCGCGAAATTGTCGATTCGTGCACCTCCAATTCCACCGCAATTTCTGCCCGCGTCAATTGCTGCAAATACCGCTCGCCGCGTACAATCGCATCCCGCTGGATTGATACCACCCTTTGCATCAGGCGCTGCATCGTATGGTTGCGCTGCTGAATGCATTTCACCAACAAAGAAGCCTTCTCCAGGTCATTGCGCCAGGCATTTTGCTTCTCACTATCCACCTGCCGAATGGATTGCCGAAAGAGCGGATTTACGCGCAACGTACCATAAATCGGCATGATGATCTCTACTACCAGCGGATTATTCTTGTCATTGTTTAAATAATTGATGATGATATCTGGCCTGCGGTATACCTGAAGCGTAACCTGGGTAGGCTGCCGCACATCCCCCCAATGGGAGCGGGAGGGAAACGGGTTCAAATTCTCGCTGATAAACCGCACCGCTTCCTGAACTTTACGGGTAGATGCGCTCAGTTGATGAGCCAGTTCAGCCAATTGATGACGGCTCAACTTATCCATCCCATTCATGATGATCTCAACCACGAAATCAGGGATAAATTGATTCTCAGACAATACCTCCACCTGTACCAGCAAAGCCTCCTGAGGCGATCGCGACCCAACACCCACCGGATTGGCATGTTTAATGATTGACAATACATTTTCTACACGTGAAGGAGGCACATGAAAATAACGCACCATTTCCTGAATATCAACCATCAGCAGCCCATCATCATCCAGCCGGGTCAACAAATATGCTGCAATCGGTCGATCTTCAATTTCCAGCTCGGCAGCGATCTGTTGAAATACATACGTCGGCAAATCTGCACCGAGCGCCGGTTGATCAATCTCTGGCATGGAATCTGCATAATGATCCGAACGCGGGGTAAAATCTTCTCGTGGCGAAATGAAAACCACAGGCTCTTCTGGATCTTCGGATTTCGGACAACTGCATACCGGGCAATTTCCCCGCGAAGGCAGCAGCCGGTTACAGGTCGGACAACGGCGCTCTTCAACCATCTCCAGCGCTGGATTGGCTGATAACTCGCCTTCAATCTCCTGCCGGAGTTCATCAGCGGTCATACTTAACAACGTCATCGTCTGCGCCAGATGAGCAGTTGTTAACGGACGAAGTGCATGTGATTGAATTTGGAACATAATAGTACCCCTTACAAAAATAGTATATCTCGTCCTTCCCATTGTTGCAAGATGTGTGCCAGGTTAAATTTCCCTTTTCATGCCAACTCGTTCCTCCCAATGGTAAAATCAAGTCAACTATATTTTTAATAATGGATGTGGCTATGCGAAAATTTTTGACGATTATCGGTGCCGGCCTCGCTGGCTGCGAGGCCGCCTGGCAGGCAGCTCAAAAAGGTCTCCAGGTAACCCTTTACGAAATGCGCCCCCAGGTCGAAACTGGCGCACACCAAACCGACGGCCTCGCCGAGCTGGTCTGTTCCAACTCACTCGGCTCCAACCTGCCAGACCGCGCTTCCGGCCTGCTAAAGGAAGAACTGCGCCATCTCGGATCGCTGCTTCTGGAATGCGCCGGGCAAACTGCTGTTCCCGCCGGCGGCGCTCTGGCCGTCGACCGCGATGCCTTTTCCCAACTAATAACGGAAAAAATCACCGCCCATCCCAACATTACCCTTGTTCGCGAAGAAGTCAAACGCATTCCCCAGGGTGGCCCCGTTATCATTGCCTCCGGCCCGCTGACCTCCTCCGCCCTTTCCGCAGACATCCACCAATGGAGCGGGCAGGACAACCTCTTCTTTTTTGATGCCGTCGCCCCCATCATCGCTGTCGATTCCCTCAATATGGACATTGCCTTCCGCGCCTCCCGTTATGATCGTGGCGACCAGGAACAAGGCGACTACATCAACGCCCCTCTGAACAAAGAAGAATACGGCCATTTTATAGAAAGCCTGCTTAAAGCTGAGCGGATCGTCCTCCAGGAATTTGAAACCGCGATCCAGGAAGGTGTCCGTGCCGGTTCCTCCTCCTTTTTTGAAGGTTGCCTGCCGGTAGAAATCATTGCCAGCCGCGGCCATGACGCTCTCGCCTATGGCCCCATGCGCCCCGTTGGCCTGCACGATCCCCGCACCGGAAGACGGCCGTATGCCGTCCTCCAGCTCCGTCAGGATAACCTCGCTGGTGATTTATACAACATGGTTGGCTTCCAAACCAATCTCAAATTTCCCGCCCAAAAAGAAGTCTTCCGCCTCATCCCTGGTCTGGAAAACGCCGAATTTGTACGCTATGGGCAAATGCACCGCAACACCTTCATCGCCTCGCCCCTGCTCCTCCACCCCACCCTGCAGGCGAAAGACCGCAGCCAGCTCTTCTTCGCCGGGCAAATCACTGGTGTCGAAGGTTACATCGGAAATATTGCCACCGGCCTGCTGGCCGGCCTGAATGTTGTCCGCCAGATAGCCGGTCAGGACTTGCTCATCCTCCCCGAAACCACCATGCTGGGTGCTTTATGCCGTTATATCACCCAGGCCGACATGAAAGACTTCCAGCCCATGAAAGCCAATTTCGGCATTGTGCCGCCATTGGAGCAGCCAGTCAAAGGCAAACGCCAGCGCGCCGCTGCCTATGCGCAGCGTTCCATCGACGACCTGCAAGCTTTCATCCAATCACACGGCTTGCACCATGACGGATAAACGCCGGCATCGGCTGATAACCGCTGCCCTCTTCCTGCTGGTCATGGCTCTGGCAATCGCCTTCCCTGCCATCCAAAACAGGTTGGCAGCGCAAACTGCCTTCATTCCCGCCCGCTTGCCAGCCGTCCCCGCCAAAGAAATTGAATTTAACAGCCAGCGTGCCTATCAGCACATTGCCACCCAGCTTGCCTTTGGCCCGCGCTATCCCGGCAGTGACGGTCACAAAGCTGTAGGTCGCTGGATCACTGAGGAACTGAAAACAAACGGGTGGCAAGTCGATCAGCAAACCTTGAAAATTGACGGACATACCATACACAACTTGATCGCCCATCACGGTGAAACCGCACCAAACATCATCCTGGGGGCGCATTACGATACCCGCCTGTGGGCGGACAATGACCCCGACCCCAAGCAGCACGGCCAACCCGTGCCCGGCGCGAACGATGGCGCTTCGGGCGTCGCCGTTCTGCTGGAACTGGCCCGCGTTATCCCTGCAGATGCGCAGCCAGGTACCTGGCTCGTGTTTTTTGACGCCGAAGATCAAGGCCGAATTGCCGGCTGGGACTGGATACTCGGCTCCACCGCCTTTGTTGAGACTCTCCAATCAGCACCGCAGGCCGTCGTCATCGTCGACATGATCGGCGACAAAGATCTCAACATCTATCGAGAAATAAATTCCGACCCTGTCTTGTCAGATCAAGTCTGGAGCCAGGCCGCACAATTGGGTTACGAAGACATCTTCATCAACGAAGAAAAATACAGCATCCTCGATGACCACACCCCCTTTCTCAACGCAGGCATCCCTGCCATTAACCTGATTGATTTTGATTATCCCGCCTGGCATACCATCCAGGATGATCTGGAGCAGGTCTCCGCCAAAAGCCTGCAAACCGTCGGCGACACCCTCCTCGCCTGGCTGCTTTCCCGCACAGATTAACGGGCCTGCGTTGCGGGTACTTTGTAGTAACGACTGAAGTCGTTATAGAACCCGAAAATTCGTGCAACAGCACAAATACATACATCCCTGCCAAGGATACTTTTTTCTGTCCGCGGCTCAAGTTATTTTGAAAAATCGAAACTCACCCGTTAATCATTTGGCAAAAACGCATTCCTGTCGTAAACTACTATTGTATGTCTACATCAAAGATCGCTTGCCTGAAAGCCTTTCATCCATTATGGACGCAGGGCGTCATCCAGAAATTTTCTACACAAAAAGGGATGCGCGCAGATCTGCAAAACCAGCTCGACAATTTCTACCGTTCCCTGGAACAGGCTGTCGAAAATAACGAGCCGGCCTGGCTGGATTCTATTCTGGCATTATGGTCAACTTCACTGACCCGCACCGACGTGGAAGGACATACCAACACCCTTACCCAATTCATCGCCGATCTTTCCGACCTCACTTTTGCCATCGCCCGTCAGGAATTCAACGAGCACACCGCGATGGAGATCACCAGTCTCTTGCTGCCACATTTCAACTATGCCTTCGTCAAATCAACGGAATTTGAAACGCAGGCCAGAACCAGCGACCTTACCCGCGAGCTTGAGGAAGTTCGAAAAAACTTGAACCGCGTCGACAGGAGCAAATCTGACTTTATTGCCGTTGCCGCCCACGAACTGAAAACCCCCTTGACCCTTATCGAAGGCTACGCATCCATGCTGAATGACAGTTTCACCAGCCTGAAGTTGGAAGAAGGTTCTCCCGAAGTAACCCTGCTGACTGGCCTGCGCACTGGCATTGTACGCATGCGCAACATCATCGATGACATGATTGACGTCTCCATGATCGATAATGGCTTGATGCAGCTGAATTTTCAACCCATTTGGCTCGACCGATTGATCCACATCCTCGCCGCAGAACTCGAAACCACGATTCAAGAACGTGGTTTGACTTTCAGCATTGAACCATTTGAATCTTTCAGCCAGATGACCTTCGGCGATCCCGAAAGGATCATGCAAATCTTTCGCCATATCCTTCACAACTCGATTAAATACACGCCTGACGGCGGCAAAATTACCATCACCGGCAGGAAATTACCTGGTTTCATTGAAATCATCATTACGGATACAGGTATCGGCATTTCCCAGGACCAACAGGAAATCGTCTTTGAGAAAT
>Ga0334890_1005507_pt1 | contig 10640 bp, 6 predicted proteins | sample GraSluR1_MG_3_FD_207220 | JGI IMG/M metagenome (GOLD analysis project Ga0334890, IMG submission 207220) | Sludge microbial communities from methane-producing bioreactor in Wageningen University, Netherlands - Granular Sludge_31_08-R1 | ecosystem: Engineered > Bioreactor > Anaerobic > Unclassified... | reverse complement strand
GATCCCGCTGGACGCCTTCAGTGACGCCGGGGTCAACCTCGCGCGGATCAGCACGATGTACATCGGCATCGGCGACCGAAACAGTCCGAGCGCCGGTGGCAAGGGCACGATCTACATCGACGACATCATGTTCGGAAGGCCCGCGACGGACTGAAACCATGCCGCAATCAAGCTTGCCCCCGGCAGAGCGGCCCTCGCGAATCCGACGGCATCCACGGGGGCCGCAAGCACCAGCTTGCGGCCCCATTCTCTTGCCTCCCGGACCATGCCCAAAGAGTCCAGGCCCACGTCTGACCGGCGACGGCCCGGTCTTATGGCCTGAAGACGCACGTCCTTTGTGCCGATAGAAAGGACCATGGTGTCTGTGCAGATTTCCGGGCGACGGCACTTCGGGCACAGAGAGCTGCCGGCGGCCGTTTGTAGTGTGCCCGTCAGGGCATACCTACCACGGAATGGGGATAACGCCTTACGCGTCACTACAAACGCGCGAGGATCGCGTCAGACGACGCCACCCCAAACGACCATCCTCACGCCAGGAAATCCTCACAGACACGGACCATGCGTTCAGGGAATTGTTGTTGCCTTTGCAATGCTGTTTTGGTATGAATGAAGAGGCTTGGATGGTGTTTTTTTCGGACCCAGCGCAACCGAGGGCGCCTTGGTCGAGACGGAAGGAAGGAGGTGAATTCAGGCCGCAGAGCGATGCACGTCTGAAGGAAAGATCCGGAGAGTACCCCTCGCAGGTTCTCGTGCGCCGACTGAGTCGGGCGCCTGGACCGGCGAGGCCGCAACCGATGGCTTTGGCGCTCCACCGAAGCAGGAGAAGTTTCCTTGGTTTGAAGCAGGAGGACCACAATGTGTAAGAAATTGGGTTATCTGATGGTTGTCACGTTGTTTGCGGTGGTCGCCGCAGGCCAGGTTCAGGCCAGCCCGTACATTCGTGCCGCCTATTGGGACGGGAATTACGGCACCGCCTGGGCCGGAGACGGCGGGGCCGTGCGCGATGCCTTGGCGGCGGCGGGATATGAAGTCCTCAATGCCGCCGAGCTCAAGAGTTGGATGGACGATCGCATCGCCGACCGCCGGCTCAGCGTCGTCGTCATGTGTCGCGACGCCGTGCCGGACACCGTCGCCGAGAGCCAGGACGCCAATTGCACCATTCGCCAGTACCTGGACGCCGGCGGAAAGGTCGTCTGGTATTCGGACATCCCGTTCTATTACGTCACGACGGCAGGCGGGACCAATACCACGTGGGGCGACAACGGCTCGATCAACGTGCTGGGATTCGGCGGCTCGACCGCACCCAGAGACGTCGGTGATACCGTCACCTTCACTGAAGAAGGGGAAACGTGGGGCTTGGTCACCCCCTGGTCGTCCACGCGCCCGACGCTTCCCGATGCATGGCCCAACCTGACCATCCTGGCGGTCAACAACGCCGGCAACGCCTCCGGATGGGTCGCCCATTACCTGCCGGGCGACACGTTCCGCGGCTTCGTTCGCATCGAGGACCATACCGGCGGTCCGGTGGACATTCAGAACCTGATCGCCGTGGCCGAGTACGCCGAGTCGCTGAACACGGCGTCCGGGCCACAGCCGGACAGCGGGGCCGTCGATATCCCGCGCGACGTGGTGCTGAGCTGGGTGGCGGGCGATTCGGCCGTCACACACGATGTCTACTTCGGCGCATCGTTCGACGACGTCAACGCCGCCAGCCGCAGCAATCCTTTGGGTGTGCTCCTCAGCCAGGGCCAGACGAACACCACGTTCGACCCGCCCGGTATCCTCGATTTCGGCACGACCTACTACTGGCGCGTCGATGAGGTCAACGGAGCGCCCGACTTTACAATCTTCAAGGGCGACGTCTGGAGCTTCACGGCTGAGCCGTTCGCCTATCCCGTAGCCAACATCATCGCCACGACCAACGGGATCTCGGCCGAAGGAGCCGGGCCGCAAAACATCGTCGATGGATCGGGCCTCAACGCCGCCGATCAACACTCGACCACAAGCACCCATATGTGGCTGGCTGACCCCCCTGAGGACGACCCCCTGTACATCCAGTTCGAGTTCGATCGCCTCTACAAACTCTACGAGATGCTCGTCTGGAATTACAACGTTCAGTTCGAGTTGCTGCTGGGCTTCGGGATCAAGGACGTCACCATCGAGTATTCCGAGAACGGCACCGACTGGGCCGTGCTGGGCGATGCTGAATTGGCCCAGGCCACCGCTCGAGAGACCTACACCGCCAATACAACGATCGATCTCCAGGGCGTGGCCGCCCGGTTCGTTCGCCTGGCCGTCAACAGCGGATGGGGCACAAGGGGCCAGTATGGTCTCAGTGAGGTTCGATTCATGTACATCCCCGTGCACGCCCGCGAGCCGCAGCCGGCCGACGGCGCGATCGGCCTGGAGCCCGACGTGACACTGAGTTGGCGACCGGGACGCGAAGCCGCGACGCACGAGGTCCATCTGAGCGCCAGCAAGGCGGCCGTCGAGGATGGGACCGCCCTGATTGATGCGGTCGACACGGCCAGCTATGCCCCGGCCGGCATCGAGTTCGGGTCGCGCTACTACTGGAGAATCGACGAAGTCAACAACGCCGAGGCCGTCAGCACGTGGGCCGGCGAGGTCTGGACCTTCGTGACTCAGGAGTACACGCTCGTGGAAGGCTTTGAAAGCTACACCGACGACATCGACGCCGGAGAGGCCATCTTCGACACGTGGCTCGATGGCTGGGTCAACGAAACCGGTTCAACGGTGGGACACTTGCAGACCCCCTTTGCCGAGCGGACCATTGTCCGCAGCGGAAGGCAATCGATGCCGCTGTCCTACGACAACACGGAACCGCCGTTCTACTCCGAGGCCGAACGCACGTTCGAGACGGCCCGGAACTGGACGGTCAACGGCGCCGACACATTGAGACTGTTCGTCGCCGGACAGGCCCCGGCCTTCCTTGAGACGGCCGACGGCACAATCCTGATGAACGCGATCGGCAACGACATCTGGAACCAGGCCGACCAGTTTCGCTACGCCTACCGAACGCTCAGCGGCAACGGATCGATCACCGCGCGCGTCGAGTATCTCGACAACAGCCCCGATCCCTGGGTCAAAGCCGGCGTGATGATCCGCCGGACCACCGAGCACGGCGCCGTCAATGCGATGATGGCGATGACCGGCGGCGACGGCGGCGGGGCCTCTTACCAGTACCGAGAGATGGCCGGCGGCGCATCGGACTCGTGGAATACCTTCCCCGACGGACCGTTCTCCCCGCCGTACTGGGTCCGCGTATCCCGCGACGGCAATACAATCACGGGATACACCTCGCCGGATGGACAAGACTGGACCCCGCGTGGCGATCCGGTCACATTAACGATGACCGATCCGGTCCTCATCGGCCTGGCGCTGACAAGCCACAACATCAATCAGGCCACCAGCGCCGAGTTTTCCAACGTTACCTTCACCGGGAACGTCAGCGCCACCTGGGAGGTCGCCGAGATCGGCGTCGCCCAGCCGGCGGGCAATGACGTTGCACCGCTGTATGTGGCAATCGAGGACGCGAGCGGCGCATCGGCAGCTGTCACCCATCCGGACGCAAGGATCGTAACCCGTTCCGGCTGGAACGAGTGGGCGATCCCGTACAGCGATCTGGCCGGGGTGAACATGAGCGGGGTCCGGACGATGTACATCGGCATCGGCAATCGCAACGCGCCGACTACCGACGGCACGGGAACGATCTACGTCGATGATATCGGCTTTGGCAAGCCCTTCCCCACGCCCGAAGCAACGGACGTGACGGCGCCGGGCGATGCGGTCCAAGGCGTTCCGGACGACGACGATTGGCCTCCCGCCGAAACGCCCGACCTGGCCATCGATGATGACGCCGGCACGAAGTTTCTGCACTTCAAAGGCGAAACCGAGCCGACCGGCATTCGGGTGACCCCGTCCGTGGGCGCAACGGTCGTGACGGGTCTTTCGCTGACGACGGCCAACGATGCGCCCGAGCGCGATCCGGTGGCGTTCGAGCTCTACGGCTCGAACGACGGGATCGACGGTCCGTATACGCTGATTGCGGCCGGCGACGTGCCGGACTTCGCCGGTGTCACGGCTTGGCCTCGCTTCACCAGAAATGCCACGCCCATCGAGTTCGAGAACGACGTGGCGTATGAGCACTACCAAGTGCTGTTCACGGCCGTGCGCGATCCCGCCTCGGCCAACAGCATGCAAATCGCTGAGATCGAGTTGCTCGGCGCCATCGCCGATTAAACGGGCGGGTTCACGGCCCAAAGGCATGTCTCACAGGGGCCTGCGTCTTCGCGACGCAGGCCCTTTCTGTTGCGATCATTCCGCCACAGAGTCTCCGAAGAGGAGGTTGAGCAGGTCGTGCCATTGGGAGAAGTCGGGCACGACGACCTGGGCGCCGGCCTTGATCAGGCGCGTGCGCTTCTCCGGATTGAGACCATAGCGACGAACTTCATCCGAGGCCACGCCGACGGCGATGCCTCCTCGCTTGCGGCACTCGCGCATCTCGACGGGACCATCACCGACGACGACCAGTTCGGCGCCGGAGAGTTGATTCTCGGTCATGATCCGGTCGATGACCATGCGTTTGGAGTACTTCGCGACATCACCGACGGCGCCGTAGATGCCGCCGTCGAAGAACTCGGCATAGCCCAGTGCGTGGGCCTCCCGGACCACGTCGTCGCGGTCGGTCCCGCTGGCCAGATAGAGCGTGACACCTCGATTGCGCATCGCCGCCAGAAAGCCGACGGCGCTCTTGACCGTAAAATCGCTGACGTCGAGCTGCCCGCGTTCCAGCCGGGCGATGCGGTCGCCCACCACCTCCATCAGGACCCGGTTGTAGATCTCCTTGTAGCCGAATTTGTCGAGCACCTGATCGGCCGGCACGATACCGAACTCCCTGACCATCTCGACAAGGGCCTCCATCTGGAGGATCGTCTGAATCCCAGTGGACTGGTCGATGTATTCGAGCACGCGTTGCCGCGCCTTCTCATAGAGTGACACGCCGGCGATGCGATACTGCTCGCCGAGGATCGCCTCGATCATCACCGGGGCCATCACCTGCTCCCAGCCCTGGCGAAGCGTGCTGACCGTGCCGTCGGCGTCAAACACCGCGTGCTTGACCCGGCCGAACGGGACTGCATCGGCACACAATTCGATGTCGCATCCGTCCAGATAGCGTGCCTTCCGCGGGTCTTCGGCCAGCTCGGGCTGATAGATATAGTCGGGCGACCTGCCGACCGCCAGGACTTCCTCGCCCGAAGCCGTGCCCGTCTGGAACAGCTTCTGGACCGTCACGGCGGCGGCGAAATTGGCGAACGCGGCCGCCTCGTCGGGCCGCACACCCGCCCCCAGACACAGGGCCAGGGCGCTGGTCACAGTGTCCCCGGCTCCGACCGGATCGAGCTTCTTGAGCAGTTGAATGCCCGGGACCTCGTGCGGACCGTTATGATCGACGGTGAGGAGGCCTCGCGAGCCACGGGTCAGGAATACCGGCTTGGCGGCCTGCTCGTACAAACGGCGGGCGTGGGTCTTCACGTCCTCCAGAGGCAATGTCTCGTCCAGGCCGACCTCGACACCGTTGAGCACAGCCGCCTCCCGGTCGTTGGTCTTGCGATAGATGCCCTTGAACTTGCCGCCGTAGTGCCGGGAATCGAGCAGGACGACCTTGTCCGGAAACTCGGCAAACAAGGCGTTGGCCCGATCGATGAAGCTCGCGTTCGTAATGCTGCCGGGGACTTGCTGATTGACGATCAGCACATCAGCCGTCTCCAGGGCGTGACGGATGCCGGCCAGCAGGGCCTCATCGGTCGCTTCGCTGCGCCGGTTGAAGAAGCCGAAATCCATCCGAGGCTGCTCGCGCCCCTCCACATACGGCTTGGCGAACGTCACCGTGTCGTAATTCTCGCTCTGGATCACCAGGGCTGTCGTATCGACACCCAGGTCGTCCAACTGCCGTCTCAGCTCGCGGCCGTACAGATCGCCGCCGACGGCTCCGATGACCTGAATGGCCTTCGGCTCCAGCGCCGCGAGGTTGGCCACGACGTTCGAGGCGCCACCGAGCGAGTAGTAGTGCCGGGCCACGGCGCGAGCCTGGAGTCCGGTCTCGACCGAGACCTCCGAACCCTTTGGATCAAGAATCCAGTAGGCGTCGAGGCAGAAATCGCCGTAGACGGCGACCGTCACGTTCTTGATACGGTCCAGAATCTCGCCGATGCGCTGCTCGTCCATCCTGCCCCTCTCAGAGTCCCTGGAGAATCGCCTGATACAACAGCGGAAATGTCGCCCGCTGGTCACCCTGCATGTAGAAGCCCCGACCGCCGAAGGCCTGGGGGATCCGCGTCACTACGCTCTTCTGGTCGCGGAAGTAGTAACCCTGCGCCCTTTCGTCGGCCATTTGCTCTGGGTCATATCGGCGCAGATCGAAATCGGCGGTCAGGATGTCACGCGGAACGGCGCCGACGTTGGCGGCCATCGAAACGGCTTTGAGCAACACCTCGGGCCCGGTGACGGCGCTGCCGATATTGAGCACGACGCCGCCGACGGTCAGCTTCCCTATCTCGTGGGTGTAGATCAGGAAATCGCGGCCGGAGCACCCGCCCTTGGCCTGCCCGTCGAAGCTCGGGTGCTGGTCGATCACGTCGGTCCCGATCCCAGCGTGCACCGTGAAGGGGACCTCGTGACGGTAGCACGCCGCCAGGACGCTCGTCTCGGGGTGAGCGAACGTTCGGGGAGAGCCCTCCTTCGCCGCCAGCGCGAGGACCTGCCTCCGGAACGCTTCGTCGCAGATCGTCCGGCCGAGCGTCTCGCCGTAGCCCAGCTTCTGCTGGTTGCCCACGCTCAGCGCCATGTTGATGTAGGCGAACTCGTAGGCCATGCCGAACTGCCCCTGCCCCAGGGCGGCCGGAACGTTCTCGCTGGTCTGCCCGATCAGGGCCAACTCGAAATCGTGAATCGTCGTGGCCGCATTGCCCGCCACCAGCGTGACGAAACGCCGCTCGACGAGGTCGGCCAGCAGCGGGCCCAGTCCGTTCTTGATCAGATGCGCGCCGGTGAAGAGGATGACCGGCTTCTTGGCCCGGCGGGCCGCGACGATGGCTTCAGCCACCGTGCGAATGTCACGCGCTATCGGTTCGGGCACGTCGAGGTTCAGTGCATCGAGCCCGCCCGGAAAGACCAGATCGTCGAGCGTAACCTTGTTGCCGCGGCCTTCGAGCGGATAGGTAGCGATCCGGCTCGAATCGAACGCCTTGTATCTGCCTTCGTACTCCATCGCGTCGTCCGCTCAGAGGCTCGCCTGCAATTTCTCCAGCCGCTTGATGCACTCGATCATGCAGCGAATCGTGTGGTAGTTGACCTTCCACGAGTGGCTCATGTGCGTCCAGATCGGCTGGCCCTCGCGCGTCGTCAGCGGCCACCACTCGCCGACGGGATGGTGAATCATCTTATCGAACACAAAGCGGTGAACGTTCAAGTAGCTCGGCCAGTAGTCGGCCGGGCCGAATCGCAGGCAGCCTTCGAGCATGCCGATCATCACCTCGGCCTGCTGCCAGAATTCTTTCTCCATGTCATAGACGCCGCCGGCATGGGGCCCTTCGGTGTAGACGCCGCCGAACTCGGGATCGATACCGTTGTCCCGACCGTGGTCCATCGCCTTCCTGATGATGCCCTTGCACTGGTCCCAGTGGCTTCCGAGAACATCGGTGGCATGGGCCAGCAGCCAGGCGAACTCGACGTTGTGCCCGGCCGACGTGTTGTCTTCGGCGTTCGGTTTGGCGCCGCCCTCGGCGAAGCGGTCCCAACCCCAGACGATATCGAACTTGATCTGCGGGGCGATCTTCCAGTCCACGGTGAATTGCGGAACCCCCGTGGCATACTTCGGGTGCAGGATCCGCTTGAACAGCAGGTCGATGTCCTCCAGCAGAGTCCGGCGGTGGATGCTCTTGCCCGTGCACTCGTACAGGGTCGTGAACGCCTCCATCAGGTGCATGTGCACGTCGAGGGTCTTGCGGTCGCCGCCCTGGGGGCCCGGGCCGCACAGGTCCCAGTTGCGTTCGAACATCTCGAAGTAGCCGCCATACATGGTGTCGGCCGCGTATTTCTTGACCAGGTCGAACGTCTTCTCGGCGTACTCCTGACCCCGCGGGTCGCCGGTCGCCAGGGTGTACTCGGCCATCGCGTACATGCCGAAGCTCAGGCCGTACATGATCTTCTTATCGATGGCCACCTCGCCCTTACGGTTCGTCGTCCAGTAGAACCCGCCGTGCTGCTTGTCCCAGACCTTCTCGATCAGGAAATCCACGCCATGCCTGGCGTATTCGGCGCAGCGGCCCCCGCCATAGCCGGCCCGGTGGGCCGCCGACATCGAATAGACCGTCCGCAGTTGGGCCAGCGAGGATTTCTCATCCTCGCCTGTGTCCTTGCCGTCCTTGTCGAAATGCGTGATGAACCCGCCGTTGGCGTCGTCCTTGCACCGATCCAGCCAGAACGGCAGCAGCTCCGTCGTGAAATGCTTCCTGCACTCGTCCAGACACGCCGAGACCCGATCGCGGTCGATCGCCATTGCCCATTCCTTTCACCAAGTCGCCGATAGCATCAAAGACCCGCACGCAATTCAGGCATTCTATGCCCCCCCGCCACCACCGTCAACAAGACCGTTCGGTGAACGCCTGCGAAGTGGGTGCCTGAGAACGTCATAGCGGGCGGGTGGCAACCTGAAGCCCACAGGGCCGTTCGTAGTGACGCCGTCAGGCGTTATGCCCTTACGGGCACACTACGAACCGCCATCCCCAAGGCGACGCTCCATTCGACTTCACTCAACCGGCGCCGGCATACCTCCCTCCCCCTCACCACCCCCGCAAACCCAACCACCCCCCAGCAATCCTCCCAGCACCAGAAACCCATCGCGAATTGCGTAAGGCCTCCCCGGAATTCAGATGATCACCTGGGAACAGGCGATGGCCTCGAGTCTCGAACTCGCCCCCGGCCTGGACGACTACACGATGGACACGACCCCGCCCGTCACCGCCGACGCCCAGGGCCGCTACCCCATCGCCCTCCCCGGCCAAACCGCCGTCCTCTGACAACGGCCCAGGACCAGGATTCACAGATACTCGGAATATTGGGGATGGCCACATTGGTGGCGATCCTGAATATGCTTACATAACCGCCCTTATATAAAGTATTTGTGCTCATTCCGGGTTTCGTCCAAGACATGGCCCTTGACGAAGTGTATATATCTATGTATACTTTCAATTGGATCTCAGGTGTTCTTGAGCAAATGACGATGATGTACATCTGGAGGCTGCGTTATGGCCTTGGTTGAAAAGAAACTGTTCAAGCATGGTGGAAGTTGGGCTATCGATCTACCCATGCGTTTCGCCAAGGAGCTTAAGGGGATGAGCGTCATAATCGAAGAAACGCCACAAGGCTTCCTTATCAAGCCCAAGACCGAGTTGGACGCTATGGAGGCGGACCCTCTCTTCCAACGGTTTGTAGAGGCCATTGCAGTGGATGCCATGAAGCATCCTGAGAAACTGCACGACGCCCGCGACGTTTGGGACGATGAGTGGGTGGATTTGCTCAAAGGGGTAGACGTTGACGAAGCATAGGTATCTGCTCAAGTACCACGCGCTCTACCACCGACGAATTCAGGCTCTCAAAGAACAGGTAAAGGAGCTTAGAGCCCGCCTGACAGAGGCTGAATACTGCCAGCATGAAGTCGTCAAGTTCGCGGCTCGCGTTCGACATGCCGATCAAACCATCATCCCCCAAGACCCTGACAGAAAAGACTATCGGTTGACAGGACCGCTCCGGAAATACCGACGCTACAAACAAGGGCTACAGCGGTATCGTCTGTTCTTCTGCTTCTCCAATACGCCGCCGATTATTCTGTACCTCTATCTGAATGACGAGAAGCATCTTCGCAAGGCCGGTGACAAGAATGATCCTTATGCAGAGTTCCAGCGATTGGTGCACAGGGGCGTGTTTTCGCACGATCCTTCCGCCGTGACCATCCAGCAGTGGATCCACGATGCAGACACTTAGGGGGCAGCTACATAGTACGTGGAGCCACTACATCTGCATACAGAGGCCTATTCCCGGTATTCCCCCACAGCTACGGCGCAAGTATCATGCTACTCGCCGGCGTTCTTAGCTTCCTGATCGTCTTCCCTCTTTGGCGAGCGCTCGCGAAAGACAAATTGCCTCGCCATAACCATGAAATACGCTACCGCGACAGCAGTCGCTGCCGGTACCACAAGGACATAGCGACTCATTTCATCTGCATTGGAGAACACGCTCGATAGGACCGCAATGACCGCAGCCGTGACGGTGGGCGGTGCCCACCCTACGAGTCATGCGGTCTTCTTGTGTCGCTTTCGGGCGCCGTGCTTGGTCTGGGCGTGCGTACCTCAATCAGGCCGTATCCCTGCTCACGCACCTCTTCTCTCCGCCTCGGAGTTCGCGCATGCCTCCGGGTCTCGGAATCACGCTGCCATCTTAGGACTCGTAAGGCAATAGATTCGGAAATAGCTCACGTTTGACTGCGGCCCATGCCGATAGAACAGGCATGGAACGAAAATGGCTGCAAATTCGTGTTTTGCCGGTCGGCGAGGATACGACTC
>Ga0334890_1005505_pt1 | contig 10644 bp, 6 predicted proteins | sample GraSluR1_MG_3_FD_207220 | JGI IMG/M metagenome (GOLD analysis project Ga0334890, IMG submission 207220) | Sludge microbial communities from methane-producing bioreactor in Wageningen University, Netherlands - Granular Sludge_31_08-R1 | ecosystem: Engineered > Bioreactor > Anaerobic > Unclassified... | reverse complement strand
TCCTTTTCTTCTGGTGTTCTCTTGTGAATTTTCTTAACCATGAACATAAAAGTACATTTTTATTCAGTACTTTTAGTCCAACTTCTTAGGGGAGGGCACCAGCCAGCTGGCGGAGACGCAATTCCGCGTTAGCCGAACCGAAGAAAGTTGGCAGTAGCAGTTGGCCAGCCTTCGCTACCTCCTTCGTCCCGATAAATCGGTACTACGAAGGTCAAAGAAAGCTACGGCTGACAAAGCAGTTGGCAAAAAGAATTACTCTCTTGCCCTGAGCTCTGAGCACTGTGCCCTTAGCTCCCTGCCCCCTGCACTGAGTCCTGAACAGTCCTATTTTATTACAAACGTGCCTGCCAGTTCGCCGCTGTCGGCATAACCATAGCGGACAGCCTTAACACGGATATTATATGTGCCGGGTTTGAGATTAAGCGGTCCCGAGTAGAGAAGCCAGTGGGGATTGGTTTTCTCCTCGAAGGTATAGACCATCGAGGCTCCGTGTGTCGGGCAATAGAATGACAGAGTCATCGGGGAGCTCCATGTACCGCCCGTCCGGTAGTTCTTTGTAGCGCGGTCGTCGGGACTGTTGACTATAAAATAGGGAACATCGGTAACAGGCTTAACCTTGCCAGGCCACATCTGCTCAACCATTTCGGGTTCATTCAGGTGACCCATATCGCCTGTTTCGAGTGTCCACCGTTCATGGTGCCGGCGTAAATCATCGAGCACATTTTTCAGAGCGGGATCATTTACCAGGTTGTTAATCTGGTAAGGATCTTTCCTGACGTCATATAGCTCTTCGGGAGGGCGGGAATAAGCCATCCAGCTTTTTTGAGGACCGGTAAGCTTATTTTCGGCATCGAGTCTGAGCATCTCCCTGAAGATGGGCATATTGTTCAGGTATGGAATCCAGATGGGGAAAGGTTCGTTGGGATAAAAGTTACGTATATAGAGATAATCTTTAGTTCGCACAGACCTGATCATGTCGTATGATTCATCTACTCTGTCGCGTGCGCCAAAAACTGCATCACGTGGAGTACCGGCCTGATCGCCGAGGAAAGGTATTCCGTGCATATGTGCAGGAACAGTGATGCCTGCCAGTGATAGTACTGTGGGACCGAAATCTATGGAGCTGATAAGTCTGTCATCAACTGTTCCTGCTTTTGTTTTATCCGGGTATTTTATTATCAGTGGGATAAGCAGGCCTGAGTCATACAGCCACCTTTTTGCTCTCGGAAGCCCGTCACCATGGTCACCCCAGAAAAAGATAATGGTATTGTCAAGCTCGCCCTCCCTCTCAAGTTCTGTCAGTAGCACTCCAACCACTGAATCGAGCCTGGCAATATTATCGTACATTTTTGCCAGATTGAGTCTTGTTATTTGGTTGTCAGGATAATATGGCGGCACAGTTACCGAGGCGGGATCTGTCTTAACATTTGTTATGTCCCAGCACTGGCTCTCATGCGTGCCGGTATGATTAAAGACAGCAAAGAAGGGCTGGTTCTTATCAGGCCTGTATTTATAGTGGGCATTTCTGCTGCATTCATCCCAGATGCTTGCCGGCACCGGATCCTGAGCAAACTGGTAATCGGTCTTGGAATTATTTGTGCAATAATATCCTGCGGTTCTCATATATTCGGTAAAGGCCTTTACATAATGCGGAGGAACTGCAGTGAATGGTACGGGATTATCGACCGACCTTCTGTAGGAAGTTGTGCGCATGTGCATGCATCCTATAGAAGTCTGGTACATACCTGTTATTATACCCGCCCTGCACGGTGCGCTTATGGCCGCTGTGGTAAAAACGTTGGTATAACGTATTCCCTGAGCTGCCAGTTTGTCGAGGTTGGGCGTTCTGGCTGTTTTATCGCCGTAACAGCCCAGATGCGGACTCATATCCTCGGTTGATATCCACAGGATGTTAGGACGCTTTTGCGCCTGCTGGGCATGTGCCTGAACTGCCAGGAGTGACGCCACGCCGATTCCGAACACGGATTTAAGATCTACCATTTTGCACTGAATTTTTGAATTACTGAATCTTTGAATTTTTGAATTATAGAGTTATTGGACAACTCTTTTCACAGATCCCGGTTTGCGGCCATTAACAGAAGGCATATTCATGTTTTCATCTCCCAGGTCCTGCCGCATTTCATCTGCGAGAGTCATCAGCTCTTCGACAACATCGGGATAGAGCTCCTTCACATCATATCTCTCTCCAGGGTCACGCCTGAGGTCGTAGAGTTCATAATCTGTCTTTCCCTGGGAGTATCCTCCCGGCCATCCGTCATTGCGCGGCAATACACCCTCATAGGATCTGTAAGTGTGAGGCAGTACCAGTTTCCAGTTATCTTTTCTGATATTTTCATAGCTGTTCCGCCTGTAGAAATAATGAAACACCTCACGGGGATTACTGTCGAAATCGCCTTCCAGGAGTGACAGAATGTTCACGCCGTCAATCTTTTTCCCGGGCAGATCTGAGCCTGTTATGGCACAGAGTGTGGGAAGGATATCGATAGTAGAGGCAATATTGTTACAGATAGTGCCTGCAGGTATCTTATCCGGCCACGACATTATGCAAGGGACTCTCTGGCCTCCTTCCCAGCTGCATCCCTTTCCCTCGCGGAGGCCACCGGTTGAACCGCCATGATTTCCGAAATTAAGCCAGGGGCCGTTGTCGGATGTGAATATTACCAGTGTGTTTTCTGTAAGGCCATTAATTTCCAGTGCTTTCATAATCTCTCCTACCGACCAGTCAATCTCCATAATAACATCCCCATATAGTCCCTGATTACTCTTTCCCCTGAATTTATCGGATACGGCAAGCGGGACATGGGGCATTGAATGGGCAACATACAGGAAGAAGGGATTCTTTTTGTTCCTGTTAATAAAATCGACAGCAAATTCGGTATAGAGAGTTGTCAGTTCAGCCTGGTCATCAAGATCCTTTATCTCCCTGGTCTTTTCATTTCCGCTAATAAGCGGTAGTTGAGGATAGACGAGCTTGCCCGGTGCTTTATCTTTGGTTGCCGGCAGTCCGTCAAAGTCAACAGGCCACATATCGTTTGAGTATGGCAGACCGAGGTATTCGTGAAATCCGTTTTGTAAAGGCAGGAAAGGGAGGTGGTGCCCAAGATGCCATTTGCCGGTAATGCCGTTCCTGTAGCCTTTTCTTTCGAGAAGCTCGGGAATTAACTCTTCTTCCGGATTTATACCGGTACTATCGTACGGCATCAGTGCGCCGGAAATACCAACCCGGTTTGAATAGCAACCTGTAAGAAGCCCAGCCCTTGAGGCACTGCTGACAGCCTGCGATACATAGAAATTAGTGAACCGCATACCTGTCACCGCGAGTCTGTCGAGGTTTGGTGTGCTGTAGTTGGTGGCCCCAAAACAACTGAGATCACCATAGCCCAGATCATCGGCGAAGATCAGGACAATATTGGGGGACCTGCCTGTGTCAGAACTCCTCTCGGAACATCCGGCAAGAGCTGCCGCAGAGGCTATCCCCAGTGAAATTGCGGATTTTAAATGTTTCATAATGCTTTATTGTTTCACAGAGATACACAGAGAGAAGACGCAGAGGACCACAGAGGAAAACAGATTATGCTCCGGTGTTGCTCTGTGTTTCTCTGTGTCCTTTCTCCGTGCCTCTCTGTGTTATTATCTTTCAATTCTCTTATCATTAATTATTACTTCATACATAAGTCTGGATTTAATTTTCACCGTTCCAGTTTGGATTGATTTCCATCATTTTAGCTCCGGTACTTTTTCTCCATTCGTTCAGAAGATTATATAATTCTCTTGTTTTGTCCGACTCCTTTTGGGAGATATCGGTTGTTTCCGAGATATCGTTACTAAGGTCATAAAGCTCCAACTTCTCTGTCCGGAAGTTGTCTATCAGCTTGTATCTGCCCAGTCTTACAGCGCTTCCCGGCTCCACTCCCTGGTTTGAATAGTGCGGGTAATGCCAGAAAAGGGGCCTCTCTTTCAGGCTGCCGCCCTTAAGCACTCCCGCAAAGCTTACCCCATCCAGGTGTGAACGATCATAATCCGATCCGGCGATCTCAAGCATTGTAGGAAGGTAGTCAATTGATGAAACCGGAACATCAACTTCATCCATGGTTTTTTTCATGAAAGGAGCTTTAATTATAAGAGGTACACGAATACCACCTTCATAGAGCCATCCTTTTCCTGCCCTCAGGGGGTAATTGCATGTGGGAGAACCTTCGGATGTGGAGAGGCCTCCGTTATCAGATGTAAAGATAATAAGGGTATTCTTTTCTATTTCAAGATTTCTCAGAACGCCCAGTACCTTACCAATATTCTCATCAACGCTGTAAATCATGGCGGCATAAACGGGATTGCTCTGTACCACTCTCTCCTTGTAGTTGTCGCTCATTGTTTCCCTTATCCAGTGTCTTTCGCGTGTAAAGGGTTTGATTTCCGTCAGCCCGAGTCTTTCAGCCTTATCGGTGAACATACTGATATGTTCTTCCTTTGCCTGCATGGGATTATGGACGGCATAATAAGAAAGGTAAACAAAGAAAGGTCCATCCTTGTTGTTTTCAATAAACCTTATGGCTTCATCTGTCTGGCGGTCAGTAAGATATTCTCCAGCTGGTCCATCTTCCAGCCGTGGATTGCCATAAGGTGAAAAATAGCCGTTCGCTGTGTTGTTGCGGGTTGGGGCTCCCAGGGCATGACCGCCGCTATTAACGTCAAATCCCTGGTTTTCAGGCCAGAATTCCGGTTCACGTCCCAGATGCCATTTGCCGGATATCATTGTCGCATACCCCTCTTTTTGAAGTATTTCGGCAATTGTGACCTCAGTAAGGTCCAGGTGTTGTTTAAAGGGAAGGGCAACAAGCCTGTCCTCCGGGGCACCGCCTCTTGACGCCTGTCTTCCCGGTATCCAGTCGGTAATACCTGTATTAACCGGATAACGGCCGGTCATTATTGCTGCCCTTGTCGGGGAAGAGACGGGACAGGCTGCATAAGCGTCTGTGAAGCGGATACCCTCTTCTGCAAGCCTGTCGATATTGGGAGTTTCGTAAAATGTGCTTCCATAACATCCAAGGTCAGCATAGCCGTAATCATCGAGAAGAATAAAGATAACATTTGGTCTTTTGATATCTGATCTGCAGCCTGTTAAAGATAACGCAAGGGGGATTGCTGCAGCAATCCCGGCTCCGATAAGGAGTTTTGACTTCTTCATTAGTTTTGCCTTATCTTATCAAGTAAAACGTTCATTTCGTTCACTTTATCCGGATTAGCCGGTGCCAGGTTCTCCTTTTCGCCGATGTCGTTTTTCAGATTGTAAAGCTGAGGCAGAGTATCATTACCAAGCTCAATATTAACGTTGACATTGATTCGCGGTCCCGGCCCCGGTTCTATGAATTTCCAGTCGCCCCGTATTAATGAAAGCCTCCCGTTGGCAGCATGTTCGATGAGCCAGTCGCGGCCGGTGTTATCTTTACCGAGCAGTGCATCGAGATGATTATGGCTGTCGGGGCTATTTTCCTCTGGTAGTTCCTGTCCCGTCAATGCAGCAAATGATGCCATCAGATCGATCTGGCTGAAGAGGGCTTCTGAGACACCGGGTTTAACTTTTCCGGGCCATCTTACAATGAAGGCAACCCTGGTTCCGCCGTCGAAGGCACTGTATTTTCCTCCCCTGAGGGGGCCTGCAGGTTTATGATTCCCCAGTTTTTCTACCGCATCATCCTTGTATCCGTCGTCAACCACCGGTCCGTTATCACTTGTGATGATGAGCATTGTGTTTTTGGAGAGATCAAGATCCTCAATAGCTTTAACTATTTCACCCACGCACCAGTCGAACTGGATGATTGCATCTCCCCTTGGTCCCATCCCGCTTTTACCTGCGAAGCGGGGGTGCGGAACTCTCGGCACATGGATGTCGTGAGTTGAAAAATAGAGGAAAAATCTGTTATTTCTGTTCTTTTCGATGAATTCAACTGCCTTATCTGTAATAACATCAGCCATATCTTCATCTATCCACAAGGCTGATTTCCCTCCACTCATATATCCGATCCTGCTTATCCCGTTAACTATTGTCATATCGTGGCCGTGACTTGGATGCATTTTAAGCAGTTCAGGGTGGTCCCTTCCGGTCGGTTCGGTGAGGATCGGTTCAGTAAAGCTTACTTTAATCGGATCGGCCGGATCGAGTCCAACCACTCTCCTGTTCTCAACGTATACACATGGGACCCTGTCGCCTGTTGCAGGGATGAGAAAACTGTAGTCGAACCCGATGTCGAGCGGTGAGTGAGTTATCTCTCCGTTCCAGTCAGCTCCCCCTTCGGGACCGAGACCGAGGTGCCATTTCCCAACGACACCGGTTGTATATCCTGCATCCCTCAGAACGGATGCTATTGTGCTCCTTCCAGGTTCGATTATTGCAGCGGCGTTACCTCTTGCAATGCCGGTTCCCTGACGTCTCCAGGCGTATTCACCCGTTAAAAGGGAGTAGCGCGAAGGGGTGCTCGTTGCTGATGTGCAATGAGCATTCGTAAACATCAAACCCTCTATGGCGACCCTGTCAATATTGGGAGTAACTATGCTTGTTGCGCCATAAGAGCTGATATCGCCGTAACCCAGGTCGTCGGCATATATAATAACAATATTCGGATGCTGAACCTGTTTATCACAACCGGCATGTACAGCACCCAGGGCAAGCAGGCCGACCGATGTTTTCAGAAAATTTTTCCTGCTACTGTTCATTGTTGTTCTGTTTCTGTTTCTTTTTCGAAAACAAGCGGGAAAATTTCCGAGCGTGTATGAGCTTTTCGGAATATTTCTTCAGCCTTTTCAACAAGATCAGGCCTTGTGGATGCAATATTATCCGACTCACTGAAATCTGAAGAGAGGTCGTATAATTCCGTTTCACCCTGTGGCGATTTATTGACATCAAGTTTAACAGCTTTCCAGTTGCCGAAGCGGGTTGCCATTTTTCCTCCCTGTTCATGGAACTCCCAGTAAAGGTATTCATGTGTTTTCTGTTTTTTTCCAAGCAGTGTCGGGAGAAAAGATATTCCGTCAATATCATCGGGTATTTCCGCGCCGGTTATTTCGGCAAGTGTGGGCATTACATCCCAGAAGGCCGAGACATGTCCGGTTACAGCCCCGGGTTTAATCCGGCCGGGCCATTTTACAAGCATTGGCACCCTGATACCACCTTCATACAGATCGCGCTTATATCCCCGGAACCCGCCGTTACTATTAAAATAATCGGGATCGGCTCCTCCCTCGAGGTGTGGTCCGTTATCGGATGTGAAGATAATGATGGTATTTTCTTCGAGTTCCAGTCCCGCCAGTTTTTCAAGTATCTCACCAACGTGGTCATCGAGATGTTTAATCATGGCGGCGAAGGCGGCATGTGATTCAGGCTGGGATCCGTATGGGCCGAGTCTGTATGTGGGACCGTCATCAACACCCTTGTACTCTTTTTCCGGTTCAAATTTCCCTCTGAACAGAGCCATATTCTCCTCCTTTGCAAACAGCTCGGCATGAGGAATAACATTGGGATAGTAGAGAAAGAACGGCTGATCGCTGTGAGCGTCAATAAATTCGAGGGCAGCTTTCTGGATGATATCAGGTGCGTATATGCCCGTCAGTGTTCCTTCGTTTTCGGGCAGCATTACCTTCTCATTGTTATGCCACAGATAATACGGGTAGTAATTATGAGCCAGTCTCTGACAGTTGTACCCGAAAAACTCATCGAATCCCTGTTTATTGGGATCCCCTTCCGTATCGATGAATCCTAGTCCCCACTTACCGAAAGCGCCGGTTGCGTAACCTTTTGTTTTAAGCAGTTCGGCAATGGTAACTGCATCTTCCGGAAGGGGCCATTGTCCTTCCGGTTTCCATTCCCGGTTACCTCTTATCGGAGTTCGTCCGGTATGCATCCCGGTCATAAGTGAAGAGCGGGATGGGGCTGAAACTGTCGATCCTGAATAATGCTGTGTGAAAAGCATTCCTTCCTGTGCGAGCCTGTCAATATTTGGTGTGGAGAACCTGCGTTGCCCATAGCAACTGAGATCTCCGTAACCAAGGTCATCAGCCAGGATATAAATAATGTTCGGGAGTTTTTCTTCTTTTTCAGGGTTAGCGCAGGATGCAGCCAGCAGGGATGTGCATAGTACGGCGGGAAGTCGTGGATTCATTTTTATACAGTTTGTGAATAGTAGTGAGTAGTGAGTAATGAGTAGTGAGTAGTGAGTTGTGAGCAGTGAGATTAGAAGTGGCGGACTTTTATTTTATAGGCTTCGGCGGGGTTTTTGGCCAGCAGCTGTTCTATTTCGGAATCGTTCATGCCTTTTTCCTTTAGGATCGGGATGAGATAGTTAAAGATATCGGTGAAGCCATTGAAATTTCCTCCTTCAGGCAGTGCCGGATCATACCATCCCGAGTCGTGTGAGATCAGCACTTTACCCAGAAGGCCGTGCTTTTTTAATTTGAGTATCCTTTCAGCATACCAGAGAAGACTGTTTGGTGCACCGGGCTCCAGCGAAGGTCTGTCACGGATGTTATCGAGCGATATCCAGACACCCTGCCGGGCGGCTTCCAGAATTGTTTCCATCGTTCCCCCCTGGGCATGGACCCAAATAAAGGCCGAAGGATCAACGCCAAGTTGTTTCAGAATTTGGATCTGTTCGAGAGCTGGTTTATCAGGTCCTGTGTGTGAGGCGATCACCAATCCGGTTCTGAGGTGGGCGATTCCTGCAGCGGTAATTATTTTTCTGTGTTCAGCCGATAAAGTATCGGCACGCTCGACAGCTATCTTGATAAATCCGGGTTTGACACCGCTCCCTTCAATGCCGTTCTCAAACTCGTCTATCCATATTTCAGCAAGCTCGTTTGCATCAATATTGTAGAAACTTCGGGGAATGAAAAGATTGTTTCTTGCCCCGTAAGAACCTGTGTTTGTTATAAAAGTAATACCCGTCTTCCGGGAAAGCTCTTTAAGCAGCCATGGATCCCTTCCAAGGAAAGCCGGTGTACATTCGATAAAGGTATTGATTCCGAATCCCCTGATTGCAGAAAGGTGCGGCAGGGCCTTTTGAATCACCTCTTCCCGGTCCCACCGGAAATATCCTGTGCTGTCGGCTCCGATAAAATCGACAAGAACATGTTCGTGATGAAGCGTAAGGCCCATTTCCCCGGGTGTGACAGGTCCGCTGACTGTCATGATATATTCCTGAGGTTCATCTTTACAGGTAATAATTATAATCCCGAAGAGAAGAAAAAGGATAATATAAAGGATTATCCTAAAATAATCTATTTCATCTTTCTTCATAAGCCGGATACAGGTTAGTTAGAAATCCTCAGCCTAAAGGTAGAAATTTTTTTTTTAACCCTTCTAAGCAATCATCAATATGATGCATTGTGGACATTCTTTACAGCTCTGCCTGACGGATCGATCAAATTATTGAAAGACGTGTCCCATGCAAGAGCTTCAGCTGTACTGCAGGCAACTGAAGGAACAGATGGCACGCAGGCTGCTGCCGCATCGGAGGGGAAATGTTCTGCAAATATTGATCTGTAATAATACTCTTCCTTCGAGAGAGGAGGATTAATCGGGAACCGGTATTTTGCATTAGCGAGCTGTTCATCCGATATCTCATTTGCTGCCAATGACCGCAGTCTGTCTATCCAGTTGTAGCCGACGCCGTCAGAGAACTGCTCCTTCTGACGCCAGGTGACACTATCGGGGAGATAATTTTCGAAGGCTTTACGGAGCACCCATTTTTCAATTCTCCCCTGAGACGCCATTTTATCGAGTGGATTGAGCCTCATGGCAACATCGATGAACTCCTTGTCCAGATAGGGCACTCTTCCTTCCACTCCCCATGCAGCAAGTGATTTGTTTGCGCGCAGGCAATCGTAAAGATGTAATTTACTGATTTTACGTAATGTTTCTTCGTGGAAGGCTCGTGGATCGGGTGCTTTATGAAAGTAGAGGTATCCCCCGAAAATCTCATCGGCTCCTTCTCCTGTTAGTACCATCTTCACACCCATCGATTTTATTACACGCGCCAGAAGATACATTGGTGTTGATGCTCTTACTGTAGTAACATCGTACGTTTCGATATGGTAAATAACATCACGGACAGCATCAAGGCCCTCATTCAGAGTGAAAGTAATTGCATGGTGGATAGTGCCGATATGTTCAGCCACTCTCTTTGATGCTGCCAGGTCAGGTGAGTCTTCAAGTCCCACGGCAAAGGAGTGGAGTTGTGGCCACCATGCGTCGATCTTATCGTCCGCCTCTATCCTTTTGGGGGCGAACTTTTTTGCTACCGCTGATATTATTGAAGAATCGAGGCCTCCCGACAGGAGTACGCCATATGGCACATCTGACATCAGCTGGCGGTGGACCGCATCTTCGAGAGCTATTCCAAGGTCTTCGATTGAAGAGGTATTGTCTCTTACTGCATCATATTCCATCCAGTCCCGGTGATACCATTTCTTAAACTCACCATCTCTGCTGTACAGATAGTGGCCCGGAGGAAATTCTTCGATCAGGTTACAAATCCCTTCCAGAGCTTTAAGCTCAGAAGCAACAAAAAGATTTCCGTGAATATCACGGCCTGTATAAAGGGGAACAATACCAATATGATCCCTTGCTATGAA
>Ga0334890_1005490_pt1 | contig 10668 bp, 10 predicted proteins | sample GraSluR1_MG_3_FD_207220 | JGI IMG/M metagenome (GOLD analysis project Ga0334890, IMG submission 207220) | Sludge microbial communities from methane-producing bioreactor in Wageningen University, Netherlands - Granular Sludge_31_08-R1 | ecosystem: Engineered > Bioreactor > Anaerobic >... | reverse complement strand
TGGATTGGCAGTTTTGTGGTCATCGAGTTATTCAGGGATAGCAGACCCTATGAAACGAACACATTGCTGCTTTTACTGATCAGCCTCTTTTTTTTGCAATTGTTTTTCCTCAGCTTTGCCATCCTGCTTTCTTTATTGATGAAGCGAGTGAGAAGCGTTAACACTGCTGCTATGGCACTGGCTTTCGGCATGTATGCATTAAGTGCGTTTGGCGGGATGTTGGGCGATGAGACCTTTGATTTGTTGACCCCATTCAAACATTTTGATCCGAACACCATCATCTCTCAACAGGCTTATGAATTGCCGCTGGTTATGATCAGTGTTGTTATCATTCTCCTCTCTGTGGCAGGAAGTTACTGGCTGTATTTAAAACGCGATATTCACTCGGTCAATTGAAGAAAGAGCAGCAATGAACATTTATTTAAGAGAACTAAAAGCGAATGTTAAATCTCTGCTGATCTGGAGTGGCGCGGTGGTGTTGTTTGTCCTGGTTGGCTTCTCTAAATTCTCTGCTTATGAAGGCAATCCTGAGTTATTGGCTATCTTCGACAGCATGCCCCCGGCGTTGATAAGCGCCATGGAATTAAGGGCATTCAACCTGACTACTGTCACCGGTTTTTTGGGTTTGATGTTTACGTACTTTTCACTGATGCTGGCGATTGCTGCCGGTACCTGGGGGGCTGATATCATTGTCAAAGAGGAGCGTGACAGGACAGTTGAATTCGCATTGACCCTTCCGGTCACCCGTGCCAGGTTGATCACCGCCAAAGCACTGGCTGCCACTACCAACAGCTTCCTTTTATTACTCGTCACCTGGGCTTCGGTTCTGGTTGGTTCTATGAGTTATCAGACTACCCCTGAATTTTATCAATTCCTCGTTTACATCATGATCGCCCTGTTTATTCTGCAACTCATCTTTTTATCGATAGGCATTTTTCTGGGCTGTGCTATGAAGCATTATAAAAAAGCCAGTTCAATCATGATGTTTGTCTTACTGCAGGCGTATATTGTTTCCATGCTTGCTGGCCTGGATCAGAGACTGGAATTTTTGAGGTTCATCACCCCCTTCAAATATTTCAATCCGGCCAGGTTGCTGCACGAATCAAAATTTGACCCGACCTCGTTGTTATTGGCGGCCGCGATAATTGTTGTGTGTCTGGCTGGTGCTTACTTCACTTACCAGAGGCGCGATCTTTATCTATAACCATGCTCTGTCCGTTACTTGAGCAGTAACGATTATTCGCACACGCACGACCTGCCTGGCGGACGAAGATCGTCGACAATTACGGTCTATTGTTGAATTTGAACACCCTGACTGCATATGAAAGAGAAATGCAGTCCATTTCATCAATCCAGATAACGGTTGGGTATAATTGAGTATCAACTGATCCTGTGGAGTGAATGCATGCACCCAGATATTCGACACCTGATCAAACGCTGGTACGGGCGAAGGAGGTAAACGATGGTTCAAACCGATCCAAAAGCAAAAATTATTCAATCTATTATCGGAGCGTTGTTATGGTTGCTGTCTTGTGTCATATCGTACATTACCTTCAACGCATCATTGGGCTTGATCAGCCGCATCTATGACCGCTTCTGGCTGCAGGAAGGCGTTTATCGTTCTCAACAGGCCGGTATCAGTGTGCAGCAATTTGCGCTGATTCCGCTGGCAATTTTCTTTCTGGCGGGCATTGTCATTGGCGGCGACTTGATCATGAAATATGCGGGTAAGAAACCCAACTATATCTGGAGATTTTTCGGCATTTTTTTGGGCATCCAATTTGTGATTCTTATTTTGGCAGTCCTGATCTGATTGCCATAATCTACATTTGAAAAGAGAACACTTCGTTCGCCTGAACGAAGTGTTCTCTTTAAGCATAGTGTTGTTGTGACTTAAGCTTCGGTTGCGATGTGCGGGCGGATCTCACGCACCTGAATCTGGTATTCGGTTTGCCCACGGTAAACATTTTCATCAAGGGTGAACAAGATATCGACATGGGTGGGCAGTTCGTCTTTGAGATGGCCCAGGCGGAAGGCGATGGCGGTATCGCTGCTGAAGCCATCCGACAGCGTCACACGCAGGTGGGTCTTGTCGCGCCCGACCTGGAAAGCATTCACCACGCGCAGGTTGTGTGAGGCGAACAACACTGGCGGGTTGTCTGTGCCAGTCGGTTCCAGCAATTGCGCCAGCATGTAGATATATTTCTTGTTGCGATAGAGATAGGAGAAATTGAAGGCAGCGTCTACCGGCACTTCGGCGATCAGTTCTTTGCCCGCCAGTTCCTGCTCTGCCAGTACGGTCAGGCGCTCTTGCAGCAGCGGCAGTTTGTCATTGGAAATGGTGAAACCAGCCGCGGCAGCATGCCCGCCATAGCGTTCACCCAGCGATTCGTCGAACAGGTCGGCGCAGGCATCCAGCGCGCGGGTGATGTGAAATTCAGGGATGCTGCGGCAGGAAGCGCGTGTCAGGTGTTCACCGACAGCGCCCGCTACGGCAGGGCGGTAATAGCGTTCGGTCAGGCGCGATGCCGCCAATCCGACCACGCCCATATGAAATTCAGGCGACACCGTGAAGATCAGCCAGCGATTATTGTCGGCGGTTTCATCGTCGATCTGGATGTCTTCCTCTGCCAGTTCCTGGATAGCGGCGGTTTTTTCCTGGCGGCGGTTGTTGATGTCATCCAGTTGCTGCGCGAACAGGGAGGCGCTGTGGGGGTCTTTGGCGAGCAGCAGGTCGATGGCGTTGCGCGCAGAGGTGATGCGTCCGGCGGCATTGATGCGCGGGCCGACGCCGAAGGCGATATGCGAGGCTTTCAGGCGTGTGGGATCTTGCCCCGCTGCGCGGATGAGGGCGGACAGCCCCACCCGCTTTTCTTGGTGAATTTCCTCCATGCCGGCTTTGATCAGGGCGCGGTTCTCGCCGGTCAGCGGAACAATATCCGCCACAGTGGCGACAGCCACCAGGTCGAGCCAGTCCCGCGCCTGCAAGCCGTTCACGGGATAGCGTGACAGGTAGGCTTCGACCAGTTTGTAGGCAATGGCAGCCCCGCACAACACTTTTTCGGGGTAGGTATCGTCTTCCTGGCGGTGGTCGAGGATGGCAACGGCAGGCGGCAGTTCTTCGCCCGGCAGGTGGTGATCGGTCAGGATCACGTCCATCCCCAGGTCTTGCGCCAGCCGGATCTCGTTTACGGAACGGATGCCGCAGTCCACGGTGATCAGCAGGCGCGTGCCGTCGTCGGCGATCTCACGCACAGCATCGTTGTTGAGGCCGTAGCCTTCATCGAAGCGGTCAGGGGTGTAAGATTTCACCTTGGCGCCGCACTGGCTGAGAAAATCGATCATCAGGGCGGTGGCACAAACCCCATCGGCGTCATAATCACCGTAGATGGTGATGGATTCTTCTTTGTCCAGCGCGCTGTGCAGTCGTTCAACCGCCGTGTGCATATCTTTGAGCAGGAAGGGGTCATACAGTGAACCATACGATTTGACATACACTTCTGCCATGTCGGCGTTCACCACACCGCGGTTGTAGAGCAGTTGCTGCATCAACAGGTGGTAGTCAGCCAGTTCTTTTTGCAGGTCTTCGGGGATGGGGGGAGCGATCACCCATCGTTTTGGTTGGATTGCTGTCATGATTGCCTTTCGTTGCTGTGTCAGCCGTTGAAATAGACGCGCGGGAGGCGGTCAGCCAGACCGCAGACGACCTCGTAATTGATCGTATGCCATTTTTGCGCCAGTTCATCAACTGTGATGATTGCGTCATTTTGTTCGCCGATCAGCACCACTTCGTCGCCAATGGCAGCATCGGGCACGCTGTCCAGCTGGATCATGCTGTGATCCATGCAGACTGAGCCGACCACCGGCACACGTTTGCCGTGAATCAGCACTTCGTTATTGGGCATGCGGCGATAGCCGTCACCGTAGCCGACCGGGATCACGCCGATACGCTCGTAGCCTTTGGTGTGGTATCGATGCCCGTAGGAGATGCCGTGACCGGGCGGGAAAATTTTTATGGAGATCAGGCTGGCTTTCCATGCGAGGGCGCGGCGGAAGTCAGGCGGGAGTGTCACCTCGCTGGAGGGGTTCAGCCCATAAATGGCATTGCCGGGCCGCAGGAAGTCATAGTGCACGGCGGGATGCGCCAGTGAAGCGGCGGAGTTAGAGGTGTGGATGTAGGGGGGGCGCATGCCGAGGGCTTCCACTTCGTTCACCAGTTTTTCAAAACGGGCATATTGCTGCCGGGTGGTGGTGGGGTCAGCCTCATCCGCACGCGCGAAGTGGGTGAAAATACCTTCCAATTCGATGGCGGGCAATTCAACCATCCAGCGGATGAAATCCAGATTGTTTTCAGGGAACAAACCCAGACGGCCCATGCCGGTGTCAAACTTGACATGCACCTTGACCTGAAAACCCGCTTTTTGGGCTTCAGCGGCGTAGGCGCGCGCGATGTCATGGTCATAGACGGTCAGGGAGATATTGTTGCTGGCGGCTTCGGCGATACGCGCCGGCTGGGTGTAACCCAGCACCAGAATGCGCGAAGTGATGCCTGATTTGCGCAGCAGCAGGGCTTCTTCGATGCGCGCCACGCCCATGCCAAAAGCGCCAGCCTGCTGGGCGGCCAGGGCGGTCTCGACCATGCCGTGACCGTAGCCGTTGGCTTTGACAATGGCCAGCACCGGCTTACCGGTGAGCTGTTGAAAAGCACGGATGTTGTTCTGGATGGCGCCCAGGTCGATCTCGAGCCAGTTGGAATGCCCGTTGGTATCCATGGCGACAAGTATAACGGCAGCGGGGCAGATGGTCAATTGAGAGCAGAGGCAAACTGTTTACTTTTATTAATCGTCATCGTCTTTAACATCAATAAATGTATAACCTCTTGGAAAAAATATTTCCAATAATTTCTTTGATAATCTTTTATATCCAGCTAACTGATAATGATCTAATAACCAATATGCATACTCAAGGCTAACTTTTTGAAAAGTTTTATTCGAGTTGATTTTATCTTTGTAAATCAAAAATGCCTTATCAGCACTCCGGTTCATTTTAATTTGCCAATCAGAATCACCCTTTACAGGACGGAAATTGTGAGCTGGAAAATAATTAAGAAGTATTTTTTTGGATAACCTGACAAAACCAGCTTTTCTGTAGTGACATTCATACCATTCTGCGTGTTCTCTCCAAGCTTTGCGTTCTTCTTGTGTTGACTTGGCAATTTTATTCATCAACTCCACAGCGGCATCAGCTGCCGCGTCATCCATTTTTTCAAACTGACTTTTTGCCATCATTCACCCCGAACTGGTTACTCTTTTACATGATTTTACAGTAATTATTTCACTACATACCTTTTTTGTATGTTCTTTTTGCATAGTTGTCACAACCTTTAGCTAAATTCTGCGTATACACTTATAGAATCATTCAAAGGAGAGACGGATGAAAACGAAAACGATGGTTTCTACAGTCTGCTGGCTTTGCTGTCGTTTGGCAGCCTGTGGTCGCTGTTATACTGGAATTTGTTGCTGTAAGCATCTCATTGAGAGAAAAGCCCCGCCAACCTGCCATTTAGTGGCTGGCGGGGTGTTCTTTTCCCTTCCTGCTTTTCTGAAAGCTTGAATTCCTGTCAGGCATTGACTATAATGCTATCAGTATGAACGCCCTCCTGCGACAATCTCATCGGGATCATGTACAGGCCACCGCACGGCTGCTGCTGGCTTTGTGGGTCGTGCTGTTGGTCGGCTACCTGCTGATCTCCTTGTTGAGTGCCAGCTGTTTGCGTATTGAGTGTGTGTGCACGCGTGAATTCATCGATGGCATGCGCCAGTCCGCGCTGCGGGCGATCACCTTTTTCCTGAATAGTTTTTTGTTTGTGTTTGTGTTATTTGAGATCTTTCGTCCGGTCGGCCTGCTGCAGCCATTGATCAGCAAAGTGTGCTGTCCGCTGTGGCACCTGATGGACGTAACTGCCCCGCCGCCCAAATTGTCTTTCTGATCAAGCCGCGTCGCGCGGCGTTTTGGCATGCCTGTGCATTAACCATGGGCTGAATGTATCTGGACAGACAAATGAAGGAGCTATCTCCATGCATATACAACGAATTATCAAACGAATCTTGCTGTTGAGCCTGCTGGTGGTGGCGGTGGCTTTGGTGCTCACACCGCTGCCGGTGCGTGCCGAAGCCGAAGAACCGGAGATTATCATCTATTTCTTCTGGGGCGAAGGCTGCCCGTTTTGTGAGCGAGAACATCTATTTTTTGATTATGACCTGCTGCCGCGTTATGATAACGTGGTTGTGTTGGATTTCGAGACCTATAACAGCCGCGCCAACGCCAATTTATACATTCAAATGGCAGAAACTTATGGCTTTACGCCGCAGGGGGTGCCGGCTACTTTTGTAGGCGACCGTCATTTTGTTGGCTTCAGCCAGGAAATCGGCGTGCAGATTGAAAATACCATCAAAACCTACATAGAGGCGGGGGTCTATCCTGACCCCGGTCTGCGGCTGCCCGAGGCAGACCGTCCCGCGCTGCCCACCAAAGAAGCGCCACCCGCGGAAGAGGAAGAAGCCATTCCTACCCAGCAGGTGGTGTTTGACGAGGATAACCCCACGTTGGAGATCCCGTTGATCGGCACCGTTGATATGTCGAACTGGTCGCTGTTCGCCAGCACGGTGGTGATTGCGGTCGTAGACGGTTTCAATCCCTGCTCGCTGTGGGTGCTGACGATGTTGATCGCGCTTTCGCTGCGCACCGGTTCGCGCAAGAAGGTGTTCATTATCGGTTTCGTATTCCTGACAGTGACGGCTGCCGTGTACGCAGTCTTCATTGCCGGTTTGTTCAGTGTGATGAGCATTATCCAGTATGTCGAATGGATTCAGGTAGTGGTGGCGCTGGTGGCGGGTGCTTTTGCGCTCATCAACATTAAGGACTACTTCTGGTACAAAGAGGGTGTATCCATGACCATTGCGGATGACAAGAAGCCGGGCATTTACAAGAAGATGCGCAAGGTAGTGTCGTCCTCTGACAACTTCTGGGCGATGATCGGCGCAACGGTGGTGCTGGCACTGGGGGTCAGTCTGGTGGAATTTACCTGTACAGCGGGTTTGCCGGTGCTTTGGACCGGGATTTTAAACGCGCAAGGGGTGGGGATTGGTACCTTCATCGCACTGCTGCTGGTCTATATGCTCATCTACCAGTTGGATGAGATGATCATCTTCGTCCCGGCGGTGCTTACCCTGCGCTCCAGTAAGTTCGAGGAAAAACAAGGACGGCTGCTGAAATTGATCGGCGGGGTGTTAATGCTCTCCCTGGCGATTGTCCTGCTGGTTGACCCGGGCTGGATGCACGAGCTGGTGAATGTGTTGATCCTGTTCGGCATCTCACTGGGGGCGACTGCTTTGATCTTGCTGCTGCACCGCGTGATCCTGCCCTTGTTCGGGGTGGAGATCGGCTCGGACGCGAAAAAGAAGAAAACCAGCCGACGGCGACGGTGATTGTAATTATCAGCATGTAAACAGGGGCTGTCCGATATCGGCAACCCCTGTTTGTTTGCACAACCGTATCACCTGTATAAAAATTTTATTAGAAATCGTTAACGGGGGTTGACGCGATTGGGCTTGGTGGTATCATAAGGATGGAATTAGCACTCGGTTAAAAAGAGTGCTAAAACACAAAAAAATTTATTTTCATTCATCTTGAGAATAATCAAATAAAAAATGGAGGAATCAATGGCATTAACACTAAAACCTTTAGGCAGCCGTATTGTGGTGGAGCCGATCGAACAGGAAGAAAAGACTGTGACCGGCATTTATCTGCCTGATACAGCCAAAGAAAAGCCCATGAAGGGCACTATCGTCGCTGTCGGTGAAGGCGAGCGCGATGAAGCTGGAAAACGCATCCCCATGGATGTAAAAGTGGGTGATGTGGTTTTGTTTAACAAATATTCTGGCACCGAAATCAAAATTGACGAAAAGAAAATCCTGGTGATGAAAGAGTCAGACGTTCTGGCGATCATCGAAGGCTAAGAGAATAGGAGAAAGTTAACTATGGCAGCAAAAGAACTGGTTTTTGGCGAAGACGCACGACGTGCTCTTAAGAAGGGTATCGATGTTGTGGCGAACGCCGTAGCAACCACCCTGGGCCCCAAGGGCCGCAATGTGGCAATTGACCGCAAATTCGGTTCGCCCACCATCACCCACGACGGTGTTTCTGTGGCAAAAGAAATTGAACTGGAAGATCCGTTTGAGAATATGGGCGCGCAGCTGCTCAAAGAAGCCGCGACCAAGACCAATGACATCGCCGGCGACGGCACCACCACCTCAACCGTGTTGGCGCACGCCATCGTGACCGAAGGCCTGAAGAGCCTCGCCGCAGGTTCCAACCCCATGATGCTCAAACGCGGTATTGAAGAAGCCGCCCGCATCGTTGCGGCAGAGATCTCCAAGCAGGCAATCGATATCAACAGCAAAGAAGAAATTGCCTCCGTGGCAACCATTTCTGCGCAGGATGAGCAGATCGGTAATTTGATCGCCGATGTGATGGACAAAGTCGGCAAAGACGGCGTCATCACCGTGGAAGAATCAAAAGGCCTGGAATTTGAGCAGGAATATGTAGAAGGTATGCAGTTCGACCGCGGCTATATCAGCCCCTACTTCGTCACCGACGCAGAGCAGATGGAAGCCTCACTGGAAGAACCCTATATCTTGATTCATGACAAAAAGGTCTCTGCGGCGCAGGACATTGTGCCCGTGCTGGAGAAATTGGTGCAGATCGGCAAACGCGACCTGGTCATCATCGCTGAAGATGTCGATGGCGAAGCCCTGGCAACCCTTGTCTTGAACAAACTGCGCGGCATGATCAACGTGCTGGCGATCAAAGCCCCCGGCTTTGGCGACCGCCGCAAAGCCATGATGCAGGATATTGCCATTCTGACTGGCGCTACCGTGATCTCTGAAGAGACCGGCCGCAAACTGGATAGCACCACCGTGGAAGACCTCGGGCGTGCTGAGAAGGTTGTGTCAGACAAAGACAACACCACCCTGGTGGGCGGCAAAGGCGACGAACGCCAGATTGCTGGACGCATCGAGCAGATCAAAGTTGAAATTGACAAAACCACCAGTGATTATGACCGCGAAAAACTGCAGGAACGCCTGGCGAAACTGTCCGGTGGCGTGGCCATCATCCGTGTGGGTGCTGCAACCGAAACCGAACTGAAAGAAAAGAAACACCGTGTGGAAGACGCTCTGTCTGCTACCCGCGCGGCTGTCGAAGAAGGTATCGTTCCTGGCGGTGGTGTGGCGCTGATCAATGCTGCGCCCGCGCTGGACGGCGTGAAAATGGACAGTGAAGACGCTCAGATCGGTGTTCGCATCGTGTTGAAGGCGCTGGAAGTGCCCATGCGACGCATCGTGGAAAATGCCGGCAAAGACGGCTCAGTGGTTGTTGACTTTGTGCGCAATTCCACCGCAAAGAACATCGGTTACGATGTGCTCAAGGACGAATATGTCGATATGGTGGCTGGCGGCGTCATTGACCCCGCCAAAGTGACCAAAGGTGCGCTGGAAAATGCTGCTTCAATCGCAGCCATGATCCTGACCACCGAAGCCTTGATCACCGAAATCCCCGACAAAGAACCCCCGATGCCCGCTGGCGGCGGCATGGGCGGCGGTATGGGCGGCATGTACTAAGCGCTCTGCCAACATTGAGAATTCAAACGAGGTCAACGCAAGTTGGCCTCGTTGCTTTTATGGGTTTTCTGTACTATTTCTTCTGTGGTTGGAAGCGCACAAGGATCGAGGGATATTGTTTTTCCAGGTAGAAAAACAGCGCGCGCAGGAACAGCAGTGTGCCAATCATTTCGAGTGATTCTTCCAGGGTGGTCAGCACTTGATACACGAAGGTGTCCATGCCATGCAGGGCGGCATACGCTCCAGAGGCCATTTCCATGCCGATCAATCCGCTGAGAAACACGGCGGCAGCCAGCAGGAATTGGCGGCGGTGGTGCAGCGGTAAATGTTCAACGAATTTCAAGTAGAACAATCCAAGGAACGTTACCAGTATGATCCCGGCGACCACCCAGCCAAAATAGAACACGGGTATCTGCCTAGGCTGTATGCCTACCAGTTGCAGCAGTCGTTCACCGGGCACGCGCAGGTTTTCATGGATTTTCATCATCTCATCAAACGCCATAAGCAGGAAACCGCCTGCCAGCACCCACCAGTGGAAGACATATCTTTTTGTCTGCATTGCTATCAAGGTCAGCAGCAGCACAGACAGCAATAACAAAAAGCCTGAAAAAGCGCTGGGGATATTCTGTTCTGTGTCGAGGTTAAAAAGCGGGATAGTACCGAATAAACCCTGGTGGGTGGTGAAATAAACCAGGATCTGGCTGACCAGGCTGATGGCAATCAATAGGCCTGTAATGATGACCAGAACTCGTAAAAATTTACGGTAATCAACCTGAATGGGTTTTGACATGGTTACTCACCCTGGATTTTGAATGGTATAGCACTGATTCTACCAGCAATCAGCTTTCTGACAATTGCACTGGCGGCTGTAATCATGGCTGCCAGCGCAGGGCTTCAATGAAGCGTTCCCCATTTCCGTCAGGCTGGTCATTCAGGTAGTAGGCTGCTACCACTGTGCCGTCATCCAACGCCACCGCGCGGGTATAGC
>Ga0334890_1005484_pt1 | contig 10679 bp, 11 predicted proteins | sample GraSluR1_MG_3_FD_207220 | JGI IMG/M metagenome (GOLD analysis project Ga0334890, IMG submission 207220) | Sludge microbial communities from methane-producing bioreactor in Wageningen University, Netherlands - Granular Sludge_31_08-R1 | ecosystem: Engineered > Bioreactor > Anaerobic >... | reverse complement strand
TTGATACCCAAAAAAATATCAGCCGCGCCCAATACCTCGGCCCAAGACAGCGCATGGGCCAGAAAAATGATATTGCGGCCCGGCACATAGGTCGACGGAATATCGTTTTTATTCCCCTGCCCTACCCTATCCCTGGGTACAGCGCTGCTCCCGGTCAATGCAGAACCGCCAATGGCGTCAAGTTCCACCCGCAAAACTAAATGCCCTGCTGCCTGGAAGTGACGGGCAATCTTTCCTGCCCGCTCCAGTTCCACCTCCTGGCGCTGACCATAGTGAAAACTGAGGCAATAACAGGAAAAGCCCTGTGCCCTGGCAATGGCCAGCACAGTGGTGGAGTCCAGGCCACCGCTTAAAAGAACTACAGCTTTGGCTGTTGTTTGGCGCATTGTGTTCTGCTCGTTGTGCTCCATGATCAATCCACCCTGTCAGGTGCAACCAGATAAAAGGGAATCTGCCGGGTTATACGCAGGGCCTGCGGCTGCACTTCGGTCTGCCAGGCCAAAAAACGTACGCCCCGTTCTGCAGCTTCTTCAACAGCCATCGCATAGGCCGGATCGATATGGACAGCTGCCGAACAGCACGTGGCATCGGCACGCTGAACGCAGAAAAGAACAGCTGCCTGCATACCGGCTGCAGCCAGATCAGCCAGCTCCCGCATATGCCTGGCACCCCGGGTAGTGACCGCATCTGGAAAAAAACCCACACCATCCTGCGCCAAAGAACAATGCTTCACCTCCAGATACACTGGCCCGGAGACAGTGTCCAAAAGAAAATCAAGCCTGCTGCCGCCGGTAACCGTCACCTCCCGTCGTATGGTGTTGATGGTGCCAAAGGCGTCAATCTCGCCTTGTTCCAACCCTTCCTGCACCAGCCGGTTCGTGCGGCCGGTATGCACGCCTATCCAGAAACTCTTGTGCCAAACCATCTCAAGGCTCCAGGGATATTTCCTGCCGGGATTTGCCGACCTGGAAATCAGTACCCGGCTACCTGGATCCGAACACCCCAGCATGGAGCCGGAGTTGGGGCAGTGCACGGTTATTTCTTGACCGTCATCCAAAAGGATATCGGCAAGAAAGCGTTTATAACGCCGCAGCAGCACACCCTGCTGCTGCTCTTCAGGCAACAGCACAAGCACCTCGCAGCACAGGTAGAGCGCGTCCCTGCGTAAGTGTAGTGGTTTTTTTGGTACGCATCAGGTACAATATAGGGGAAAAAGATTGAGTGTAAGTTGAGATAAAAATCGATTTTCTGCAGTTTGATCTCTGTTCCGTAATACAATATTCGACAGATTTAACATACGCCGAAACGGCATGGTCCATATAAACATAGCCAAGCGCTAAGGAGAATTCCAGCATGAAACTCGGATTAAATGGTCTTGGAAGAATTGGCAAACTTTCGCTGTGGAATCATGTCACCAAAAAATATTTTTCCGAGCTGGTCGTCAATCTCGGTCGCGAGGTCGGTGGCGGCCTGGAAGACATTGCTGCAGCCATTGATCGCGACTCCACCTATGGTCGGCTCAGCACCTATGTCAATGGTTTCAAGGGTGGCCGGGTGATTGAGGAACTCAACGAAACTGCCGGCACCATGCGCATCAATGGCATTCCAACCACTTTCCTCCGCACAGCACGCAACCCCAAAGACATTGACTGGCAAGGCAACCAGGTGCGACTGGTGGTCGACACCACAGGTCAGTTCAAGGATCCCACTGCCGATGCCGATGAAGGCAGGGGTTCGGTGCGTGGCCACTTGCAGGCCGGAGCCGAGAAGGTCATCGTGTCTGCACCGTTTAAGATCAAGGCAAAAGGCCTGGACATGCCCGAAGATGCCATCACCGCGGTCATGGGCATCAATGATGACGATTACGACCCTTCCCGTCACAGCATTATCTCGGCCGCCTCTTGTACCACCACCTGCCTCTCGTACATGATCAAACCGCTCATCGATCATTTTGGTGCAGACAGGCTGCTTTCGGCCTCCATGGTCACCGTACATGCTGCTACTGGTTCACAGGAGGTATTGGACCGCCTACCAGCTGCTGGCGCTACGGATCTGCGCAAAAACAGATCGATCCTCAACAATATCATCCTCACCACCACAGGTGCAGCCAAGGCCTTGAGCCTGGTCATTCCGGAGATGCAATCCATCGGATTCATCGCAGAATCCGTGCGCATCCCCACCTCGACCGGCTCTTTGATCGTGCTGGTGCTCAACCTGCAAGACGAACTGGACAACCCCATCAAACGTGACCTGCTCAACGCGATTTACGAGGAATACGCCAAAACCAGCCCGTACCTCATCTACTCGGCTGAACAGAATGTTTCCTCGGATATTGTGGGCATGCCCAAGGCAGCTGTGGTGATCGAATCCTCTGAAATCCATACCCGCACAGCCACCATTCATGTCAACCTCAATCAGCTGAAAAACGTGAAGGTAGAGGCCGCAGGCTCGACCGTGCTCGACGTTCCCTTTACCCAGGCCGCCATCTACGGCTGGTATGACAATGAATTCGGCAGCTACACCTATATGCTTGGCGAACTGACCAAAACAATCGCTGAGCGGATGGTGTGATCCTGCGCAGATTGCACCCTGCTGACGCCTCTTCTGTGCTGGCTATAGAAGAGGCGGGCATGGGAGCACCCTGGAACATCGCGCAGATTACAAGCGAGCTGCAGGTTGAAGGTGGCATTGGTTTTGCCACAGAAATTCAAGATGCACTGTGTGCCTTTGCCCTGTTTCGATCCTACCCGCCAGAATGCGAATTGCTGCGCCTAGTGGTGCATCCCGAGTTACGGCGCAAGGGGTTGGCAGCGACCCTCCTACACCACGGCTTAGCACAGTGTGCGCACCAAGGCTGTCACACCTGCTTTCTTGAAGTCCGCGCCTCTAACCTGGCAGCGTTGAACCTGTACGCTGCCCTTGGTTTTCGTGAAAACGGCCGACGCAAATGCTACTACACCAATCCCGATGAAGACGCCCTGCTCTTGCACCGGGAAATCATTTGAAAGAATGGAGTATTGTATGAAAACTCTGCGCGATCTGGATGTACAAGACAAAAAAGTGCTTGTCCGGGTTGATTTCAACGTGCCCATGGACGACAAGGGCGAGGTGAGCGACGATCTGCGCATCCGAATGGTTCTGCCCACCCTGGACTATCTTCTTGAGCAAAAGGCCAAAGTCATCCTCTGCACCCACATGGGCCGGCCCAAGGGTCAGCGAGTGGAACAGTACTCCCTTGCGCCGGTGGCAGCCCACCTGGCAAAGTTGCTTGGCAAATCCGTACCTCTTGCCCCGGATTGTATTGGTCCTGAGGTGGAAAAAATGGTGGCAAACGTGGCAAGCGGCGGCTTGCTCATGCTGGAAAACCTGCGTTTTCATCCGGAAGAAGAGAAGAATGACCCTGGTTTTTCTGAAAAACTCGCGGCCTTGGCCGAAATATATGTCAACGACGCCTTTGCCGTATCGCACCGTGCCCATGCCTCGGTGGTCGGCGTAACCACCCATTTTGCCAACAAGGCCCCTGGCTTTCTGTTGCAAAAGGAAATCGATTACTTTCACCGCGCCTTTGATGAGCCACAGCGTCCGCTTGTTGCCCTGGTGGGTGGGGCCAAGGTGTCTGGCAAACTCGAAGCTCTGGAAAACATGCTGGACAAAGTCGACAGGCTTATCTTGGGCGGTGCCATGGCCAACACCTTTTTAAAGAGTCAAGGCCATGATGTGGGCGCCTCCAAAGTGGAAGACGAACTGCTCGACACTGCCCGCACGCTGCTGCACAAGGCTGCGGAAAAAAAGGTAAAGGTTTATTTACCAGTGGATGTCGTTGCTGCGGATCGTTTTGCCCCGGATGCAGTGCACAAGGCAGTGACCATTCAGGATATTCCGGCGGGCTGGATGGCTCTGGACATTGGCCCGGCTTCGGTGCTCTGTTTCAAGGAAGTTCTGGCCGATGCGAAAACCATTGTCTGGAACGGCCCTATGGGTGCTTTTGAAATGGACGCCTTTGCCCGCGGCACCATGGCCATGGCCCATGAAGTGGCAGCTGCGCACGCGCTCAGTGTAACCGGCGGTGGAGATTCCAACGCCGCCATCGAGCAATCGGGCGAGGCAGACAACATCTCCTACATGTCCACTGGCGGTGGCGCCTTTCTCATGCTGATGGAGGGTAAAGAGTTGCCCGGTATCAAGGCATTGCAGTAAACTGTTCCCCAGCCACACAACTACGAGGAGTCAAGCCATGAGCAGACGAGCCCTTCTTGCCGGAAACTGGAAAATGCACTTAACTATTGCCCAGGCCGTTGAACTGGCCCAGGCCGTGGCCGCAGCCTGCGCCGATTGCAGGGATCGTGACGTTATGCTGGCTCCGCCCTTCACAGCCTTAGCTGGTGTTGCCCAAGCCCTGCAGGGCAGCAATATTTTCTTGGGTGCGCAAAATGTCGCCTGGGAAGCACAGGGCGCGTTCACCGGTGAAATTGCGCCGCCCATGCTTATTGATATTGGTGTGCGCATGGTCATCATCGGGCATTCCGAACGGCGACAGATCTTTTTGGAAGACAACGCCATGATTAACCGTCGCCTGCGCGCTGCACTTGAATTTGGCTTGATTCCGGTGCTCTGTATTGGCGAAACCCTGGAAGAACGCGAAAGCGGCGCCACCTTTGCTGTGCTGGAGAAGCAGCTGCGCGGTGCCTTACACGATGTACCACCAGGCCAGGCAGAGCAGATTGTGCTTGCCTACGAACCGGTTTGGGCCATTGGTACAGGCAAAACCGCCTCGACCGAACAAGCCCAGGAAGCGCATCATTTTCTCCGAAACCTGCTGGCAGACATATACAATAAAAAGCTTGCCGAAACAATCCGCGTCTTGTATGGTGGTTCGGTTAAGCCTGACAATATCGACGCTTTGATGGCGCAGGCAGATATTGATGGCGCCCTGGTTGGCGGGGCTGCCCTGCAAGTAGAATCATTCAAGCGGATTATTCGCTTTCAATGACCACGATACTTATTGTTCTGCACGTACTCGTTTGTTTCTTCCTAATCGGCATTGTTTTGCTGCAACAGGGTAAAGGAGCGGATATAGGCGCAACTTTTGGCGGTTCCAACCAATCCCTGTTTGGCACAGAAGGGCCATTGCCGCTTCTGAACAAAATAACAACGCTGGCAGCAATCATTTTCATGGCCACTTCGGTGAGCTTGGCCTATATTTCCGCCAACAAAAGTAGTGGTTCGGTGATGAGTAAGCTACCCGCGCAGGAACAACAAATCCCCGCAGCCCAAGCTCCTGTTGTTCCTGAGGCTACACAACCTGTTGTGCCGGTGGCTCCTCCTGCTGAAGCGGTACCGCCAGACGCGCCGCAACAACAGGAGCAAAGCAAGGAGTGATAAATAATACAAGTTACAAGTTTTACGTGATAGTGCCGAAGTGGTGGAACTGGTAGACACGCTATCTTGAGGGGGTAGTGGCCCACGGTCGTGCGAGTTCGAGTCTCGCCTTCGGCACCAAAAATTAGGGTTTCTGTGAGTAATTCAATACTTGCAGAAACCCTTTTTTATTTGGCCAGTAGGTGATACACAATGGTGAGACACAAACACCATGAAGATTGGCCAAAAGATTCCATCCTACCTGGTAAGATCAAGACACGGAATTTATTATTTTCGTGTCCGCATCCCCCTTTCCATTCAAGAAAGATACAAAACCAAAAAAAACGAAATAAGAAGATCCTTACAAACTAGGAATTTTAATTTAGCTACGAAACTTGCAAAAAGGATGTGGGTTAAAATGGAAGATTCTGACTTTTTGTTGAAGAAGATGGATGAAGAAATAGAAGATTTTGAAGAAAGAAAGCAGAAGGGGAGAAATTTATTAAGGAATTATTTTATTGCTATTATTCAATCTGGAAAAACTGAAATATCGGAAGATAATTTCGTTAATTTATATTTTAAGGATGGGATATCACCAGAAGATGAATTCTTTTTAAATTTGGATGGAGATCAAGGCATATTTTTTATGGAGGCTTATGATGAATGGTTAAAGATTGATGAAGAAAAAAGATTGAAAATTTTTAGGAAATTAAAAGATGATTTGGAATCAAATAAAGAAATTTTAGATAATAATCCAATTGATCAACTGCAAAAAAATGTGATCAATCAGATTAAAGATATCAAAGATCATTCAATTGATCCAAATAGTAATAAAATGTTAATAGATGTAGTCAACGAATTCATAAATCATACTATTAACATTAAGAGCAGAGGCAAATCAAAACCTTTATCTAATAGCACTATTAATTCTTATAAAAGCATATTGTTCGAATTCGTTACTATAGTTAATGGAGATAACATATTAATTCAAGATCTTAGCAGTGAATTAATTAATAGATATGACGAATATATTTGGAAAGTCCCTTTAAATTTCATGAAAAAGAAAATATACCAAGGAAAAGATATTAAAGAAATAATTAGAATGAGTGAAAAAGAAAACCTAAAGACTAAATCGAACGAAACAATTAAAAACCATACAATGAGGGTGAAAGAATTTTTAGGTTGGGCCTCAAAAAAAGGTTACATTAATAAAAATTTATCTGATAATATAAATAAAGTTAATTCGACATATGTTAAAGATAATCAGAAGGTTCTTATATTCACCCCAGACGAATTAAAAAAATTATTTAATAATCCAATTATTGAAAACAAATTATTTGATTATCCATGTGAATATTGGATGCCTTTAATTGCTTTACTTTCTGGAATGAGAGGAAATGAGATTGCACAATTATATACAGACGACATAGTTAAAGATAGTGAAACAGAAATTTATTATTTTTCTATTAGATACAATCCAAGTAAAAAACAAACAACAAAAAATATAAACGCAAATCGAGATGTTCCATTACATAATCTGCTAATAAAATTGGGCTTATTAAATTATATTAATGGGCTAAAGAATGAGAATAAAATGTTATTTCCAGAACTAATGAGTGAAGATGGAAATTATTATAAAAAATTTGGCAACAGGTTTAATAGAAAAGATAAATATGGATGGAAATGGAAACTCGGTGTCACAAGAGACGGTGTTAAATTTCATTCTTTCAGACATAATGTTATTAGTCAGCTTAGTAAAAACGATAAAGTCAACGACCGAATTGTGTGCGAGTTAGTTGGCCATGAGTGTAAAAACATACCTTATGTTGCAAACTATGTAAAAGATTATGGACTTCGAGAAAAAAAACAGGCAATTGATATGATCAGATATGATTCAATCGATTTTGATAAAATAAATATTTATAATAAATAGTCTATTCACCTTAAAATGCAAACTCACTTTCCTATAAAATTATCAAATAATACCTTAAAATATTTAACCAAATATTTATCCTCATTTAATATAGGCAAACACAAAAATCACAATGTATAAATATATAGTAATTGGAGAAAGAAAACTCATATTACCTTTGGTTACTGAACATATTTCTTCATACATATATATCAGAGTATAGAAAAAATTTTCTATACTGCTGTCCAAATTATATACAGATATACAAACAATTAATTAAATTATAACAAATATTAATAACTTATTTTGAATAGAAAAAATTTTACAATTACAAAAGAAGATATAATTGCAAATGAATCTAATTGGCTAGAGGGATTGAGATATAAATTTGAATATTTTGCTCTTACTGTAGTATTTAAGGATAAGGTAAATAATAATGAAATTAGATGGACAGACGAATACAATAAAAGAATTATCGGGAAAATTGCGAAATTAATTTATCCTTCAAAAAGAACTAATGATTTTTCGAAATCCCTCAGCCCTCATAGTTATTATGAAAAAGATATAAGATCAAAATTTAAAAATTTTACTGATCAATCTCCTCACCATATACATGCCTTGCTGCAAATAGAAAAACGTAGATCCTTTAAAATATGGGATTATCATAAAAATGAAATATCGGAACGTTTAAAAAAAGATTTATTATCTGTTGACACTGTGCAATCAATTGAGATGAAAATTATTAGCGCTGGGATGATTGAAGGTTGGCTGAAATATATCCAAAAAGGAAAAATATTTTAAATATATATACAAATGATTCTTTGTGAATTTTCCTGTCATTTGCATTATTTTTTTAATCATTATTAAATTTTCTCGCAATTTTCCGGAAAGACTTCACCTATGTCTCCTCAAAAACAGTTCATCTCTCTAATAACTCTCCTCGTTATGACTAGATCTTAAGGTACACCTTTTGAGCTAGACTAAAATTTTCGCTCAACCATGGCTCAAAATTGTTGTTTTTTTGCGATCTACCCTGTACATTACGAGCCATACATTTTGATCCATCTCGGGAGGGCAATATGTCGTCAATAATCGCATATCTTAGAGTATCAACTGACGATCAAACTACCGCCAACCAAAGAAGGCAAATAGAGGCTCGTTATCGGGTCTCTAAATGGTTTATTGAAGAGAATGTATCAGGGAGTATACCTGCTGCCAAAAGACCCGCTATGGCCTCGTTAATGGCTTATGTGCGGGAGGGAGATGTCGTAGTGGTAACTGCAATTGATCGCTTGGGTAGGAATACAATTGACGTTCTAGCTTCAGTAGAATTCTTAAAAGACAAGGGGGTTTCGATCGTCTCCATGCGTGAAGGGTTTGATTTAGCATCTCCAAGTGGCAAGCTCATGCTAACTATGTTGGCTGCGGTGGCTGAACTAGAAAGAGAGAATATCAAATCACGTCAGATGGCAGGCATTGAGCGTTGTCGGGCGGAGGGTAAACGCCTTGGGAGAGCAAAAACGATCGATGATTCATTGGTGGCCAAATGGCGATACAATAATGAGGCAAGTATCAAACAAACCGCCATCCATTTTGGCATTTCTACAGCAAGTGTAAAACGAGCCTGTGCCCTTTGTAGTAAATAGCTCGAGTTGTTAATACTGCTTTCGTTACTACCAGTTTTCTTTATGTAGATATTTTTTAACATTTTTTTAAACATACTTACGGCACTCATAATCATTTCTTCAGTTTCCAATTCTTCGAGAAAAAATTCCTTTTTTACACAGAAAACACCCTGATAATTATCATACTCAATATATTCATCGTCAGGATATTCTAATTTCTCCCAAAAATTTATATAAGATTCCCCTTCAAGATCATTATTAAAATAAAATAATGATACGATAAGTACTGATCGTGATAATTCGGATCCTGCATTGTCAAAATTTTTAGGGTTTGGTTCCCCATTTTCTATCTCAAATGCAGTGTCTGTCATTAGTTGGAAGGAAAGAATCCAGCTTTTTGCCGAGATATCATTAACCTTTTTTGATTTTTTTCCTGAAACATTATCATTAATTTTATTATCAAATAAGTACAATATACTAGCATGATAAAATGGGAGGAGATCCCATGTCCATTTCTTTGTTAAATCAGTAGTTCTTATAGGTGGGGTTCCATATTCATTCGGGGTCCAGTAATAAAATACACTCGAAAACTCTTCAGAAAATCTATCTATCGTAGAAATTATGCTTTTTTGATACAGATAAACTAGACGATATGCCTTTCTAACATCGATTAGTGCTTCTTTTATTTTTTTGGTCATTATGATATCCTGTTGTTATTTCATCTTAAAAGAATATTCATCGTCAAAATTTAAATCTTTACAATATTTATTCACTTCTGACAGGAAATGCAATTCTCTTATCCCATGCAATCGAAGTCCCTCTATTATATCATCTATAATTCTTAAATAATTTGTGTTATCGAATACATGCGACAAAGAATCTTTATTTTTCTTGAAGTCAATTAAAGAATTTTTCATCCTAATCAAACATTGTAAAATATTTTTCCATGATGACACAGCAAATCCTATATTTTCTTGTGGATAAGAGCGACTAATATCCAACTTGATTTTGTCAAAAACAGATTGCCACTGCTCTCCAGTATGAGCCGACCCTATTCCACCTAAAGCCCAAAATAAAATAGGATTAGACTCATCAACCTCATTATTTTCTTTATTTTTGAGGTAAAACAATAATTGATCTGACCATTGATTATAATTTTGTAGAAAATCATCATTTCTTTTTGCTTCTATAAGAATATCAACATTTTCAAATTTTAATAATACATCAGGTTGACGACGTAAAACCATATTAGTTGATTCTTCATCAATTAATAAATTAGGCCAAAATTCGTAGTATTCAAGATTACCAGCATAAAAAATTTGATGATTTTTATAAATTGAAGAAGAATTTATTATTTTCAAAAAAAAATCTGCAGGGAAATAAATCATTCTCCCTATAACCGATGCTGTAAGAAAATCCTCATACGAGCTATATGCCTGCCTCCATGGTACTTCTTCCTGTATATTATTAAAAAGTCCTCGAATCTTTCCTTTCAAAATTGCATGAAGCATAAGCTATACCTCTGATATTCTACAAATGCATGAATCATGAATACGGTTCGTAATTCTTAGCTAACACGCAAACAAACATATATTCATCAAATATCTTTACCATTTACCTGCGGATATCCGAGGCTTCCATGCCACCAAACCTGGCTTTCCAGTGGTAGTAAGTGACCTGGCTTATCAGCCTGTTGAAAAACTCACCAGTCAGGGCATAATAGGAAAGCTGAATAGCAGGTTGATATTTTTACGGAGATTGTCATGAGTCTTGGCCGGCGCAAG
>Ga0334890_1005480_pt1 | contig 10691 bp, 7 predicted proteins | sample GraSluR1_MG_3_FD_207220 | JGI IMG/M metagenome (GOLD analysis project Ga0334890, IMG submission 207220) | Sludge microbial communities from methane-producing bioreactor in Wageningen University, Netherlands - Granular Sludge_31_08-R1 | ecosystem: Engineered > Bioreactor > Anaerobic > Unclassified... | reverse complement strand
CGTTATAACACCGCACTGAAGGTTTCACCGGTACGCGCCGTGGAATGTCCAATGAACACGATGGAGGAGGTTGGGGCCTGCGTCACGGAGCATCTCGGAGATGACGAGGTCTGTTTGATCGCATTGGTGTGGCTGGAGGAACAGCCGGAATTGCAGGGCCTGCCCCTGCTCGATCAGCGCGTGGTGGTCGTTAACATGCGGAGCTTCAAAACGGAAGATGTGAGCGACGAAGATTTTGGCCGTCGCGCCGAAAGACAGGTTATGCAGAATCTCGGCCTGTTACTGGGTTTGGAGCCATGTCCGAATCCGCAGTGTGTGCTCTGGTCCTATTCAACAATGGATGAGCTCGATGCAAAAGGTCGCAACTTCTGTCCGCCATGCCTGGAGCGTTTGCAGAAGAAAGCGCTGGAGAAGGGGATGACGCTGAATCCCGACAGCCCGTTCAATTTCCAATGACGGTAATCGCGCGCCACGCTGCGCAGGAGATCCCATGCTTGATATCAAAGTAATCCGCGAGAGGGAGGAAGACGTGCGCCGCGCCTTGAAAGCGCGGGGGTCATCCGTGGATCTCGATGCGATCATCGAAATGGACCGTCACCGGCGCGCGCATCTTGGCGAGGTGGAAACGCTTAAGAACCGCCGTAATGTCGTGTCGAAGGAAGTCGGCATCCTCAAGCGATCCGGGCAGGATACCGCTGCATTGCAGGCTGAAATGCGAGAGGCGGGCGATCGAATCGCCGCGCTCGATCAGCAGGTCCGCGAAGTGGAAACGGCATTGAACGAAGCGCTGCTGCAGGTTCCGAATCTACCGCATGCAAGCGTGCCGGTGGGCGCGGATGCCGCAGGCAACCAGGTGGTTCGCCGGCATGGCGAGCCGCGAAAGTTCGATTTCGAGCCGCAGCCTCACTGGCAGATCGGCAAACGCCTGAAACTTTTCGATTTCGAGCGGGCGGCGCGCATGACCGGGGCAGGGTTCCCTCTCTATTGGGCGAGGGGTGCGCGTTTGGAACGGGCGCTGATCCATTTCATGCTCGATCTGCATACGAAAGAGCACGGCTACACGGAAGTGGCACCGCCGTTTCTGTGCAATGCGGCTTCGATGACGGGCACCGGACAACTGCCGAAGCTGGCGGAAGACATGTACCAGGTGCCGCTCGACGGTCTGTACCTGATTCCCACGGCCGAGGTGCCGGTGACGAATATTTACCGCGAGGAGATCATTCAGGACCCACTGCCGATACGACTGACCGCCTACACGCCTTGTTTCCGTCGCGAGGCGGGCGCGGCCGGCAAGGAGACACGCGGTTTAATCCGCGTACACCAGTTCGACAAGGTGGAGATGGTGAAGTTCGTTGAGCCCGCCACTTCTTATGACGAGCTCGAATCTCTTGTGCAAGATGCGGAGGATGTGTTGCAGCGGCTTGGGCTGACCTATCGTGTGCTGGCTCTATGCACCGGCGACATGAGTTTCGCGGCGGCGAAGTGCTATGATATCGAACTCTGGGCACCGGGCCAGAATGCCTGGCTGGAGGTTTCCTCCTGCAGCAATTTTGAGGATTTCCAGGCCCGGCGGGCACAAATACGTTATCGGAATGAAGCCGGAAAAGTTTCATACGTTCACACCTTGAACGGTTCGGGCGTCGCGCTTGCGCGACTGATGGTGGCTGTGCTGGAAAATGGCCAGCAGGCCGACGGGTCCGTGTGCCTGCCCGAGGCCTTGTGGCCCTACATGGATGGAATGAAGCGTCTGGAATAAGTCGGGTCCGGGCGCGGAAGGGAGTGCCTATGCTGCGCGCCGTACAACAGACCCTGGAACAGCGGAAGCTCCTTCAGAAGGGAGCGCATGTGCTCATTGCCGTGTCGGGCGGAGCCGACTCCGTGGCGCTGACCTATGTCCTTCATTACCTCCGTTCGAAGCGGGGATTGTCCCTGACGCTTGCCCATCTCAATCATCGCATTCGCGGCACGGAAGCGGATGAGGATGCGCACTTTGTACGCGAAATGGCCTGGCGTCTTGGCCTTCCCTGTGTGCTCGGCGAAATTGATGTTCCGCGGCGCGCACGATCGAGCGGCCTGTCCATGGAGATGGCCGCGCGCGAGGCGCGCTATGACTTTCTTGCCCGCGTTGCGCGGGAAGTGCAGGCCGGATGCCTGGCCACGGCGCACACCGCGGATGATCAGGTGGAAACCGTCCTGCTCAAGCTCGCTCGCGGCGCCGGACCGCAAGGCTTGTCGGGTATCCCGTACGAATCCGAAGTCAGCGGTATGCGGGTTGTGCGGCCGATGCGTGACGTGACACACGAGGAGGCGGTCCGCTTTCTGCGCCGCCATCGCCTGGAGTGGCGCGAGGACAGCTCGAATAACGATCTTCAGTACCTGCGCAATCGAGTACGGCACGAGATATTGCCGATGCTTGAGGCCAATTTGAATCCGCGGATCCGGGAAACGATCTTGCGGACGGCGGATGTAATGGCCGAAGAGAATGCCTGGCTGAACGCGCACGCGATGAAAGTACTGCGCATGTGCCGCTTGAAATCGGGGAACGATAAGCTGGGTGCGCACGCGCTGAGCCGGCACGCGCCGGCACTGCGCCGGCGCGTCGTGCGACTCTGGCTGGCGGACCAGGGGGTTGATCCGGAACAGCTCGATTTCGAAATGGTTCAACGAGTGGATGGCCTGGCCGGTCAGCGTGGCGGCACAAAGCGCGTGCCGTTGCCGGGGAATAAACAGGTCATGCGCCAATACGATGTACTCTCTGTTCGCAGCGGACTGTCCGGTCGCGCGGTCCGGGCCTTTCACAGGCGGGTCGCTGTGCCGGGAGAGACCGTGTTGCCGGATTCCGGATTGAAGGTGATCACCATGATGGGACGCGGGGTGATTCGCCAGACGGGTATGCGGGCCGGCGACTTGCCCGCAGAAGGTTCGCTGGATCGCGCGGTGATCGGAGATGCGCCTTTGATTGTGCGGACGTGGAAAAAAGGCGATCGTATCAAGCCGTTCGGCTTCCAGGGATCGAAGAAGTTGCAGGATGTGTTTGTGGATGAAAAGATCCCCCGCGACCGCCGGAGTTCCATTCCGGTTTTCGAGTGTCGCGGCCAGGTGGTTTGGATTCCGGGATATCGCGTGGCTTCCGGTTGGGAAGTCAAAGACGCTTCCGGCCCGGCGTTACACGTATTGGTTTATCCGCTCTGAGGCCGTTCAGCCGGCGTACTTCTTGGGTTCGATGCCGAGATGATGCACCTTGTAGCCCAGGATGCGCGGGGTCGTCCCGAGCGCGCGCGATGCGCCGGCCATGTTGCCGCGGGTGGACTTCAGCGCATCCTGTATCAGGTCGCGCTCGTAGGCGTCCACCAGGCTCTTGAGATCGCCGCGCGGTGGCGAACCGGTGGCTTCCGCGGTCTGCAGCGTGGGCGGCAAATGGTAGGGATGTATCACGTCGCCCTCCGCGACAAGCACTGCGCGTTCGATGCAATTCTCCAGTTCGCGGACGTTGCCGGGCCAGTGATAACTCATCAACATGTCAATAACCGCGCTGGAAAGCCGCCGCACGTGCTTGTTGTTTTCCTTGGCATATTTCTCCATGAAACAATCGGCTAGCAACACGATGTCCGCTTTCCTCTTGCGCAGCGGCGGAACATAGATGGGAAACACGTGCAGCCGGTAATAGAGATCGTCTCTGAACTTGCCCTGGTTGACCTGTTCTTCAAGATTCTTGTTCGTGGCGGCGATTACGCGGACATTGACACGAATGGTTTCAGTGCCGCCGACGCGCTCAAACTCCCGCTCCTGCAGCACGCGAAGGAGCTTGATCTGGATGGAAGTCGGAATTTCGCCGATCTCGTCAAGGAACAGGGTGCCACCGTGCGCCAGCTCAAAGCGTCCCTTGCGATCGTTGGAAGCGCCCGTGAACGCGCCCTTCACATGGCCGAAAAGTTCACTCTCGATGATGCTTTCCGGCAGCGCAGCGCAATGGGCCCTGACGAAAGGCTTGTCCGCCCGGTCGCTGTTGTAATGGATGGCATGCGCGACGAGTTCCTTGCCGGTGCCCGTCTCGCCGGCGATGAGAACGGTCGTGCCCGTTTTGGAGACCTGGGCGATCTGGTCGTAAACGAGCTGCATTTCGTGCGAGTTACCGATGATGTTCGAAGGACGGAATCGGCTCCTCAACTCTTCGCGCAAGCGCTGATTCTCCTCTTCCAGCCGTTCCCGCTCCTCTTGCGCGGCACGGCGAAGCTTGACGGCCTGGGCGATGAGCGAGGCGATGATCTGCAACAGGCGGGCATAGGCCGTCAACTCGGTCTCAGGCCTGTACAGGAGATCCACGCTCAAGGCGCCGACCACTTCCTGCTCGACCTTGATGGGTACGCAGAGGAAGGATGTATCAGGCCGTTTTCCGCGGCGTGTGCGGTCGAGAAACATCGGCGATTCGCTGGTGCGCGAGATCACGGCGGGTTTGCCCGTGAGCACAACCTGGCCGGTGACGCCTTCCCCGAGTTTATAACGGCCGCGTCTGGCCTGCTGGGGTGAAAGGCCGTGTGCCGCTTCAATCAGGATGTCGCCGGTCTTACGGTTAAGCAGCGTCAACGTGGCATACCGCATGTCCATGAAGCCGGACAATGCCTCGAGAACGGGGCTGACAATGTCGCGCAGGTCCAGGCTCTGATCGAGAATGCAGCTCACGTGATACAGAAGCTGCAATTCGCGCATGCGCTGGGACGTCGCCTCCTCAGGGTCGTCTTTCTTCGATTTTTGTTTATCTGCCATAACGATTCGTGATCGGCATGCGCCGATCCCTCCCGAATGCTTTGGGGGTTATCTTGATGCCCGGCGCGCCTTGCCGGCGCTTGTACTCGCTTCGATCCGCCATGCGCAATACCTTCCGCACGGTTTCGATGTTGAAACCCTGTGCGACGATTTCGTCCAGACCCAGGTCCTGTTCGATATAGCGCTCGAGAATGGCATCCAGTACATCGTAAGGCGGCAGCGTGTCGCTGTCCTTCTGGTCCGGCCGCAACTCCGCGGAGGGGGGCCGGTCAATGGTGGAGGGGGGGATGACCAGTGTGCCGTGGGCATTTCGCCATCGGGCCAGTTCGAAGACCAGCGTCTTGGGGACGTCCTTGATCACGGCGAAGCCGCCCACCATGTCGCCGTAGAGTGTGCAGTAGCCGGTGGCGAGTTCACTCTTGTTGCCGGTGGTCAGAACCAGCCAGCCGAACTTGTTGGACAGGGCCATGATGATGTTGGCGCGGATTCGGGCCTGGAGATTTTCCTCGGTTATGTCCTGGGGCCGCCCCTTCCAGAGTGGTTCGATCTCGACTTGATATTTGTCGAACAAATCACGGATGGGGACCGAGTGAAATTCGATACCCAGATTCGCGGCGAGTTGTCCGGCGTCGGAGATGGTTCCGGTGGAAGAGTACTGCGAGGGCATGGTCACGCCGGCCACGCGGTCTTTTCCGAGCGCATCCACGGCGATCGCGGCGACAAGCGCGGAATCAATGCCGCCGCTTAACGCGACGACCACCTTGGAGAACCCGTTCTTTTCGACATAATCACGTACTCCCAGCTTGAGGGCCGCGTAAACTTCGGCAAGGTCGTCGAGTACAGGTTCAATGCGTGGCTCGACCGGAAGATCATCGCCCGCCGGGACGTCGGCGATGATCCACTCGATGTGTCGGCGCGTGTCGCGGTGCTCGACCTCGGTGCCGCGCGGGGGGATGGAGAAGAAGAGCGCGTCCTCCGCGAACTGCCGCGCGCGGGACACCAGGCCGCGCAGCGGATCGAGAACAAGGCTGGCGCCGTCAAAAACGAGTTCGTCCTGGCCCCCGACCAGGTTGCAATAGAGTAGGGGGACTTGAACGCGCGCGGCCATCCTGCTCAGAATCTCTTCGCGGAGGTTTTGCTTGCCCCGGTGATAGGGAGATGCGGACAGGTTGACCAGCGCATCGGGCTTTGCGGCAGCCAGCATCGCGGCAGCGGGTGCATCGGCGTTCCACGAATCCTCGCAGATATGAATGCCGATCCGCATGCCGTTCAACTGAACCATCACCGGTTGTTCACCGGCACGGAACACGCGCTTCTCGTCGAACACGCCGTAATTGGGCAGGGCCATTTTTCGATAGCATCCCGCGATTCGACCGCCGGTGAAAGCGACAGCGGTATTGGCGGGATGGCCGCCGACTTCGCGAGGACACCCGACAAGAACGAGTGCATCGCGCGGAAGCTGATCGGCCAGTTCTTCAAGCCGCTGTTCACAAGCCCTGAGAAAATGCTTCTTGAGAACGAGGTCCTCCGGTGGATATCCGGAAAGTGCGAGTTCCGGAAAAACAATAAGCTGCGCCCCCGCATCAGCCGCCTGCGCGGCGTGCTGAAATATCCGCTCCGTATTGCCCGCGAGATCGCCGACCGTTGCATTAATCTGCAATAATGCTGCAATCATGATGTGTCCTTACAAAAATGTAGCATCCGGAAAGGATGGCGACAATACATTCTGTCCGCCAGGAGGCAGGCAGGTTTTTCGTGGTTTACGTCAGGTTTGCATGAGCTTATAGTTAACGGATTAGGAGTAAAAATGCGTATTGTTAAAGATGGTTGGTCGTTGATTCTGGGTATTCCTGCGGCAGGAGTTGCCTTGTCGTTTCTTTTCCGTTGGATGAATTGCGGGGGCGTTGCGGTCTTTTCCCTTGTTTTAGGGCTGATCGGCGGGGTTTTCATGCTGTATTTCTTCCGCAACCCGGAACGGATCGCGCCGGTTGATCCAAATGTCTTTGTGGCGGGTGCCGATGGATTGATACGCGCCATCGAAACGGTTCAAGAGGACCGTTTCATGAAGTGCGAATGCATTCGAATCAGCATTTTCCTGAGTCCTTTTAATGTGCATGTCAATCGTTCGCCGATTGCGGGCAAAGTTACGCAGCTCGGGTATACGCCGGGCAAGCATCTGCTTACGATACAGAATGCGGCTTCGGAATATAATGAGCACAGCACGATCTTCATTGAAGGCGAAAAAACCCGCTGCCTTGTTAAGCAGATTGTGGGGCCGATTGTCCGCCGGGTGGTATATTGGCTTGAAGTGAATCAGATTCTGGAGAAAGGCGCCGTGATCGGCATGATGAAATTCGGCTCGCGCCTGGACATGTATTTTCCGAAAACGGACGTCGAGGTTGTGACTAAAAAGGGTTCCGTTGTAAAGGCGGGCGAAACGGTCATCGCGACGCTTGCCGGGGGGAAGGATTTGTGAACATTCGACAGCTTGTTCCATTGACGTGTACCTATGGAGCCATGCTGGCCGGATTCGGCAGCATGCTGGCGAGCGCGGCAGGTCACTTCGTCCCGGCGGCCCAACTCATCATGATTTCCATGATCCTCGACGGGCTCGACGGCAGCCTCGCGCGGAAGTTGAAAGCGACTAGTGCGTTCGGCGCGGAGTTGGATACGTTTGTTGATTTTTCCAGTTTCGGGTTGGCGCCTGCATTTCTTGCCTACGAGGCGGTCCTGCATCGCTTCGGCTTCTGGGGTTTCGTTATCGCGGCGGCCATCATTCTTTCCGGCGCATCCCGGCTGGCCCGATTCCGAGTCGTGGATCCGTTCCGCGGTCAGCATGGATACCTTGGGTTGCCGATCACTGTGAATGCCGGCTGGATATCGTTATCGGTTTTTGTCGCGTTCAGTGGCGTGCTTGAGCAGGATTGGTTGACGCTTCAGTCAGGGCCCATTGCTGCTTTTGTATGGGGCGTGGTGATCGCGCTCTGTGGACTCGAGGTTTCCCATATCCATTATGCCAAACCGACAAAAGATCCTGTTGTGCAAATCGTCTGCATTCCGCTGACCGTGCTTCTGTTCGCGAACAACGTCCACATCGCCGCGCTTTCGGCCATCACGATGCTCTGCTACGGTTTCATTTTCGCCTTCGTCAGCCCCATGGCGCATCGCCGGGATCTGGTCGACACGGCGGAAGACGAAGAGGAAGAGCATCCGGTTTCGCTGAACCGGTAAAGCCCCGCACCCACGGACGTAACCGAGCCTGCTTGCCCTCCGAAATGCCGCTGTTACAGCGTGGCGGGGAGGCGGCCACCACTTATCAGCAGCGGCTACCTTGGCGTCGGTCACGGACCCGCCCGGAATTTCCCTTTATGAACCGGTCTATTTCCGGTATATAGTTGAACAACATGCAAGCCGCGTTGGACAAGCAGAAGCGCGTTCCTTACTACGAGCAGTGCGCATCGGTTGTGCTCAAGGCCATAAAGGCCGGGCAGTATAAGGTGGGCGAGTTTCTTCCGTCCGAGCGCGAGCTGAGTCGCCGGTTCGAGGTAAGCCGTCTGACGTTGCGGAAAGGCCTGGCGGACCTGGTTCGCAAGGGTGTGTTGGAAAGCGTGCCGGGCGCCGGGAACCGCGTGGTCATGAAGCCGGGCGGCGCAGTGAAATCGCGGCTGATCGGCTGCGTCATGAACCGTCAGGCCGGCGTGCGTACGCTCAGCCCGTACTATGCGGATGTTTTCGGCGGGCTCGAGGCGGGGCTGACGGATTCGGGCTACGCGCTCGTGTTTTCGTCCGTGAAGAGCGGCGATTTGTGGGCAGCGTCCGGTGCAGTGCGAATCAGGACTGCGGCCATAATCGCTGGCTGTGCGGGAGTCCTTCTTATCGGTGGATTGCCGGACGAGCTGGCGAACCTGTACCGGAAGAAAGGTGTCGCCGTGGTGCTGATAGATCGCGTCGGCCCGCGGAACGTGCCATGCGTACATCCCGACAATCACGCGGGGGCTTTTGAGCTGGCCCATTATCTTGTCGGACTCGGGCACCGGCGCGTGGCCTTCCTGGGCGCGCCCGAGGACCCGGTGGTGGAGGCTCGCCTCGGCGGATTGAAGAAGGCTCTGGGCGAGGCGGGCGGAACGTTCCAGGCGAAGGATTTCATCCACGGGAACTACGAGATCCAGCCCGCGCACGAGGCGATGAAGGCATACCTTGGCCGCAACCGGCATCGCCTCCCGACGGCGGTCATGGCCGTCAACGACGAGGCGGCGATCGGCGCGCTCCGGGCGATCCGGGAGTCGGGTCTTCGCGTTCCGGATGACATCTCTGTTGCGGGTTTTGACGATATCGCCTGGGCGTCGCACACGGTTCCTCCGCTGACTACTGTTCGAATTCCCAGAGAAGAAATGGGGCGGGCGGCGGCTCGCGCCGTGGTGGTTCAGCTGGAGGGCGGTCCGGCAGTGCCCGCGGCGACGGTTCTGCATACGGCCCTGGTCGTTCGCGCCTCCTGTGCCCGGCCCCTCCGGTAGCAGCTTTCCCCGGCCTTTTTATCCGCCCCTCCAGCGGCTATAAAAAACTCAAAGAATACGCTTGCGTATTGATGTGATACCGGTATACTACCGGTATAGTCTTGGGTTGTTCCGGCTGGAGGTGCTGTTCCATGAAACTTTGCGTGAAATCCCGAATGGTGGATATATGGTTTCCCGGTGTCGGCGTATCCTGCAGGAAAGGATGTTGCGTCATGAAATGGCTTGTGTTGGCCACATTCATCTTCTGCGCGCCGTGGGCTTTCAGCGCGAACTTGTTGCTCAATCCAGGCTGCGAAGACGCGGACGGAGCAGGACTGGCAACGAACTGGTGGTATTACGGCGCGGCGGGGCGCGCGGACTGGGCGAATCGAAATCCGCAGTGGGGGACGTGGGGTAATGCTTTCTTTCCGGCCGGGAATGCGTGGGGTGGGTTTGGACAGGATGTTCCGGTGGATACGGAAAAAGGCAATATCTTCCAGTTCGCCATTTCCGGAAAAGCCGAAACGAACTTTACGAACGAGAACACAACGATCGGCATGGAGTTCTGGAGCGGTGGCACACTGAGTGACGCGGTCACGCAGCATGTGTATGCCGCGTTGGATGCCGCGCGAAACGAGTGGGTGTATCTCGCGTTGACGCATACCAACACGGTGCCGGGGGTCACGATGGTGAAAGTGCGCTGCGACTTCGCCGATTGCACAATCCCCGGCGGGACGACGCTTGCGACGTGCCAATGGGATGATGGCCGATTCTGGCAAACCAAAGAACGTCCGGCGTCGGAGCCGGCGCGCGCCAAGTTTGAACCGCTGCACGGCGCGTATCTCGGGGTGTTGTTGGAGCGCGGGGGCGCGGAGGCGCAGATCGCCGAATTCAATCAAAAGGCCGGGAAGAAGCATGCCGTGTACGCAAAATTTCTTATCTTCAAACAGGATCCTTTCCCATGGGATTGGGCGGGGCTCATCATTTCCAACTATTCCGGTGCGGCTTTGCATCTGATCCTTGAACCCATGGTGGATTTCGAAGATTTCTATGCGCCGGACTGGGGGCCGGGCCAGGAAACGTATGACATGGCTCTGGAGTTTGTCACGAATTGCGCACACGCGGGTGTGCCGATCTTCCTGCGGTTCGCGCACGAGGCGAACGGCGATTGGTATCCGTGGCATCCGGCCTTTTCCGAACGCTATGGCATTTCCGACACGGTCACGCCGGAAACCTACATCGAGGGCTACCGCAACTTCGCGCGATTGGTCCATGCCAACGCGCCGAACGTAGCGATGGTGTGGGCGCCGAACCAGGGCAACGGTCCCGATCCGTTGCCGTATTACGGCGATGTGTATCCCGGCGACGAGTACGTGGATTGGGTGGGGCTGAGCGTGTACAACGGCCGGTCATACGGCAACAGCAACAACGTGC
>Ga0334890_1005476_pt1 | contig 10699 bp, 5 predicted proteins | sample GraSluR1_MG_3_FD_207220 | JGI IMG/M metagenome (GOLD analysis project Ga0334890, IMG submission 207220) | Sludge microbial communities from methane-producing bioreactor in Wageningen University, Netherlands - Granular Sludge_31_08-R1 | ecosystem: Engineered > Bioreactor > Anaerobic > Unclassified... | reverse complement strand
TAACTATCATCTATACTTCTGGTACCACTTCAGACCCTAAGGGAGTGATGTTGACACATCGAAATATCATGCATAATGTCAATAATTTACCTGGGGCAATTGGAGACCTTAATGAAAGAGACAAATTTCTTTCGGTTTTGCCATCATGGCATATTTATGAAAGAACTGTAGAATATTGCTCAATCAGTTTTGGTGCTTCTACCGCTTATAGTAAACCATTTAAACAGGTATTATTACCGGATTTGCTTCTGGAAAAACCTACTGTAATGTGTACCGTTCCCCGTATATGGAATAGTTTATATAAGGGTATTATAAGTAAGATAAAAAGCGGGGGAGGTATTCAGCAATGGCTTTTCTTTTCAGGACTAAATGTTGCAAAAAAATATAAACATGCCAAAAGAATACTGGATAATACCTTACCACTTTTTGATCGCGATAGTTTCAGTCAACAGGAATTGAAAGATGCCAAAAAAACAGTAAACCGGCTATCCTGGCAATATAAATTGTTTGATAAATTAGTATTTAAAAAAATTCGAGATATGCTTGGTGGGGAAGTCAAATTTGCCATAAGCGGAGGCGGTGCACTTCAGGAAGACATAGATATTTTTTTAGATGCAGTAGATGTATGTGTGCTGGAAGGATACGGACTTACAGAGACTTCTCCGGTTATTGCAGGAAGAAGTCAGGATAAACCAGTTATATTTACAGTTGGTGAGCCTATTCCAAAGTTAGAGGTTAAAATCATCGACAAGGAAAACCTGACAAATGAAATACCTCATGGGCAAGCTGGTGTGGTAATGGTAAAAGGTGACCTTGTTATGAAAGGATATTACAAAAATGAGAAAAAGACTGCCGAAGTACTTACAGATGGGTGGTTCAATACAGGTGATCTGGGGAAAAAGACCCATAACGGTAAATATCTAAAAATTATTGGTAGAATAAAAGATACTATTGTTCTAAGAGGTGGAGAAAATGTAGAGCCTCAACCTTTAGAAGATAAGTTAAAAGAAAGCCAGTATGTTAACATGATAATTGTAGTTGGACAGGATAAACCCAGACTTGGAGCCTTAATTATCCCTGATTTTGAGGAAATACAGAATTATGCTAAAAAAAATAATATAAAGTACCGGGACAGACAGGATTTAATCTCTAAAAAGGAAATTATTTCAATTTTTCAAAAAGAGCAAAAACGTTTAATATCCAGAGAAAATGGTTTTCAGCCTTATGAAACTGTGATGGGTATTGCACTTTTATTTGAAGAGTTTTCACAGGATAAAAATGAAATGACTGAAAGTCTCAAATTAAAGAGATTTATTATTCATGATAAATACCATGATATTATTGATAAAATATGCGGGGAATATTAAGTCGGTAAACTCTTTCTAATGTATATAATATATTATAAAGAATACCGACTTATTTCTTATAAATTTGCTATTCTGGAATAATTATTCGTTGATAGGGGTATATTAAATCCGGATTTTCGATTAACTGCCGGTTAGCTCTGAATATCTTTGTCCAGGCAAGACCTTCTTTGTATTTGTCTCTGGCAATAGTCCATAGACAATCACCGCTTTTTACTTCATAATACTCACTTTCTGTTTCTAATCCGGCTAACTTTCCTTGTAATTCAGCAATCTCATATTCTAACCTGCTAATTTGTTTATGATATTTATCAATACTATCCTGAATTAATTCTCTTTCTGTCGCTAAAGCAACGATTCTTTCCAGTAACTCTTGTTGTTCCTGATAAGTAAGATTCTCTTGCTGGCGAAGTTTTGATCTTAATTCTTTAACTGTTACTTCATAATCTTCCATTCTTTTCGCGTGTTCTTCTATCTGTAAAACAAAATCGGCTATCTGTTCTTCCCTATCTTTAATCCTCGCCACCCTCTCCTGTTGCAGCTCGAACTGGACAGCCATTTCTTCCTTTAAAATGCTGCTGTCTAATTTAACTACTTCAATTTCCTCTTGATATCTTTCCAATTGTTCTTTTAGATACGAAATTAATTCCTGGTTCTCCTTATTTTCCCTTCTCCATTCAACTTCTTTTTCAGTGAGTGCTTTCTCCAGGGTTTCCATATCATTTTTCAGCATGGCAAATTGTTCATTCAAAAGAAATTCTTTTTTCTCTTTAGCCAGTGTCAGTTCCCCTCTTATTTCTTCTACCTGTTGCTGATATATGCTTATTTGTTGTAACAATTCTTCGTATTCCTGTTGTTCTATTTCAAGTCCTTTCCCCTCTAATTGCTTTTCTAACAACTCCTTATTTGACTGTAACTGATTAAACACGACTTCATAGGATTCTTTTAAGTCCTGAAAATCAGCAACTTCTTGTCTGAGATTATTTATTTCATTTTCAAAACGATCAATTTCCCTGGAAACCTTTTCCTTTAAAGTAACTTTTTCTGTTATCTCTTGTTTTAAGGATAACATTTCATTTCCGATTTCTTTCAAACTTAACTCATACTCCTGCACTTCTGTATGAAGGCGGGCAATTGTCTTTTTATTATCTTCTTCTTTCGCTAACCATTCAGCTTCTTTTCCGTATAATAAAGCTTCTAATTTAGATTTCTCCTCTTTTAAAAACTCTATATTTGCCAGGATATCATTTAAAACCATACTTTGTTCTTCAATCATATTTGATTTTTTATGTAATTCTGCAATCTTTTCTTGATACCCGGATGATTCTATCTGGAGTTTTTGGTAATCATTTGTAATCTGTTCCAGGAGAGTGTCCTTATCTTCAATTTCCTCTTCCAATTGTTGTTTGGTTACCATTAATCGGCTTATTTCCTGTGCTCGTATTTCATTATCTTGTTCCAGAGACAATTTTGCATCTAATTCCGCGATATTGTCTTCATATCTTATAATTTCTTTTTCCAAATCTTCTCTTCTTATAATCTCAGTATCTAAATATTCTTCTAAATTTATAATTTTTTTACTAACCATGTCTATATTTTCTTCATATCTGTCAATTTCCTTCTTTAAAGAAGAAATAGCTTTTTGATTCTCTTCTTCCCTTGATTTCCATTGAGTTTCCTGTTCTTTAAGAAGATCCTCCAGTTTTGACTTTTCTTCATTCAGTTGAACTATTGTCTGGGATTCGATCTTACTTTGAGCTATTGTCTCTTCTAATCTTTCCCGTAATTCCTGTAATTCTTCTTGATATGTTTTTATCCTGGCTTGCATCTCTGTCTCTATGTATTCAAACTCATCTTTAGTTGACCCTGCTTCTGATTTTGTTTCTTCCGCTTCCTTTATCCCTTCTTCCATATTGCCAATCTCATCTTCTTTTTGTTCAATTGATTGGTTTGATTCTGCCAACAAAGTATCTCTCTTTATTAGCTCATCCTGGATTTTATTAAGACGGTTATAATTCAAATAGCCAATCAAAGCCACTATGATAAAAAGGATAAAAAAAACTATTGCGATATTTTTAGACATTATTGCTGTTTCCTCCCAGGTTATTATTATCTTTCTTTATTTCTATTATAACTTAAAAGTAAAATATGTGTACACCTTATAATATTAAAAATTGAGGTGTTTTAAGTTTCCTGTTGAATAAAATTTATTAATATCTTTTTATAAATGGTATATAAAAATTATATTAAGGTTATATCCTCAAATCTCCTAATATTTGCTCAGTATTCCTTTTTTGTAATTTTTTATTTTGAAAAAAATAATATTATCAGACCAACTACAATCACAAAAGACCTTAATACTGTATTAATTCTTAAATGCTCGTTACTCCCCAATAATATTTTACTTAATAACATGGTAAACAAGGATTCTGACGCTGCAATTGAGTTTGCTATACTAACCGGAGATAATTGCAATGCAACAAAAAAACTATAAAGCCCAAGGCTGGTAAAAAGACCCGTAAAAAAATAAGGGCCTTTCCAGCATTTCTTTAATGCTATTAAAGCGTCTTTCCCCTCTCCTCTTAGAGATAAAAATATCACCGAGCATAAAAGGGCAAATAGTGAACCAATTGAAACACCTATTATAAAATTTGGAAAAATGTTTATACCTAATTTTCGAAAAATATTCCCTGCACCAAAAGCTAATCCCGTTAACAGTCCATAAATAACACCTTTACGATGAGAGCTTGCGTTATCTGCTGCACCAGATGGATTGTTTGTTCTATAATTCTTTGTTGTTAAAGTATTTGTTTTGCCTTTTGTTTCCATTGACATTAAAAATACACCCAATAGGATTGTTATGATTCCGATCCATGCCATAATAGATAATTTTTCACCTAATAAAAAGACACCAATAAATACAACAAAAGCCGGTGAGATGATTTTGAAGCTGCCAGCCCTGGAAGGACCTATTAATTCTATACTGGTAAATAAAAAAGTTCTTCCTAAAAATGTATTTAAAAAACCGGCTGCCATAAAAAAAATTATGGCAGCCCATGATATTTCGGATAATTGCTTGTTCAAGTTAAAAATTATCAATACCGGTATATTTACAAGATTCACTATTACCAGATTTATAAATACCCCAATATAACGGCTTATGTTATGCTTTTCCAGGCCTTTTCTGGCAAAAATATTGCTTATTCCAAAAAAGATTGCTGTATATAGGCTAAAATATAATCCCAAATTTTTTCTCAATTCTATTTTTATTCTATTTATTAATTATCAGACTTTTATTTTTTCCTGTTATAAAACATTAAAATGTTTTAAAATAAAATAATAAATCCAATTTAGATAAATATTTAAAACATTCAGTTTAAAGGATAATGACTTTATTCATATTAGCCCTATACACATTCTTTTGCAAGAAAATTAGCCAGATAAAACAAATAATATAAAATGATTTCATTTCTTAACAAAAGGATAATATACTGTTATAATAAAGAAAATATTTTTAAGTCATATATCATATACTATAACCAACCAAATAGAAGAAAAATAAAAATAATAGAGATAAATTATATTTAAGGAGAAAAAATGAAATCTAACAATGTTGTTTATCGTGAAGTTCCTATTGAAAAACTTAGATGGAATTTTGATTTAGATAAATTTGATTTTTCCTCTACTAATGACTTAAAACCATGTGAAAAAATACTTGGTCAGGAAAGAGCGCTAAAAGCTTTGGAATTAGGCCTTGATATGGAATTTCTTGGTTATAATCTTTTTATTACCGGGAAACCAGGTACCGGAAGAAGCAGCACCATTAAAAAATTGTTATTGAATAGAAAAAGAAATGGTATTATCTTTGATGATAAATGTTATGTCCATAATTTTAAAGATCCTGATATGCCCAAAGCAATTAGTTTACCAGCCGGACATGGAAATAAGTTTAAAAAAGATATGGACAACTTAGTCAATACATTGAAAAAGCACATACCTTCTCTTTTAGAAAGTGATAAATACCAAAAAAGCAAAGAAGCGATTACAGAAAATTTTAAAAAGAAACAACATTCTTTGGTTAAAGATTTTGAAGACCGGGTTAAATCCGAAAACTTCACAGTTGTTCAGGTTCAGATAGGTCCTTATACTAAACCTGACATCCTGCCTGTTATTGATAAAAAACCAATTAATTTAGAAAATTTAGAAAATATGGTAACAGAAAAGAAATTTTCAAAAGAGGAGTTTGAGGAAATTAAACAAAAACATCAGCAATTCACACATGAAATTACAAAAATATCCAAAAAAATAAGTGATTTGCAGAAAGAATTTAACAAAAAATTGGCAGAACTGGAAAACAGGATTATTACTCCGTTAGTAGAAGATGTAATTAAGGACATTCAAAAAAAGTATACCAATAAATCAATAGATGATTATTTAAAAGAAGTGAAAAAAAATGTTTTGGAAAATATAAATAGATTTACCGCCAAAGAAGAACAACCATCCCCTATTCCCGGTTTAAAATTTCCTCAGGCAAAAGATGAATTCACCGACTTTTCTGTGAATGTTTTAGTTGATAATTCTGATACCTCAAATTCACCGATAATTATTGAAACACATCCTTCATATAAAAACCTTTTTGGTATTATAGAAAGACGGATGGACAGGACCGGTCATTGGATAACTGATTTTACTAAAATAAAAGCAGGTTCTTTATTAAAAGCCAATGGGGGTTTTTTAGTCGTCAATGCCCTGGATGTATTACTGGAACCCGGTGTTTGGCCTTCTCTTAAAAGAACATTATTAAACCAGAGAATAGAACCTGAAACATATGACCCATTTCCTATGTTTAGCACCTCTGCATTAAAACCTGAACCAATAGAGTGCAATGTTAAAGTTATCATGATTGGAGATCCTTATATTTATCAACTTCTCTACTTCAGGGATGAGGACTTCAGTAAAATTTTTAAGGTTAAAGCAGATTTTGATACTGTAACCGAAAATGATGATGAAAATGTTTATCAGTATGCCTGTTTTATAAAGCATCTATGCGAAAGAGAAAATTTACTTCCCTTTGATAAAAGCGGAATAGCCGGTGCAATTGAATATGCAGTGAGATTGGCAGGTAGAAAAAACAAAATATCTACACATTTTAACAGCCTTGTTGACTTGCTCAGGGAATCTGATTACTGGGCAAGGAGAGATAATAAAAAAATTACTGAGAAAAAACATGTTAACCAAGCTATAGAGGAGAAAATAGAAAGACTGAATCTAATTGAAAACAAGATTCAGGAAATGATTGAACAAGGTACTTTAATGATAGATACAGAAGGTTGTGTAATCGGCCAGGTTAATGGGCTTTCTGTTTATAATTTAGGAGAATACTCGTTTGGCAAACCTACAAGGATTACCGCCAGAACTTCTATGGGAAGAGCCGGAATAATAAATATTGAAAGGGAAGCCGACTTAAGCGGAAAAACACACAATAAAGGTGTGCTTATCTTAAGTGGCTATTTAAGATCTAAATATGCTCAGGATAAACCATTAACTGTCAGTGCCAGCATTTGCTTTGAGCAGTCATATGCAGGAGTTGATGGTGATAGTGCCTCTTCGACTGAAGCATATGCACTTATTTCCAGTATTACAAATATTCCACTAAGACAGGATATAGCGGTTACCGGTTCTGTAAATCAAAAAGGTGAAATTCAAGCTATCGGTGGGGTAAACCAGAAAATTGAAGGATTTTATGATGTTTGTGTGGCAAAAGGATTGACAGGTACTCAAGGTGTAATAATTCCTGAAGCGAATATCTCAGACCTCATGTTAAGAGAACATGTTGTTCAGGCAATTAAAGAAAATAAATTCCATCTTTTTTCTGTTAAAACTATTGATGAAGGTATAGAAGTTTTAACAGGTAGAAAAGCCGGTAAAATGTTAAAAAACGGTAAATTTGAAAAGAATTCCATAAATGACCTGGTAAGCCGGAAGCTTTTGGAATTCGCCGTTAAATTAAGAGAATTTGGCAAAGAAAAAAACACTGGAAAGCAAAAAAATAAGTAAACATATTCTTTTTTTAATTAATAGTTTTGCTACCAATTGTTAAAATATAATCAGTCTTTGTTTGGCTTTTAATATAATTTTTCCTATTAAAGAGATTTAGGGGGATATCAATAATGAAAATAAAATTAAAAAAAAGTATTTTATCTGCATTTTTTCTATTTCTTCTTTTTTTAGTACCAATTTCTCCGGTTTTAGCAGGCAACTCTGATAACACCCAGCTTGAACAACTATTACAATCAATAATTGAAGAAAAAAGTAACATTGAAAATGCTTATACTTTTATCAATGTAGGCAACTTTTTTTTAGAGAACGAATTATACAAACCAGCTCAGGAGGAATATAAAAAAGCACTTGAAATTGACCCATCCAATAAGATGGCACTGGTAAATTTAAGTTACGCTTTGTATAGAGAAGAAGAACATGACGAGGCTTTTGAGATTCTGACAGACTTAACTGTGAATGATACTGCTAATGCACATGCTTATTATGTTAAAGGCCTGATATACAAGGATCAGAGAAAAATTGATGAAGCTATTGAGCAATATGAAAAAGTAATTGATTTAATACCAAATCACCAACAATTGAATGCTGAATTAGGACAGCTTTATCTTGATAACCACCAATTAATAGAAGCAAATGAGAGATTTACTGAAATGGGATACTCTCAATTGCGACCTAATATTATGGAAAAAATTACTGATTATCAAGTTAATGCTTATTGTTATCTACACTTAGGAAATTATTATAGAAATATAAATGAAATAGAAAAAGCACAACAGGCATACCAAACTGCAACACAGTTTAAAAACGACAATAGATCAATTGCTTTAGCACATTTCTATTTAGGAGAAATCAAGCTTTCGGAACAAGAGTATGAAAAGGCAATTATAGAAAAAATATTAGCCCAAAGAATGTATCCTCTTGGTGAGCATAATTTTACTTTTAATACTTTTGCAGAGGCTTTTATTGAAATTGGCGATATGTATTATCACGAAGCTAATCTTCCTGAGGCTTTGAATAATTATGAGCTTGCCACAAACATGGGTTCTGCTCAAGATATTTTAGCCTTAGCACATTACAAAAAAGGTCTTACTTACTATCGAAGTCAGGATTATGAAAACTCCTTAAGAGAAGCAGAAACAGCCCTATCCCTGAATCCTGATTACCTGTCTGACCAGCAAAGATTAATTGACCTGCTTGTAGCTAATAGCTGGTCAAAAATAACTGGTAATAAATAATTTATGAGTTAAGTACAAACTTAATTTATAAATAATCAATATTAATTCTCTGAAAAAATTTAGAAAGGAGAACTAAAAATGAGTGGAACTCAATTCCTTAAAGGGTTAGCTATTATCTTAGTTGGAATTATTCTCTTATTAAATAATTTTAACATACTGGACTGGTCTGTCTGGTATAATATATTAAGACTCTGGCCTTTACTTCTAATTAGTCTGGGTATCAGCTTAATATTCAGGAGAAGACTTTCCTGGCTTGCCCCACTGGTAATAGTATTAGGAATCATTATTGGTGCTGTTGCCGGCAATATGGGTATAGATTTGCACTTGGAAGGTAAAATAACTACTCAGACCCAAACACTTCAAAGAGAACTTGAATTAACACCGGTTGTTAAAGAATCCACGCAGGAGGATGATTACGTCCCCCAAACAGAAGAAGATGTTGAGGAAATCCCTAAAGAGGAAAGTGACACTGAAATTAGTATTGATGAAGAGGAGTCTGTTGAAGTAATTGAAGAAGAAATCGAAGAAGAACTCATAATAGCACCTAATATTCAAAGGGCCAACCTTCATTTGAGCTATGATATTGGCTTTTTTAAACTTGAATTCCCTACTCCCCTTTTATATCAATGCCAGGTAAGTTACAGGTATCCGGAATTTAAACCTGTTGAAGATTATTCACTTTCAGATAATGAAGCTAATATTCATATATATCATGATTCTATCTCGTCTTCCAGTAAACAATTTCGCAGTCCTAATAATAACATTGATTTGAAGCTTAACAAAGAAATAATTTATGAAATACTTATTGAAACAGGTGCCACAACCATCGATTATGATCTTTCAAATTTTAAAGTAGAAAAATTAACAATAAAAAGTGGAGCATCTGACATAAGCTTAATTACTCCTCAATACAATGGGGAAATTACTATCGACTCAGGGGTATCTAAGATTGATATAGGTATTCCGGCTAATGTTGGAGTTGCTCTTAATTTGGATACCGGGTTAAGCATGAAAGAACTGGATGATAAATTTACATCAGAAGAAAATAACAATTTTATTTCAGAAAACTATAATGATGCAGAATACAAGGTAAGCATAGACATTGATTCCGGTTTATCACAGATAAATATTCATTACCTGTAAGAATTTAAAATTAGCATAAATAAAAAATTATTTTCTAAATTAATTAAGGATGGGTATTAGATTGGATATTATATAATATAAATCCTACCCATCCTTAATTTTTTGTTTCTTTTCTAATTGACTATCACAACTGTTTTATTCTTTGTTTACCACAAATTGCTTATGCTATTGCAATTATACAATCTTCGAAAACACTATTTCTTTATTATCATCACACTCAACCCTGACATTATCATTTTCCTTTATTGCCCCTTCCAGCATTTGCAATGCCAATGGATCCTGGACATGCTTTTGTATGGTTCGTTTTAAAGGCCTGGCTCCATATTGAGGATCAAAACCTCTTTGGGCAAGTAATTCCTTTGCTTTTGTAGTAACACTTAATATAATATTTTTTTCTTCTAATCGCTTCTTTAAAATATCAAGCTGAATATCGACAATTTTAATAATCTGATCCTTATCCAAACGGTTGAAAGTAATAATTTCATCCACACGATTCAAAAATTCAGGTTTAAAATGATTCCTCAAAACCTGATTTATTTGCTGTGTCATTTCATCCTTGTTTGATGAATCCATCTGATATATATATTCACTGGCAATATTAGAGGTCATAATAAGAATCGCATTTTTAAAATTAACAATTCTCCCCTGTCCATCTGTTAGCCTTCCGTCATCCATGATTTGCAATAAAATATTAAAAACATCACTATGGGCTTTTTCTATTTCATCAAACAGTATTACTGAATAGGGTCTTCGTCTTACAACCTCTGTCAGTTGCCCTCCTTCTTCATATCCAACATAACCGGGAGGGGCACCAATTAATCTTGCTACACTATGTTTTTCCATATATTCAGACATATCAATTCTAATCAGGGAATTTTCATCATTAAACAGAAAAGC
>Ga0334890_1005475_pt1 | contig 10699 bp, 9 predicted proteins | sample GraSluR1_MG_3_FD_207220 | JGI IMG/M metagenome (GOLD analysis project Ga0334890, IMG submission 207220) | Sludge microbial communities from methane-producing bioreactor in Wageningen University, Netherlands - Granular Sludge_31_08-R1 | ecosystem: Engineered > Bioreactor > Anaerobic > Unclassified... | reverse complement strand
TCTGATTTTTCAGCTGATGGATCAGGTTGGAGAGCATCCCTCCCGGAACCTGAGCCGATAAGACCCGGAGATCGATTTGGCTCCCACCCGAGTCTTCGGCTGCATGACTTTTGCGAACCTTTTCGAAGTAATCCGATATGGGGATAAATAATTCCGAATTCAATCGAAGTTTTACCCCGGGGTATTCCAGAAAAGAATAGTATAGCGGTTCGACAGGAGGCTGTGAAGTCCCTCCAGCAAGCGAAGCGCAGGCTGTATCAAAGAGATCCGCTCCCGCTTCGAACGCTGCGAGATATGCAATGGACGCAGTCCCCACCGTGGAGTGGGTATGCATTTCCACGGGAATGGAGAAAGTCTTTTTGATATGGCCGACCAACTGATGGGCATGGGCCGGCGTAAGGAGCCCTGCCATGTCTTTGATGCAGATTGAGTCTACTTGACGGTCCATAAGTCGCGCGACCAAGTCGTGGTAGTATTCGGGGGTATGAATGGGACTGGTCGTGTAAGAAATCGCCACTTGGGCATGTCCGCCATATTGTTTGGTGTATTCGATCGATTTTTCTATGTTTCGCACATCATTCAGGGCATCAAAGATTCGGATGACATGAATTCCATTTTTGAGGGCTGTTCGTATGAAGAGCTCCAACACGTCGTCTCCGTAATGGCGATAGCCCAGAATATTTTGGCCCCGAAGCAGCATTTGCAGTTTTGTCTCGCGTACGCGATCCGAAATGATCCGGAGACGTTCCCAGGGGTCTTCGTTTAAAAACCGCAAACAGGCATCGAAGGTTGCGCCACCCCACATCTCCAGGGCATGGTACCCAACGCGATCCAATTCCTCCAAAATGGGCACCATTTCTTCTGTTCGCATCCGAGTAGCGAAAAGAGATTGATGGGCATCCCTTAAGGAGGTATCCACAAAATCGACGATCCGCTCCGGATGTTCGCTCATGGTATCATCCTTTCTGTCGGGTCAATATTCCACGTGAAACGAGTTCCATTGGTTCGTTGGCGTGCGTGGTTCCGTTTCAATTTCCCTGACGCGCGCAGATGGAGGACCGGTTTGGAGCAGTCGTTTCATCTGATCGCACGCATCTTCTGGACCTTCTAGATAGACTTCCACGCTCATATCGGGCTGATTTTTCACATACCCGGTCAATCCCAGCCGTGTTGCCTGTTGGACAACATAGTACCGAAATCCTACGCCCTGCACTATTCCCTTGACGATATGACGAACGGCTTTCATTCAACCTCTTTGATTTTCTTGCATAGGGATTTGTATGAAATTCCCAGTATAGAAGCTGCCTTCTTTCTATTCTTGTCAGTCGTGATCATGGCTTTTTCGACCAAGATCCGTTCTACATTCTCCCGTAGTTGGCATAAAAAGGGATTGAGTTTGGGGATCTGGTTGGCGTATTGGACGCCTTCCATTTGGTCGATGAGTTGCTGAATTGCTTCAATAGGCCCGTTCATAATAATTTTGTGCGCAAAGTCCAACAGTTCCTGTTCGTTACCGGACCAAGGGAACTCTTTGACCATTTGCCATAGGCTCTCTTCCGGAAGAGAAATGTGTTTATTCAGCTTCTGGCTGAGGTCATTGACCAGTTTATTGAGAATGTAGGGGATATCTTCTTTGCGTTGCCGGATCGAAGGGATATCGATTACGTCCACCATACCGGATAAGAATCGAAGATCGGACTCGTCATCGTTCGTCGCTTTTTCCGCGCCCAGAAGCACTGGGTAATGGCCGGATATCTGGTATGCCCCGATCGGTTTGTTTCGATTGGTAAGCAGTGTGTACAGAAGCGAAAGATCCTCTCGGTTCAGAACATGCATATCATCCAAAAAGAGCCCTTGCAAAGGTTTGGAGAAGACACCGGGTGAGAAGGAGTCTCCAAAAAGGGTCAGATGCAGTTGGTTTCTGGGAATTAGTCCCATTCGAAGGGGTTTGATGACACAATCGGGAATTAGGTATTGGGCATAGATAAAGCGGTCAATGCCGGGTTCAGAAACGAGCAAAACCGGATATGGAGACCATTCTCGGTGCTTAAGGGAATGGAGAAACGCGTGCATAGAAGGACCATGGAAAAAGGGGTGATCCGAGAAATGAGCTTGTTGGTAAAACTGCCTATACTCCATCGACTGCGAGATCCACTGAATCAAAGAAACACAGTTATTAACGAGGGTGTGATGGTTTTCGTAGATAAAGACCTTGGAATCGTGAATCGATGGAGATGCTTTGGATATGGGCAAGAAAAAGATCTGCGCAAAGGGAAAAGAGACTTTGGTTTTTTCCAATTCAAGGGAACCATCGAAAAATCTGTCGGAAAGGACAACCATATCCCATGCTTCTTGAGGGATGCCATCCGTGCCATCAAATCCGAAAAATACTTTCTTTCGGAATTGTATGGTGATTTCCTCAAATACCGATTGCAAATGTTGATCGACAAAGACCTTTAGCACGAATCCTCCTTTGGTGAACCCGAGATGATCCGGGTGCCCGTTTTTGCTTGCAACAGTTCTTCCAGTTTTTCGATCGATGTGATGAGGCAGTCTTTTCCTGTTCGGGAGACAAAGGACACAGCAGCTTGGATTTTGGGGCCCATGCTCCCTTTGGGGAACTCGCCTTCGCTAAGATATCGGTTTGCTTCTGATACTGTGAGGGTGTCCAACTCTTTTTGGTCCGGTTTTCCAAACCGGAGAGATACCTTGTCAACTCCCGTAAGGATGATCAACTCGTCCGCTTCGATTTCTTCGGCCAAAAGGGCGGAGGCCCTGTCTTTATCGATGACGGCTTCAACTCCATGCAACAGATTGTCGCTGTCTTTCCGTACGGGGATTCCCCCGCCGCCGGCTGCAATGACGATCACGTCTGCTTCGAGCAGGTGCTTGATGGCCTCTTTCTCAACAATATCCAACGGTTGGGGGGAGGGCACAACTCTGCGGTATCCGCGTCCCGCATCTTCGACCATCTCCCATCCCATAGTCCGAGTTAGTTCTTTGGATTCTTCTTCCGTGTAAAAGGGACCGACCGGTTTTGTGGGGTGCGAAAAGGCAGGATCGTGTTCATCAACGACGATTTGAGTCACCACAGGACAGATCGGACGTGGATGGCCAATCCTCTCGAGGTGGTTGCGCAATGACTGGGCAATCATATATCCCAAGCTCCCTTGGGTCTGCGCATCATTAATATCGATCGGAAATGGAGGGATCTTCTCTTTGGCCAATTCTTGTTGGATTAGAATATTCCCCACCTGGGGTCCATTTCCGTGGGTGATGACCACATCGTAGGATTCTTGCAGCATCTGCGCCAAAAAAGGGATGCTATGGTCCAAATTGCGGAACATGTTCTCGGAAGTTGCTTTTTCTCCGGGTTTGTTTAGGGCATTACCCCCAATTGCGACTACAGCCAGCTTTTTTTGCATGGTTATGGGTTCCTCCTAGTTGTGTGAGTGATCATGTAACGGGTTAAAGCCGTTTCAGCAAATCTTTCATGTGTCTTTTTTCTTCATCGATGATGGATTGCAATGCTTCTTTTTGTGGGAAGAATACTTGGAGATCGTTATAAAAGAGAATGCTGTCTTTTTCTACTTCGATCGCCTTTTGGACGGCTTCATTCATGTTGTGGGGAAGCTGCGCCTTTAGTTTGGGAAAGATAGAGGTTTGCGCGAACGCCATCAGATAACCCGCGTTTTCGTCATCCACCCATTGTCCTTGGCTGGGTTTTGGCAAGTTCTTAAAGAGGTCCTGAAAGATTTCCATGTGTTTTTTTTCCTGGTTCGCCATTTCTTGAAAGAAAGCAGCCGTTTCACCGGAAGAACGTTCTGCAAGGCGGCTGTAGTTTTCATAGCCGGTTGACTCGATTTTCAGCGCCACATTCAATAGGTCCTGCAATTCCATATCCATACCTCCTGCTTATGATTTCGATTGGTTGGGGATGAACCCCTGTGCTATTATATCAAAAATCCCAACGATTCTTGTTGATTCGGGTTTTGTGTGGGCCTTCTGAGATTACGGATAAAAATACAATAAGCGGCCCCAAAAGAAGGTTCAATCGGAAATGACAAAACGGTCGCGTCCTGCTTTTTTGGCTCGGTATAACGCTTTGTCGGCTTGAGAAAGTAGTTTGTCGACCGATGTGTCGCCAGTTCCAAAAGTGATTCCGATGCTTACCGTGATCGGAATGGATTTGGTTCCGATCTGAAATGGCTGATTTCGAACGCATTCCCAAATCCTTTGATAAAGAGTATTGCTCGGACTCGATTCCCAGGAAGGGGCAACAATCAGAAATTCGTCACCGCCCATTCGACCCAACAGATCGTACTTTCTGAGATTGGTTCGGACCCGTTGCGTGAACTGTCTGAGCACATCATCGCCCGTGCCGTGGCCAAAGGTGTCATTGACCTGTTTGAACCGATCCAGATCGATCATGGCCACGCTGATCAGCGTTTGATCTCGATTGGCCCGGGCTAATTCTTTCTCGAGGGAATCAATGATTGCGCGCCGATTCAAGATTCCGGTCAAAGAGTCATGCATCGCTTCGTGAGTCAGTTGAGCTTCAATCTTTTTCCGCTGGGTGATGTTGGTTGCAATCTCCATCCGAACCATTTGACCATTGGGCCAGCGGATGGCCGCATCGCGACATTCATACCATTCTCCGCTCTTGGTGTTTTGAAACTCCCATTTATATACGCCAGTAGGACTGCCGTCTTCATTGAGGAGTTTGTCATTGGTGCAGAATGAGCATGGCCCTTCTTGATTCTTTTGGAGGACTTTCCAGCATTTTTTTCCGATGATGCCTTTGTCCCATACATTGAGCCCATATTCATTGACAAAGAGCAGATCGTAGGTGTTCATGTCCGCGATGTAAATGAAGGCTTCTATGCTATTCAGGACGGTCAACAACCGTTCATTCAGTTCTCGAATCAATCGATTTGCAGTGACTCGCTCGGTGATATCCCTACTGATTCCAATGACTCCGATGATTTTTCCTTTGGGATCCCGGAAGGGTGTTTTTAGAACTTCAAGGAGCACTCGACTTCCATCCGGATAGGAGATCCATTCTTCGAATCGCAAGGGTTTTCCGGTTTTCATCGTCAATTGGTCCTTTTTCCAAAACGAGTCGGCTTCTTCTTTGGGAGAAAGATCATAGTCGGTCTTCCCGATCACATGCTCTCTGGGCAACCCGATGTACCGGGTAAATTCCGTATTGCAGTTTAGATACACTCCCCGAGAATCTTTCAGGAAGATGATATCGGGGATGGTGTCCATGAGTGAAGCGATCAGAGAGGCTTGTTGTTGGGAGAATTCCTCCGCCTGTCGTTGTTCGGTGATGTCTATGATCACGCCATCCAGTGCTCGAAAGGGGTCTTCCGGGAGTTGCACCGCTTGGGCCTTCTCGTGGACCCATCGAATAGCGCCATCGCGGAAGAATATGCGGTATTCCAATTCATACAGCTGGTTTGACTGAATCGCTTTTTGAATGGTCTTCCAAACCCGCTGCTGATCATCCGGATGGATTATGCTTGCAAATGATCGATCTCGATTGTTGATAAAAGATGCCGCCGGAAACCCAGTCAGTTTTTCCACTTCATCGCTGATGAACATCATGGTCCAATGCTCGTCAACTCTGCACCGAAAAACGGTTCCAGGAATATTTTGGATCATGCGATCGAGCAGCTCTTCTGTCTGAGTGAGCTTTTCTTTGAATCCAGACTGGATTCGGGCTTGTTCCGAATCTGGCATCCATTTGCCTCCCTTGCGTTTTGCGAATATGTGTAATTATACCATACAAAGTCCGTTCAAGAATGGTATAATAGGATCGTCCAACAATTCCGAACAGAAAACGGGAAGAAGGATGCGATTGAGGAGGTCTATGGATGAAGGCTGCATTTTGGGAAAAGGTGGGGCGGATTCGCGAAATCCTTCGCCAGCAAGAATCAGCGGGATTCTTGATCCGACGGTGCGATAATTTTGCTTGGTTAACTTTCGGGGCGCGGAGTTACATTACACTGAATTCTGTCGAAGGTGTCGCGGGAATCCTTATTACAGAGGATTGCGTTGAAGTCCATACAGACAATATCGAAATGAGACGGATTCAGGAGGTGGAGATCCCTCCAGAGCTTTGGGAATGCTTTTGTTGGAAAGAGCGGAACTGGTGGGAAGGAGATTTATGGCGAACTTTCAAGAAAAACGGAGCCCACATTCTTTCGGATACCGAACAACCGGAAACAGAAAAGTCCAGTTGTCTCGATGGCTTGCGGATGAAGTTATGCGATATAGAAATGGATGAATACCGGGATTTGGGAAGGATCTGTGATCAGACGCTGACAGATGTTGTCCGATCGATTCATCCGGAATGGAAGGAAACAGAAGCGCAGGGATTGATCGCAAAGGCTTTGATTGAACGAGGGCTTGATCCGATTTTGGTTCTTGTTTTTGGCGAAGAGAGCGCTCTGCGATATCGGCATAATCTGCCGAGAAACAGTGAGATGGGCAGGAATTTCTTTTTCAGCATTTGTGCCCGCAAAAAGGGTCTGGTTGTATCCGCAACCCGAAGCGCCCGATTTGGAATGGATGATGATATCAAGGATCAGCACAACCAAAATGCATGGATCGATGCGGTTGCGATTGCCCATTCTCGGCCTGGGATCCGTTTGAACGAGGTCTTCGGGCGAATCCAAAAGGCATACGAAAAAGCGGGATATCCGGGAGAGTGGAACCGACATCATCAGGGGGGGATCGCGGGCTATAACGCAAGAGAACAGATCGCGTCGCCTTCCTCTGACGGAATTCTGCAGTCGGGATACGCTGTAGCGTGGAATCCGACCATCACAGGAACCAAGTCTGAAGATACCGTCTTGATTCGAGATGAGCGGAATGAGATCGTCTCCTTTCCCCAAGACAGCCAATGGCCTTGTCTCTCCTTTGAGTTGAATGGTATGGTTGTTCGAAGACCAGACATGATGATTCTTAGAAGGTGATGCCGATGATTCGTACCCAGATGATCCAAATTCGCACAAAAGGGTATTCCGATATCGTGAATCTCACCCCTTCTATACAGCAGGTCCTGGACGATAATCCATGTAGCGAAGGGTTGGTTCAGATCTTTGCAGTCGGGTCAACGGCATCCATTACCACCATGGAGTTTGAACCGGCTTTGGTGCAAGATTTGAAAGATATACTGGAGGCGTTGATTCCTTCTGATGCCATTTCCCGCCATAGCCAGACTTGGGGCGACGATAATGGGTTTTCTCATCTGCGAGCGACCCTGATGGGTCCCGCGCTCACAGTCCCGATTATCGATGGTAAGATGGCCTTAGGCACTTGGCAGCAAGTTGTGCTCATCGATCATGATAATCGGGAGCGAGAGCGAGTCATTATTGTTCAGATTATGGGAGAACAGGGATGACCCATTCCGTTGATCAGGATGCCCGGTGTATTATTCGCCATGCAATCCAGCAAGTCTTGCCGGAAGAATCGGTGATGAAGGAGGTTGGGCTTCGGAGGTGGGAAAGGGAGCTTTTCTTGGTTGCTATCGGCAAAGCGGCTTGGCGGATGGCGTATGCGGCCAAAAAAGCTTTGGGCCGGAAAATCATTGGTGGGATCGTGATCACAAAGTACGATCATTCGGGAGGAGCGATTCCCGGTGTCGATGTTTTCGAAGCGGGCCATCCTGTCCCGGACGAAAACACGCTTCTGGCGACAAAGACCGTTCTCGATCGCGTTTTGAAACTGGACCAAGATACACCGATCTTATTTCTTGTGTCTGGGGGCGGGAGTGCTCTCTTCGAACTGCCTATGGAAGGCATCTCTTTGCAAGAGCTCATGGATACAAACCGATCCCTAGTGAATAGCGGGGCAGGTATTATAGAGATGAACTGCGTTCGCAAACATCTTTCCCAAGTAAAAGGCGGCCGTTTTGCCGAAGCGGTTTTCCCTCGACCCATCTATGCATTCCTTTTATCGGATTGTCTGGGGGACCGTATCGATACGATCGCGTCCGGACCGGCCTTTCCCGACGCCAGCACCTCCCAAGAGGCGTTGTCTATTGTTCGGAAATACAAGATCCGCCATTCGGAACGAATGGAAGCATGTTTGAAAATAGAGACGCCCAAAACACTATGCAATTCTGAGAGCCAGATCATCGGCAGTGTGACGCAGGCATGTCATGCGGCCAAGGAAGCAGCGAATCAGTTGGGGTATACTCCCTTGATTCTGACCACAACCTTGGATTGCGAAGCCCGAGAAGCTGGCCGGTTCATGAGCGCGATCGCGCGCGAGATCAAGCAACATCACAATCCTTTGGAGCCCCCTTGCGCGATTATTGCCGGAGGAGAAACAGTTGTACAGGTTCGAGGCTCAGGAAAAGGGGGCCGGAATCAGGAGCTTGCATTTTCCGCAGCTTTGGGAATTCAGGGAATGGACTCTGTGGCAATTGCGTCGGTTGGAACGGATGGAACGGATGGACCGACAGATGCTGCTGGAGGCATTGTGGATGGCCAATCGATCGACAAACTGTGTCTGTCGGGTATCGATCCATGGCAAGTGCTTGCGGATAATGATACCTATCATGGATTAAAGGCAATAGACGCCCTTTTGATTACCGGTCCAACGGGTACAAATGTGAATGATGTAACCCTCTTGCTGATCCGCTAGGGCTGCGACCGCCTGGATTCACCATACTGTAACCCCTTAGGAACACTGGGGGTGGTTGACAAAGGGGAAAGAAAAGGTGTAGAATATGCCCTGCTGTTTCACAGATAGAAAGGCTGGGTCTTTGAAAAACGGATAGCAAAGAAAAGAAACGAAGAAACAAAAACGCTAGCATCTCTGGCGCTTTGAAGGGAGACCGGAAAAGGCGAAAGAGGATGCACCAAATCAATTTCGAAACAGAGAAGGACAGACCTTCTAGAGATACGGACGGAGGGTTTGATCCTGGCTCAGGGTGAACGCTGGCGGCGTGCTTTACACATGCAAGTCGAACGGGGTTTCCGGAAGACTTCGGTCGGAAGGGGACCTAGTGGCGAACGGGTGAGTAATACGCAGATGACCAACCCACCAGAGGGGGACAACACAGGGAAACTTGTGCTAATACCGCATACGATCTAAGGGGGGACCCTTAGAAGAAAGGCGCTACGGCGCTACTGGCGGACGGGTCTGCGGCCCATCAGGTAGTTGGTGAGGTAACGGCTCACCAAGCCTATGACGGGTAGCCGACGTGAGAGCGTGGTCGGCCACAAGGACACTGAGATACGGGTCCTACTCCTACGGGAGGCAGCAGTGGGGAATTTTGGGCAATGGGGGCAACCCTGACCCAGCGACGCCGCGTGAAGGACGAAATCCTTCGGGATGTAAACTTCTTTTCCATGGGAAGAATGCTTCGTGCAGGGAATGGCATGGAGGTGACGGTACCATGGGAATCAGCCCCGGCTAACTACGTGCCAGCAGCCGCGGTAAGACGTAGGGGGCAAGCGTTACCCGGAATCACTGGGCGTAAAGGGAGCGCAGGCGGTGGAATCAGTCAGGTGTGAAAGGCAGCAGCTTAACTGCTGGAGTGCGCCTGAAACTGTTTCACTTGAGGATAACAGAGGAAAAGGGAATTGCCGGTGTAGGGGTGAAATCCGTAGAGATCGGCAAGAAGGCCGGTGGCGAAGGCGCTTTTCTGGGTTATTACTGACGCTGAGGCTCGAAAGCTAGGGGAGCAAACCGGATTAGATACCCGGGTAGTCCTAGCCGTAAACGATGCTCACTAGGTGTGGGAGGCGGACCGTCTTCTGTGCTGAAGCAAACGCGATAAGTGAGCCGCCTGGGGAGTACGTCCGCAAGGATGAAACTCAAAGGAATTGACGGGGGCCCGCACAAGCGGTGGAGCGTGTGGTTTAATTCGAAGCTAAGCGAAGAACCTTACCAGGTCTTGACATACTGGTGGTACGGAACCGAAAGGGGATGGACGGTCACCTCGGTGACTGAGCCAGTACAGGTGGTGCATGGTCGTCGTCAGCTCGTGCCGTGAGGTGTTGGGTTAAGTCCCGCAACGAGCGCAACCCCTGTGGATAGTTGCCAACACACAGGTGGGAACTCTATCCAGACCGCCGCCGAAGAGGCGGAGGAAGGAGGGGATGACGTCAGATCATCATGCCCTTTATGATCTGGGCTACACACGCGCTACAATGGGGCGATCAAAAGGCAGCGAGGCCGCGAGGCTGAGCGAATCCTGAAAAGCGTCCCTTAGTTCGGATTGCAGGCTGCAACCCGCCTGCATGAAGCCGGAATCGCTAGTAATCGCAGATCAGCATGCTGCGGTGAATACGTTCCCGGGCCTTGTACACACCGCCCGTCACACCACCCGAGTTGGGAATGCCTGAAGACGGTGGAAGTCAACCGCAAGGGGACAGCCGTTTAAGGCAGGCTTGGCGAGGGGGGTGAAGTCGTAACAAGGTAGCTGTACCGGAAGGTGCGGCTGGATCACCTCCTTTCTAAGGAGCCTTGCTGAGTAAACTCAGCCTTGCTGATTCGTAGAATCAGCATACCTTTGCTATCCGTTTTTGAGAGACGCAGACCAAGAAGCGAGAATCGGTCCTTGAAAAATACATAGGTTGGTCAAGGAAGAAAAGGGCAATCAGAGGATGCCTGGGCAGTGATTGGCGAAGAAGGACGTGGCAAGCTGCGAAAAGCTGCGGGGAGTTGCAAGCGAGCG
>Ga0334890_1005472_pt1 | contig 10704 bp, 9 predicted proteins | sample GraSluR1_MG_3_FD_207220 | JGI IMG/M metagenome (GOLD analysis project Ga0334890, IMG submission 207220) | Sludge microbial communities from methane-producing bioreactor in Wageningen University, Netherlands - Granular Sludge_31_08-R1 | ecosystem: Engineered > Bioreactor > Anaerobic > Unclassified... | reverse complement strand
TATGGGGAGGTCGCTTCGATCATCTCTACAGCGCTCTTTTTACCTCCGCAGGGTTTCTCGGCTCTTACGAGCTTCCCCTCTTTGGTTTTGCCGATTCTCGGGAAATACTCTTTTTCCTTTGTTCCGGGGAGTTTTTGGAGCTGCATTTTTCCCGAATTCCCCGCACGATCTCTCTGATGCCTCTCTCGGAGGAGTGCCGGGGAGTGACGAGCTGCGGTACCCGGTGGGATCTCGAAAATGTGGTGCTCCGAAAAGAATTTCCCTATGCCATAAGCAACGAGATCTCCCCGGAAGGGGAGATCTGTACCGTGCGAGTAGAAAAGGGAATTCTGGGGGTGTATGCATGGTGGGGTTGAACGGGAATGCGGAAGGTATAAAAAAACGGGCTGCGTTACACAGCCCGGGTAACTTTACCGGAACGAAGACACTTGGTGCAGATTTTCATCTTTCTGCTTTCGCCGCAGCCCACATCGACCTTGACGCTCTGCAGATTGATAAGCCACCGTCGCCGGGTATGTCGATTAGAGTGACTCACGTTATTGCCCGTGACGGGACCGCGCCCGCAACACTCGCATACCTTTGCCATTTCCCCACCTCCTATCGAACGTGAAACAGGCGAATTCTATCATAAGCTACCAAATTCTGCAATTGAGAAAAGAGGAATCCTCGATGACTTTTTCTGAATCCATGAAGCAGATCGAAGCCATATGTCATGCCCTGGAAGGAGAAAACCTCCCTCTGGAGGAGGCTCTTAAGCTTTATCGGGAGGGAACGGAGAAACTCCGGCAGTGCCGGGAGTATCTCGAAAAAGTGGAGCAGGAAGTTTTACTGGTGGGGGAAAGCCTTGAAAAGACTCCCTTCGACACGGAACTCTCCGAAAGAGAGAAGGAAAATCATGACTGATCCGGGGAAGAGCCACGAAAAAACCGCCCTTTTTCTGGAGAGAGCCCGGGCGGATTTTGAAGCCTATTGCACTCGGGAGCTTCCCCGATTCGGGGAGGGGATACCCGAAAGACTCTACGAGGCCATGCGATATTCCCTCTTTGCAGGAGGAAAGCGGCTGCGCCCCGCCCTCTGCCGGGCTGCGGGAGAGGCCTTCGGCGCTTCTCCGGAGCCTTTGCTCCTCATGGGATTGGCCCTGGAAATGTTTCACACCGGATCTTTGATTCATGATGACCTTCCCTGCATGGATAATGATACAATACGCAGAGGCAAGCCCACGAATCACGTGGTCTTCGGGGAAGGGATGGCTCTTCTTGCGGGGGGAGCCCTTTTCGTCTGGCCTCTGCACCTTCTCCTCAGAGAACTTCCCTCCTGGAACGTTCCTTCGGAGCGCGTCCTCGGGAGCGCCCGACTCTTTGCCGAGGCCATAGGCCCCTACGGAGTATGCGGGGGTCAGGCTCTGGATCTCGAAGGAGAGGGGCAAGAAACTGAGGAGAGCCTTACCTGGGAAATCGCCAGAAAGAAAACTGCCGCCCTTCTCCGGGCTTCCGCGCAGTGTGGAGCTCTTCTGGGAGGAGCCTCTCCGGAAGAACTCGTAAAGATAGGAGAATACGGAGAGCATCTCGGCCTGGCCTTTCAAATCATAGATGATATTCTTGACGTACTTTCCACTCCCGAGGTGCTTGGCAAAACCCCGGGAAAAGATCAGCTTCTGGAAAAACAGACCTTTGTCTTTCAGTACGGTCTTGAAGGAGCCAAGAAAAAGGCCCGGGAGGAGACGGAACGAGCTGTTCGGGCCCTGGAGGGATTGCCGAAAAAGGGAGTTCTTCCGGAAATTCCCCGTTTTCTGGAAAACCGGATTGCCTAGCCGGGATTTCAAATCAGTGGAGGAGGTTGCCATGTCTGTTTTGGATACCGTCCATTCCCCGGAGGATGTGAAACGTCTCGCTCCGGGAGTTATCCCCCTGCTCTGCGAGGATGTCCGAAGAACCATCATCGATACGGTACTGTGCAACGGGGGGCATCTGGCCTCTTCTCTGGGAACGGTGGAGCTCATCGTGGGACTCCTTCGGGCCTTCGACTTCCGGGAGGATCGCGTGGTCTTCGATGTGGGGCATCAGGCCTATGCCTATAAACTTCTCACGGATCGCAAAGATCGTTTTTCCGGGCTTCGCACTGCCGGGGGAATAAGCGGATATCCCAAACGTACCGAAAGCCCCTTCGATGCCTTCGACGTGGGACACAGCAGCACCTCTCTCTCCGCCGCCCTGGGCTATGCCAAGGCCCGGGATCTCCTGGGGCAGAAACATCATGTGGTGGCGGTTGTCGGAGACGGAGCCCTCCTCAATGGCATGGCCATGGAAGCTCTGAACCATGCCCGGGATCTGGATACCCGGCTCATCATGGTCCTCAACGACAACGAGATGTCCATCAACAAGCGAGTGGGGGGGCTTGCGAGCCACCTCGCCCATTTAAGCGCCTCCCCGTTTTATCGCAAGTTCAAGGAGACCGTGAAAGAGCAATGCCGAAACTTCCCCAAGGGAGAGGGGCTTGAAGAAATTCTGGGGCGCTTCAAATCTCACGTAAAAACCCTTCTTCAGCCCACCAACCTCTTCGAGGAGCTGGATCTCAGCTATTGGGGGCCTTTCGACGGGCACGACGTGGAGGAGCTCGAGGGAATCTTCAACCTCGCCATGCAGTACCATCGGCCCCTCTTGCTTCACGTGATTACGAAAAAGGGAAAGGGCTACGTTCCCGCAGAAGATAACCCCGCCAAGTACCACGGAGTGGGAAAACCTAAAAAACAGGGTTCTTCTTCGAATCTGCGAAGCTGGAGCGCCGCGGCCACCGCTTCCCTTGTGGAGATGGCCGAAAAAGATCCCCGCATCGTCTGTCTTACCGCAGCCATGAAGGAGGGAGCCAAACTGGGGGAGTTCGAAAAACGATATCCCCGACGCTTCTTCGATGTGGGTATTGCGGAGGAACACATGCTTACCTTTGCCGCGGGAATGGCGGCGGGAGGAATGCGACCGGCGGTATGCATCTACTCCACCTTCCTCCAGCGAGCCATGGATCAGCTCGTACATGACATGGCCATGCAGAAACTTCCCGTACTGCTGGGGGTGGATCGGGCGGGGCTTGTAGGAGAAGACGGAGAGACCCATCACGGCCTTCTCGACCTTGCCTGGGCCCGGAGCATTCCCAACGTCACCGTGGCGGCTCCCCGGGATGAAGTGGATTTGGACTTCTTCTTCTCCCACGCTTTTTCTCAGAATGGCCCCGTGCTGGTGCGCTATCCTAGGGGAAATGCCCCGGAAAGACTTGCTCGCAGAGAAGGCGAGGATCCTCTCCCCTGGGGAAGGGGGGAAATTCTTCGAGAGGGAGAAGGTACGGTGCTTTTGGGTCTCGGAAGCACTCTGCCTCTGGCTCTGGAGGCCCGGCAGGTTTGTGCGGACCAGGATCTCCCTCTTCCCGGAGTGGCGGATCTCCGCTTCGTAAAGCCTCTGGATGAAGAGCTTCTTCGGAATCTTGCGGAGGAGTATCAGAAGATAATCGTTCTTGAAGAGGGGAATTGTGCGGGGGGAGTCGGCGAACTCGTGGCGTCCTTTCTCGGGCAGAGGAATTTGTCCTGCCCCATAGTCTCTCTGGGAGTGCCGGATCGGTTTATTCCCCAGGGAACCCGGCAGGAACAATGGGAAGAGTGCGGCCTTACGATACAGAGGGTGGTGGCATGTATTCGTGGAGAAGAAAAAGAAAGAGCGTCTCGACACGCTTCTGACATCCAGAAACCTGGTCGAATCAAGGAGCCGGGCGAAGGCGCTCATTCTGGGGGGAAAAGTTTTTGTGGAAGGGCAGCGTGTTGACAAATGCGGCGCCCAGTTTTCCGAAGACGTGGATCTTCGGGTGGTGCAGGAAAAAGAGTGGGTAAGTCGGGGAGCCCATAAACTTCTCAAGGCCTTTCAGGTCTTTTCTCTCTCCGTGGAGGGGCTCTGCTGTCTCGATATCGGTGCTTCCACGGGAGGCTTTACGGAAGTTCTTCTGACATACGGAGCCTCCCGGGTCTATGCGGTGGATGTGGGGTATGGACAGCTTTCCTGGAAACTCCGTACCTGCCCACAGGTAGTGGTCATGGAGCGCACCAATGCCCGTCATCTCAAGCCGTCGGATTTCGATGAAACCCCTAGGTTTTGCTGTATGGACGCCTCCTTCGTCTCCTTTAGCCATATTCTTCCCCGGATAGACGAAATTCTGCATCCTTCGGGAGAGGCGGTACTTCTCATAAAACCGCAGTTCGAAGCGGGGCGGGAACGAATCGGCAAGGGCGGGGTGGTGTCGGATCCCCGGATCCATGGAGAAATCCTCCGGGAGGCGGGAGCTTTTGTGACGGAACACTCTTCTTTTGTCGTATGCGGCCTGGATTTTTCTCCCCTCCGGGGGCCCAAGGGGAATATCGAGTTTTTATTTCACCTCTCCAGGAACACCGAGAAAAACTGTCTTTCTCCGGAAAGAATCGCCCGAGTGGTGGAAGAGGCCCATGAAATGGATCGGCCTGTACCGTAGAGAGAAAGGAGGACGGAAAACGTGAAACACCGTATAGGACTTTTGGTAAACACTCAAAAAAAACGGGCCGTGGAACTTGCCCATCGCCTCCTTCTCTGGGGCAAGGAACGGGATATTCTCTTTCTGGCTCCTCCCTTCGAAGCCTCCATTCTCGGTATTCCGGGAATTCCCGACAAGGAATGGCGCAGCTCCGTATCTTTTGCGGTGGTTATCGGAGGGGATGGAACCTTTCTTCGGGCGGCCCGATACCTCTTCGGGAACGACATTCCTCTTTTCGGTATCAACGCAGGAAATTTGGGCTTTCTCGCTGCGGGGGATCCAGCCAAAGCCGAGGAGGATATGGAGCGAATTCTCCGGGGAGAACATTCCGTGGAAGATCGCTGTCTTCTTTCGGGCAAGGTGTGGCGGGGAGAACGGCTGGTACACGAACTCTACGCCATGAACGATTTGGTGGTAACCAAAGGAGCTTTTGCCCGGCTCATCCATTTGCAGCTTTACATCCGGGACCGCTATATCACCACCCTTCCTTCGGATGGCATGATTGTGGCTTCTCCTACGGGATCCACCGCTTACGCCCTCTCTGCGGGGGGGCCGGTGGTGCCGCCTCATGTGGCCTGTATGCTCCTGGTTCCCATCTGCGCTCACACTCTTTATGCCCGCCCCATGGTACTGGGAGGGGAGGACACCATTTCGATAGTACCCCTGGGGGACCATCGGGAGCTCATGCTTACCCAGGACGGCCAGCTCGGATACGAGATCATTCCCGGAGACCGCCTGGAGGTTTCCCTTATGAAAGACAAATGTATCAAAACCATTACTCTCCCCGAACGGGACTATTACGCTCTGCTTCAGGAAAAATTTCAGTGGGGGAGATCCTACGAGGATAATGGAGAATAAGAACAACCTGGTACTTCGAGAGCTCTACATCCGCCATGTGGGGGGCATACAAGAGGCTCGGCTCGCTTTCCGGGGAAACTTTACCATCATCTCGGGAGAGAGTGGAGCAGGCAAGAGCAGTGCCGTCCGGGCTCTGGAACTTCTCTGCGGCAAGAGAGGGTCGGGAGAGATGATCCTCAAGGGCGAGGAGGAGCTGGAGGTGGAAGCTCTCTTCGAAAATCTCCCTTCCCGCCTTCGTGAGGGGGAGGCTCTGAAGGATTTCGAAAAGGATCTTGCCGAGGAGGAGTATCTTATCCTTTCCCGGCGCACCCGAAAGAATGGGCGCAGCCGGGGACTTGTGCATTCCCGCACGGTGCCTCTGGGAAAACTCTCGGAAATTACCGGTACGCTCCTTTCCATCCAAAGCCAGCATGCCCAGCTCGACCTCCTCCAGAGAGAGCGGCAAATGCATTTTCTTGACTTTTACGGCGGAGCCCCGCTGCTGGGGTTTCGAAACGACCTGGAAGACTGCATCCGCGAAAGCATCGCCTTCGAAAAAAATATACGAAGCCTTTCGGAAAAACGGGAAGCTTTTTCCCGAATCCTTAAAAAACAGGAGAGCCTTGTGGCCCGGGCGGAAGAGGCGAAATTCGGCCCGGAAAGCGAGAGCGAATGGAACCAGGATCTGGAGCTTCTCTCTCAGGAAGAGGCTCTGGTTCAGCATATCCAAACCTTGAACGGCATCTTTTCCGGGGAAGAAGATTCCTCCCGGGACATACTTTCCCTTCTGGAGCGGGGAAGCCGGGAAATCCCTCCCCAAACGGAGGAGATCCTGGGAAAAGAGAGGGCAGAACGATACCGTACCCTCTTGGATACATCCCTGGAATCCCTGGGAGCTCTCTCGGCCCTTTTGGGAGGGCTCCTTCTGGAATTTCACGAAGAGGATCTCCTGCGCCGCATGGAACTTCTGGATGCCCGCCTGGAGCTTCTTCGAGATCTCAAAAACACTTTCGGACCTCTTTCGGGAAAGGATCTCTTCGAGGCTTTTCAGGAAATGCGAAGAGAGCTTCAGTGGTATTACGAAAGTCAGGAAGAGCTCCGTGGGCTTTTGGAGAGGAGAACGGAGGTTCACGGTAAAACGAAGCAGGTGGCCCGGGAACTTCGCCGGGAACGCCAGAAGGCGGCCACGGAACTCCGAGCGGTGGTGGAGGAGGTTCTTCGGGAGCTCGGCATGGGGGATACCTTTTTTTCGGTGCTCTTCGAACCCCGAAGTACCATCCGTAAAACCGGAGCGGAAGAAGTTGTTTTTTCCATCGCCCGAGGCGAACAGAACTTTTCGCCCCTGGAGGAGATCGCTTCGGGAGGAGAACTCAGCAGAATCCTTTTGGCGCTTCACGTGGCCTGCCCCGAGGGAATGCTCCCCCCGGTGCTCATCTTCGACGAGGTGGAAGCGGGACTGGGAGGAGAGAGCGCTCTCCTGGCGGGAAGGCTTCTCAAAAAGATATCCCTCTCCTTCCAGGTGATTCTCATTACCCACGAGGCTTCCATCGCCGCCATGGGTGATCAGCATATTCTCGTCTCCCGGGAGGGAGAGAACACGGTGTTCCGGGAGCTTTCTCCCGAGGGACGGGTGGGGGAACTTGCCCGGATGCTCTCGGGGAACTCCCGAAATCTCAAGGCCCTGGAACATGCCCGGGCGCTGCTTCTCGAACAGGGGCAATTTCCGGCGCCTCTCCCTAAGGAAAAAGCTTCATCCTTTTCCGGAGCCTGAAGACTGGAAGGTAAAGCCCAAAGAAAGTGCCTCTATCTTCAAGAAAACCCTTGACGGGATCCGGAAAGATGCATATAATTGCTCTCGCTGGCCGGGCTGGCGGAAGTGGTAGACGCACGGGACTTAAAATCCCGAGGGCTTGAGTCCGTGCGGGTTCGAGTCCCGCGCCCGGCACCAGGAAGAGATCGCGGGGTGGAGCAGTCAGGAAGCTCGTCGGGCTCATAACCCGAAGGTCGCAGGTTCAAATCCTGCCCCCGCAACCAACTTTTTGGCGGTGTAGCTCAGCTGGCAAGAGCATGCGGTTCATACCCGTAGGGTCAGTGGTTCGAATCCACTCACCGCCACCACGTTAACCTACGTATAGTAAAGAAGTTGTGGCGTACATATAATGGCAAGGCACACATCGTGGAAGCGGGGTGTGCCTTCGTTTGTTTTGGGAGGATCTCGTGCGAAAGTCCGAAAAATGGCATGTCCCCCAGAATTTGGAAACAAAGTTTAAAGACGCCGGAGCCGAACAGGGATGGCTCGAAGATTCAAAACCCCTGATTCTTGCGGTTTCAGGAGGAAGCGACTCCGTGGCTCTGGTGGTGCTTGCTTGTTTTCTCCTTCCCCGGGAGCGCCTTGTCCTCGGTCATCTGGAGCACGGCATACGGGGGGAGGCCTCTCTGGAGGATGCCCGGTTTGTACGGCATCTTGCGGCGGAGCTGGACCTTCCTCTGGAATGCCGGCATGTAATTACGGAAGAGCACCGGAAAGCTCACGAGAGTTTGGAAAGTACCGCCCGAAGGCTTCGGTACGATTTTCTCAAAGAGCTTTCCCGGAAATACGGAGAAGCCTGGATTGCCACGGGACACACCAAAAACGACGTCCAGGAGACGGTGCTCTTGAATCTCTTTCGGGGCACTGGTATCCGGGGTCTCGGGGGCGTTCCTTCCCGACGGGGAATCGTGGTGCGCCCTCTTTTAAACTGCTCTCGTCAGGAGCTTCGGGATTTTCTCGAGAAAAACGGCTTCTCCTGGAAGGAGGACGCCACCAACGAAGATACTTCCTATGTGCGGAATTATATCCGCAAGATCCTCCTCCCTCAAATTGAAGAAAACATCAACTCCCGGGCGGGAGAGCACCTGGCGGACCTTGCTTCGGATGTTCGGATTATCCGGAAGAGGGACGAAAAGATGTACGAAAATCTGCTCGTCCGGCTGGGGCGTGAAATGCCCTTGGCCCTCTCCTCCTGGGATCTTACCCTTGCCCGGAGTCTTTCCTCCTGGGATCTTCGAATGGCTCTTATGGAACAGGCCCGAGGGCTGGGCATTCCTCCTCTTTCCCGTTCCCGCATGATAAAACTTGAAAAACTGCTCCGTACTTCCGGACGCTGGCGCTTTCAGTGGAAAGGAGGTGTGGATCTTCTCTGCGGTGCAGGCCTTCTCTCCTGGATTCTTCCCGAAAAACATCCTCCCGTGGAATCCGCAGATATTTGTCTTGAAGATTTCCCTTCTTCCCGGAAAAGCGGCTCCTGGACCGTGACGGTGGAGGAAGTCTTTTCCGGATCTCCGGACTCTGTAGTTCTGGGGAACTGCGAAGCCCTTCTTGCTTCCGGACCTTCAGAAACCTTGAGGCTCTGCTCTCTGGAGACCTGGCTGAAAACCGGGGAACCCGCCCAAACGGACCGGTTTCGAAAAAAACTGCCTTGGTGGACCCATCCCCTCTGGCCTGTAATTCTTTGGGGAACCGGAAAGGCCTGGATTCCCGGAACAGGCGGAGAGTGCCCGAATTTTCCTGAAACAACGTCGTTTTCTGGCGAGAATCATGTTACAATAGCCCGGTTGTCATGTTCCCCTTCCGAAAACTCTTTACGGAAAAGCGGGGAATGATTACGTTGTTGAAAATAACCTTTCAGAGTACACGTGCAAAGGAAGTGAAGCCATGACGTATACGGTGGGCAAGGTTCTTCTCTCCAAAGAACGCATTGCAGAACGTGTCGCCCTTCTTGGAAAGGAAATCTCCGAAAACTATGCCGGGCAGGAACTGGTGGTAGTGGGAGTTCTCAAGGGGGCGGTTCTTTTTCTTTCGGATCTCGTACGCCAGGTGGATCGGAATGTCTTTCTGCATTTCGATTTCATTAGTGTCTCTTCGTACGGAGATTCCACGGTCTCCAGCGGTATCGTGAAGATCAACAAGGATCTCGATCTCGATATCCGGGGAAAGCATGTGCTTATCGTGGAGGATATCATTGATACCGGTCTGACCCTCTCGTACCTCATCAAACTCCTGGAAGAGCGGGAGCCTCTCTCGGTGAAGACCTGCGTTCTTCTGGATAAACCCGAGCGGCGGAAGGTTCCGGTTCCCGTGGATTACCGGGGTTTTGAAATCCCCGACGAATTCGTGGTGGGGTATGGCCTGGACTATGCGGGGCGCTGGCGGAACCTCGAGGAAGTTTTCGTGCTTCACACATCCTGACCTTCGATGTATTCTTGAAAGGCGGCGGAAGGGATAAACATGCTGGAATGCCCGGATTTCCTTTCCCGAAAAAGAGATATGGCATGGAGTATTCGGGAACAGAAGTAAATTCATCGCATTAGGAGTGAGGAAGATTTGAACCGACTCATCAAAAACTTGGGATTGTATCTTGTGTTGATCGTGCTCGTGGTGAGTATCGTCAATGCATTCCTCTCCCCGGGGCAGCACACCCAGGAGGGACAAGAGCTCAGTTACAGCAGTTTCATGCATTACGTGGAGGAGGGCTATGTCCGCTCCGTGGTAATCGATGAAAGTGGCATAAAAGGAAAACTCGACAGCGGCAAGGATTTCACCACCCATGCTCTGGGAGTGAGCGAGCTGGCCCCCAAACTCGTGGATAAGGGGATCGAAGTTACGGTAATTCCTCCGGAGAAGCCCCCGTGGTGGGCCAGCCTCATGTCTACCCTCTTCCCCACGCTTCTTCTCATCGGAGCCTGGATCTTCATCATCTACCACATGCAGGGGGGAGGCAACAAGGTAATGAACTTCGCCCGTAGCAAGGCGAAGCTCTTTCTGGACAATCGGCCCAAGGTGACCTTCGATGATGTGGCGGGGTGCGACGAGGCCAAGGAGGAACTTCAGGAGGTTATCGAATATCTCAAGGATCCTTCCCGGTTTGCGGAGTTCGGTGCCAAGGTTCCCAAGGGTGTGCTTCTTCTTGGATCCCCCGGCACGGGAAAAACCCTTCTTTCCCGGGCCGCTGCGGGAGAAGCGGATGTACCCTTCTTCAGCATCAGTGGTTCCGATTTCGTGGAGATGTTTGTGGGAGTGGGTGCCGCCCGAGTTCGGGATCTCTTTGAACAGGCCCGGAAATATCAGCCGTGCATCGTCTTCATCGACGAGATCGATGCCGTGGGGCGTCAGCGCGGAGCCGGTCTCGGGGGAGGCCACGACGAGCGGGAACAGACCCTGAACCAGCTCCTGGTGGAGATGGACGGTTTCGATGTTTCCACGGGAATCATTCTCATCGCCGCTACGAACCGACCGGATATTCTGGATCCCGCCCTTCTGCGGCCGGGGCGTTTCAATCAACAGAT
>Ga0334890_1005462_pt1 | contig 10729 bp, 16 predicted proteins | sample GraSluR1_MG_3_FD_207220 | JGI IMG/M metagenome (GOLD analysis project Ga0334890, IMG submission 207220) | Sludge microbial communities from methane-producing bioreactor in Wageningen University, Netherlands - Granular Sludge_31_08-R1 | ecosystem: Engineered > Bioreactor > Anaerobic >... | reverse complement strand
CACCGGTGCGATTTCCCGGCGCCGGCTGGTCCAACCAGCGACCGGACGGCGGCGTCCAGTCGAGGGCGACGAGGTGGGCGGTATCGGCCGGATTCAGGGTGTCATCGTACGGCACCGGTTCGGTCGCTAACCGATCCTGCCGACCCCGCAGCCAATCCAGGGTGGGCGGCCAGGCGATCTCGGCGGCATTCTCGGCCGAGAACAGGTCGATGTGGGCGAAGTCGCGCCAGCGATCGTCCGGACCAAGCAACTGCACGACCAGGCGCGTGACCTCGGCGTTCACCAGCCGAGCGAGGGTGCCGGCCTGGATCGGGCCGCCGCCACCTGCCGCCTCGAGGCTGAACAACGGCAGGTCGATCGAACCGAGGTGCGTCTCCCAGATCGAATCCTCGCAGACCAACGTGCGGAAATCGACCCATAGCCGCACGGGCGGGTGCATGGGTGCCCAGCGGATCCAGAATTCCGTCGCCATCAGCCGCGTGGTATACGCGAGGTCGACCGGCTAGCCCTCGTCTTCGAAGAGGCCGGCCCACCAGACGGCGCCGCCCTCCGCGCTCGCGATGGCCGTGAAGAAGAGGAAGACCTCCAGGTTCGTGAAGCCTTCGTAGAACGGCGACGGCGCGTCCGGTTCGGTTTGCGCCAGATAGCCGACGCTGTAGAGGAAGCCGTCGGGGTCGTCGTCGAAACCGTAACTCCTTCGTTGAACAGGTCGACGTATCCCGCCAGGTATTCGCATTCATCCGCCGGCCCCGCGGGAGCAACGCTGCAGGTGATCGAGCAGGCGTACCGGAAGATGGGGTTGCCCGACCCGGAAGACAACGGTGCCCGCCCGCGCCCGGCCGACGATGACGGCGAAGAGCGCAGCGCCGCCGGCCGTCTTGCCGCCCGCTGCTGGGCGCTGCTGCTGGCGCGGATCTGCGAGTGCCTGCCGCTCTTGTGCCCGCGCTGCGGCGAGCCCATGCGGATCATCGCCTTCATTCTCGATCCGCCGGTCATCGAGCGGATCTTGACACACATCGACGAGCCTGCCACGCCACCGGCGGTTCTGCCGGCCCGGGCAACGCCGCAGGCCGAACTGGGGTTCGAGCCGCCGGAGCCGCCGGCCGCCCAAACGGCCTGGCCGGAGATCGACCAGACCGGCGGCCGGGACAGCTGGTACTGAACCCACCGGACAGCGCCGATCGACCGAACCTCGAGTGCCGACGAGGCCCAAACCGGGAACGACGGAGACGGACCGATCTGCTCTCTCCGGAGGCGACGTCACGCCCAGCGGCGCGAAACCGGGCCTCGCGAGGGCGCTGGCGGCCATTTCCCCGGCCCCCGACTTGAAACGGGATGATCGCTGTTGTACGATCTCACCGGATCAGGCGCGATCCGGGGCGTCGGGAGGCGGAACTATGCGGTTGAAATTCCTATCCGCCTACCATGCTGATAGGGCCGTTTCAGTTGAATCGGTTTGGCTTCACCTGCGTCGTATCGAATGGTGAACCGCCGTACCGTATCGCCTGCGTATTTCGGATCCTCCGAGAATGCCACGCCAGCGTGGATCGGCAGCGGGAGGTCTGCTGCCAACGTCGACCTGCATGACCGTTCCGGTGCCTTGCCGTCTTCCCGACCCACGATGGAGGGGATCCAAGATGCGAACCAACACTTGCTTCACGTTGCTGTTTCTTGTCGCGAGCCTGGTCGTCGTGGCGGGTTGTGGCGACGACGACGACCCGATCACACCGGAGCCGAACCTCGGCACGGTCGTGGTCGACCCGACGCCAGACTCGATCGCGGCACCATGGACGCTCGTCGGACCCGGCGACTACAGCCACGATGACGCTGGCGATCAGACCCTGAACGGCCTGGCCGTGGGCGAGTGCACGCTGACCTGGCAAGACGTGACCAGCTACGTCACGCCGGCCGCAGAGACGTAGACGCTCGCGGCCGGCCAGACGGTAACGTTCGGCGGGGTCTACGAGGAAATCACTGCGCTGGAGGGTGACTTCGTCCTCATCCCCGTCGGCACCTTCGCGATGGGCAGCCCGACGAGCGAGTACGGCCGCGGATCTGGCGAGACCCAGCACACGGTGACGCTGACGCGCTCGTTCTGGATGCAGGCGACAGAGGTGACCAACGCCCAGTACGCGGAGCTGGCGCAGTGGGCGCTGGACCAAGGCCACTGCACGGCGACGGCGAGCAGCCTGCGTGACGCGCTGGTCGGTTCGACTGCGGAACTGCTCGATCTGGACTCCAGCTATTGCGAGATCTCGTCCAGCGGCGGCATGTTAACGGTAGACGCCGGCAAGGAGGACCATCCGGTGCAGGAGGTGACCTGGTTCGGAGCGGCGGCCTACTGCGATTGGCTGAGCCTGCGCGAGGGCTTGCTGCGTGCCTACGATCACGGCACGTGGCAATGCAACGACCATGCACCGTACAGCGCGCTGGGCTACCGCTTGCCGACGGAGGCGGAGTGGGAGTACGCATGCCGTGCGGGGACGACGACGCCGTTCCATACGGGAGACTGCCTGGATGCGGGGACCGAAGCGAACTACAGAGGGGACGTCCCGTACTCTGGCTGCCCATCCGGACCGTACGCAGGCTGGACGGTTTCTGTCGGGAGCTATCCGGCGAATGCCTGGGGTTTGCACGACATGCACGGAAACCTGTGGGAGTGGTGCAACGACTGGATTGGGTCGTACGGGGGCGCTGCGACCGATCCCGCGGGTCCCGTGGGGCCCGACGGCTCCCGGGTGATCCGCGGCGGCGACTGGGAATACAACGCGCAGGTCTGCCGCTCCGCGAATCGGGAATTCATCGCCCCGGCCTGGAGCTTCAACTATATCGGCTTCCGGCCCGTGAGGTCGGTCTTCTGATGGCGTAGAGCACCGTCTGTGTCACACGAGAGCTGGGCTGCTGCGTGGGTGGATCACTTCTTCCGGCATGCCGGCGAGCCGCGGATTTCTGGATTGCCACGACTGCACAGAGGTGTTGACCTCCAGCAATCCCGTGATCGGCAGGGGGTTTTGGTCACTGGGTTCTAGCGGAAGCACCAGTCGTCTGGACCCAGTATCCGGCCAGGTCGTTCGTCGGCCCCTTGCGTATTCGGATGCATGGCGGCGGCGAAGCTCTCGCCGCTCTTCAAGTGGATCTTCTAGACCGCGGCCGAGGACAGCTTCGTGTCCATCGAGAAGGCCGAGCGGATGCTGGGGTTCGCGCCGCAGGACTCGAACAAGGACGCGCTGGTGCGGAACGATTGTCTGGTGGAAGCTGTTATGTGGTATCGCTGAGCGGGGCCCCGGCAGCGCCGCATTGGCCATCACGTCCCGGCTCGACCAGCTACGGCGTGTGCGAGGGCCGACGGCGTTCTGCAACCGACGATCGCCGGTGCCTCGTGAATGAGCGCGTCGTTCTCCAAGGCGGCCACCATGAACAGAGCAAAGTCCACGCGGCGGGTGATGTTGCTCTCAAGGATCGGGTCACCCACGTGCCGACTCCATACGGGCAGGCCCTGGCTCTCACCCTCCTCGAGGTCGCTCCCGCGCACGACCGTCCACCGCGTTTCGCTGGCAAACACCCGACGGCACGCTTCCACCTGGTCACCGAGGTCTGCGAAGCGCGCAAGACGCGCGACCCAGCCGAAGACTTTCATGAGCGCTTTGAGCTTCCACGAGTACACGTCGCGACCGTCATGGGTGATGTGCCACCCGCACGAGAAGACGAGGCGCGCACCAGGGCGCGCGTGGTCGAGAACCGCCTGCGCCGTTCCCGTCGAGTACTGCTGAACGCCCCAAGGGACCAAAACGGTGAGTACCCCGTCACACCCCGCGACCGCCCTCTTGATCACTGCGCGGTCATTCGTCGCGCCTGGAACGATCGCGATGCGCTCTTTGAACGCGTCGAGCTTTCCTACGCTGCGCTCCCGGCACACGCCAACGACGTCGTAGCCCCGATCAAGTGCGTGCTGCACCATGTACCTGCCGAGCTTCCCTGACGCCCCAACGATACAGACTTTCATCTATTGAGTCCTTCGCCACAACCGGTCTGCCACATAACGACCTGGCGTTAAGCTGCAGGCGGTCTTGGCGCGGCGCTGGCCCTTGCCAGTGCCGTGACAAGGCCGACTGTCAGCTTGAATGATGGAATGGACTCCTCCCGCGACTTGACCGGCATCGCAAGCGTGCCAAAGTCGCCTCGTACCCAAGACCCCATCCGGGGAAGGAGGAGTCCGAGATGCAGCATACCACGATCGCCGTCGACCTGGCAAAGTCCGTGTTCGAGATCGCCGTCTCCCGCCACCCGGGCAAGGTCGCCGAACGCCATCGGCTGCCACGAGACCGGTTCCTGCCCTTCTTCGCCGAACACCTGCCCGCGATCGTCCTGATGGAAGCCTGCGGGTCCGCTCATCACTGGGGACGCCAGCTCGAGGTGCTCGGCCACCAGGTGCTCCTGCTTCCGCCGCATCGCACCAGGCCCTACGTCACCGGCAACAAGACCGATCGCAGCGACGCCAAGGGATTACTCGAGGCCCACCGCAACGAGATGATCCGGCCCGTACCGGTCAAGTCGCTCGACCAGCAGGCGCTGTCCGCTCTGCACAGGCTGCGCGCCGCCTGGCTCGCTGCCCGGACCGCAAGGATCAATACGGTCCGCGGTGTGCTCCGCGAGTTCGGCATCGCCATTCCTCTGGGCGCCAAACGGGTCGTGCCGCTCCTGCAGCAACTCCTGGAAGACGCCGATTCCGCCCTGCCCGGTGCCGTGCGGCCGACGCTCGCTGAGGCCGGCCAGGAGATCCTCGATCTCGAGCAACGGCTGCGCAGCGTCGAACTCCAGCTGCGAGCCATCGCCCAGCAAATGCCGGTCGCCCGGAAGCTCCGCTCGATCCCCGGCATCGGGTTGATCACCGCCACGGCTCTGGCGGGCCAAGGCTCGCGAAAATCCCGACCGACTCCGCGCCTGGGCGCTGCGCATCGAGCGGCAACGCGGCCACAACAAGGCGGCCATCGCTCTGGCCAACAAGCTCGCACGCATCGTCTGGGCAGTCTGGTGTCGCGATATTGAATTCACCGAACACGCGGCGCCGGCCGCCTGATTCCGGCACTGAAACAGGAGGTGCGAAGACCGAAGTCCCCACCGTGGGCTGCTTCGAGAACGACGTAGAGATGGCGAACCGGTCCTGACCGGCGCGAGGGAAAGCCGATAACAGGCCTGGCCCGTCGAGGCCGGTTGCAACGATTGGCTCCCCGCGCGCGAATCTCCATCTTGGCCCGGAGCCTCAGGGCTCCCTCGTTGAGGCCGGAGATACGGCTGCAGTCGGTCCCTTCGCCATCAGAACTGATCGCGATTCGCGCTTGCGGAAGGAGTCCAGATACAGCCTGTTATATGGCGCTGACTGATCCTCCGTGATCACTTTACCACCCCGGCCATTTCAGTTCAACGAGGGCTTGACGATATGTCGCGCCTGACATATACTCACCCTATGAACCCGACGGACAAGCCAACTCGTCTGGCTTAGCGGGGAAGTCAAATCTCCCCCCTTGAGCAAGGAAGCTCGAACCGAGGCGGGATACCTCCTGAGATGCCTTCAGGCCGGCATTCCCCTCACGATGCCACATTCGCGCCCGATGCCGGCGATTGGCACCCGGTGCCACGAACTTCGGATAAACGACGAAGACTCGACCTGGAGGATCATCTATCGCACCGACGACGACGCCATTGTGATCCTCAATGTCTTCCAGAAGAAGACGGGCAAGACGCCGCCGGCCGTTATTGAGAATTGCCGGCGGAGAGCCCGCAAATACGACCAAGACGCTCGAGAAGAGGGCTGAGATGGATACCCGGAAGAAGAAAGCTCTCGCATCCAAGGGCTGGGCGGTCGGTTCCACGACTGACTTCCTTGGCCTGTCGCCTGAGGAGGCTCGATTCATTGAGCTGAAGTTGGCGCTTGCCGCCAGTCTTCGTGCCGAGCGCCTACGCCAAGAAGTCACACAGGTGGATCTCGCTAAGCTACTCGGCACCAGCCAATCGCGAGTGGCGAAGATGGAGGCCGCCGATCCAACGGTGACGGTCGATCTCTTGCTCAAAGCGCTACTCATGCTCGGAATAACGAAGAAGCAACTCGCGAAGATCATCGCCTAAGAACGCGTCACGCCGTTTGTCCATATAACGACATGCCAATAAGCTGCGGGGCGGACTTGGCGCGGGCCTGGCCCTGCCAGGGCCGTGACAGCGCCGGACCGACAGCTCCAGCGGCTTGTTATCCTGAGTCCCCTATAGACTCAGAACCTGCCGCAATCCGGATTCCACCGCTTCGACGATGCGATCGGAAACGCCCCCGGCCTTCTCGACAAGGTACTTTTTGTCCAGGGTTAGCACTTGGGAGACGTTGATCACCGAATCCCGACGCAGCTTACTATCGCGACGCAAGAGCAACACGTTGCCCGGAGCTTCTGCGAGCCGCACATTCGAAGTGATCGCTACCACGATGACTGTGGAAATCAGGCTGCGGTTGAACGCGTCGCTTTGAACCACCAAAACCGGTCGACGATAACCCGGCTCCGATCCGCGCGGATCGGAAAGCTCAGCCCACCAGATCTCCCCGCGCTTGATCACCAGTCCTCCCGCACGATGCTTCCCCACTGAATGGCATCCAGCACAGGATCGATATGGCCAGGATCTTCAACGCTGTAGACTGTATTCAGCTGCGCCGTGACCGCGGTATTGCTATGGCTCTCGAGGTATTTCGCGAGGGCTCGTTGATAGAATTCGCTGCGAGAAAGGCCAAGCCGTTTCGCGACGCGATCTGCCGCTTCGAACAGGTCATCCGGGATCGATATTGCTGTCTTCATGTGTTTAGTATAACCGCGGTCATACCGCCTGTCAACCCTCCAGGATAACGTCAGCGTTGAGCAGCGGGCGGACTTGGCGCGGCGCTGGCTTTGCCAGCGGCGTGACAAGGCCGAGCCGTCTGCTCGAACGCTCTGTTATACGGGCTTTAGTTCACCGGATCAGCCGGCAACTGAGCTGAGTGCCAAACGGCTACAATCCACACCGTCTTGCCGACCACGCGATAGAAGAACCGATACGGGCGAACGATGACCTCGCGATGCGGCAGTTCCGGAAACTCGGGGATCGCTCGGCCTGACTCCGGAAACTCACCCAATCGGCTCAGGACGGCTTCGGCTTTCTTTCGAAACTGACGTGCTGCGGTCGGATTTTCCTGCCGGATGTACTCCAACCCCTCAAGAAACTGCCGCCGTGCTGACGTTGTGAACTTGATCTTCACGAAGCGTCATCTCCGAGCAGTGCGTCGGCCTCCTTCATCACATTGGCCAAGGTATGCCCATCGCCGGCAGCGATCTCACGTTCTCCTGCCGCCAGAAGTCGCAACAACTCCCGCTCTCGCTCTTGCTTCTCGTACGCACCGATGCTCTGCATGACGGCGACGGCACGGCCACGTTGGGTGACGACCAACGGTCCAGACCCGGACTGCAACTTCTTAAGAACTGCCGCAGCGTCTTGCCGAAAATCACTGACGGGGACCATATCAGGGATCTTGCTCATATTGCACCTCCATGCGTATTCTATAAGGTACGCATGAACGTACTGTTCGTCAACTCGTATAACGGCCTGGGCGCCAGCCGCCCGCCGACGCTGGCAAGACTTGCCCAAAGAACCAGAACCTATGCTGCCTCAGGGCGCACGCATACACGCCACCGAAGGCGGGTCGGCTGCACGCCCTTGGGCGGCCTACACACCTCTATTACACAACCCTTATTCCCTGGACAATATTCTCTGAACGTCTTTATGGTTGAGCAGGAATGACACACCGAAATCCCACCCAGTGCATGCGATAGGAAGAAGGTGTCAACCCTTTTCGGTAAGAGGCACTCACCTGCCAGCCTTCATCAAACCATGAGCCGCCACGTGCAATGCGCATAGTTCCAGAAGCCGGTCCCTGGGGATTTTTAATTGGAGAATGGGCATAGTAATCCTCCGACCACCAATCGCTGACCCATTCCCAAACATTGCCGGCCATGTCCAGCGCCCGACACCAACTTTCACCACTGGGGTAGCTTCCGACGGACGTCCACTGTGCAAACCCGTCATCGAAGTTACTGTCCTTCCAATCATAAGTACAATTGGCGTCGCAGTAGTTCACAAGCTTACCGTCGAAAGTGTTTCCCCAGGGATATACCTTTGCCTTTGGGCCACGCGCAGCATACTCCCATTCCGCTTCGGTGGGTAAGCGACCTCCGGCCCAAGAACAGTACGCCGCAGCCCCATACCAGGATACCTCAATCACTGGGTAGTCTTCGTAACCGGTCTGAGAACGGAATACACCGTTTTTCTCTTCGATGTGACCGTATATGATCCCTCTCTGGCCTGCCCCCGGTTCTAGCCAGCTAATGCCCTCTTCCACCTGGTTGCCCCGCTCGTTCAGAAATGCGGTGAACATGGCGTTGGTTACTTCGGTTTGGTCAATCCAAAAGGCGTCCAATGCCACGGTGTGTACTGGCTGTTCATGCGGAACATCGCTGCTGCCCATCTCAAATTGACCTGCTGGAACGTGGACCACGACCATCCCATCGCGGATGCGGGTCTGGGGGTCGCCCACTTCCGGCACGCTTGTAGGCTTTAGTGCTTCGGTGGGCAGTGTGTGTGGCACATCAGTTAGAGCGGTCGACACAGAAACCGGCCCACAACCGGATAGGAGCACCAGCAATATAGTGACCAAGAGAGACCCGGCCTTGTTCTTGATATCCATTTCTATTGCTTCTTTTGTCAGTTGCCTTGTATTTGTCTGATAGTAGAGACAAGTTAACGGCTTGAAGTGTTCCCGGTGCAGTATGAGCGAGAGCCGATTACCAAGCCGCCTAACGACCTTGGCTTCACCTGCAAGCGCGTCCGGCGAAGCCGGTTTGGCGCGCGGGGTGCTTAAGCAGCCCGCGTGACAAAAGCGATTGTCAGGTGCAAGCGCTTGTTAGCGATCAGTCTGCCACCCAATAAGAGTACCAATCTTCGCCAACACCTCGGCGAGTACTTCGTCGGACACTTCGTCGAACTTCTCTGCCTGGCGTACCCGCCAGTCGAGACTCTTAACCTGATCGGCCAGGATTGCCCCTTGGGCCTTGCCCCCCTGAGGCAGTACGACTTCGAAAGGGTAGCCTTTGACATGCGTTGTTAGTGGACATAAAACGGCCAGCCCGACCTTCCCGTTGTACGATTTCGGAGAGATCACCAATGCCGGTCTATGCCCCGCTTGCTCGCTACCGACTTGAGGATTGAACTGTAACCAGATAACGTCTCCTCTAGCAGGGACGTAACTCGCTCGCCTTCGCGGTGCTACCATTCCTCACCGCCGACTGACCCACCAGAATCGACCTCCGAGTGGAGGTTCTCAGCAGTGATGCCATCGAGTAGTTCCTCTAATGAGAACTCGGGTTGCGTAGCGACGCGAATGACGAGCCGGCCGTCTTCCATCGACAAATCTACCGTTGAGCCTTCGGCGACTCGGACTTCTTCCGCGAAGGACTTTGGAATACGCAATCCAAGACTATTCCCCCACTTAACGACTTTCGTGCGCATGTCGGCCTCCTTGGTTATACAAAGAGTATACGGCCTCTCTTGGCCGACGTCAATGCTACTATTGAGCCCAACGCTCGTATCGCTAGACAGAATGACTTCCCGAAAAGGTGGCTGACCCCCGGCTTCATCGCGGGTTAGCCTCTAGAGACCAGTGCCGCATGTGTGCAGCTCTGACACCGTCACACACGCCGGGAGGTCAGCCATGAAACAGTGTACCACAAAGCTCTTCGTCGGTCTCGATGTCCACAAGGACTCCATCGCCGTCGCCTGCGCCGCCGGCCAGCGGGACGCCGAGGCCGTTTCCCTCGGCACCATCGGCACCCGCCAGCACGACATCGACAAGCTCTTGCGGAAACTCGTCTCCCGCGGCCGAGAACTCTGCATCGTTTACGAGGCGGGGCCCTGCGGCTACTGGCTCTACCGCTACCTCACCAAGAAGGGTTACGCCTGCTGCGTCGTCGCCCCTTCGCTCATTCCCAAGAAATCCGGTGTGCGGGTCAAGACCGATCGGCGCGACGCGGTCGTCTTAGCACGCGCCATGCGCGCTGGCGATCTCACCCCGGTCTATGTCCCGCGGCTCGAAGATGAGTCCATCCGCGATCTGACCCGCGCCCGCGAGGACGCCATGAAGGATCTCAAGTCGGCCAAGTTTCGCCTCAAGGCGTTCCTGCTCCGCCAGGACATCCGCTACGAGGGCCGAGCTACCTGGGGTCCGGCACACATGCGTTGGCTTAGCCAGGTCGTCTGCCGGACGCCGGCTCAGCAGATCGTCTTTCAAGAATACGTCCGTGCCATCGAGGAGCAGCACGAGCGCGTGCAGCGGCTCGAGACCGAGCTGAGAGAACAGCTCTCGGCCTGGCGCATGAGGCCTGTCGTCGACGCTATCCAGGCGCTCCGAGGTGTGCAGCTCATCTCGGCGGTGACCCTCATCGCCGAACTTGGCGACATCACACGCTTCGACAGTCCCAGGCAGCTGATGGGCTACCTTGGCCTCACGCCGTCGGAATACTCCAGCGGGCGACAACGTCGTCTTGGCGGCATCACCAAGGCCGGTAACGGCCACGCCCGCCGAGTCCTTGTCGAGGGCGCCTGGGCCTACAGATATCCCGCCAAGGTCAGCAGGCACCTGCAACTGCGGCTCGAACGCGTGCCGAAG
>Ga0334890_1005457_pt1 | contig 10733 bp, 8 predicted proteins | sample GraSluR1_MG_3_FD_207220 | JGI IMG/M metagenome (GOLD analysis project Ga0334890, IMG submission 207220) | Sludge microbial communities from methane-producing bioreactor in Wageningen University, Netherlands - Granular Sludge_31_08-R1 | ecosystem: Engineered > Bioreactor > Anaerobic > Unclassified... | reverse complement strand
ACGACCTCGCCGACTACATGGAGACCAAAGAGGTGATCGTCCGGGAGATCGAGGAGAACGTCTGCTCCTGTGCACAAAGGAAGGTCAAGGTCCAGCTGAACGTCGCCGACGACCCCGAGTCCGGATCCGTCTACCTCACCGTCTCGGGGACCTCCGCGGAGATGGGGGACGACGGCTCCGTCGGCCGGGGCAACCGGGCCAACGGCCTCATCACCCTCAACCGCCCCATGAGCATGGAGGCGACGAGCGGGAAAAACCCCATCAGGCACGTCGGGAAGATCTACAACCTCCTCTCCACCCAGATCGCCAATAAAATTGTATCCGAGGTGGATGAGGTCGGCGAGGTCTACGTCCGGATCCTCTCCCAGATAGGTAAGCCCATCGACGAGCCCCACATGCTCAGCATCCAGACGACGGTGAAGGAGGGGGCCAACTACTCCCAAGTCCAGGCCGAGGCGGAACAGATCGCAAACCAGTGGCTCGACGACATCCTGGTGATCCAGGAGAAGCTGATGAAGGGGGAGCTGAAGACTTTCTGAGGAGAGGTCTTCATAAAAACCCGTCAGAAGCCGAAGAGGAACTTCTGGAGGTCGTCCCCGCCAGGGCGGGGAAGACGACCGACTAGGTGAGGACGCAGGCCCGGAGGCCGAGGCTTCCAGATATCTCCGGCAGGAGGAGATTGATCCCCATGAGGGCTAGGTTCAGCAGGAGGGAGAGAGGGCGAGCCTCGATACCGCGTCCGTCCCTGTCCCGCCTGACCCTTTATCGAAAGACTGATCCGTGCCGCCTTCGCTCATCCTGGAGATGCTCGAGCTTCCTCTAAAACAGATCGGCTCGAAGAAGTTCTATGGAAATATTCGACCTCAAATCTGGTCGTTCTTTTTCAGATGGTATCACCAGCTTTATAGCGATGAAATTCCACAATTATGATCCAAGTCCTATGCGAAGGAGAGATATCATTGACCCAAGGTAAATCTTTCGGATTTATATTGCTGGCCTTGTTGTTTTTTTTACTCGCATCCTCGACCGTCCAAGCATCAGACCTGCAGAGCCCCCTGACCGAGGAGGAGTGGCAGCTGGCCCGCCTGGTGAACGAGCACCGGGAGGAGAGCGGCCTTGGGGCCGTCCTGGTCACAAACTCGCTGACCAAAGTCGCCCGAGCCCACGTCGCAGACCTGAACGCCCACCATCCCGATACTGCCACCTATGGAACGGGCGAATGCAACCGCCACAGCTGGTCGAGCTTCGGCGACTGGACGGCGGTCTGCTACACCGGAAGCGCCCAGGCATCGGCGATGTGGAACAAGCCCCGGGAGATCACCGAGAGCTACACCGGCAACGGCTACGAGGTCGCATACTGGAGCGGTCAGGGGGCGACGCCCTCGTCCGCCATGGGCGAGTGGAAGAATAGCGCCGCCCACAGCGACACCATCCTCCAGCGAGGCATCTTCGCCGGAACGGTCTGGCAGGCGATGGGGGTGGCCATCGACGGCGACTACGCCGTGATCTGGTTCGGCACAGACTCTGACCCCGCAGGCCCCGTCCCCGTCACCGACACCTCGGAGGCCGAGGCGGCATACGCCGGCCTGACCCTCGCGGCCAGGAAGGGGGAGTACGCGCCGGGCGAGACCGTCGAGTTCGTCCTAAGAAAAGTGACCCCTGGAAGCGCGAGCCTCGTAGGGGCTTACTACGGGATCGAGAAGGATGTGGACGGCGAGTGGAGGTCCTACTACAGGACAAGCCCCGATAATTGGCGGTTCAAGACGCCGGTCATCGAGTTCGGCGGCGCGGCTAAGGCGATCCAGTGGGACCAGCGCCAGAGGGGCGATCCCGATAACGTCGCCTCCCGGGGCGGGTACCGGATGAAGTTTTTTGCGCCCGAGGCCTTCGACGGCTTTTTGACCGCGGAATTTGCGATCGTTTAGGCCATGGAACCTAACAAAAGGCGGCTTATCGTCTCCTGGGGCAAGGCCGATATCTGCCTCAGGAGACGCTCGAAGCCGAATTGAGGCTCGGATCATCAGGGAGCCTTCTGCCCTCGGCCCCATTTTTCGGCGTTTCTCAAGGAGAGGGCGGAACCGAAATCGGACATGCTCAAGCTTCCTCTAAAAAGAGATCGGCTCGAAGGGAAGATATCCTCTGGATCTGGCCGTCCTTTTTCCGATGGTATCACCAGCTTCTTATCCGTGAAAATCCACAATGTTAATCCAAGTCCTATGCGAAGGAGAGATATCATTGATCATAGGTAAATCTTTCGGAATTGGGGTTCTGGCCGCATCGATCGTCCTTTTAGCATCCTTTACCGTCCAGGCTTCTGAACCGCCACTGAACGAAGAGGAGGCGAAGCTGGTCGACCTCGTCCATCAGATTCAGAGCGAAGTCGGCCTGCAGCCCGCTCCGGTCGATACTCAGCTATGCGAAGGAGCCGGAAACTACATCGATGATCTCCAGAAGAACGGGGACGTAGGCACTAGTTGGACCGCGGTTCAGGAGATCACCGTCAACGGGGTCACATGCCGCGGTCTCTTATTCGTGGACAGCCAGGGGGCGACGGCGCAGGCCGCCTTTGACTACTGGATGAGCAGCAGCTACACCGGCGCCATTATCGTCAAGCAAGGCCCCTACAAAGACTACGACACCATAGGGGTGGCCGTCGCTCACGAATATGCTTTGATGGTGTTCGCATAGCAAGAAGACCGCGCAGGCGCCGTCCCCAAAGGTTCGAAATATCTGATCGTGCGTGGATCGGGAAAGAAACAAGTCACTGAACGCGGCGGTGTTGTGACGGTAGCGACAGGAGCCATGAGATACGAGCACGGCAACGAGATGCTGAAATTCTTGCCGACCCTCATCTCGCAGGTGCCGAAGAGGAGGGGGACGGGGACGATCGCCGCCACCAGGACCCAGCCGCTGTAGGAGGGTGAGGAGGTGTCTCCCACGGTCGCCTCTCGGTGTGAAAGAGGAGGGTGATGGTCACTGCCACAGGGTATCTTCACCTTGTAGAGGCCGTAGAGAAAGCTCTTTCTCTTCATCTTCCTCCTGGAGATAAAGATTCCGTGGATCAGGGATACCCTAATCCAAAGAAAATGGAGAAATGTATATATAACTATTCTTCGAATCTAAGTTTCATGAGAAATGATATGAACATTATCGGAGACCAAGTTGAAATTGCGAGATCTTCAGAGAGCAGAGATCCTTTAGAATTTGTATTAAAGAAAAAAAATGATCCGTTATCTAAACGGATTAGAGAATTTCATAGGAATTTCTTAGATATCTCCTCTATAGAGGATGATTGGTGGCATAACATATTTGTAAATCCTCATGGAGAACATATTTCATATTATCGAAAAGATTCTTGCTTATTATCTGATTACGCATTCATTTTAAAACCGACTACAGCACTCATAACCCCTGTTATAAATCCAAATTATTATGGGGTCGGTCCTGCCGGAATTAAATTATTGGCTGAAAATGACATGGTATGGTTGATGGCATTGCATCCAAACAAATATGAGAAAAGTATAGCTGAAGACAGTGGTTTAAGTATAATTAATTCTTTATCAAAAAAAGACAAGACGCCTTATTATATAGACACATTTGAAGATGCATTAGCAAGCTATTGGATAAGAAATATCAAAGATGACAGTTTGATTAGTGATTCTGCTATCAATCGAAATTTAGATAATTATCTTACGGACCCAGAGAATGTGTCATTTAGCGATTTTTTAAATGATTATTATAAATATATTATAAAATCCAATCAAATAAAGAATATAGATTTGATAGAACAGATTCCAGAAGGAAGAGTCGAATTGAATGCCGGATTATTTTATAATGACTTGAGAGCAGATGCAAGAGAACGATTATTAAAAATTCAATTATTCCAAGAATGTCTCAACGAAATATCTGGAGAAAGAAAATTATTAATAGATCTAGATCAAACATTATTAGAAATAAAAGATATTCTAGCAAGTGATCATCGAAGTTTGTTTTTGGATACGAGCAGGTATGAAAAAGGGCGAAAAATGGAATTGATTGGATACTTTATATTTCAGCTATGGCAGCAGAAAGGGGCTTTTTGGTCCTATGCTGAGGGAAATACAGTGGATTTTTCAGGAAGAGATTTATCTCAAAATGGAGATTGTCTCCGTAATCTTTCAGAGTCAAGGCTTCCAAATCAAAAATTGACGGAGATCCGTATACCTATACCTGGAAAATTAAGAAAATTAATTGAAGGTACTAACATTGATGATCGTGATAGCATAACGACGCTTTCAGAAAAGAGATTTTATTACCTACAGAAATATCTCAATGATCTTAAGAAAGCAAATTTTGATCTCCAAGAAAATCTAAAAAGAATCGATGAAATCACGCGGATTACCGATGATGATAAATTAAGGGAAAAAATTAATAGCCTACCTCAGTGGAGCCCAAGGGAGTGGGAATTAGGTGCTGGATTGATATCATTAGGATCTTTTGCTATTTCGAACTATTTAGATTTAGATCCTGAATTGTCTATAGCCATGGGGTTAGGACTTGATGTTACATGCCAGGTGATTAACCATAGATCGACCTTAAAAAGGATCATGAAATATGGGATGGATACGTATACCGGAATAGGGCATTATTATAAAATCGAGAATGCTTTAAATAGCTTAGATCTTATATCTAATGCCTCATCATATAATATTCAAGCTATACATTTACCTTATCGAAGAAATGATCAACAATTTTCTGGAAAAGAGCTTACGACTTTCGGAAGTGGTGGCATAAGCTAATAATTCAAAGGTAGGCGATTTGGTGAGTAATAATATAATATTGGTTTTGGGAAATAGACTTATCAGCGAAAATATACATTTAGAGTTAAAAGCGAGAATGGATGCAGCTTTATCACTACGTCGTTTGCTCTTGGATACTAAGCCCTATAATAAAATTTTTATGCTTTTGAGCGGAGGAGCATCAAATCCAAACGTGGCCTCATCTGAAGCAGAAGTTATGAAAGCCTATTGCATTGAGAATAACATACCCCAGTATGAAATTATATTAGAAACCAAATCACTTGATACAATAGGAAATGCAGTATTTTCCAGAAGGATCGTTGATATGATAAAAGACATAGATGTTATTTATGTTGTCAGCTCGTGTTATCATATGGAACGCGCTACTTTTATTTTCGAAATGTGCTTCGGTGATAAATATAAATTAAATTTTAATAATTGCAATATTATTCAGAATAGCAACTTTGTAGAAAAAGAAAGAAAAGGTTTGATCCAATCCCATAACTTCTTTGCCGGAATCGAACCAGGAGATATCTTGTCAATAGAAGCTAGGTTGTTTCGAGAACACGATCTATATCATAAGGAAATATAATATCCATGATAGCATAAAACAAGGGCTAATACTAGAATAGAAGTAGGCTTGCTACTGGCTGGAAGTCAATCTCACCATAGAGGATGGATATCACTTCCTGATCATAAGTAAAATGACACGGATTGATACCGTTTCCTTCTAGGGCTGCCTTCATGGGTCATCGGTTAATTTGTTTAAACTACACAATATCGCCTATTTCACACAAGTTATGCGTTACTAAGATTTGATCCAATTTCAAGACAGACTTGCTGTAGCCTCTTTAAGCAAGCCAATTTCACCGAACTAGCTACCGACATCGCTGCTTCATCGCGGTTATTCTCTTAACCGATGACCAATGGGGCTGCCTTAGCTAATTGGACATCCTCAAACTTCACCTGAATAAAAATGTTTTTCCCGCTCAGAAGTCGAAGAGGGACCTCTGGCGGTCGTCCTTCTCCGGCTCTGCAGGCTCGGAGCCCTCGCCTTGGTTCGTTGAGGGTTCCTCTTCCGGCTCGGCCTCCTCGACCGGCACCTCGTCCAGATCCACAGCTTTCGAATTCGCCTCGGAGTTATCCGACCTTCGAGGCCGCTCCCTCTTTTCGGTCTGCTCCGGCTTTTTAGTTCCGCCCCAGGCGACCTCGATCTCCGAGACCCTCTCCTCTTCGAGAAGCTCCTGAGCCGCCTCGCGGATCTTCGACACCTTCTTGGTCGTCGGCTTCGTCCCCAGGAGGAGGGCGATCTCCTCGACGGTGAAGTCGAGAAGGGCCGCCACCTTCGGCCCCGTATCCGGATCTTTGAGGAGGAGGGCGAAGAGTCCCATCATCTCCCCCTTGGCCATCCGGGAGCTGATGTGGCAGTGTCGGCCGATCTTCTTTGCCGCCGACTCCCGGACCTGCCTCGCCCCCTTCGTCTGGCCCATCCTCCGCCAGTAGCCGGGCGGCCGGAAGGGTATGTAGCCCCCCTTCTTCTCCGTCCGGGCGGCCTGGACCCCGCCGGTCATCATGAAGGAGGCGTACCGCCACAGGCCGTAGTTCTGGCGCCGCCGGACCCGGCCGAGGAAGACGTCGGCCCGGGAGAGCCTCTCGTATCCGGCGGCAAGGTCTGCGGGCTTGTAGACGAGGGGCAGGTTCTCGTCGATCCAGTGGACCAGGTCCTCGGGGCTCTCGTCGAGGGACCACGCGATCTGGACGGCCTCCCCGAGGCTCGAGCCCCTCAGGATCTTGGCGACCCCGTCGAAGATCGAGGCCTTGGCGTCCCGGACCGCCGTCGCCACCTCGCCGACCTCCCTCGCCCCCTCCAGGGCGGCCTGGAGGTCGTTTATGCCGCTCCGGAGGTCTCCGTTCGCCATATCCGCGATCTCCTCGATCAGCTCCGGAGTACAGGCCGCCCCCTCCGCCCGGCATATCTCCCGGAGCGCCGAGAGGACGGTGCTCTTCGTGATCCTCCGGAACTGGATCCCCAGGGTCCCCTCCCGGAGGGGCTTGGAGAGGCCGTAGTAGTCGTTGGCGATCAGGACCACCGGCTGGTCGGCCTCTTTTACGAGCCGCAGCATCGCGGCGGAGCCGCCTCTGTCCGCAGAGCCGTAGAGGTTGTCCGCCTCGTCCAGGATGACCAGCCTTTTTTTTCCGGAGAAGGTCATCATCCTCGCGGCGGCGCCCGCCACCTTCGAGATGGCGGCGGCGGTCCTGCTGTCGCTCGCGTTCATCTCGATCTGGTCCCAGCCCATCTCCTCGGCGAGGGCGAGGGCGGCGGAGGTCTTCCCCACCCCGGCGGGGCCGTAGAGGACGACGGCCCTCTTCTCGGGGATCCCCCTCTCCCAGGAGCGGGCCCATGCCTCCAGCTCTGAGACGGCCTTCCCGTTCCCGAGGACCTCCTTCAGCCTCCTCGGCCTGTACTTCTCCGTCCACTTGATGGCGGTCATGCGATAGTTGCCCGTCCTTCTCCCTCGATCCTTCCTTCGGTCCTTCCACTCCTCTCTTCAGCCCGGGGCCGGCCTTCCCCTCACCAGACGCCCTCGCGACCGGTCAGCTCCTCGATCTCGATCTCCCAGATCACCATCGGCATCTTCACCATATCCTCCCGGCGGAAGGCCTTACCGGCGTGGCCCCCCATCTCCCCCCTGGTGAAGAGATCAAAGAGCCTCTCCTTCGCCCCGGCGTCGGAGGATAGGCGGACCCTCCCGGAGGCGATGACGCTCCTCCACCTCCCCCCCTCGACGGAGTCGACCTCGAAGGAGACAAAAGGATTCTCCCTCGCCATATCGAGCTTCTTTCCTGCAAGCCCCGAATGGAGGAGTATGACGCCTCCGGCGTAGACGTAAGACATGGGGAGGACGTAAGGCCGATCCCCCGTCGATAGGCCGATCCTCCCGAACCTGGATTTGGCGAGGAGCTCCTCGCACTCCTCTCTGGACATCTCCCTCGGCTTCATGCCCCCCCTCTCGGGTTGAAAGGTTATTAACTTCTCCTTTCCGGGTCGCCAAAGGTTTTTAGCCTCGGTCCGCCAAAGCAGGGGCGATGTTCCAGAAGATTCTGATCGCCAACCGCGGCGAGATCGCCATAAGGATCATGAGAGCTTGCCGCGAGCTCGGCATATCCACCGTCGCGGTCTACTCCGAGGCCGACAGGAACGCCCTCTTCGCCAAGTACGCCGACGAAGCGGTCTTCGTCGGCCCCTCCCCAGCCTCCCAGAGCTACCTCCGGATCGACAGGATCCTCGAGGCGGCGGCGGAGACCGGGGCGGAGGCGATCCATCCTGGCTACGGCTTCCTCTCAGAGAATCCGAAGTTCGCCCGGGCCTGCGAGGAGAATGGGATCGTCTTCATCGGGCCGACGAGCAGCTCCATCGACAGAATGGGGAGCAAGATCGCCGCGAGAGACATCATGAAGAGCGCCGGCGTGCCGATAGTCCCGGGGAGCGAGGGGGGGATCAGCGACCCGGCTGAGGCGATGGACCTGGTGGAGGCGATCGGCTACCCGGTGATGCTGAAGCCGGCAGCCGGAGGCGGCGGGATCGGCATGAAGATCGTATGGGAGGAGAAGGACCTCGCCCCCGCCCTCGACTCGGCCCGGTCGATCGCCAGGTCCGCCTTCAGCGACGAGACCGTCTACATCGAGAAGTACCTCACCGAGCCGAGGCACATCGAGTTTCAGATCCTCGCCGACTCCAAGGGAAAGACGATCTACGTCTCCGACCGGGAGTGCTCGATCCAGAGGCGCCACCAGAAGCTGATCGAGGAGTCGCCCTCGCCTATCATGACCCCGGAGCTCCGGGAGGAGATGGGATCGATCGCCGTCCGGGCGGCGGAGGCGATAGACTACCGGTCCGCGGGGACTGTGGAGTTCATGTACTCGAAGGGAGACTACTACTTCCTGGAGATGAACACCAGGCTCCAGGTCGAGCACCCCATCACCGAGATGGTGACCAGCGTCGACCTGGCGAAGGAGCAGATCCGGATCGCCGCCGGCGAGCCCCTGGCCTACTCCCAGGACGAGATCGAGATCCGGGGCTGGGCGATCGAGTGCCGGGTCAACGCCGAGGACCCCCTCAACGACTTCGCCCCATCCCCGGGGAGGATCAAGAGGTATCGGAGCCCCGGCGGCCCCGGGATAAGGGTCGACAGCGGAGTTTACGCCGGGTTCCTGATCCCGCCCTACTACGACTCGATGATATCGAAGGTGGTGGCCATGGGGAGGGACAGGAACGAGGCGATAGCGAGGATGGAGCGGGCCCTCTACGAGTACATCGTCACCGGCGTCAAGACGAACATAAACTTCCACCTGGCGGTCCTCCGGCACGAGAGGTTCAGGCGGGGGGACATCAACACCAACTTCCTCAAGGAAGAGGCGATCATGGAGGAGGTGAAGAAGGTGACGGAGGCGGAGCGGGAGAAGGGGCTCTCCCTCGCCTCCGCCCTCGGCGCCGACACCCGGAAGGTGGCGGCCATATCCGCAGCCGTCGGGGCCTACATGTCCCAGCGAGAAAACCCCGGCTCCGAGGAGTAGGTCCCGCCGTGACCAGGGAGGAGGTGAAGAGGGGCCTGATCGGAGGCCTCGGGTCCTGGATCAGCGGCCAGGAGCTGGCAGCTTCCCTGGGGATCAGCCGGGCAGCCGTCTGGAAGGCCGTCGCCTCCCTCCGGGCCGAGGGTTACGAGATCGAGGCCTCAAAGAGGGGCTACAGGCTCTCGGCCCTCCCCGACCTCCTCACCGAGGATCTGATCCGAGAAGGCCTAAGGACGGAGCTCTTGGGGAGGAGGATCATCGCCGCCGAGGCCCTACCCTCCACCAACGCCGAGGCGAAGAGGATCGCCGCCTCCGAGGAGGGGACCGTCGTCATCGCCGAGGTCCAGACCTCTGGGAGGGGCAGGATGGATAGATCCTGGCACTCCCCCCGGGGCGGGGTCTGGATGAGCGTCATCCTCAAGCCCCAGGTCCCTCCGGCCCAGGCCTTCAGGGTGAACATCGCCGCCGCCGTCGCCGTCGCCAGGGCCCTGGAAGGGCTCTACGGCCTCGAGGTGAAGATCAAGTGGCCCAACGACCTGATGGTGGGGGGGAGGAAGGTCTCCGGGATCCTGACGGAGATCGGGGCGGATATGGACAGGCTGGATTACGCCGTCGTCGGGATCGGGATCAACGCCAACCTCGACCCCGGCGACCTTGCCGGGGGGTGGAAGGCCACATCGATATCCTCGGAGATCGGGAGGAAGGTCCTGAGGGCGGAGCTCGTCCGGAGGGTCCTGGAGGAGCTGGAGGGGGCATCCCAGGAGATGGAGGCCTCCTCCGGCCGGCTCCAGGAGGAGTGGTCGATCCGGTCCGAAACCCTGGGGCGGAGGGTGAGGATCCTGGCCCGGGACGGCGAGTTCGAGGGGCTGGCAGAGGCCCTGGAGGCGGACGGGTCTCTCGCGGTGAGGAGGGACGGGGGCCTTCTGGAGAGGGTCATCGCCGGGGACTGCGTCCACCTCAGGCCCGCTGGGGAACGGATCTAGGTACCTCTTCTCGGCGGAGGTTATTTGTACGGGGATATTTTTGAGATGGGGGGGTGTCCGGAGATGAAGAGGAAGATGGAGGTGGAGGGGATAGCCAGGGAGACGCTCTACTTCATCCTGGAGGCGTCCCGATCTACCCTCCCGGTGGAGTTTGCGGGGCTCCTCCGGGCCGAAGACGGCGTCATCACCGAGGTGATCATGCTCCCGGGGACGGAGGCGTCGAGCAAGAGCGCCCTCATCCGGCTTTACATGCTCCCCAACATGAGGATAGCGGGCTCCGTCCACAGCCACCCCTCCCCCGACATCCGCCCCTCCCAGGCGGACCTGATCTTCTTCTCCAAGACCGGCGACTATCACATCATCGCGGGGATGCCCTTCGACATGGACAGCTGGATCTGTT
>Ga0334890_1005450_pt1 | contig 10741 bp, 6 predicted proteins | sample GraSluR1_MG_3_FD_207220 | JGI IMG/M metagenome (GOLD analysis project Ga0334890, IMG submission 207220) | Sludge microbial communities from methane-producing bioreactor in Wageningen University, Netherlands - Granular Sludge_31_08-R1 | ecosystem: Engineered > Bioreactor > Anaerobic > Unclassified... | reverse complement strand
CGGTGAAAGTCGGCATTGGGAATCCCCAGCCCGCTGAGCACCCTCGCCGCTCGACGCTCGAACTCGTGGCCCCCCTCGGCCTCGAAGCGCATCTGGAGCTGCGAATGCTCCTCCAGGACAGCGTCGCGCCGGGCCGGATCCTCGGTCTCGGCCAGTTCGTGGCTCAGCCGGGTGAGACGCTGCTCCATATCCAGCATCTGCGGGAAGACGGACATCGCCACCTCCCAGGGCGTGGTGGACTGTCCGAAATCCACATCCTGCGACAGGTACCCGACGCTCATCCCCTGAGCCTTGTGGATCACCGAATCCTCCTCATACGACTCCTGACCCATGAGGATGCGGCAGAGGGTGGTCTTGCCCGTGCCGTTGGCACCGATAAGTCCGAGGCGCTCGCGATGGTCGATAGCGAAGCTGATGTGGTCGAGGATCAGCTCCGTACCATAGTACTTGGTGAGATTGGAGACGGTGATGAGGGGCATGATGTCTGGTGAATCACAAGCGCGCGCTCTGGGCGGGCGCGCAGGGAGGCTGAGCGGTTCGCGTCTGCATAGTGTAGACCGAAGCAGGCTTGTAGGCAAGGAAGCGGCAGGGACCTGTCGGTGGGCCCCACCGGCGTCCCCGCGGCCCGACCGCCTGCTGGAGGTTCGGCCGGGGAGCGGGTTCTGTCGTGGGGATGCCATCCGGGGGCGCCGGCGGCGCAGGCCGGGGCTTGCGCCGCCTGTGCGAAGGATCTTGCCACATCCCGGGAGATTCCTCGAGCCGCTCCCTCCGGGAGCAGAGGCTCTCGGAATGGCACTCCCATGGGAATGTGGACTTTCGGGCCGCGCTTCTACGCCTCCACCGCCGTCTTGCTGAGGCGCTTGGCGATCTGCTCGCGGATCTGGGCCAGGTGCTCCGCGGGCGGCAACGGCCCGCCGACCGCTTCGACGAACTCCTTCTGGTGATCCTCGGACTGCAGCCAGTCGACGTCGGTGTTGAGCACGGCCGCTGCGTAGGCCCTGCGGCAGGAGGCGTCCAGGTCTTCCGGGGTGGGCAGCTCGTGGCCCAGAGGCGTCTTGAGCGACTTCACCGGGATACCGTCCTCGTCCGGTAGCCCCCCTCCGCGCATGGCGGCCTGCACGATGCCCTTGAGGTTCGCCACGGACAGGTCGGCGAAGGAAGGTTGCAGCCGGGTTGCGAGGTCCTCGCCGGTGACTTCCCCCTTTGCCTTCTGCATCAGCGGTGGCATGGCCGCGAGGACCGCCTGCCGCTGCTCCGGCAGCGGGGGCAGGGACTTCCGGGTCAGAAGCTTGCTCAGGCCGCCCTCCGGGACCGAACCGCCGGGCGTCGGGCGGAATGCGGCCATCGCCGCCAGCTCGTCGTCTGTGAGCGTGGGCAACAAGGCCGCGGCTTCCTGCGCACAAAGCCCCAGAGCCCGCAGGACCGCGGCATCCACTGCTTCGAGATCGGCAACCGCCAGCCCCCACGGGCGCCGGTTGCGCGGACCCACCTCAGGCGGCATATCCAGCACCGCCAGGATGCTGCGGTCGGGCGCGATTTGCAGTTGCATGCGCAGTTTCCCGATGCGCTTCAACTGCCCCCTGACGCCACCGCTCTTGCACTCGATCCATATGGGCTCCTGCTCCACAATGAAGAGCAGGTCCAGTTCGCGGTTCTGCCCGTCCGGCAGCCGGATGCAGATGTTGGTGAGGGAGTCGAACTGGAGCTTCTGCGCGGTCAGCACGCGCTCAACCTTGGCGCGGACGTACAGCTCGAACCAGCGGCCTGAGAAGAAGGACTGCGCCACGCCGCCGGCCTGAGTGCGTGCCGAAAGAGTGCGGCCCTTGCGGGCATAGTGCACATCCGACAGCAGGCCACGCTTCCCCAGCTTGCCGGCCCACTGAACGCACCTGGACACGGCGGAGCCGTCCTTGTCCTTGAGCGAGACGCTGAACTCCGAGCCATCGGCCTGGGCCGCACGGATGGCGTCGTGCACCGGGCGCAACTCATCGAAGTGGTCGCCCATCTCCAGGGCCAGAGGGATCAGCATCTTGTCCTGGCCGTTCCCCACACCATGGCGGACCACGCGGAAGCCCCGGTTCTCCAGCCAGGCCGCCACCGGCGAATCCGAGGCCTTGCTCGGGATTTCCTGTGGCGGGGCCTCCTTCGTCTGGCCTGCGGCCTTGCCGGCCGGTTTGGAGACCGCAGGCTCCGAGGGCTTGCTTGCGGTCTGCTCGGGCGCCGGAGCCGGCTTCGGGCGCGGGGCAACAGGGGCAGCCGGAGCCGGCTTCGGACGCGGGGCCACAGGGGCGGCCGGAACCGACTGCGGAGCTTCGGCAGCGGGACCGGGAGCCTGAGCGGCGGGTCCGGGCACCAGGCCCTTGTCATCGATAACCTGTCGCAGTCCGCGGACCTCTAGAACGAGGTCGGCGCACGTCTTGGTCAGTCCTTCGAGAACGGCAATGAGCACCGATAGATCCTTGTCAGCCATGCACTCCTCCTGCACCGGTGGGCGGCGTGACAGGAAGAGTGCCTCGCCGTCTCCTCAGCCGATGCGACAGCCAGGCAGTCGCCCCACGCCGGGGCGCGATCGCCCAAAAGGCGACCGGGGCCTGTCGCGGGCCGCACCTGCCCTGCCTCTTGCGGCTCATTGGATACGGAAAGCAGTATTATCATGGACCGGAGCCCCTTCGGTCAAGGCTTTCGCGCCCGGTTCTCCCGGCCACGAGCGCGGCAGTCCCGGCCCGGGCCCCGTCTGCCCTCCGACCATCCGCCGGCCGCCGCGGCCGTCCCGGCCGTCACAACCATGGCTCTCCCTCCCTTGCCGCCCTCCCGCCCTTCCTGTAAGATGAGAGCCCCGCTCCGGCAGGAGTGGGCATTTCCGTTGTGTGGAGGGTTTCACCGTGAGAGGCACCCTGACCGCGAAGATCCTCGCCGAGCACCTGGTCTCAGGCGAACTGAACCCCGGCTCCCAGATCGCTATCCGCATCGATCAGACGCTGACGCAGGATGCCACCGGTACCATGGCCTACCTGCAGCTCGAGGCCATGGGCGTGCCCCGGGTCAGGACCGAGCTCTCGGTGAGCTACGTCGACCACAACACGCTGCAGACCGGCTTCGAGAACGCCGACGACCACCTCTACCTGCGCACCGTGGCCGCCAAACACGGCGTGGTGTTCTCGCGACCCGGCAACGGCATCTGCCATCAGGTGCACCTGGAGCGCTTCGGCGCCCCCGGCAAGACGCTCCTGGGCAGCGACAGCCACACGCCCACCGGTGGCGGCCTGGGGATGCTGGCCATCGGCGCCGGCGGCCTTGATGTGGCCTGCGCCATGGCCGGCGAGCCCTTCACCCTCGCCTGTCCGCGGGTCGTCAACGTGCGCCTGAGCGGCGGGCTGCAGCCCTGGGTGGCGGCCAAGGATGTGATCCTCGAGGTCCTCCGGCAGCTCTCGGTCAAGGGCGGAGTTGGGCGCGTCATGGAGTACAGCGGCCCCGGTGTGGCGACACTCACCGTTCCCGAGCGCGCGGTTATCACCAACATGGGCGCCGAGCTGGGGGCGACCAGCTCCGTCTTCCCCAGCGACGAGACCACCCGAGCCTTCCTGCGGGCTCAAGGACGGGAGACGGCCTGGCGAGAGATTCGCGCCGACGAGGGCGCCCAGTACGACCAGGTCGTGGAGATCGACCTCTCCACCCTGGAGCCGATGATCGCCTGCCCACACAGCCCGGATAAGGTCGTGAAGGTGTCGCAGATCGCGGGCAAGCCCGTAGATCAGGTCTGTATCGGGAGCTGCACCAACTCGTCCCTGCGTGACATGCTCATTGTGGCGGCCGCGCTGCGGGGCAAGATGATCCCTCCCGAGGTGAGCCTGGCGGTCTCTCCCGGCTCGCGGCAGGTGCTGGCGATGCTCGCCCGAGACGGCGGCCTCGCCGACGTCATCGGCGCCGGAGCCAGGGTGCTGGAAAGCGCCTGCGGGCCCTGCATCGGGATGGGCTTCTCCCCCATGACCGGCGGCGTGTCGGTACGCAGCTTCAACCGCAACTTCGAGGGCCGCAGCGGCACGCCCAGTGCGCAGGTCTATCTTGCCAGCGCGGAGACCTGTGTCGCAGCCGCGCTGACCGGGAAGCTCACCGACCCCCGCGAGCTGGGGCCGGCACCGGCCCTCCAGATGCCCGACAGCTTCGAGGTGGACGACAGCATGGTGGTCACCCCGCCCGAGGACCCGTCGACGGTGGAGGTGATCCGCGGCCCCAATATCCAGTTCGTCGAGCCCCGCGGCGCCCTCCTGGATACGGTACGCTGCAAGATACTCCTCAAGCTGGGCGACAACATCACCACCGATGACATCGCCCCGGCGGGAGCCAGGGTCCTCCCCTTCCGGAGCAACATCCCCAAGATATCCGAGTTCGCCTTCAGCCACATCGACGCGGACTTCCACCTCCGCGCCAAGGAGGCCGGAGCCGGCGCGATCCTGGGCGGCGAGAACTACGGCCAGGGGTCCAGCCGCGAGCATGCCGCACTGTCGCCCATGTTCCTCGGCATCCAGGCGGTCTTGGCCCGATCCTTCGCGCGCATCCACAAGGCCAATCTCGTGAACTTCGGCATCCTGCCGCTGGTCATCTCCGCAGCCGACTACGACGCCCTGGCCGATGGCGATGACCTCGAGCTCACGGCCATCCTCTCGGCGCTGGGCGGCGATGGAGTCATCCGCGCCCAGAACCTGACCCAGGAGTATGAGTTCGCGCTGAAAGCGGAGCTGACGGAGCAGGAGGCCGAAGTGCTGAAGGCCGGGGGCATGCTGAACTACATCCGCTCGAAGGCGTAGGGGCCGCTGGAAGTGAGCCGACACAGCAAGCGCCGCGCCCGGGAGGGCGCGGCGCTCATTGCATCCGGCGGTGGGTGCCGAGCCGTACGGCCCGAAGGGCCGCCGGCGTGCGCCTTGCAGCGCACGTGACTAGTGGGTTCAAGTCCCACCGAAAGGAGCTGTGCGAACGCCGTACCTTTCGTAGCCAAAGGCGGTTGACAGGCCGCGAGGCCTGGAGACGAAGGGCCGGAGGCAAACATCGGGCCGGAGTGCCTGATAAGCGCGAACGGTGAAACGGCCTGGGAGGACGGGCGAGCCTGCGTCGAAGTGGCGAAGCCCTGCACAGCACATGCCTCTCGGGTAGGTGGCCGCCGGCACGATGGGAACAGTCGCATGCGTGACCAAGGGAGATCTCGACGGGCTCAGTAGGGGCTGCCGTCCCGGCTGGAAGCCGAAGCGAAAGCGAAAGCAAGCCTAGGTGTCGTCCCGTCGAGAAGTCAGAGTGGCTCATAGTAGCGATGAGGCTCGGTGAAAGCCGAGCGATCCCGCCTCCGAGGCGGCGAGCCCCGCAGCGGGCTGCGAAGGGGCCATAGCCAGCACATGTGGAGCACGCAGAGATGAGCAAGCCCGACTCGAAGCCTGGAAGTGAGAGCACAGAACTCTCCGTAGGCCTGCGGGTGTTGCAGATTGCGTTGCCGTTGGAGTTCGACGGCGAGAGCGCTAACAACACAGCATCTGCAGTCGCTGAACATAACAGGGAGCGGGCAAGCGGCGCTGCGACACCCGCAGGAGCAAGGAGCACGCGACGCAGGAAATGGTACTCGCTGTATGACAAGGTCTACGCATTGGCGAACCTGCAACAAGCGTGGCTGAAGGTGCGAAGCAACAAGGGCGCTCCCGGTAGTGACGGAGTAACCATCAAGCGGTTCGAGCAGAACCTGGAGGCCGGATTACAGAGCCTGCACAACGAACTGCGCGAGAAGCGATACCGCCCACGGCCGGTACGGCGCAAACGGATCCCCAAAGCGGGCGGAGGTATGCGGCAACTGGGCATTCCCTGCGTCCGCGACCGCATTGTACAGCAAGCGCTGCTGCAGATACTGGGACCTATCTTCGAGAGCAAGTTCAGCGAACACTCGCACGGCTTCCGCCCCGGTAAGGGGTGTGCCACGGCTCTGCAGGTGGTAGACGCCGCCGTGTTCGGCTCAGAGTGCAAGTATGTCGTAGATGCCGACATCTGCAGTTTCTTCGATACGGTGGACCACGAGATGCTCCTGGCAGCCGTCAACGAAGAGATCGCGGATGGTAGTGTACTGAAGCTAATCGCAGCCTTCCTGAAGAGCGGGATACTTCTAGATGATCTGGAAGAGATAGAAGCCAGCGATCTGGGCACCCCCCAGGGCGGCCCAATATCCCCACTGCTGGCCAATATCTACCTCCATCCCCTGGACGAGGCCATGGCCGGAGCCGGCTTCGGGATGGTCCGGTACGCCGACGACTTTGTTATCCTCACCCGTACACGAGAGCAGGCCGAAAACGCCTTGGCACTGGCCCGAGAGACCCTTACGGGCCTGAAGCTGCAACTGCACCCAGAGAAGACGCACGTCGCGGCAGCCGACGACGGCTTCGCCTTTCTGGGATACCACTACTTCCTGCACCGTGGCCGCAACGGAAGCTATCTGCAGAAGATCGTCTGCTCTAAGTCGATCAAGCGCTTCCGGAACTCAATCCGGAAGAGAACTCCGAGACATGCCGGTCAACGGAAGCCCAAAGCCAAGCGGCTCACGGTGGAACGCCTGAGCCACAACAAGCGCGTTCAGAAGATGATCCGCCAACTGAACGACTACATCCGCGGCTGGCATTGGTACTTCAAGAGTGTCCGTACCACCTGGGACAAGTACTTCCTAGGGTTCGACGAGTTCATACGGCGCCGACTGCGCTCTGCCATCACAGGACGCCTGGCCATTGGCGTCTGGCATCAGCAGCTCACGAACGCAGCACTCAAGGAACTCGGGCTACTGAGCGTCGTCGATCTGCAGCAGCAATACGAGCGGCACCAGCTCCACGCCCCGCCCGGTTCGGGCTAACTGGCGTGAGCCGTATGCGGTAGTCCCGCACGTACGGTTCGAACGGGCAGGGGGGCAGCCTGTGCGCTGCCCCCTTGACCCAATCGTCGCCGTTGGGCTGTTGGTCGTTCGATGTTGGCCCGAAGGGCCACCGGCGCCCGGAGGGCGCCACCTAGCGATGGGCGAAAGCCCATCGTACGAGCGATGCCCCTCTCCTCCTCCCAGCCGTTGCCACCGGGCGAACGGCGCTCCCTGGCCTCGCTCGGCGCCAACGGTACCTCACCCCGGCCCTCGCCACGAGTGGAGAGGGAGAACACCCACGTCTACGGCGGTGCCATGTCACGCTGCGAGAGACCGCACAGGCGCCGCCCGCCATCCGCCCCAACCGTCGCCTCCGCGCTGCCGCCCGCGCACCGCCTCCTCACCACTCCTCAGACGCGAGCCTGTACACCAGCGCCTCCCTCGCCTCCCCCATGTCCACCAGCACCGGGCCGCCTTCCTCCGGGATCGGGTCGCCGTCCTCCTGCAGGACCGCCAGGTACCCCTCAATGGCATCCCGCGCCATCATGAGGGCCTCGCCAATGTCCGCGCCCCAGGTGTGACATCCAGGCAGAGCCGGCACGGACACCGAATAGCGTCCGTCCTCATCCTTCACAAGCACCGCGGTATAGGTGCGCGCCATTCCTGCCGCCTCCAGTTCCATGCGGCACACAGCCTGCGAGAGCACCCTTCGGCGGCCGGGCCATCTCCTCCTTCGTCCGCCGGGTACAGCAAAAGGGCCGCGCCGGAGGCTGTCCCGGCGCGGCCGTGGGATGGTCGGGCGAGCTACTGCCCTTCGTAGAAGCGGAACCATGCGCGATTTGATTCGCGCGACGCGTCCGGAAGGCCTGATGCCAGTGGCTGCACCTTAACGCAGGCCAAACGGAGCGTGCCTTGACTCAGCCACCAGTGCACCGAGTCAGTCCAGTTCCTGTCCAGGAGGTTCAGCCGGCCCTCCCGCATCAGCGGCCGCTGCGGCTGCCGTCCGCAAAAGCCGCCCTCCATCTCGTGCACGCTCACGTTGAGCTTGCCGTCCTCGCGCAAGACGCGGCGCAGTGCGGAGGGCACGATCTGCTCTGCCGCGGCCAGTGTGGGGGGCTGTCCCCCCTCGATCTCGAACTCGGCCGCGAAGATGAAGCGCGTGTGCACGATACGCGCTCTGCGCCCCCCGACCAGGTAGCTGACGCTCAGGGCGTCGCACGTCTCACCCTCGCCAAAGTGCACCAGCCGCGGAGCGTCAGCCGGGGGACAGAAGTCGGCCGCCACGATGGTACGGGTCCAGCTATCGAACAAGCGCACCGCGTGCCTCGGTGCTTCGGTGGCGATGGGCGCGAAGTCGTAGCCCAGGATCTCGGCGACCCAAGCGGCATCGCGCGGAGTAGGCTTCGTGATGTCCGAAGGAGGCTGGCCCAGTGCCAGGGGGGCGAAGTGGGCGAGAGCCATAGCAACCAGTACACGTGCGACCATTAGCTGGTCTCCCCTCAAGCAGCCGGCCGCAGAGGCATTCCCTCGCACGGTAGTGCCGATGGAGACGGCCGCTGCGGATTCCCGGTGCGCGTGAACCGACAAACCTGCAAGACCTGCACTGCTTGGGCCGTTTCGTCCGGCGCCGGCAAGCCGATCTGTTACAGCAAACAGCAGCCGCCTACGCGCGCGGCGCCACTCAGAGGCGCTGCGCCGCCAAGTGTCCAGCTCACCAATCGTGCTCCGGGTACTGCCCCGGCCCGTCCTGATCGTCTCCGTAGACGAACCCGCACGGCTTGAGGACGATCTCCCCAAGCGCGATGTCTACGTACCGCCAGTACGTGTAGTCAGCCACGTTGTCGATGACCTCCTGGTGACTGGCGTAGGTACGCGCACCTGGAGCGTGGTACCGCCGAAGGCCGCCGAAGTCAGCCCTGAAGCACGCTTCGAAGGCATTGTCGCGGCCGCGGGCGTCCTTGTAGATGAGCATCTCGTCCTCGCAGTACAGGTGGTGCTTGTGCTTGTCGTCGTGGCCGTCCCGGGCCGACCTCTCGTGCGGCAGGTCTTGGGCCGGCTCCGTGCGCTCCGCGCTCTCTCCACCCGGGAGCGGGTAGCACCAGATCACCTCCCCTGCTCCGCAGCCGAGCTGACGGGCCGCAAGATAGCAGAAACAGGCGATGTGCCAGCACTGCGCCGGCACCGTGCCGTTGGCGAGCGACCAGTAGCCGGCGGGGTCCTGGGCGCCCGGGTCAAGCAGCGTATCCGCCAGATCTTTGAGTGCGGCAACGCACTGGTGCGGGTCCGTCATGTTCTCACAGACATTGGTGACGTGCAGGACGCGGGGCAGCGTGACGTCGCCTCGTGGTAGGCCGTACGTGATGAAGACCGTGTGCGGCCCGCTGTCGGTGCTCGCACCACTGCTAACGCCGCCGACCTCCAGTGTCCATGGGATGGTAACCGTCACCCGGCCGACCTCGTTGGGGAGGCTGCCGGCCGCGGTGCCCGCCACGGTCTGGCTGGCACCGGTGGATGTCCCCTGAATGCTGAATTGGGCCTCCGGGCTGCCCCCGCCACCGGTGAGAGTGAAGGGCACGTTCGCCGGGGTCACCGTGACGGTGACGGCCACACTGAGCGGCGTGCCCATTGTCTGGCTGATGGCCACGTTCCGCACGCCCGGCACCCATTCGGGGGAGGGCAAGAGGGTGCCGCCTCCGCCCACGAGGCCCCCGTCCTTCATCACTCCGTGGTCGCTGGTGAACTCGATGCTCTCGATCGAGACGTCGGCAACGACGAACTGGACACTGGCCGTCTCCACCGCATCGCCTGCGAAGTCGACGACCGTCACATCCGCGATGAAGGGGCCCACGTGGTTGAAGGCGTGCGATGTCTCGACGTCGGCTTCGCCCTCCTCCGGGATCGTGGTCTGGCCTGCTGTCTCGTGTGTGTCGTGGAACTCCCACCAAGCGTTCCAGTCGTTGTCGCCGAGGTTCTCTACGTGGGCGCTGAACAGCGCCTGGCTGCAGCGCGGGAACGCCGCCCCATCCGCAGGCTGCATGATGTCTATGGTCACCGCCGAAGCTGTTGCTGTACATACTATGACAAGAGCTACACAGAGCAGGTTCCGCGACAAGCCGACGCGCGTCGTACTCATTGCTTCTTCTCCTCCCAGGGTAGCGTCAGTCCTTGATCCAGTCTCTTCTGGGCCAACTCCGCGAAGTGGGTGCCGGGAAAGTGCTCCGCGACGTACCCGAACCACTTCCTGGCTCGGGCCTTCTCACCGTGCATCATGATGGACGAGGCGAGGTTCAAGGCCGCATTGGCCTGGTTGTCCGCGCAGTTCTCCATTGCCAGCAGTGTCTCCAGTTCCGCCTCCGCCCCGGCGCAGTCGCCCACGATGGCAAGCGCGCTGATCAGCTCCACATAGAGCATCGACCCTCCGAAGTAGCGGAGCAGCAGCTCCAGCGCGCCGGCAAGCACCTTAGGCTCCGTCGGGGCGGCGATCTGGGCCAGGGAGCGCTGGTTCTCGGCCAGGCGCAGCGTGGCCTGGATCGGGTCGTGACCGCCGGCGGCATCGAGGCACAGCAGGGCCCAGGGCACCGCCTCCGCCGGGTGGCCGGTGCGCTCCAGGACGGACGCCAAGCGGAGCGCCGCCCTTGTGGCGGCGGGCAGCGGCGGGTACTGCGAGGCGGCGGCTCGGTACGCTCGGGCGCCCAGGTCGTCCGGACACGCCCCCGCAAGCCCGGTCAGCCTGCCGCGCAACTCGTCGCCCAAGTCCGCGGCGGCCCGGTTCTGGGCGTACCCCGGCTCCCCGGCGAACGTCCGCCACACTCCCGCCTCGGTCCCCACCTGTCGCAGCGCCTGCAGACAGACGCGCGCCGCCTCCTCCTC
>Ga0334890_1005442_pt1 | contig 10749 bp, 13 predicted proteins | sample GraSluR1_MG_3_FD_207220 | JGI IMG/M metagenome (GOLD analysis project Ga0334890, IMG submission 207220) | Sludge microbial communities from methane-producing bioreactor in Wageningen University, Netherlands - Granular Sludge_31_08-R1 | ecosystem: Engineered > Bioreactor > Anaerobic >... | reverse complement strand
AGCTTCACGCCCGAAGGATCTCTGGGTTGACTTTGCCTGTCATCCCGAACGAGAGAAGCGAGGAGGGATCTCGGGTTTGTTTTAGGTTTGCTCAACTGCCAAATCCCTCGCATCCGCTCGGGATGGCAACGCTCAGGATGACACCGTTGACGGTTAAAGAAGACTATTTTTTAGAACAATCGGTTTTCCGGCTTGACGGCTTCTGATTTTTGTGTAAAATAATCACTTGCGCACGCCGGAAAGAGTCGAGCCGTTAGCTCAGATGGCAGAGCACCGGACTTTTAATCCGGGTGTCGTGGGAAAATCCGGCTAAAATCTCCTGAGTCGTTGCAAACTCCGAATGTAAGCCTTCCTTAAAAGGGAAGGCTCTTTTTTTTGAGCATCGGCCTTGCCCTTGCACTACAATTACTCCCACTCCTCCGATTTTCAAGGTTCCCGAAAATGTAAACCTTCCCGACCTCACCGGACCATGATTTTTTCGTGGTCCACTAGTTCACCTCATGTAATCAATGCCCTTTCCCTGCGATGTATTGACCAATACTGCCCGTCATTTTGTCCACAATGCATAAAAACCTGTGGTGACAGTCCTGCAAGCGGTTGTTGGAAAAGTTATGCACAGTAAAAAGAGTGTGGTAAAATGTGTAATGGTAGTAACACAATACACTCGAAGGGAGGTGGTGTCAATGCTATCAGCGGTCAAACGCGTCCGAATGGAGAAGGGCTTTTCTCAGCAGCGGATGGGCGAAATGGTGGGGATTCACAGGACCATCGTTTCCAATATCGAGGGGCGAAGGTTCGTACCGAATGCAAAACAGCGGCAGGCAATCGCGGATTTACTTGGTGGCAGGGAGTCAGATTTTTTCGACCAGCAGACCGGGCTGGCGCGGTAAAAAGAAAAGCCGCCGGGCGAGGCGGCAGAAAGGTGGTATGAGGGATTGACTGTACAGTCTAATTGTACCATGACCGTAGAGGATGTTATGCGGGAGGCTAGAATATCGTTGCGTATGGAGGAAATCAAAAAAGCATTAAACGAAGCCTTAGAAGAAGTAAAGCACAGGATTGATGAGGTGAGGCAGCTTCCAACCAAGGAGGCAAAAGAGGCGTTTGCTGTGAGACTGGTAAAGGAGAAACTAAAAGCAATTCCTCCCGTACCAGCTCTCAAGGGAAAATCTCGGAGTGAAGATAGGCTGATTCTTCGCAAGAAAAAAGCATGGAACAGGACAAAAGCTCAAAAGACCGCAAAGATGAGATATTCACCGAATAGGACTACTGGAAAACTCATATACAGAATATCTCACCACAAACACTTTTCTTGGAGACTCTTGGCAGGAGGGGTTTACTCAGTTTTTAGGACACACAATTCCTTTTCCCGCACCGCTTCCCGGTCCCACCGCTCCTTAGTCCGCAGCGCTGCAAAAAGCGGGGGCGACGATAACGGCGGCGACTCGGAATCTGACCCTGGTGAACCTCCAGGGCCAAAGTTAGTTTTACCCTCTCACAACTCCCATTCCATCCCACAACTAAATAATTCCATCCTCTCGCGGACGCCTCATCCGTGCCATTGGTGCATGGACTGGAGGTGGGCTGCATGACCTTCCAGCGGACCGGCGAAGACATTAAACGCCACGCCAGGCAGAAGGACAAGGTGCTTGAACACCTCAGGACCGGCCAGCCTCTCACTCAGGACACGGCGCGGGAACTGTACGGCGTCATGCGCCTTGCCTCCCGAATTTCCGAACTCAAGAAGGGCGGACACGTGATCCTTTCCTTGAGGAATGACCAGGGCTGCGCCACGTACCTGCTCCTCGAAGGGGGGCGGGAGTGATGGCGTACTCCAAGCGCGACATTGAAACCGCCTTCCCCGGCGGCAAATGGTCCAACGGCGAATACCTCATTAAAAGCCCTCTCAGGCCGGAGGAACGAACAGCCTCATTCCGGATCAATCCGGAAAAGGCGTCATACTTCGACTTCGGCAGCGGTCAGGGCGGGAAGCTCTCGGAGCTGTTCGCGTTGACCGGTCAGGACGATCCTTTCCACGGCGAGGGTGGTACTCCAACCGCTCCCCGGTCCAGGGAGGCGGAGGAGGCGATTATCAAGCGCCAGGCCGCCATGGACTTGTGGGAGGCAGCGGGAGACCCGGCAGGGCATCCGTACCTTTCCCACAAGGGAGTGGAAGCCTACGGAGCGCGGCGCTCGAACAGGGGAGCGATATGGAAGGATGGCCAACTGAAGGAGTTGACCGGCGACTTCCTCATTATCCCGGCCTACGGTCCGGACGGTTCCATGGTCGGTATCGAACAGATAACGTCCTCAGGCAAGCCGAAATATGACCTGGGCGGAAAGGGCGTCTTTGTCCTGGGAGAGTACAGGGCCGGTGTTCCTCTCCTTGTGGCGGAGGGTTACAGCACGGCGGCAAGCCTGAAGAAAATCAGCGGATGGAATGTAGCCTGTGCCTTCGGGACCGGCAATATCCGGAGAGCCGTTGAATGTCTCCGGAAACAGTTCACCGGTGATATTTTCGTTACTCCGGATACGGGAGCCGAAAATTATACCGACGTGGCTGACGTGGTGGAAATCCCCGGAGAGCATCCGAAAAACACCGACTGGAATGACCTTGTGTCCGCACTCGGTGTCGAACAGACAAAAGACCTTTTCCGGGAAGCCTGGGCGAAGACCCGCAAGATGAAGGAGCCGGAGAAGGTGGAGGATAAAACATCCCTCCGGTCCTTCCGGCAGAATATCGAACCGACGCGCGGACAAAAGCCTGAGATGATCGGCGGCATATTCCCGCGTGGTGGCGTCTCTGTAATGGCAGGCCAGCAAGGTACAGGTAAAAGCCTGCTGATGCAGAAGTTCTGCTCTGACGTGTCTCTCGGTGGTGAAATCCTGGACGGCGTTTCCGGATATGCAGCGAAAAGGAAGACCGTCTACTTTGTCGGAGAGCTTCCGGTGAACACCATGAATGACCGGCAGAGGACCGCCGAATGGAAGCAGAACCCGGATAACCTGATTCTCTACAGCCGCATCACTATGGCAAAAAACCAGATTCCCCTGGACCTGGATGACGGAGAGGGCTTCCGGAACGTGGCCGAAATCATCATGGACGAAAAGCCGGACCTCGTGGTCTTTGATAGTTTGATGAGCTTCCTGTCATGCGACGAGTCAGACATGAAGGCCATGCAGGGAGCATTCACCAAGATGGTCCGCCTTGCCGATGACCTCCAATGCGCCGTTGTGGTGGTCCACCATATCCGCAAAAAGAAGGCCTTGGAACGGGCAAGCAGGCTTCACATGGATGACATCATCGGCACCAGTATCATCACCCGAAACGCGAGTCTTGCCATAGGCGCGGAAAAACTCAAGACCGATGACGGCGAGGAAATGGTATACGTCTCCAACTTGAAATCCTGGTATGCACCGCTGGACCAGTTCGCCTTCCGGATCATCCGCGACGATTACAAGGTATTCCGTGGAATCGAAATCGAGCTGAACCCGAAGAATCCGGCAGCGAACAAGACGGAGGCTATAGAAAACGCCGTATTCAAAGGACACGCGGACGGTTCTGATTTTACGGTGGCCGGGATTGCCAAGGTGACCGGAGCAACAGACCGATATGTCCGGAAACTGTTCCGCGAGTGGGAAGAATCGGGCCGGATTGTATCCAAGGGTGGGAGTAAGAACACTTCCTATAGTATCATGCAAAAGTTCCGGAATGATATTCAATCCCTTGGTATGACTGAAAAAGATTCCGGAACCTCAGTTCCGGAAAGTTCCGGAATCCTTGAGGAAGAGCATTGTGCAAATTGTATTCCGGAACTGCCGGTTCCGGAATCTTTTCCGGTGATTGCAACGGCTCAAGGGGCATTCCGGAACTATCCCATGATAACGGGAGGGGACGAGAAAACAGAAGTATACAATCCCTCCGACGGAGAGCCACGTCAGGGCAACCTCGAACAATTTTTCCCCGGCGGATTCAAGACGGGACTTTCCCTTCCTCGCGGATATTCAGTATCCGAACTGGCCACCCTGGGCGGCGTGTCCGAGGAAGCTGTGAGGGAAGAACTCTCCAGGTGGGAGGAGTGTAAACGGGTATCCGTGGACGGAGATGGGACCATTCACCTCCTCGCGGGAACATCGTACCCTGGGCAGGGTGAGGACGTCCCGGAGGATGAGGACGAACCACCTGTCTCCGCACCGAAGGGGCCGCCCAAACTTCCTGCCGCGCCCCCGGAAAGGAGACACATCGGCATGAAGGACGTGACCCTTTCCGACGCCGAAGCATGGGCGTCTGTTGTCCCTGGGCTGGTGCAACGGCTCAAGGCACAGGCGGTCAGGGAACATGATCCGGTAACGCAACGGTCAGCACGTGACCTGTATGAGTCATTGGTCAGGATCGAATATGCGGATCACTTGCAGAAGGAACTGGACGCGGAAACCGGTGGAGGACAGGAAGGTGGCCTGCTGTTACCTCCAGAGGAACCCCTAGCATCAACGACGCCTCCGGTCCTCAAGGACGATGAACCTTCCACCCCTCGCGGGGAGGATCGTTCCGGGCCGCCTCCCGGATGGCTGGAAGAACAGCCGGAAGCTGTACAGGCGGAATACCGGGCGAAGGTGAAGCGGCTGAAAGGTGTTTCCATACCGGATTATGAAGCCCTCGCCTTGCTTCGGACCTGGGAAGAATTCAAAGGAAACAGCCGATGAACAGGGCAAAGGAATACCTTGATGCTCTTGTTTCCGATGGTGTAACCGTGATTGTCTCTTCCCGATTCTTCCGGCTCATTGGACCTGATGAAAAGGTCTATCCTGCAATGGCCGAATTTAATGAGGAAAACGGCTTGAGGGTGGCAATACTTGAATACTTCGGGCTACTGTAGGCCGCCGGTCCGGGGCAGAGGGCCGCCATGGGCGGAGGTGATTTTCCCGCTTATAAAAGGTACTGTCGGCCACCTTCTCGCAGGGGTCGGCAATACCGCGCAGGTCACCTGCGTGAAAACTCAAAAAATCGAGGTTTACATTCACATTCGAGGGGCATTAAATCCTGATGAATGCTGTAAATGTGGCATGACAATTGTTAACCTGGTGGTGAAGGAGGGTAACATCAGGCCATAGGCAGGGGGGCGGTTGAATCCCTGACCGCTCCCTCCCGTGACAACGTGGCGGGGTCACGCGCGAAATATCGCATAATCAAATAGGGGGGGGTGGCAAGGGGGCTGACCTCATTTCCGATTCTCCCGCGTGTGATTCCCCGGCGTTGACCTGAGAGTGAAGCCGGAGAAATATGACCTCCCCCCTGGGCAGGGTGGATGAAATGTTGAGAAAAGTTGAGATTCCTGTATTGGCGGCAGTGATCGTTTCCCCCTAAAAAAAAGGATGTTCAAAATGAACATGAACCCACCATTAAAACATCATCAGCCGTCGAAGAGAGAGCAGCACTCCCCAAGGAAAAGAGCCTCCCGATGCAGGAGGCTCCTTCACCTTGCTGGACAGTATTGTGGCCGTCAGTCCAACGGATAGACCGTTTCCATTCCGTGGGCTTTCCTGTAGACGTTCTGGCCGCGACAGACGAGCGGCGTTATCCAATGGTCCGGGTGGCGGCGCGCCACGGCTCCAAGGATATGTTCAATCTCAATAAGCCGCCTGGTGTTCCCTGCTGCCTTGCACCGTTCATATTCCCGTCCCAAGCGGATCAGGAATACTTTTACCATCATGGGCAACGGCTCCATGGTGATCCTCCTTCTTTGTGGGGGTCATTCTCCCGGCATCAGACCGGCGAGATATACCATGTTCTCGGCAACCGGGTTGTTGAATGACTCATTGAAAATTTCCTCTATCCCGGCATGACGGAAATCATTCATCCTCCATCCCTGGGCAATGAGTGATTCAACTGCCCTCCAGAAATCGCCGTTGAACTGCTCAACAGTGCTATCAAGAGTCTCCCTGCTCATGGTGAATCCTCCTTCCTTGGGGCTTCATTCCAGCCTCGGCGGAATCCGCGAGCCGTGGATATATTGGTAATCGTCGCCGTCCTCAGTCTCGAACCACTGCCGGTAAAAATCGGTGTAGGCGTGCGGCTCTCCGTCGTTCGTGGCGCTTCCCGGCAGGTTGAATTCCCCGGACGGGGCTTCATCCTCGAACATCGCGAGCATGGCGCGTTTATCGGCGGCGCTGCCGACGCAATATTTCCAGTGCTGTTCCATTCAATTGAAAAAATGATCCGCGTTGACGTTGTGATCCGTAATGGTCTGGATCATCTCAGGCGTCCTCTATCATGTCCGAAAAGTGCTCCGCATAATCCTCCGGTTCCAAGTGCTCCTGCGCCCATTGGAAAGCCTCTTCCCTCGAAAGGGGAGTGATAGCCTCGCCGCCGCCGGTGGCGTTGCCGTGGCTCCGGGCGTACTGAGAGAGCGCGCCGCCCTCACCGGCAAGGAAGAAATTCCCCTTCGAGGTGAGGTACAGCTTTTCTTCGCAGTAATGGAAATCAGACGTCGGATAGCCGTTCCACCATGTCCCTATTTCCCGCGCCGTCGCCGTGTCGTACCGTTTGCCTTCGATGATCTGCTTCATGTTGTGATTCCTCCCTGGTTCAAGATACCCCGACTCGCGGGGCTGATTCCGATTTCACATACTCCCGCCCTGGCCAAGCCGGAATCAATTACGCCTCCGCCCTGGCCAACTCGTATTCAACTCCGCCCCCTCCCTGGCCAACTCGTATTCAACTCCGCCCCCTCCCTGCCCAACTGGGTCAAGGTGCTCACTCCTTCGGAGCTGCGCCAACTACCAGGGCCGCCCCCACTACCACGGCGCAACCCCGGAGGATTCCTGCATCGTTTTTTTCCTGGGCTTGCCGTGGGGGTTGGGGTTGCCCTCCCCCGGCAAAAATACGAGCTGGCCCGGGCGGTGGTTACTTGCCCTTGATTCAAATCAACCCCTGTTTTTTTTCGATTGAATGCAGGAGAGCCGTGCGGCTATTTCGACCCCTGCGCCTCCGGGCTTACCAGTACCTTTGACCTCAGGGACACGCCAGAACGCCCCTAGGAGCCTTCCTTTTCTTTGGGGGGTATAAGATTACCTCTCGCCCTCATATCGTGCGTCCTGGGGCATTCTACGGGGTCACAGCTTGCCGACGCGCTTTCTTGGAGCAGGGAACATGGCCGCGACAGGAGACGCCTTTTCGTGAGCCTGGCGGACATCATCATCAGACAGGGCTAAATACTTTTCCGTCATGGCTAGAGTGGAATGTCCCATGCTCCGCTGCAGGGTGAACACGTCGCCGCCGCCACGGAGATACTGGATGGCGTATTGGTGGCGGAGGTCATAGGCGGAGAACCGTTTCAGACCGGCCTTCTGAGCATAGCGGCGGAGCTGGACGGTCCATGCGTGGGTATTCCACTCGCCGCCGTAGGAGGTGCAGAAGACCGGCACGGTGTTATCCCACTCCTCAGGCCGTACCTGCATCAGCCGATCCACCATGGCGGCGGTCCTCTCGGAGAAATAGACGTTCCTCCCGGTCCGTGTCTTGGCTGTGGCGGCACGGATAACGGCGCGGCGAAGATGGGCGTCAATGTCTGACGGACGGAGCTGAAGAGCCTCGGAAGGGCGTATCCCTGTGTCGATGGAGAAGAGCAGCAGGGCCGTATCCCGCAAGGATGGGAAGGTGTCTGTCCCTATGACGTCGAGGATTTTTTTCACGTCGTCCATAGGGTGGTCCACAATGCGGGGAGCCTCGCCGCGTCTCATGCGGAACTCGGCGGATGGCGACTCGGTGAAGGCTCCTTCCCTCGCGGCGTAGTCGAAGAATGGCCGGAGGCTTTTCAGTCTCATGTTATGGGTGGTGGCGGATATGCCGTCCTGGGAGAGAAAGGACGCGACGCACTCCCGGCATGTTGCGGACCATGCTGTGGGGAACCTCCTAAAGAACAGGGAAATTATTTCGTTGTATCCCTGGAGTGTACGGGCCGCCGCTCCCTGTGCCTTTTTCCATGCCAGAAAACGGGACAGGCAATCCTCCCACGTCCTGGGGGCGTTTCTCCGAATGTCAATAATAGCGGCGCTTTTCATGGGTATCCCTCCTCGAAATGTTGGGATGGCCTTCTCGGAGGGTGGTAAAATCTTGAGCATCGGACATGGCGTTTTTTGGGGTGATTTTTCCCTGAGGCAAAGAAGACTATTTTTTAGAACAATCGGTTTTCCGGCTTGACGGCTTCTGATTTTTGTGTAAAATAATCACTTGCGCACGCCGGAAAGAGTCGAGCCGTTAGCTCAGATGGCAGAGCACCGGACTTTTAATCCGGGTGTCGTGGGTTCGACTCCCACACGGCTCACCATTTTAACGGTCCCATCGTCCAGTGGCCTAGGACACAGCCCTTTCAAGGCTGTGACACGGGTTCGAATCCCGTTGGGACCGCCATCTTTTATAATGTGCCGGTGTAGCTCAGTTGGCAGAGCAGCGCACTCGTAATGCGCAGGTCTCCAGTTCAAGTCTGGACACCGGCTCCAGTAATAGCAAGGGTTCCCGTGGAAATCGGGAGCCCTTTTTTGTTGCCTGTATCTCACCCGTGTGTCCCAGCCTCCACATAGCCTCCAGTATCCATTCCTCCGGAAAACACCTCCTCAAATCCGCAACGCCTCATAGTGCCGTTCCATGAAAAGAAACCTGCGGCAAGGCTCTTTTCATGCTATCATCGTCGTATCAAAATGTTCGCTCTTCGGAGGCTATTGTGCCCAAAAAAAGACTTCTCCTCGTGCGCCACGGAAAGACGGAATGGAACGGACTCTCCCGTTTTCAGGGAAAAAGCGATGTCCCCCTCAACGATGAAGGAAAATGCCAGGCTGAGCTGCTGGCAGCAAGGCTGGAAGCCTGGCAGCCTGACGCCCTGTTTTCGAGCCCCCTGTCGAGGGCCCGGGAAACCGCGGAGACTCTTGCTTCCCGCAACCCCGGGATCTCTCCGGTTCTTCTGGAGGAATTGTCCGAGATAGGGTTCGGGAGCTGGGAAGGCCGTTCCATCCATGAGATCGAGTCCGCCGATCCCGAATCCTTCCGCAGATGGAAGGATTCCCCCTTCGATTATCCCCCTCCCGGGGGCGAATCCTTCGCTTCCGTGGAATCCCGTGTGAGGTCGGCCTTGGGCGAAATCCTGTCAAAGAGCGGGGAAAGGATAGTGGTGGTGAGCCATGGAGGAATCCTCAGGGCCATGCTGGCCCTTCTCCTGGATCTTCCCCTCCGGCCGGTCTGGAAAATGAAGATCGCCAACTGCTCGGTCACCGGAATTGATGTGGGAAGGAAGGGAACGTCCCTTGCCTTTCTCAACGACGATCTGCACGCCAGGATGTCGGGGGCGGAGCCGGAAAAGCTGCTTTTTCCGGTTTAGACTTCTTTTTCTCTTGCTGGTACAATTAAATGCGTTGCCGAGCAAAGGAGGCGCATGAGCCATGTCCGACCGGGAGCAGGATGCGCACGCCGCAGGTTCCCTTCTCTTCCCCGGAAAGCAGGGAGAGAATAGCAGTACCCATCCGGGACGAACGGAGCCCCGGGATCATTCCGTAAATGAAAGAACCCTCTCGCCCGAGAGGGAAGAGGAATTGTGGCGGAGGCTCTCCTCCTCCGGCGACGAGGACGCCAGGGATGAAATCATTGTTGCTTACCGTCCCCTTGTATTTTGGCTGGCACGGAAATTCCGCGTCCGGCCGTCCTCTTACCAGGATCTCATCCAGGAGGGAATGGTGGCGCTGATCAGGGCAGTGGACAAGTTCGAGCCCGAGCGTCACCTCCGGTTCACCACCTACGCCTTCTACCGGATCAAGGGACAGATGGTGAATTTCCTCCAGAGGAGCGAACTCAAGGCTCCCGTTCCCGTGGACGACGAGTACCTCATGCCCGAGGATTCCTTCGCCCCTGATTCATTTGAAACACTCATCGCCGTGTCCGAGGAAATGCACCGCCTTCCAGCGAAGGAGGAAGAGATAGTCAAGGCTCTCCTCGTGGAAGGGCAGGACGCCAAGGATGTGGCCAGGAAACGGGGCATCGACATCAGCCATGTTTACCGGCTCAAGCGGAACGGGGTGGCGAAGCTGCGCAAGTGGCTCGGCCCGGAAGGAGACGCCACAAACAGGGCCTGATACGGGATAAGAGTTATGCGGCACAGACTTTTATCTCCCGGGGGGACTGCCCAATGGAAAAAAAGATCGCCCGAATAGCCCGGTGGCTCGACAGGTGTTCCAAAGCATGTTCCGCCATGTCGTGGCAGAGCGCATTGCTTGACATGGAATGCGCGAAGGCCGAGCTTGAGGAAGCCCGGGCGCAGCTGTGGGCCAGGGCTGAGGGCAGCACCCAGGCCTCTCCCGTGGTGCGCAGGGCGGGACGGATGGCACTGGCGGCGGTCCTGGGACTGTTTCTCGTCCTTTCGGTAGCCGGTCCCGTGGCGGTCCAGACGGCAAGAGAAGCTGTATCCATTGCTTCCGGACCATCCATCGAATGGGTTTCCACCGATGAAAAGGCCCTTCTTTCGGCCCTCCGTCGGAGCCTGAGCGACGCCAACCTGGCCCGTCTCTCCGCGGAACCGGAAGAAAATGCCCTTTCCCGGGAAACGGAGACGACCACTGCCGCCAGGCAGGCTGATTCTAGTCGGAATTCGATGGCCCGCCAGAGGGGGCCAAAAGAAAAATTACAGAATCCCTCCTCTTCCGGCAGGGAATTTGATACAATAATCACTCTGGTACAGATCGGGCAAAAGGCTCTTAGGGAAAGGG
>Ga0334890_1005439_pt1 | contig 10755 bp, 9 predicted proteins | sample GraSluR1_MG_3_FD_207220 | JGI IMG/M metagenome (GOLD analysis project Ga0334890, IMG submission 207220) | Sludge microbial communities from methane-producing bioreactor in Wageningen University, Netherlands - Granular Sludge_31_08-R1 | ecosystem: Engineered > Bioreactor > Anaerobic > Unclassified... | reverse complement strand
TCTTCCTCCTCTGCTATGATAAAAGCTGTTTTATTTCCAGCTCTATCATAGCTTTTTTGGAGGATTGTGGTAAATACTGTTCATTCTTATTTGTTGTTTTCTGTCCATTTTAGTTTATCAGTTACAAGCGTCTGCACACTAGCAAAATATATTTCTGCTTCTTCATCCTTTTTGATTCCGTTATAAAATCCCAAAACTGATTCAGGACGTATTAAAGAAAAAATATCAAAAGCTTGTTGTAATATCTCATCCCGGTGAGCTAAAAATAATACAGTTTTTTGATCTGCGGTATCGAAGGCTGCTAGATGAGTTTTTCCTACTCCAGTTGCTGCCACAACAACCCCTTTACTAATTCCCTCATTTCTGGCTTGTTTTAGATAATAAAGAGCTTCTATCTGAGCTCCTCGAGGTTCTGGAATAGTCGTGTCTCCTACAATGGAAGTTAAGTCTTCTAATCGGACAAACTCAGGCCTTTTCCATTGAAATGCGTACTCTTTTAGTATATCTAATGTTACTTTTTCAGAATAAGAATTAAAGAGGTTATTAAATGTATTGGAGAAATCATAATAATCTTTTGGATTTTGACTTTTTGATAAACGATAATTCCATTCTACTCCGCTTATTAATGCTGATCGTGAAAGATTTGATGAACCGACATATATTTCTGAGTCATACTCAAATTCAAATATATAGGCTTTAGGATGAAAAGAACGAAGGGGATCAGAATAAAACCGAATATCAATAGAATCCCCTAAATAATCGTATAGAAGATAAATTGCTGATGGTTCGGTAACTGATAAATATCTTCCTGTGAGTAACTGTATAGATACACCGTTATTGGCAGCCTGCACAAGATGTGGTAACAATATCTTGACTCCAGACTCCATTACAAAAGATATTATAAGCCTTATACTCTTAGCTTCATGTAATGCCTTAATAATGTAAGGCTCTAAATAATGCCCGTCCATGCCTGTTATAGCATTCACAATAGAATATCCTCCAATTGCTTAGAAATAACCTTCTTTCAGGGTCAATTTTTTGAACCTAAGCTATGGGGTATTTATAGTCCTCTCATCATTATACAATATTAGCTAATTTTATCTAAGGTAAATCAGAAAAAGCAAAGACAACCCACGAAGAGAACATTTGCGAAATACTGGAAGGGGTAGAGCCTGAGATCAAGGCTTTATTAGAAAGCAACGAGGCTCAAAAAATTCAGATCGCATGGCTGAAGTTAAGTACTCAATGGGCAACAGATGTTCAAAAATACATGGAAAGCCTGCTTGATCAAGAACAACATGAGATTGATCTCGCGGCTAATGAAATTGGCAGAGCCATATCCATATTTGAAAATATCAATCAAGGAGGCACTGCTCTTGATGTATATGATCTAATTGTAGCCAAAGCAGCCCATGATGGCAGTCTGCCATCGCTAACTCAGCGAATACTGGATTATATTTCGCAAAGCCTGGAGCTACCTGCATCAATAATCAATAAATTAAATGGAGATAATATTCCCACACAATGGAATCCCTTAGTGTTTAAATGTGTTGAAGACAACAAGCCGACGAGAATTTTAAAGAGCCAGTTTCTCAACCTCTTATCGATTATAGCTTATAGCGCAAATAATCCAACCATATTAAAAACCGAACATATAAAGAAAGGGAAAATATTGGCTTTAAGACCCGATGAGATAAACAGCAATACTCAAACTACTATTATGGCTTTGGCCAGGGCGTTTGCTTTTCTTCAATTTCGCTGTGGTATTGTGTATTTGCAGGATATACCATATGAGTTAATGATTCTTCCGATTGCTTATCATTTGCGCAAGGACGAGGTATGGAATAATAGCAAGGCAATAGATAGATTGGAATACTGGTATTGGTGCAGTATTTTTGGTGGGGCTTACCGTCAAGCTCAAAATGACAGAACGATAAATGACTTAAAAGCCTTGTCAGCATGGATTGAAAATGGTGAAGATTATCTGGCATCTGTTTACTCCTCGCTCCTTGATTATCAAGGTTATTCCAATAAAACTGTATTGATGATGAAAGATCCGGATAACAGCATTAAAGGGGCGTTATATGATGCCATTTTACAGTACGTATTGAGTCAACAGCCGTATGATTTCCTGCCCGGGCTTACTCTCAGATTGAATTCTTGGGATATAGCTGATAATAGAGAGTTTGCCTTCGATGGGAAACAGTATAACCTAAGCATCCAGGATCATCATATTATCCCTTTGTTCAGTGCAACAACGGTAGGCAAATCATCTGAGGATATTCGGAAAAATAAGACTCATCTATTAAACAGTGTTTTGAATAGGACATTTATATCAGCCAAGGCTAATGCTTTGATATCGAGTAGAGCCCCTCAGGATTATATGTTCCAGATGAATACGCTATCGCTCTACGGACATTGTATCCCGGTTCCATTTGAGGATAATTTTGCTCGTAAAGATAATGAGGATGAGGCTGAATATTATGAGAGGGTGTTACAGACCAGGTATAATGAGATATTAAAGATGTTGAAGATGGAATTGGATAATCTGAAGTAGCCTTATTATGCGCATTAGGGCTTATTTGTCGCAATGTCGCGTAAAAACTAATTAAAAACTCTCCTGTAATGCTTATCAGAGGTCTTTGAAAAACGCCATAATGAAAAACTGTTCTGGAGAAATAATAATATACCTATGTGAGCAATAGTGTAAATGGTATATTATGGTATAATATACGCGAGTGATACATATTTAGCAGTTATGCTGTGTTATGCTATATAAATAGCGTGAATTATTAGGGTAAAGGGGAATAACATTGCGTAAATTAGAGGACATAGAAAGCCTTCTCAATGAACTGAATCATAACGTGGCCGATGATCTTGAAGACCAGGACCTCGACTTTAAAGAGTGGATCTTTCGCAGTATAAATAAATCAATTGATATGGTTGTAGATATGGCAATATGTATGGCTAATGGTGGCGGTGGTGCAGTTGTATTTGGCGTTAAGGATTGGGTTACCGGCAGGGCAGAAGCTATCGTAGGCGTACCACTTGATATAGATATCAATAAGCTCAAGCAAGCGGTTTATGATAGGACTGATCCTAAGCTTACACCAGTATTTGAGGATTTACATGTACCTGAGGGGACCGGGCGTATTGTGATAATGTATGTTTATCCTGGTCTACCACCGTATACAGACACTTCAGGGAGAGGCAAGATAAGAATAGGTAAAGATTGCCAACCATTAACGGGAACGATGCGCAGAAGGATACTTGTCGAGACAGGTGACACGGATTATACAGCAGAACAAATCAAAGGAGATTTAAAGAGATATATATCAAGTGTGGCGATGGATTATCTGCGCAATATTGCCCGGCGCGAGCAGGCCCCCGAGGATATCTTGGGAACCGAGGATATGGAGTTTCTTACTTCAATAGGCCTTGTTCAGAGGGGAAAAATTACCCGAGCAGGATTACTGCTTGTAGGGTCAGAGGAAGCTATAAAAAAGGAGATTCCAACTTATGTTTGGACTTACCTTAAAATGAACGATGAAACAAGTTATGTTGATCGTCTTGATGGAAGAGAATCATTATCGTGGCTATAGCCAAGATAATGGACAGGATAATGGCTAACAATCCCATAACAACCATTGAATATGGAATGTTTCATTTTGAGTATCGTACCTATCCTGAACTAGCTATTCGCGAGGCATTGATGAATGCTTTTTGTCATGCGGATTACAGGATACCAGGTCCAATTATTGTTAAACATTACACTGATAGGTTAGAGATTTCAAATCCAGGAGGCTTTATAGGGGGAATTTCTCCGAACAATATTCTGCACCATCAGCCGGTATCCAGAAACCCACATTTAGTCGAGGTACTCACGCGTCTCAGATTGGTTAATCGAAGCAATCTTGGCATTCCCAGGATATACCGGGCTATGATGATGGAAGGAAAACAACCACCACTAATAGATGAACAGGGAGAATCGGTTAAGATTACTTTATTGGCAAGTAAATTTACAGCACCATTTCGTGCTTTTGTAGCTGAGGAAGAACAGGCAGGAAAGGACATTAGTATAGATCATATGTTAATTCTGCAATACTTGATACAGCATACAGAAATTGATACATCCACAGCAGCTCGTATTTGTCAGAGAAAAGAGGAGGATACTCGTCGGATTTTAAGTGCCATGGAAAGCGAAAGAGACTACCTGGAGAGAGGTGGTACTGGAAGAGGAACTTACTGGGTAATATCAAGGAAGTTGTATAGCAGGCTAATGACTCCAGGTGACTTTGATGTCCGGCAGCGTACCGATTGGGATGCTTCGAAAACAAGAGTGCTGAGTATTCTGAGGCAACGTGCAAAACGTGGTGAAAAAGGATTATCCAATTCAGAAATTCGGCAGATTACAATGCTCAGTCGTTATCAGGTCATAAGATTAATGCATGAGCTTCAGAAGGAGAATCCTCAGATAACATTGGAGCGAAAAGGTCGTTACTCGACTTATAGCTTTGTTGATTAAATTTCAATGTTGGTGCAACATTGAAATCAACATTAAACGTTAATCAATGTTCAATGTTAATGTTGCAACACATTATTATAAAGATTATCTACTAATCAGGTGAAATAATTATTGTGGGGACTAAAAGTGGTAAACGTTCCGAATTACTAGGAGTGAAGAGGAATAAAAATTGGGGACTTAAAGAGGAGTATACGGGCTTGCTACCAACATTGTTCCCTAAAATATGTATCGTCAGATTTTATGACCAATCAAACATTACGACAGCGTTTTCAAATTAGAGAAAAAAATTATTCTACTGCCTCCAGAATTATTGCCGATACGATCGCGGCGGGGCTGATTAAGGATTATGATCCAGATAGTAAATCGAAGAAGTATTCCAGGTATATACCAATTTGGGCATAAAGTTCTTTAAATCTTATGTGATGGTTATGTGCTTAAAGCTATCAGTGAATGATCTTTGTGCTATAGATATGCCCGGTATATTGGAATTTATAGTGATAATGCTTATGTGATTTTAAAGAGGATTTATGTGCCTGGCGAATGCTCCCGCGCCTTTATCAATAAATTGGAATGAAATCTTCAGGCGTCGCATATTAAAATTGGGGACAACCGCCCATCGCTCCATCAAGAAACAAGCTTATTTGTCGCAATGTCGCGTAAAAACTAATTAAAAACTCTCCTGTAATGATTATCAGAGGTCTTTGAAAAACGCCATAATGAAAAACTGTTCAGGAGAAATGATAAATGGCGGCAAGCACAGATTAACATAATCATTTATAAATCAAATGATTATGTTAATTTATTTATGGCTATAATTATGATAGTATTCTTTATATAAATATTATCAAAAAGAAATACTCTTAAAGAGGTAGCCATTATTCAAGCTTCTAACAGTTTGGAAGGTATAACTGTTAAAGACAAGCGTTTAATGCAAATCATGCAAAATAATGTACAGCCGGCTAATCGTTCTGAAGGGGAAATAGCTGGTTATCGAGACGTGTTGGCTACCATACATAGCTCTTATGATGCCATCCCCATTAAACCATCGATATTTTTACAGTTCCATAGGGATATGTATAAGTTTTCGTCAGTTGAAGGTGGTACATGGAAAATCAAAAGAAGAAATGCCGTAATATTGGGGATAAACCCAATATTACCAACTGCGTACAAGAGCCCTATCCAGATTCGTAATCAGCAGGTCGCCGGTTCAAATCCGGCCATCGGCTCCAGTTGAAAGCAAGTAACCGCGCGGGATGCGCGGTTTTTTGATTTTTTGGAGATTTAATTATTGAGGTGGTTTTAACACATCTAACTTGAGTGATTTTTAAATAGTATTTCCAGAGAATTCACAGCTTCCTTTTGCTTTGAAGGCATTGCTACCTTACTATGCAGTCCAACCAAATTATTATAGGACTGGATGGAAAAACATGCAAATATCAGAAAATCCGGATAGTATAAAACGCTAGATTTCACAAGAAATTGCAGATGAAGTTTTTACTAAGCTCAGTAAAAATAAGAAAAATTTAGTTGGACTTTAGTAAATTTTTAAGATGAAAATGCTGCTAGGATGGCCTAATATTGGAGTTTATTTACCCCCCTTTTTAAGACAGTGAAACCTGCTACTGCATTTTCCAGTAACAGGTTAATAAATGATTTTGCTTTATATTGTGATAATTACTTAACCCTTCGCAGGTGAGCTGTTTCCATTTGAAGAACATCTATTTTACCTTCGATACGGCCCAGGGTAGAGGTAATACGTTCGTTAACATCGTTCTGGACTTCACGGGCATCAAATAACGCCCTGACTTTTTCCGTCAGCTCATTTTCCATGCGTACCTGGTTAGCATCGACTTTATCAACCTTGGATTCCAGGTTACCCATGTGGCCCTCTAAACCTTCTATACGGTTTTCCATGTTTCCCATACGGTTGTCCATATTCTCCATACGGTTTTCCATGTTTCCCATACGGTTGTCCATATTCTCCATACGGCTCTCCATGTTTCCCATACGGTTGTCCATATTCTCCAGCAGCTTTAAAATCTTTTCCTCGTTATTTATTACCCTCACTCCCCTCTTTCCTTCCATACTTCTTTGAATATATAACCTTTAATTTTTTCCACTGACCGTCTGATTTCTTCTGGTAATTCATCCATAGGATCGTTGGTATGGTAAGCAGCTATATTCAATTTTGTCAGTACGCCCCAAGAGGTAGTCAGTGGACACGTTAAAGTAATCGACTAACAGGTTATTGGTATTTATATTGGGCTTTGCCTGATTTTTCCCGGAATGGTCGATTGTAGCTGAAATAAATCAACCATTTGCGCAAGTTGGCTTTAAATTATGTTTGTATTTTCTCCTAAATAAGCGGATTTTTTTCCCTATCAAATAGAACAACTCTTTAAATAACTATACTAATTATATTAGTATGGCGCAATATTTTACTAAATTTTCAAGTTAAAACTTATTGCGCTGCTCATTTATTTTCTTCCGGTTTATAAATAATTTGCCAGGAAAGGTGAATCAAAAATTTAGACCTATCCGTCAAGAAAGCAGAGATTATAAACGCAAGGGCGCTTTACTGGAACACCTGTTCTGTTGTATAATGCATTATAAGGGGTGAGACAGGTGGATGTTTTTCAAAAGTTGGAGATATTGACGGCTGCGGCCAAATATGATGTGGCCTGCACCTCCAGCGGAGTGGATAAACAGGCTTCTGCCGGGGGGATCGGCAGTGCGGCATCCGAGGGTATATGCCACAGCTTCGCGGCCGACGGGCGATGTATTTCATTGTTGAAAGTGTTGATGACCAATGTCTGTGCCTACGATTGCAAATATTGTGTCAATCGCTGTTCCAACGACACACCCCGGACAATGTTTGCCCCCCGTCAACTTGCCGAACTGACCATTAATTTTTACCGCCGCAATTATATTGAAGGGCTTTTCCTCAGTTCCGCCGTATTGCAGAGTCCTGACTATACGTCAGAGCAGATGCTGGAGGTCTTGCGCATATTGCGGGATGAGTACGGCTTTGCCGGATATATTCACGCCAAGATTATTCCGGGAACTGACCGTGATCTGGTCGCCGGAATTGGTATGCTGGCGGACCGTATCAGCGTAAATATAGAGCTGCCTTCGCAGGATAGTTTGCGGATGCTGGCGCCGGATAAGAGCAAGCAGGCTATTCTGATGCCGATGGATTATATAAACAAGCGTATCGTGGAGACCAAAGCAGAACGAAAAAGCCGTCATGCTCCGAAGTTTGCTCCCGCAGGGCAAAGTACGCAGATCATCATAGGGGCCAGCCCGGAGACTGACTATCGTATTTTAAACCTGACGGAGAAGCTCTACCAGAAATACAAACTGAAGCGGGTTTTCTTTTCCGCTTATATACCGGTAGTCGAAAATTCTCTTTTGCCGGCTGTCGGCAGCAAGCCCCCGCTTTTACGGGAAAATCGCCTTTACCAGGCTGACTGGCTGATACGTTTCTACGGCTATACGGCCGATGAACTCCTGGATGAGAATAATCAGAGCTTTAATCCTTATCTGGACCCCAAGTGCAACTGGGCCATCAACCATATGGAGCTTTTCCCCGTTGATGTTAACCGCGCGCCTTATAATCATCTGCTGCGGGTGCCGGGCATCGGTGTAAGAAGTGCCAAGCGGATTCTAACCGCGCGCCGCAGTGCCAAGCTTGGTTTCGAGGGACTGAAAAAGCTGGGAGTGGTATTAAAACGGGCGAAGCATTTCATCACCTGCAGCGGTAAAAGCATGGATGGCCTTAAAAACTCGACGGATGCGGTTCTGCAGGCTTTAATGTCCAAAAAGGCTTTGCGTATGTATTATGAAGATTTCCCGGTTCAGCAAGCAGCAGAACAGCTTAGTCTTTTTGATGAGCCCTTATACTTGCGGGAGGAGGTTCAAAAATGCCTGAGCGGTCAAATGTAATTTACCATTACGATGGAAGCTTTGATGGCCTTTTGTGCTGTGTCTTCGAGTGCTATGCCAAAAACGAAATCCCGCTGGAGATTTTATCACCGGAAATAGCCCGGACTACACTTTTTTCGGGAAAAGAAATTATTACCGATCCACATAAAGCCAGGCGGGTACTGGTTTCAATTCCCAAAAGAATGGGTCATGATGCCTTGAACTTCGTGCGCAACGCGTATTTGACATGCCTGGCGCAGAAAGAGTTGTATATCCTCCGCTTTTTACGATTGGGATACCGCCACGGCCCCTCTGTTATGGAAATGCTGACTGATGAGGTGGTGAATACTCTCTTTAAAGCTGTCAATCACCTGAAGAAAGAAAGCCACCTCTTAAAAGGCTTTTTGCGTTTTTCTGTTTTTGAAAACGTCCTTTTAGGGCAGATAGAGCCGAAAAACCAGGTGCTGCCCTTGTTGGCAAAGCATTTCTGCCAGCGCTATCGGGAGGAACGGTTTTTCATTTATGACAAGACTCATAGTATGGCACTGGTATATAAACCTTACCAATTCTCTATCATTAGGATGGAAAGCCTGCTCTTGTCGGAAGCTGATGAGGAGGAGAAATTTTTCCGGGAACTTTGGCGGCTGTTCTATGACACCATTGAGGTGGAAGGACGTCACAATCCCCGCTGCCGTATGAGCCATATGCCCAAAAGATACTGGAAACACATGACCGAGTTTGGCGATCCTGATAGCAGAGACGGGACCAAGGACTTTTCAAGCAAAAAGCTGAAGTTTCGCGGTTCGATATAGACATACAAGCTTTCTGGAAACTATAAATCACTGTTACAAATAGCGCGGGAATTCCTTTAGGGGCTGGATTTTCTCCGTTTTTTCAGGTATATATTAAGCAGTTCATCACCAAAAACTTCTTCGTCCAGTTCCACCGAGCTGCGCTTATTTTAATACATCAGTCTCTCTATTGCTGATGCTTCCTGCAATTACACATACCCCCAGTTATTTATCCCCGATAATTAAGCAGTCCTGACCTGATGATGAAACCCAGTCCAAATCCTATTGACGCGAAAGACAACATCAACCAGAATGGGCCGGGAAAGAGATTATTGACTGTAAATGTAGTGGAAAAGACGACCCCAAGCGTTCCGCTGTATGCTGATATGGTGAATGGTATAAATAATAATGGTATTTTGTATCCTCCCGCATCCTGGTAAGCATCCCAAATTGCAAATAAATATAAACAGGGATAGAACATTAGCCACTGGTAATTTGTCGAATTCATGGCAGCCAGGGTTTGGCCGTGAAAGCTAGCTATAATAATTGTATTTAAGCCGGATTTCACATTTATTATTATTTCCAGGGTTATTAGCATGAATCCCTTGAGGTATTTTTTATTGATTAGTTGACCCAGGCCTGGAATGGCTATGCTCCAGAGAGCCGTTTCCAGCGCATGATAATTAGCCATTAGACGACAACATCCTTATCATTGAACCAAAGATGAAAAGCATACCATACAAACCAGGAAATTATCCACAGGGCAAAGGAGTAATACCAATCATATTCATTATAGTATTTAATAACATTTGTAAATCTCTCCGCATAAAATTCGGAAACAGCTAATATGTTGCTCCAGAGCAGGTTCCAGATAATTAATCCAGAGATCCGGGGAGGAGCATACCTGATCCAGAACATTGCCGAAACCGGTACAAGAATACAGTTTACAATTGGTTCCATAAGCTCATTAGGATATGTCCACCAGTTAAGAGCCATTGCTATGTGACATACCATGTTGGCGTAAAAGCAGGCAAACAACCCGGCGGGGATGAATTTTTTCATCCCGTTCCATTTTATTATCAAGGCCAGAATAGCTGCCAGCATAGGTCCATAGGTCAATATATTCGTTGATGTCATTATTTCTCCTGTTCAAAATTAATCTATATTTTGTGTTTATCTTGCTCTTAATTGACAAAAAATATTTTTCCTTGACATTACTCTTGCGCCGCTTAAGAAAAGACCTGTACGTGATGAGATTTATAAACCCAAAAGGTGCGGTTAATAATACAACTGACTAAACCGCTTAAAACTCATGAGACTTATGCAGCGTGAAGGTGAAGATGGTCTTTGAAAAAAATGGCAAAATAATCCTGTATTATGTCATATTAGTAGTACCTCGGAAACTCAACAGCTAAATAGGGATAAGTTGGAAAAACCAACAGACAAAGCTCTTTGACAACTTCACATAGCTAAAATAAGCAAAAGAAAAAATTGGCTCCCAGAAAAAGGCAACAG
>Ga0334890_1005435_pt1 | contig 10759 bp, 11 predicted proteins | sample GraSluR1_MG_3_FD_207220 | JGI IMG/M metagenome (GOLD analysis project Ga0334890, IMG submission 207220) | Sludge microbial communities from methane-producing bioreactor in Wageningen University, Netherlands - Granular Sludge_31_08-R1 | ecosystem: Engineered > Bioreactor > Anaerobic >... | reverse complement strand
GCTAATCGGACCATCCATCCATGTGCTCCTTGTCTTCTAAACCCTTGAAAAACAAAGAGTAACACACGAAAAACCAATGCGCCAGCATTTTTTCACAGACACGACGATAGGTAACAGACGTCTGCACAGGTTTCCGGGCGCCTGGCACAGAGAAGAGATCCGCTCGCGACCTGCACACCGTCAGATCAGCTTCCGGGCCGGAGCGTCCGTCTGGCCGAGAGTCTCCTGCCCGTAGTGGCCAGGCAGGTCACCTCGATCACGTACGTCTTGTCGGCAGACGCCTGAGTGGGGACCGTGAATTCGTACGCACGGAGAAAATCGCGCCAGCATCGGTGGTTTTCGGCCGGGCCGGTCAGGTCGATATCGGGCCAGATCGCGATCCTCGGGCCCTTGGGATCGGCAGATCGCTGGACGTAATCGTAAAGCTCGATCCGAAACGTACCGGGGGCCTTCATCTGCGAGCCGAAAGCATCGACCAGGGACACATAGACGTTCAGCCGTGGTCCCTGATCGCCCGTCGGCCGGAGCAACTCCGTCAAAGGCAGAATCGTGATGCCGACCGGTGAGAAGCCGCCGGCGGGAACGACCACGGGGGGTTCCACAGCCGCCCTATCAGGCTCGACGGGCCGTTCGACGTCCCGCACCGGCACCCCGGCATCCGGGCCGGCCTGGGGTTCGCCGCATCCAGCCCACAGAACCATTGGGACCAGCAACAGAAGACACGGCACGGCCGGCTTGCGGCCCTTCTTCTCGATCGTTGTCCTGCCTTGTTCCATGACCTACAGATCCTCATCCAGCATGTGTCCGAGGCGGTTCTTCTTGGTCCGCAGGTAGTTGATATTGTGCTCGCCCGGGACGGCCCGCAAAGGGACCTGCTCGGTGATCTGGATGCCGTAGACCTCCAGGCGGCTGACCTTCTTGGGGTTGTTGGTCAGGATCCGCACCTTACGGAGTCCCAGGTCCCTGCAGATCTGCGCCCCGAGGCCGTAGTCGCGCCGGTCGGCGCCGAAGCCCAGCTTCAGGTTCGCATCGACGGTGTCGAGCCCCTGCTCCTGAAGCTCGTAGGCGCGGAGCTTGTTGGACAGACCGATCCCCCGGCCTTCCTGGCGCAGATAGATCAGGGCCCCTTTGCCCTCCTTCTCGATCATTTCCATGGCGGTGATGAGCTGGTAGCCGCACTCGCACCGCTGGGAGTGGAACAGATCGCCCGTCATGCACTCCGAATGCACGCGAATGAGGACCGGCTCCGTGTGCTCGACAACGTTGCCCGCCTCGTCGCGATCGCCGATGCCGCCCTTGCACAGGGCCAGGTGCGGCTCGGGACTGGTCATGCTCTCGTAGGCGATGAGCTTGAACTCGCCGTAGTCGGTGGGCAGCTTGACCGATACGAAGCGCTTGATGTGACTTTCTCGTTGCAACCTGTACTCGATCAACTTGGCGATCGAGAGGATCTTCATATCGTGCTGCTTGCAGAACCTCATCAAGTCGGGCACGCGGGCCATGGTCCCGTCCTCGTTCATGACCTCGCAGATCACGGCGGCGGGCTTGAGCCCGGCCAGATGGGCCAGATCGACGGCTCCCTCGGTCTGTCCGGCGCGTACGAGGACACCGCCGGCCCTGGCGCGCAGCGGAAAGATGTGGCCGGGCCGCGCCAAGTCGCGCGCCTTGGCGTCGTCGGCGATGGCCACCTGCACGGTATGCGCCCGATCGGCGGCGCTGATGCCCGTGGTGATGCCCTCGGCGGCGTCGACGCTGACGGTGAAGGCCGTGCTGAAACGGGCGGTGTTCTCGAGCGCCTGCGGGTACAGGGCCAGCTCGTCGCACTTCTCGCTCGTCAGCGACAGACAGATCAGGCCGCGACCGTACTTGGCCATGAAGTTGATGATTTCGGGCGTAACCTTCTCAGCGGCGCAGATCAGGTCTCCCTCGTTTTCGCGGTCTTCCGCGTCCACAAGGACGACCATCTTGCCCTGCCGAAGGTCCTCAAGCACCTCCGGCACATCGCTAAACGTCACGTCGGGTGCTTGCTGCTGCAAAGGAGACTGGCTCATGCTCACTCTGGACTGCCTAATGGTGTTGCCTCTTGTCTGCATCGGTCGAACCGGCCGCCTCGTTCGCTGCGCCGGATCCCTCAAACCATTCAATATAGCGGCTTCCGTTGCGAATGTAAACCAACGTGGCCAAAATGGCGACGAGGGCCGCCGACCACCACAGCACGCTTAGCGCCACCCTGTAATGCGGGATCAGCCGCGAGAGTTCCGGGGCCGTCAGCACGCAGGCGACCATCACCAGCTCCAGGGCGGTGGCCGCCTTGCCGAGCAGGACGGGCACGACGCGAATCTGCGAAGTGACCAGGTACACGACGGCAAAGCCGATCACGATCAGGACGTCCTTTCCGACAATCGCGACCACGACCGTCGTCGGCAATGTGAATCCCTCGACGTGGCCCCGCTCCGAGGCGAGCAGCAGACAGGCCGAGGTCATCAGCAGCTTGTCGGCCACAGGGTCGAGAAACGTACCCAGCCTTGTGATCTGCCTGTAATGCCGAGCCAGATAGCCGTCGAGGGCGTCGCTGACGGCCATCACGAGAAACACGGCAATCGCCGCATACCGAAGGCTCGTCTGGACGTTCGGGCCGATGGTTGGGTCGTTCATTTTGAGCAGGCACATGATGAACGGCACGATCAGCAGGATGCGGACCAGTGTGATCCGCGTGGCCCAACTGAGCCGGGATCGCTCGGCCGACCGGAACCGACACAAGGAGCGAAGCCGATCTGCCATCTTCATCGCATCGTCCCTTTCGCGACCTCAGGGGTCGTACGCGCAGATCATCATTGCCTTTCTACCGACCGGTGATATACTACGCTCGGCCTGTCGCCTTGGCAAGGCGGCAACCACGCCTTCGGGATGGGAGTGCGGAGGTTGCCCGGCGCAGGCGCCCGGCGGAACGGACAGCGGAGCGGATCGCTATGAGCTCGAAAACGCGACTGGCGCAGGCGTACTACGATTTGTCGGTGATGATGGACGCGGGCGTGCCGATCCTGCGCTCGCTCGATATCACCATTGAGGGACGCCAGGGGTACATCAAGCAGGTTCTCAAGCGGATTCGCGAGACTATCTCGAAAGGGTCGAGCCTGGCCGAGGCCCTCGACCAGCATCGAAACGTGTTTCCCCAGTTGGACCGGATGCTCATCGAGGCAGCCGAGACCTCCGGGGCGCTCGGCCTGTCGTTCCAAATGCTGTCCGAGTGGCACGAATTCGTGCACAGAATTACTCGGCGGCTCCAGATGGGCCTGATCTATCCGTTCTTCATCCTCCACATCGCGGCGTTCGTATTCCCGCTGCCCGGCCTCATTCTCGGCCGATTGACAAGGGGAGAGTATCTCATCGGGGCCCTGAGCATTCTTATGCTTCTCTATGTCCCGACGGCGATCGTGGTTGTGTGCATGGCCCTACGAGAGCGATTTCCGCTGCTTGGGCTGCCGCTGGACTTCATCACACTGCGCATTCCGATCCTGGGCCAGGCGGTCTACCACATGTCGGTCTGCCGGTATGCCAAGGCATTCGCGATGATGTACGCGGCGGGCGTGCCCATCACCGAGGTGACGGACCGCGCCACGCGCGCCAGCGGCAACGCGGTGGTTGCCCGCCTGTTCGCCGGAGGTACAGACAGCGTCCGCGCCGGCGGGCTCGCCTGGGAGGGCTACTCCAAACGCCTGCCGTCTCAGTATCTGCACCTGTTCCAGATCGGAGAGGAGACGGGCGAGTTGGACAAGACCGCCGCCAAGATCGCCGAGATCGCCGGAGATCGAGCGGACCTTCTGTTCACAGCGTTCGCCCGGTGGTTGCCGGTGGCCGTCTACGTCATCATCGCCGGCATCCTGATCTACATGATCTTCACCCTGTGGGGCCAGATCTACGGCGGCCTGCCGGGTACTTGAGGCCACGACCACCCATCGGATGGACCGCCGTCGAAATAGGTCCTGTTGGTCCAATAGGACCTACCTTGGTCCGCGACCGATCCGGGCAGGCATTTTGCCGGGTTATTGACTTGATGCAGAGCGATGCCCTGCTACAATGGCCCGGTCAGTATGAGGGTCTGTTTATGGCAGTCTTGAATGTCAATATCGATCACGTGGCGACGGTGCGTCAGGCGCGTCTGGCGGACGAGCCGGACCCGGTCTGGGCGGCGGTGCAGTGCGAGCTGGCCGGCGCCAACGGCATCACCGTCCACCTGCGCCAGGATCGCCGGCACATCAACGACCGCGACGTGCGCGTGCTCAAGGAGACCGTCGCCTGCAAGTTCAACCTGGAAATGTCCATGGCCGAGCCGATCGTCAAGATCGCCGAGCAGGTCCGGCCCGACCAGGTGACGCTCGTGCCGGAGAACCGCGCCGAACTGACCACCGAGGGCGGGCTGGACTGCGCCAAACACAAGCGGCGTCTGACCGAGGTGGTCAAACGAATGCACAAGAAGGGCATTCTGGTCAGCACGTTCATCGTGCCGCAGGCCGAGCAGATCCTCGCCTCGGCCGAAACCGGCTGCGACGCCGTCGAGCTGCACACGGGGATGTACGCCAACGCCAGGACCGAGGCGGCGGCCCGCAAGCGACTGGCCGAGTTGGCAGCAGGCAAGGACCTGGCCACAGAACGCAAGCTGGTGGTCCACGCCGGCCACGGACTGACCTATCGCAATATCACCCCGGTCGCGGCGGGCATCGACGGGTTGTGCGAGTTCAATATCGGCCATAGCATCGTCGCCCGCGCCGTCCTCGTCGGCATCCGTGAGGCGACAAGGCAGATGATCGAACTGATCGAGAAATCGCTGTAGCCGCAATGGTGTGCGAGGCACACCCCACAAGACATGAGGAGCAGCAGGATGTTCACAGGCGCCATGGTGGCACTCGTCACACCCTTCCAGGAGGGAGAAATCGACTTCGAGACGCTCGACGAGCTGATCGAGTTCCAGATCGAAAACGGCATCGACGCCATCGTGCCCGTCGGCACCACGGGCGAGTCGCCCACGCTGAGCTTCGACGAGCACAAGCACGTCATCGAGCGCGTCGTCAAGGGCGCCGGGGGCAGCGTCCCGGTGATCGCGGGCGCCGGCTCGAACAGCACCGCCGAGGCCATCGAGCTGACCGGCTACGCCAAGAAGATCGGCGCCGACGCCTCCCTGCAGGTGTGCCCCTACTACAACAAGCCGACCCAGGAAGGGTTCTATCAGCATTTCAAGGCGATCGCCGAAGAGGTGGACCTGCCGATGGTGCTGTACAACATCCCCGGCCGCTGCGGGGCCGGCCTGACGCCGGAGACCATCGCCCGGCTCAGCGAGCTGGACAACGTCGTCGCCGTCAAGGAGGCCACGGGCAGCCTCGACCAGGCGTCAGAGATCGCCATGCGATGCGATCTGACGATCCTTTCCGGCGACGACTCCCTGACCCTGCCCCTGGCGTCGGTGGGCGGCAAGGGCGTCATCAGCGTCGTGGCCAACATCGTGCCGGCCGACGTGGTGGCGATGACCGATCTGATCCTCGAAGGCGACCTCGTCAAAGCCCGCCAGTGGCATCGCAAGCTCTTTGCCCTGAGCAAGAACATGCTGACCCTGGCGACAAATCCAATCCCGCTCAAGTCCGCAATGGCGATGCTCGACATGTGCTCCGACGAGCTACGTCTGCCCATGACCCCATTGGCCGATTCGCAGAAGGCCGCCTTGAAACAGACCCTGGCGGACTACGGTCTGCTGTAAGGGATCCCGAGAGCCATCGAGTTTGCCTCGGGAAGGGGCCCTGCCCTGGTGGCACAAGCCATCGGCAGATCTCAGCAGAGCGTGGCTACGTGGCCTCGCACGGCCGGAAGACCCAGACGGTGTTCTTGCCCGATTGCTTAGCGCTGTAGAGCGCTCGATCCGACCGGCTGGTGATATCCTCCGGGTTGGCGTCGGCGCCGTATTGGCCCACTCCGATGCTGATGGAGAGCGGGACGTGTATGCCTTGCCAGGACACCGAGGAGGCCGCAACCGCGTCAACAATCCGCTGAGACACCAGAACGGCCTCCTCCAGCGTCGTATTCGGCAGAATGACACCGAACTCGTCCCCTCCATACCGGGCGGCCAAATCGATCTGCCGAATGCACTCTTTGATTCTGCGGCTGGTTTCCCGAATGGCTTTGTCGCCGGCCCGGTGACCGTACGCATCGTTGATGGCCTTGAGATTGTCGATGTCGGCCATGATCATTGAAATCGTCCCGCCGTACCGACGCGACCGCCACAACTCGCGTTCCAAGGCTTCGTAGAAAGTCTTGTGATTCATCAGGCCCGTCAGGCCGTCCAACATCGCCTGCCGTTGCATCCGCTCGAACAGTTTGATGTTTCCAATCGAGGCCCCGACCAACTGCCCGAACAACTCGATCAACAACATGTCCTCCTGCGTGAAAGCGGCAGGCTCAGCCTTGTCGGCCAGATTGAGCACGCCAACCACCCCATCGTGACAGATCAAGGGCACAATGGCACAGTTCGTGGTCGCGTAGTTCTCCGCAAAGGCCCGCTGCGATCGCTTGATGACCGGCCTGGCATACGTGTCGATGTCCCCGGTCAGGATCAGTTCCTTGCTCTTGACCGCCACCACCATGGGGGACGGCGGAACCTGATTCAGGGACACAATCTTGTTGATCGGAAACGGATGATTGCATCGCACCAGATGCAGGATGCGGTTCGGCTCGTCCAGCATGTACAGCGACGCATAGGCGGACCCGACGAGCGAGGGGATCTTCGTGACACAGACGTCTGCAATCCGGTCCATATCCAGGCTGTTGATCTGACGCGCCAGCGGCGCCACTAGTCCCAGCAGCGAACCTCGCCGCAGGCGATCGTCGTCGTGACCATCGGGTTCTTTGGTATGTTGGCTCATGATAGCGGCGTCAACCTGATTCCTGTCGTGCGTTCGTTCCAACACCGCGTCTTATCGTCCAATCTCCGACAGCCTGTTGGAAAAAACCATCAAATACCCGGCCGTCACGGATCCAGAGCAAGCCAGACCGAATTGAAGCCGGTCTGACGCAGAGTATCCGAAGCGTTATAGGGCCTTGCGGCCAACAGACCATGTTGGAGATCTGGAGAACCATCGACAGGGAGGAAGATTTTTCCCGAAAAAGGCCAAAACGAGTTGACAGGCCGATAAATGGCTTTTACATTTTGCAAAAGGTAAAAGGTGTCTGCTCGGTGCTGTCTCCACTTCGGCTCGGGCTGTCCGATGGTGGGGTACGATGGACCGCAAGCGACACTCAGACATGGCTCGTGTGTATCAGGACGCCCTGGAGTGGGAGGCCACCTCAGAAGGACGGTCATTTCGCTTCGGGTCGTGTCTGTTTGGGTCGGGTGCAATGGAACGGTAGACCGCCATTGGCCGGCGCGGGAGCACGATGGGATGTTATGTCGATGAGATTCTGATCTGTTGATCTTCGAGCCTCGCCCATGAGTTGGGAGAAGACCAATCACCGGCTACAGGTTCCGGCCAAACGCTATCGCATTGGCGAGCTGGTGCGGTACAGCCCGTTCTCCCGCCAGACGATTCACAACTATACGATCATGGGACTCATCCACGAGGCGGAATGGACCGAGGGAGGACACCGGCTGTATGACGAATCCGTCTTTGAGCGCCTGTCCCGAATCATGGAGCTTCGGGAGAACATGAGTCTTGGCGAGATCCGCCGAGTGCTGAACGAAGAGGAAAGGACGATGAGGGGCTCGCGCGCCGCCGGAGCCGGTGGGCCGCGCTACATCGAGCGCGCCCCCCAAGGCAGCGCGAAGACCCTGCGAACCAGAGGAGACGACTTCATGTCATCTGAAGCCACGTAGCGGCGTGCAGGACCGCTTCACAAAGAGCAAAGAAGAACCGAAAGGATCAAGGATGATGCGTACGGTTTCAGTGCAGGAGACACCATTCAACGACCCCTCCCCCTCAGCCTACGGAACCAATCCAACAGCAATCTGTCAACGTGTACCCGGCGGCATCCCCCGTCTGAACCCCGGTCGTTCGGCCTGTAACGCGTCGTTTGCCCCTGCCGATCGGACCGTGTGAGATCGCCCCACAGAAGGAGTGCCCATGGACCTGCTGTCTCCGATCCCCGACAATCTGACCGAACTGCTGGAGAGAATCATCCGCTTCACGGAGCTTCGGCGCGACGTTCTGTATCGCAACATGCAAAACACGCGTACCCCCGGCTTCATGCCACAGGATATGCCCGTGCTGGAATTCGTCGGCGTCCTCAACGGCGCCATCGCCGAGCACGTGCAGAACCGGCGTCTGCTGTTCTGCGATACCGAGAACATCCGCTTCGGTCCCAACAGCGTCATGGAGGTTCGCCCGCAATCGGACCCGGCCGCTCGGGCCCTGCTCGAACGCAGCCACGATGAGTACCTCCAGTTGCAGATCGGCAAGCTTCTCGAGAATTCGCTGAACCGCAAGATCGCCAAGGAACTGCTCACCCTGAAATGCGGGGGTCGGATGGCCGGGACCGGACTGCCCATCGCCACGATCGCAACGCGAGACGGACGCATGGACAACCTGTCGACTCCAGGTGAGACCACAGACGGAATCTAAGCCGAGCCCCGCAATCATGGCAAACCACGCAGCCAACGTACAGCAGGCATCCGACAGCAGCCGGCCGTCGGCGAGAGTGCTGGCCGTCACCAGCGGCAAGGGCGGGGTCGGCAAGACCAACATCGCCACCAATCTGGCGTTGTGCATGGCCGCCTCGGAGAAGCGCGTTCTGCTGCTCGACGCCGACATCTCGCTGGGCAATCTGGATCTGCTGCTCAACGTGCGCAGCAAGTACAACATCTCGCACGTGATCAACGGCTCCAAGCGAATCGAGCAGATCATTCTGCGCGGGCCTCGGGGCCTTCGAGTCATCTGCGGGGCCTCGGGCCTGGATCAACTCGCCGATATCAGCGAGACGGAGCAGCACCGACTGATCGAGCATCTTTCGGGACTGCAATACGCCAGCGACACCATCGTGATCGACACGGCGGCGGGCATCTCGAATTCGGTCGTCAGTTTCTGCCTGGCGGCCGATCACGTGCTCGTCGTTACAACGCCGGAGGCCACCGCCATGACGGACGCTTACGGCATGATCAAGGTATTGGTCCGAAAGCGCTACAAAGGCCCGATAAGTGTGGTCGTCAACATGGCACACAGTCTGGCTGAGGGAAAGACCATCTACCAGCGCCTGGCCGATGTGGCCGCCAGGTTTCTTCAAGCCGACCTGTACTACGCCGGGGTTCTGCTGAAGGACGAACGCCTCTGTGCGGCCGTACGCGGGCGCCAGCCCGTCGTGCTGGCCTACCCCAAGAGCCAGATCGCCTCGGCGCTCAATGCAATGGCGACGCGTCTGGGAGGAGTCGAGTGCAGCAAGTGCGACCACGATCACTTTTTCCGACGAGTGTTTCGGTGGCTGACCTAAAGTCTCGGCCCACGAGGCCGATAATGGTTTGTGTGGGCGATGCTCTGCCCTGAACAAGATCATGAGCGGGGAAGAATCGGCATCGCGAAAACGGATTGAGGCTGCGGCGCGTAACGGAGACGAGTTGTGAAGACAGACACAGCGGTGAAGACCGACAAGAAGCTCACCATCGATCACGTATGGGAGCAGTTCCATGAGAGCCATCAGGACCGACATCGCAACCTGCTCATGGAGCATTACCGGGACCTGGTCAGGCACGCCGCCGAACGACTCCACAGCAAGTTGCCGGGCAAGGTTGAACTGGACGACCTGGTCAGCGCCGGCACGTTCGGGCTGATGGATGCCATTGACGCCTATGATCCCTCACGGGGCGTGAAATTCGAAACGTACTGCGCGCCTCGGATCAAGGGGTCGATTCTCGATGAACTGCGGAGCATGGACTGGGTCCCTCGTCTGGTGCGAGCTCGGGCCCATCAGTTGGCCAAGGCCACCCATGCGTTGGAGATGCACTTGGGCCGCAAGCCCGACGAACATGAGTTGGCCGAAGAATTGAACATGGACATGGATGAGTTCATCCGTCTCCAGCGCGACGCCAACGCCACCAGTCTCGTCTCGCTGAGCACCAAGTGCGGGGATGGGGATGGAGAGAAAGACGTTTACGAAATCGACATCATCAAGGACAGCCGCAGCGAAGACCCCCTCATCGAGGCCCAGAAACGCGACCTGAAGAGCCTCCTGACCAAGGGCCTGACCCGTGCCGAACGTCTCATCATCGTCTTGTACTACTACGAGGAGATGACGATGAAAGAGATCGGCGCGACACTGGATTTGTCCGAGTCGCGGGTCTCCCAGATGCACTCGTCCATCCTGGCGCGGCTCAAGGCCCAGATGAATACCCGCAAGAAAGAGTTTGCCGTCGAGTAGGACCACGACGGTAAGCCGCAGCCCTACACCGCAGCAACATTCCATCGAGTACGAGCGCCGTGAAGGGCGGAGGGAAAGTGTAGCGACTGGCGGACCAAAACCGTGACACCCCTGACCTACCTACCCCGCCGGAGACGGGGTGTCAATTTGTTTCTATTCACATTTTCTACGCATCGTCGGAGCCGGCTGGGGTCAGCTCGGGCGGATCGTCCTCATCACCCTTGGCGTCCCCTTTTTGCAGCCGTCGTTTGGACTGACGCAGGCGGTAGCTGGGGCCGTTGGCCTCGATGATGTGCACCCGATGCGTCAGACGGTCCAGCAACGCGCCGGTCAGTCGCTCGCAGCCGAAGATCTCCACCCAGGACTCGAACGG
>Ga0334890_1005433_pt1 | contig 10765 bp, 8 predicted proteins | sample GraSluR1_MG_3_FD_207220 | JGI IMG/M metagenome (GOLD analysis project Ga0334890, IMG submission 207220) | Sludge microbial communities from methane-producing bioreactor in Wageningen University, Netherlands - Granular Sludge_31_08-R1 | ecosystem: Engineered > Bioreactor > Anaerobic > Unclassified... | reverse complement strand
TGCACTTGCCGAGGTCGTACCGGTTCCGGTCCGCGTAGTGCCACGCGCGCATCAGGATAAAGAAATCCGATTCCGTTTCATCGCCGAGAAAATCGTCGCGATCTCCTCTCACGTCATGCCCTTGCCGCCGGAGCAAAAGACTCCGACCCTGCGTCAGCGCCGCAATCAACGCCACCGGCCTCACGCATCCATGCTCGCCCGCCGCGATCAACATGCGCGCATAGCGCGGGTGTACGGGGAACGACAACATGCGACGCCCTGTTTCTGTGATCGCACCTGTCCTTGAATCCAGCGCGCCGAGATCGCGAAGCAACAGCTCCGCGCGATCCAGCGAGCGTTCCTCCGGCACCTCCATCCAGCGAAACGCCTTGATATCATCCACCCCGCCCGCCTTCAGCGTCAGTACCACTTCCGCGAGATCGAGCCTTCGCACTTCCGGAATCTCGTGAATGGGGCGCGCCGCATGATCGCGCGCGCTCCACAACCGCACGCACACCCCGGGCGCCGTCCGCCCCGCGCGGCCGGTGCGCTGATCCGCGGAAGCCCGGCTGATTTTCTCGATCAGCAGCGTGTTGATTCCGCGATAGGGATCGAAGCGCGGAATACGCGCAAGCCCGCTGTCTATGACGACCCTGATTCCGTCAATGGTCAGGGAGCTTTCCGCCACGTTGGTTGACACGACCACCTTCCGGCGATCGTACTGAGCCACGGCCGCATCCTGGTCCGGCGCGGACAGTTCTCCGTGCAGCGGCAGGACCACGAAACCTCGCGCGGCAGGCATCTGGCGGATGGCCTCCATCGTCCGCCCGATCTCGTATGCGCCGGGCATGAAGACCAGCACATCCCCTTCCGTGCCCTCGCCGATTACGCGCTGGAACTCGCGCGCAGCAAGCTCCCATACCGGCTCTTCGTCGCGCTGCGATACGCGCGAAGGGGTCTCCTCGATATATTCCTGGCGTACAGGATAGGTACGTCCCTCGGAAGACAAAAGGGAACACGGCGCGAGATACTTTTCGAGCGGACCCAAATCAAGCGTCGCGGACATGACGATCAGCTTGAGGTCGGGCCGTACCGTTTCCTGTAGCACCAGCGCGCGCGCAAGTGTGACATCGGCGTAGAGATGACGCTCGTGAAACTCGTCGAAAATAATCGCGGACACGCCCTTCAAAGACGGGTTTGTCAGCAATTGCCGCAACAGGATGCCTTCTGTCTCATACTTGATTCGCGTATCCCGCGAGGACACATCATCGAACCGGATCTGGTATCCGACTTCCCCACCGAGCCGGGTCCCGCGTTCCTGCGCGACACGCGTGGCCAACAGGCGCGTAGGCAGCCTTCGTGGCTGAAGGATGACGACCTGTCCATCGCCCAGCAATCCATGATCCAGAAGCATTTGAGGAATTTGCGTTGATTTGCCGGAACCTGTCGGCGCGGAAACAATCATGCGGTTCGACTTCCGAAGATTGGAAACCAAAGCCGGTTCGATTCCAAAGATTGGAAGTTCTCGTCGGTCCATATGGGAGTTCTTACAGGAACGCCGGCGAACAGCCAATGTTTATCCCGGACAGGCCGCGCCAAAATACGAGTGCGGGTATGGTCCTCAGGGATTATACAAAGCTTCGACTCGATCCACATTGATCTTCATAACCCGCTGATGCTTGAAGTTCTTGATCTGGATACCGATGGAGCGGACCAGGGAAGGATCTGCGATTTTATCTGTGCCGATCATTAACCGATGCCAACCCGGCTGAAGCTGTTTCTGCAATGGGCTTTCGCCCCATTTCCACTCCTCACCGCTGTGCACATACATCTGGGCTTCCCATCCGTCGGCTGAAGGGAGGTAAACCCATACACTGAACCCGGCGAACCCGGGGTCCATGGTAAAGTTTCTTGGCGGATCGTAAACCACGCGGAATCCAATCGCTTCCTTCTTTGGGGCAAAGCGATGGGTCACCTGGAGCGATTTTTCTCCTGAACGACTTCGTCCGGACACGATATCCATCGGCTCGGAGAGACCCCATTCGGCGGTCCAGCCTTCCGTATCATGCTCAAAGTCATAGAGAACGACAGGCGCCCCCATCGCGGTGCCGCTAAAAATAATCGAAGCCGCAAGAAACAGAACAAAGCGCATGACAACCTCCCTCTTCGCAACAGGGTGCGCAAACGTTTGTTTATTATACAGATTAACACCCTGCTTCCGAATAATGCAAGAGAAATTTGCCTTGATTACAGCAAACGATTGCTGTAACAAAAAGGCAATATGCGTGCGACTATCAAGGACATTGCCAGGGCGCTGGATGTCAATATCGGGACGGTCTCAAGAGCCCTCAACAATAAGGCCGGCGTGAGCGCGGATTTGCGCAAGAAAATTGCGCGCAAAGCCGCGGAAATGAACTACCGCCCCAACGGCCACGCCCGCGGACTGGTGACACAGCGAACGGAATCCATCGGACTCCTCTCGGGAGCGGAAACAAGCGCTTTCCTTGCCAATCCCTTTTATGCCGGAATCTTTGCGGGTATCGAAGCGGAAACACGCGAACACAATTACGCGCTCATGTTCGCTTCCGCCACTTCCGAAGCAGGAATCTCCGCCGGTCAGCTCCCGAAGTTTATCGTGGAGCATCGGGTGGACGGACTTCTCATCGTCGGCGCAGTCGAAGAATCCGTGATCCGCGCACTGCAGGAATCGAATCATTCTTTTATTCTCGTGGACTACCATCTGCCCGGCGAGGACATGGAAACCGTGGTGACCAACAACGTGCGCGGCGGACGTACCGCAACGGAACATCTGATCTCGCTCGGGCACCAACGGATCGCTTTTATAGGCGGCACCCCTCTCGATCATGGAAACTTCCACGAACGTCTCGTCGGATATCGTGAAGCACTTGAGGCCGCGCGGATTCCTTATCGCGAAGATTTTGTGCGTGGCGGGGAAATCGTCGGCGGCTACGATGGTACGCTCACATTGCTCGATCAATTTCCTGAAATCACCGCCATCGTGGCCTGCAACGATGCCAACGCCCTGGCGGCGATAAGCGCGCTTCGCGTACGCGGCTTGAAGGTTCCCGAGGACCTCAGCGTGATCGGATTCGACGATATCCCGGCGGCGCAGGAAGCATGGCCACCGTTGACCACCATGCGCGTGGACCGGTTTGCCATGGGACGCAAGGCCGCGCAGCGGCTTCTTGAAAAACTGGAGGAAGGCGACGCGGCGGCTCCTCACCAGATCGTTTTTCCCGCCGAACTGGTCGCGCGAAGCTCCACCGGCGCCCCGCGCGGTTGATGCCCTGCCTTCAGCGCTTTTTACCCTGCCTCACCCGACCGGTGGATGCGTGTAGATAGGGGTGAGCGCCTCGGAAGGATGGTTCGCACCCAGCTTCATCAAGCCCAATCGCCCAACCTCTTTCGCCGATGGATAACGATCCTCCTCTATCCACCGGACGTGCGCCAAACCCTGGTCCGTGAGCGAGGGCTTCAACTGCGTCCAATCGGGCGAAACCACCGTGCAGGGCTCGCGCAGCACCTCGCCGAGCTCCGCCGCGCGCATAACGGTCCAGGGCTTCATTACTTCCAGGCCGGCGCCATGGATGCGATACACACCGATCCACAACATCGAGCGCCGCGCGTTTCCCACAACAGCGACCGCACGCCCCCCTTCCCTGCGCGCCGTCTCCACGGCCAACGCTTCGCCGCTACTCACAGCATATACGGCTCGCCCGCCCGGAAGGGCCAACGCGCGCGCGGCCGTGATGGCGCTGCGCAAGCCGGAGTAAGAACCCGGCCCGCGACCGACCACGAACGTGTGTATGGCCGCCGCCTCAACACCGGTACGATTGAACAGGGCAGGCAACTCCTCGAAAAGATGCGCCTTGCGGGCAGACGGCTCCAACCATGCGCTTTCTCCGATCAACTCCTCATCCTGAAACAACGCGAGGCTTGCGTGGGCCGTCGAAAGTTCGAGCGCGAGAGCAAGCATGGCTAATCCCCCTCGCTATAGATGCGTAGAATCCGCTCGTCCTGCGTGTGCCCGGTTTGAAATTCGATATGAATCGTATGCGGCGGCAGCAATTCCTCGGCGCGTTCCGCCCACTCAATGGCCGTGATCCCGTCGCCGTGAAGATACTCATCCAATCCGAGCGACAAGGCTTCCCGCGAACCGCTGATGCGATAGAGGTCCACATGATGAAGCGTGCACGCCGGCGTCTCGTACTCGTTAACCAGCGTGAAGGTCGGACTGCTGACGGGACGCTCGAAGCCCAGGGCCCGCGCCAGGCCCTGCACGAAACACGTTTTGCCGGATCCGAGCTCGCCATGCAAAGCAAGAACCGCTCCCGGCTTAAGCTCTCCGCCGAGCTTTGCGGCAAGCGCGTGTGTTTCACCGGGACCGTGCACCGTAACGGTTTGCGTGTGCCCGCCAATCACTCAAGCCTCGCCCTTTTTGACGTCGTTCCAAATCCCATCAAGCTCTTCGAGTTTGCAGTCGGTCATTTTGCGGCCCTGCTCGTGAAGACGGCGTTCGATCTCCTGGAACCGCCGGGTGAATTTCCGGATCGTTTCGTCGAGCGCCTCTTCCGCGTTATGTCCGAGAAAACGGCTCAGGTTCACGACGGCGAACAAAAGATCGCCTATCTCCTCGCGAATTTCGGCCGGATTCCCGGATGCCATGGCGCCCTTGACCTCCAGGACCTCTTCCTCAATTTTATCCATCACCTGGTGCGCGGTTTCCCAGTCGAATCCGACGCGCGCGGCGCGCTTTTGAATTTGCTGCGCTTTGTGAAGCGCGGGCAGATGCCGGGGAATCCCCTCTACAACAGACCGCGGCTTCTCCTTGTCTTTCTCGGTCTGCTTGATCGCTTCCCAGTTGCGGAGAACCTCTGACGAGTCGGAGACCTTTACCTCTCCGAACACGTGCGGGTGACGTCGCACGAGTTTCTCGGAAATATGCCGGGCGACATCGTCGAAGTTGAAACTGCCTTCCTCGGTGCAAATCTGTGCCTGGAAAACAACCTGGAGCAACAAGTCGCCCAGTTCTTCGGCAAGCTGATTCCTGTCTCCGCTGTCAATGGCGTCCAGAACTTCGTAGCTCTCTTCGATTAAATATTGCTTGAGGCTCTGGAGGGTTTGCTCGCGATCCCACGGACACCCGCCCTCGGATCGCAGGGTACGCATGATATCCAACAGCCGGTCAATCGGCCGGGCCGGATGCTCTTCGGCGTGTTGTCCACCTGTCTGATTCGGCTTCAAAACAACCCCGGTCTATCCGCGCTCAGTGGCCCTCTGGGGGAAACACGATGGCCAGCAATTCGTCCGGGCGGAATTCCGAGAAGTTCTCCAGAATCATGTTCGCGCCGCTGAAATCCTGGCACTCCGTGAACTCATCCGGCACGACAACGCACTGCATGTCGGCGGACAATGCGGACTTGCACACCGACATGGAAGCGGCAAACGCCAGGCAACAACGGGGGCGAAGCTCGATGGAACGCGCGGTCTTGATCCATGTGATCGGACCGGGGAACAACCTGTCTCCGTTCTGGAAAGGAAGAAGGTGAACACCGATCTCATCAAGTCCAAGCCTGCCGCAGATGGACGTAGCCAGCGTTTCAGGCAGCGCGGTTACCGCAATAAGGGCGAACTTGCGCGCCCTGGCCGCATTCAGAATTTTGACGAATGCGGGATCGGGCGACAACTCCGCGAGGGCCGCCGTCATCTCCTCGTTGAATTCTTCGAGCATCTTCTCCGGGGACGGCGTTGTGATATGCAAAACCTCCGCAAGTTGGGGGAGGTAAACCGAAGGCGAAAAGGACAGGCAATAGCGAGTGAAAAGAGCGGGCGTTAAATCCTTCTTGGCGCGCGAAAAGATTTTCTTCAGCGCCTCGAATGCGGCCTTGCGCCCGTTTACAGCGATATCCTCCAGTTGAAAAAAGACCGCATACAGGGGTTTCTCGGCCGGCGGTTGCTGAACGGCCTCGGCCGTGGTTTTGCTGCTGGTTGACATAATAAACAAGCTCCTTCCCGACTTATAAAAGATGTAATCAGGGTGCGCAGTGTAGGGAGGAAAAGCACGGCGGGCAAGTACGGAATTTCAGACGGAATATTGGAGTAAAGGAGTGTTGAAGTATTGGGCTGTGAAATCCGCATCCAGCACTCCATCGCTCCAATACTCCAATCTTTTCATCTTCCAAACAGGTACAGCAACCAATCATCCGTATGCCTGGCCCACGCCGCCTCGTTATGGGCGGCCTCTTCGTCCACGCTGACCTTCAGGTTCCGGCCCTCTTCGAAGCCACGCGCCTTGAGGAGCCGTTCCATGTCACGCATTCCGCCCATCAGTTCTTTCTCCAGCGCGTCGCCCTCGCCGCAATACAGGTACAGGCGCAGATCCGGTGTGTCCGGCGATTTCTCCACCATGTTAAGACAGAACTCGTCGTTCCGGAATCGAAAGGCCGGGGACAGGCAAGCCGCCGCGGAAAAAACCTGCGGATGCGTCCACGCCAGGTAGAATGCGATGGTTGCCCCCATCGAAGCGCCCGCGATCGCCGTGGTGGATTTGCCGGGCAAGGTCCGATACTCCATGTCAACGAACGGCTTCAGCTCTTCCAGGATGAAGCGGCTGTATTCGCGCCCCGCCATGGACGGATTGTATTCGAGGTAGCGGTCTTCCGTGCAATACACCGCAACTACGATGATCTCGTCCATGCGATACTCGCCGATCAGTTGAGTGCACCACTCATCCACCTGCCAGTCCTGTTTCCATGTCGAGGTCAACGGATCGAACACCTGCTGCCCATCCTGCATGTAGAGAACCGGGTAACGCTTGTCCGCGTCGTTTTCGTATGAAGGAGGAAGCCAGACAATCACCTTTCGATCATACCGGAGATAACGCGAATGAAAGCCCTCGTGCACGCGATAGTTTCCCACGATTTGAGGTTTTGGCTCCGGCGCCGAATCTTTCCACTGGGCCACGTGGGTTTCCACCACCTGATCTCCATCGGCCTCGACGACCTGGTTGTCCGGAATCGAACCGTCACATCGAACCGCTTCCGTATCCCAGCCTCCCCTGGTTACCTTGAACTCGATCTTCTGTCCTGACGGCAGCGCCGCAGTGGCGGACCAGATACGGTCATCCAGGCGCGTGAGGGGAAATCCGGCCGGATTCCAGTTGCCGAGAAGCGCCTGGTTGCCCGTGACAAAGACCTGCTCGCCGACTGGAAGAGGGACATCGGTTCTGACCTGGAAGGTAATCCGCCTGTTTTCGCCCTTCGTGCTCGTGGCCATGATCATGACAATTAAACTCCCCGTGATAAGGGTTCCGTATTTCATACCTTTAATAAAGTATAGGCCTTCGCGCGGACGAAACAAGACAGGGAATAAGAAGAATCCCCCTTGGAATGGAATGATGGAGTGATGGTGAAAGGCGTTCCTGCTTCGCCACGTGCTTGCGTGCCATGCCGCTGTCCAGAAACGTTTTACGCTCGGGACGAAGGCGGAAGGAACTACTCGATGCAATAATTCGGCGAAAATGCCGCGTCCTTGATAATCGGCCGCGCTTCCGCTCCCTCCGCGATCACGCTCAAAGAAAGCAACTGCGAGAAATCCAGCGGCCCGAAATGTTCCAACGGAATCACGATCTTCCGCCAACCATCGGCATCCGCTGCCCCGGCGTAACGATGCAGGGGAAGGCTCTCGCCCCAAACGATTCCTTCTTCGGCCATGCTCCCTGCCGCCTCCAATCGGATTCTCGCGTTCGGCGTGCCGCTTTTTTCGCGAATGGCGACGCACAAATGCAACTGCCGTGATGCATCGAGCGGGCGTCCTTCCGCCGACAATGAAACAACCGACACCGATTCATAAAGAGGGACGACCGATGCGGGTTGCACCATTCGGCGGTCCGCATAAAAGACGGGGGCATACATTCGCGCCACCGCATGATAAGCCTGCTTCGGACGCACCCTGTAATCCGCGTGGGAGGGTCCGTCAATCCCGACAATCCCAAACCATTCCTCGGCGTCGTCGCGCTCATGATGGTTTTTATCGGCGTCGAAAGGAACGAGCACCGCGGCGCCGCTCTGCTTCCACCACTCGTCGTTCCATTCGAACACAATTCCGCCTGCCAGCGGCTTCTCTGTCGTCACGATATCATGCCATCGCGCGATAAGCTCCGCCGCCTGGTCGCGCTCGCTGTTGCCCGATGTCGTCACGTTGTCCGGCGCGGTGGACATGCCGAACTCGCTGATCACCACCGGAACGGCCGGGTACGCATCCTTCAAGTACTCGATATATCCCTGGTAGCTGGTGGAAGCAAAGGATCCCTTTCTGAAATTCACCACCTCGGGCGGCCAGAAGGAATAAACATCGAACATCACGAAATCCAGGAAATCCAGCTTGAGCCACGGCTCCGTCGGCGGCCAGTTGATGTGACTGAAAAAGAAATCGTGGCCATATTTCTCGTTCGCATACCCCCGGGCATAATCGCACATTTCCGCCAGGAAACATTCCGTGGCTGTCACGCCCGTCCGTGTCTGATAATACGTGCCCTGAAACTGCGTGAGCTCGGGATGCCGCGTATCCGTGCCATCCACCGATGCGGGATTCAGTTCGCCGCCGATCCAGAATCCGAGAATCGTGTCCGAGTAATCTTCCCCCTCCACGTTATGCACGTAATCAATCGCATGACGGATCTGGCGCTTGACCCCCTCCTTGAAACGGGGCTCATGGAAATCGGCCGGCTCCTGTTCTATCCATATCCCATGCAGGATCATCAATTCGTTGCGCCGCGCTTCCTTGTAGATACGTTCGGAGCGCGTCCAGTAGATCAGGAGCGTGTTGATGCCCAGCTCGCGCATTTTCCGCATGTCGGATGCGACATCCGCCTTCACGATTTTGTCGCGATTCGACTCGCCCGGATAAAACGGCGAATAGGCCATGCCTTTAACCAGGAAGGGCTCGCCATCCAACACGAACCTGTTCTTGTTCAGTTCGATTTTTCTTCTGCGCGCCGGCACGGCTTGTTGTTCGGACGGGGAGGCCGCGAGACCTTGCGGCAGCGCCGCGGCGGCCCACACGAATCCGAACAAAACGAACAGGCGGCTCGTGGAAGCGGTATTCATTGCACTGCATCCTTCTTCGATTCCTCGCGCTTGTCGCGATACGTTTCATAATAGTGAATCGCCATGCCGGCAAAGCTTGTGTAGCGACTGAACGCCGCCTCGCTCGCGCGAAGCTGCTCCTGCAGGTACTCATACGTCTCGTCGGCAAAAGTGATCTTCGGCAGCATCAGGCTCGTTGCGACAAAGCCGGGGATAACGCCCTCTCCGTCCGGGCGCTCCATGTCGCGCCGCCGTGGATTCATCCATTCCACATTCGCTGTGATCCCGAATTCCGCATCCATGCGGATCGAATCCGTCTTCCCCTCGAGAGCGGGATGCGCGACCGCGCCGTACTGCTCCGCAATATGCGCGAGGGTTCCCAGGATTTCCTTTTCCTTGTCCGGCGTGACTTCGGGCGGCAGCTCGATGCCGATGTGAAGGTTGGAACCGTCGTCGAATATCTGTGTCCTGAACCCGCGCACGCGGCTCAGTCGCGCGAACGCCGCACCGTCCTGCTTCACCAATTCTTCGAATTGCGGCCGGGGCAATCCCAGCACGAACCACACGTCTATCAGCGGATACGTAAACGTCTCCACGCCCATGTACACTTCGGCACGCCCGGCCTTGTCCGCATATTCCAGCAGGTCGAGGCCGTGCGCGATGATCCCGTCCGCCCCGTCCGCCGCGTCGCGATAATTCATGATGCCCACGTTGTCGAGCAGGTCAATGCAATGATAGCTCGCCGCCTTGCGCTCGCCGTTCCAGGTCACCATGCCGCTGATCTTGCCCGTCGTCTCGTCCCGCTCCTGCCACCAGAACGGGATATCCACGCCGAATACCATGTCGGACTGCTCCCGGACGCGACGCTGAATTTCGCGGTTCAAATCAAGGAACTGCGCGAGGATTTCCTCGCGCCGCATTTCGTCGTGCCAGCCGATGATGAGATAGGGCTCGTTGTCGAAATGAATCCCGTCGAACCGCTCCTCCGGCGCCGCATCCTTGTTGAAGGCTATCACGGCATCCACAAGAGCCAGCGGGATCGGGTGGAATTCCTTGAGCGCATACTCCGGATACCCGTCGAGCGCATGGATCTTCAATCCGGCCCGGTGCGCGTCCCGGAGGAACGCGCGCGTTTCGTCCGGATGCAAAATCGTCGCGACGCCGTGTGCCGGAATATTCGTCGAGGGCGGCACGAACGCTTCGAGGCCGGGCTCAAACGGCGCGAGAAGCTGGACCCAGAGGGTATCCACGTTCTCTTCCCTGCAGAAATCGAAAAGCTGCTGCCGTGCCGCGGCATCCATCAGCAGCGGTTCCGTGTGCCAGATCCACATCGCGCGCGGATAAGCGCGCCCGGCGACTTGTTTTACGGCTGAAGCTTTCGTTTCGGGCGTCGAAATTTCCGCCGTAGTCTTCAAGCTGAAATCGTCCAGGTAAACCGTGTAGTCGCCCGGCTCGGTGAAATCGAGGGTAATGCCGCCCATGTGCATACGGTCCAGCGAGGTGATTTCCGCCAGCGGAACCCGCACCTCCTGCCAGTTCGTCGTCACGCCGCCCGGCAGGTACTTCGTGACCGGCCCCAGCGGAACGGAATCCTCGAGCCCGATCCAATGTTCGTCCGCCATCTTGACCGTGAATCGCTCTCCGCCCTCCTGTCCGCGCACCCAGAAGGAAAGAAACGC